>LKMJ01007165.1_pt1 | contig 10515 bp, 10 predicted proteins | sample 643391 | NCBI WGS metagenome assembly LKMJ01 (sample SAMN04112250, study PRJNA286221) | soda lake metagenome | biome: soda lake; feature: Kulunda Steppe; material: water; isolation source: sample PL-Br10 brine of Picturesque Lake | place: Russia: Kulunda steppe | collected 2010-07
TGTCGAGAGAAGGCGATTAAAAGATAGGCTACTTGGAGTCCATCGTTCCGGTATAGATGCCATGCTCACGTGATTCTAATCGAGTTGAGGCATAACGCGATTAGTCCATTTCTGAAACAGTAGTCTCACCCAGAAACGGTTTCCTCAACAATCTCGATTTCCTCTTCGGTCAGTCCATAGAGTTCGTATACAATCTTGTCGATTAGACCATCAGTGCGTTCGATTTTCGCTTCGAGTTCTTCGGCTCGCTCTTTCGTTTGGGTATAGTTTTCCAGCCCCGACTCGACATCACTGAGTGCCGGGAGTGTGAGTTTTCGGAGGCGGTCGACAAGCGAAATTGATCCGATAGAGCCATTATGAAGTTGAGTAGTGTTGTCTCTGAGAGCAACTACAGGCGCTATTTGACATGTATTTTGAAAATGAACTGCCCAATTATGCCCGACAGCTACAGGTTCTTTTCCATACGGTACATTTCTCTTCCGTTGTCGGTTTCCCAAACGGACGCTATCTCATATCCGCAAGCCTTCCAAAAGTCCAATGCTGCAGAGGTACTGGCTACATCAGCACTGATTTTCTCTTCACCGTAATCCTCAGCAAACTGCTCTGCTCTTTCACACAGTCGTTGACCGATACCTTGTCCTCGATAGTCGCTTGCAACTGCTACTAACCGTATCTGTGCTTCATCAGGATCTAATACTCTGGATTCACACCACACCATCAGCGCGCCTACGATGTCATTGTCCTCTTGGACGTAGAATAGTCTCCGATCAGACCGATCAAACGCCCGTTCGAGTGTTGTTGAATATGTGAATCGGTGGAGTGCTTGCTTGATTTCTTTAGTGTTGAAGAAGGTATTCACGCGTTCAACATCTTTTTCACTGGCAACTTCGTGAACAATATCTGTATCTGATTTCATCTGAGTCATGCTTCGCCACCTCCATGTTTGCTCTTCCTCGGACGGATTTTAATCATCCTAATAGTCTCCTCTTCATCATCGACATACACTGCTTCACCAACGTTATCGATATTCTGAACGTAGGTTTTCAACTCTCCACCCATGTAGTCCTGACTCAATTTGTTCAGCGATTTAATGTCTTCACGTGTGGTGATTTTGTGACAGAGAATAGCATCACATTGGGACAAGAGGTCGCTGTCAATAGCAGATGGTTGTTGAGTAGCCACCACAATTGAGAGACCGGGTTGCCGACCTTCTTTCACCCAACGGATCAAAGTATCCTTCGCTAACGATGATTTTCCGCTTGGGACGAAATTGTGAGCCTCGTCGATGAACAGCCACACTTTCGGTATATCTGCACCTAACTGTAATTCCTCTCGTCGACGAGCTTCTTGTCTCCGTCTGAATAGTTCTTTTCCAAGGACTTGCAGAACAAGATTTCGAAGCCCGTACTTGCCGGGTTCAATGACACTGAGATCAAGAATATTGATGCGGTCCTGATCAATGGTGCTAAAGATGTCTTGATAACTATCAGCGAAAATATTCCAGTCACGGGCCATCTCTAACCGGTTTAACAGCGCTTCCCGTGTTCGTTCACTGGACCCGCCATCCATTTCGACTTTATCGACGATGTCATTCAGATAGAAGCCACGATCTGGATTTTTATCATTGAGCTCTCGAATCGCTCGATACAGTGCTATCCCCATCGGCTTGTTGATGTTGAGGTCAAAGAGATCACACCAACCATCAGGAGACATGTCCGAGGGATTGAGCAACATCGGATTAATGTCAATCCCGCGCCGCTCCAGTTCTTTCAGAACCTCCGGATCAAACCGGTTTTGTGGGTCACCTGGAACTAAGAGATTAACCGGGAATCCCTCCTCGGATAACCCCCACTCCCAAACTAAATCCCGTTGATCAGAGTTCTCCTCAGCCATCGTCCAATAAATCCCCATCGGGTCAATAACGAGAGGAACGACGTCAGATGCTTCTGTGTGTATCTCTTCGACAATATCACCTAATGCATAGCTTTTCCCTGTTCCCCGCTTTCCACAAGCGAGGATTGAACGGGCATTTTCTGCATTGATGTACGTGTCAGCTCCGCCTTCCAGTTCTTCGCCGATGAATAGTCTCATTGGTTGTCTCCTGTTGATGTTATTTCGATTAGTGGAGTAATGGACTCCTGATAAGAGAACCCACCGTGGACCCCCCATTCTGTGTTCTTCAATTCCCGAGTCAGGTACGGATACCCAAGCCCGGTTGTGACCTCGTCATCTCGCCGTTGAACTAGACCTTCTTCCATGTCGTGTGCTCCATCTAGGAACCTTGCATGGTCAGCCCACTCGTCTCGTATAATTGGCAGGTTATTTGGCAGTTCATCACGCCACAAGATACCGTGATCTGCGGTGACGAAAATTCGGAAGTTGTCCGTGATATTGTCAGCAACTTCAGCTAAGCGGTTAAGATCATTAGCTATGTCATCCCGGACTGCAGCACGATTTGGTTCTTCTTTACGGTTATGAGAGTCTTGATCCATACCCATACGCGTGATTTGGACGTACACCTTATCCTCGAATGGTTGGTCTTCTTCAAGAGTTGACAGGGCCTTGTCGAAGTCTCGTATACGGTGAATACTGTGTCCGAGGCCAGAGTGGAGGTCTGTTGAAAGATCTTCTTGACCACGTCGCCAGTACGTGAACCCGTATCCGTTGTAGAATCCTTTGCTCGTCAACGTAGCGAAGATCGACATAGAATCACCACCGTAAATGATTCGCCTGAACCCTGGCTCTGTTGTTGTTATTCCATCAACAACGACGGGTTGGACATCAAAATCAAGTGATCGGACTGCTTCGTACGAGAGTCCGTCTACAATGACTACTGCAACAAATTCTTCGCCAGTGATCGATTCAAGGATGTAATCACTAATATCAGATTGCTTAAGTAGTTCGTGTTGGATGTGATCTTGATGCTCTTCATTTTCCCATGTGACAACATCGTTCAGGTTTGACGTGACTGGTTCACTGGAACAGTCAATCCTTGGGTAATCTGCATGGCGAGCATCCGTGTCAATAATCACGTCTTGTTCCAATATGTGACCAGGGTCGTAGAGATCACGGTGGAACCCATCAATTGACCGGTAGATATCGAATTCATCCAAGTAGAAGCTTGCCAGTGGTGGGAGTGTAGATATTACTGGTGTATCATGAGCTCTCTCGGTGAGTGTTTCGAACGATACCATTGATGTTAACGACCCCTACGCTGAGTGATTCGGATGTCAATCTGGTTTAATTTGAACAGTTCTTCCATCCTGTTAAGAAGTTCATCAACCTCAATCTGGTCTCCATCCTCATGATACTCCATGAGCAATTCTTTGAATTCAGCCCCACGGTTGTTTTCGACTCGTGTAAGCAAGTCTTGGACCTCCTCGGACTCTGGCTCAGATTGTGCCCGGAAATCTCGTGCTGTATCATTGAGTTCTTTGGAGGTTGTAAGGAGGTCTGACCCTTTGGTGTCTAACTCAGTTTCTTCACCAATATCTTCATACTCGAACCTCGACATTGAACCTCGGAGCTGCCGTATCCTTGCTCGTGCCTGACTGATTTCGTCTTCAACTCTATCAGGGTCAGTATCGGTAGCAGCTTCCACATCGACAATCTGAGCGTATTCAACTTCGGTGTTGGCTGAATCAAGTCGCTCCTTGGATTTCTTCAGGACTTGACTCTCGTACTCGTCTTTGAATTTCTCTACAAGACGCCGCCTGGATTCTGAAGGTTTCTTCACGTCGAAAGAAATGTGCAGGGTTGATGACTTTCCACCAGTTGCCTCATGAAGGATATCGTTCAACGTGTCTTGCTTATTATTGAATAAGTTTCGATGTTTGTCACGGTGTTGCTGATATGACTCATTCGTGTCATCCACACGTTGTTCAAACGCTTCACGGTTCGTCAGGGCATCTAACGGTTTATCTGCGAGTCGCTCACTGATTTCTGCAATTATTTCGTCTATCCGAGTATCCTCTTCAATAGACTCTTCAAAGGTTCGAGAGTAGTCTTTGATATCTTGTTTTACGTTGCTCACCTTGTCAGTGAAAGTCCGCCAGCGCTTCAGCTCATCAGCGTAGACTTCTAATTCCTCAGATTGGGATTCAATATCATCTAATCTTTTCCGAGCAGATTCTACTTTTTGGTGAATGTTTTCAGCCGCTTCAACTGAGGCTTCATCATGGTCGCTCTGGATTTGTTCCAAGTCTGTAATGAGTGCAGAGAGATCATCCCGAAGTCCTTGGTAATCTGCAAGCAAGTTACTTCGAGCGTCATTGAGGCCCCCAACGAACTGAACGCCGCCTGTCACTTCATTTTCTAAGTGGTTTGGGATAAGGCTCCTTCGGGCACGTTCAGCATTGCGGGAGACCTCTTCACAGGTGGACAAGTAGTGATCGTACAGGAGTTCTCCAGCCTCTTCTAGCCGGGCTAAAAGGTGTTCAGCTTTGACCTTTAGTGCCTCTAGCTTTTCTCCATCTTCTGGATTCGACCGTTCGAGTTCCTCGTTGATATACTCGACAATTTCTGTAGATTCCTCAGGGACGCGTTCTTCATCAAGCCGGGTGATTGTTTCAATGTTGGTTTTGCAAGAATCTACGACTTCCTGAACACCCTCAATAGTGACTTCTGTTTCCTGAAGAACGAGCGCATTCCCGCTTTCATTCATACCGACAATGCCTCGCTTCTGAATGAATTTGGACAGAATATCCACTTCCTCGTCTCTATAACCGAGTTTCAGTGCTAAGGTTTCGATATCCTGGATAGGGAATGATTCGGCGTCACCAGACTCTAACTTATCAACGATTTCCTGTTCGAAGGGATGAAGCTCGGCACGGAGCTCATAATTGTCTACATCTTTATTGACGATTGTGATGATATCGCTGTAGTGCTTTTTCAATCGATTGTCGAACGATGAAGTTGAACGAAGGCCAAAGCGCTTAGCCATCTTGTGCTTTCCATCGTCCCCTCCATCGTCTTGCGTGGTTTCTACAACTGTTGCTGTCCCACGACGTTTTGAAGTAGTGTCCAGAGTGCCGAGGAAATCAACATAGTCTTCCATCAGATCACGATACTGTGTACTGGTTATTACAGTACTATACTCAGGGTAAACCTGCTCCATCGTGTTAGTGAAGACACCGCTAACAGCGCGTTTCCCCGTTCGTCGAAGTTCGAACGGTGCATTGTTGATAAGCTCTTCATCGAACAGGGCTTTAACAGATTGATTCAACAGACTCTGCTGGAAGGACTCAATACGACTCTGTTGCTGAGCATCGAGCTCAATTGGTGGGTCATCAAGATAATTAACCAGAGAGAGCATCAGGAACGGGGTAACTGCATTCGGGTCCATTGCATCCCTGAGGAAGTCTAACCCATTTGGCAGTGAATCGAAGGACTGCCGCCCATCAAGCACGAAAGAGTATTCGCGTTCCGACTCAGCTTCGATGAACTGGTCAGTTGTGTCTTCACCGCCTTGCTCCCAATGCAACACAAAGTTCAGCGCAATATCTGGATTCCCGAATTCTTCACCAAGATCGCCATGATCACCGACAATTTGCTCCTGTGAACCAGCATCAGCAACACCGACACTCAATCGACGCTTGGGATAGCGAGTATCGAACGTGCCCTCAAACTGATCACGGTAGACCGTGTGATCTAACGAATTTAATTCCCGGCCGCCATTCGTCCACCCATCAAGCGTCCCACGCTGTGCTTCCAAGAATTTCCCGTTCACTAATTTGTTAGCTAATGCCTCAAGCGCCTCTGAAGCAGCCGCATGACTTACTCCGTAATCACGCCAAAAGTCGCTTATTATCTCTCTGATAGGGTCATCTGTCTTTGTTTTGGTGACATCGACCAGAGTGTAACCATCAGCGATGACTTTGATTACTTCTCCATGAATTTTCTTTGAGAGAGCTTTTCGACTGTCTCCCAACCCGTACTTTTCAACTACTGCCTCAGGTATTCCTTCCTCAGGGAAGACGGCACATAACTTGATGAATATCTGTTTACTTTCAGAATCAACTGCGGAGTTATCAAGGGCATCACCAATTGCAGTTTGGATTTTTGTTGCTGAACCAGTGTATCGGACCTCGCCCTGATAGAAGGCTTCTGCGAGATCGAGTGCGGAGAATGCTTCCTGTTGATTTCGGTATTGTAACAGGGCAAGCCGGAGTAGGTCCATGACTGTCCGTGGCCCATTGCTCAGGTCATTCCGGGAACACACCTCTCCAAATGCTGTCAGGGCATGTTCCGTGATGATGTCGTGTTTCTTGTCCTCAAAATTGAACTGTTCTGCGTACCGATTCCAAAGTTCAGTGGGGAAGTCACGTCCATAAACGTTCTGTAGGTTGAGAACAAGATTATCTCGTTGCAACCTATTCAGAATATCCTCAGCACGAGAGTCAAGCATACTCTTGGTGCTTTCAGGCATCGAGATAAATAGGCCAAACTCACTGCGAATCTGTGCACCAGAGTGAAGCCCGAAGACAAGCTGTCTGAGGCGAGATTCTGCGTCGTTCTCGTTATCGGCGCTTTTGAAGTACTCCTGCAGCTCGTCAGCCATCACAACGAGTGCATTGAACCCTGCTTCTATCGCCAACTCAGTACATTCATTGAAGAAATCAATCAGGGTATCCGCAGTGATTGTCGGGTCAAAGTCACTGTCTTCAAGGAAATTAGTCAACTTCTCAGCATCTAAGTCGTGTTCATGCTCGCCTTCTTGAGCTACCGTTCGAAGTTCTTGTTGAAGATACCGGTCATGAATATCCTCAAGATCATCTACAAAACTAGGAGCTTTAGTGTCCAATTGATAATACATCCATCCATAGGTCGCCTGCATAATAGAAGCGAATGAATCAAATGTAAACGGCGGGATAGCTATTATTTCATTGTCACTGAGCGTGTTCCAAATGCTGACCGATGTACTCGTTTTTCCATATCCATATTTTCCATATAAGTAGCCCTTCGTGGTGGAATCGCTGTCGGTAACATTTTCATAGATTTTGTTTTCAAAATCACCAGTATCCCCAAGTGAGACGTGTGTTTGGGCGTACCGACGGTATTCATTTTCAACGGTTTCAGGCTCGGTTTTGAGATCTCGCGCGCCAAAGGTTGAGATGATTCCTTCACTCTTTGATACTAATTCGAACAGATTGTCGACGTTTTCGGTTATGGTTGTACTCATTGACTAGGTAAGTCTCTTTTTTTGTTACATTTAATACCAAGCCTTTCCCAAGTACTTTCCACCATTTCATAGTGGCTATCTTCGGGCCGAAACTCTACTCGTGGGTAGAGTTCATTGGCTGGACGTTCAGTAACATACACGACGGTGGCAACACCAGTGATGCTAACATGGTTTCGTAGTTTTCGTGTTGTTCGTCGTTCAGGGCTTCCGTGATCGTAAATGACTGCTGGACTGGTTGGATCATCTGGAAGTGCTTGATAATACTCCCATTCATCTTTTTGCTGCAAAGCCCAACAGAGGAAAGTTTTCCCGGCATCACGAGGCCCATGAAGATTGATGAATTGAGCCCCATCTTTCCGGTGCTCAATTATTTTTTCCAACGCTTCAATTTGAGCTGGTGTCAGGAGCGATTCGTCTACATTTTCCTTGAGACGGTTCATCCGCTTCAGGAGGGGTGCTTCAGGTGAGTTCATTGATTTCCACCGGGTCAGATAGCCTTACTCTTAATTGATAATCTGAGGTGATTGACAAACGTGCATCCATTGATGCGACATGTTCAATTAATTCAGTGATGTCCTCTTCTTGCACGAACAGGATTGTACAAAGAGTATCAATGACATCATCGGACAGTTCCATCGGATCCCCATATTCTCTTGTAGAGGACTGTATATCTGTCCGGTATAGATGATCGATTGCTGCTAAGACCAGTTCATTGCGCGCAAATGATCTTAGCGAAAACTCACCACCATTTTCATCGTATACTTCCGGTTCAAGTTTCTCAATAAATCGTCGGTAGTTGGTCAGACTGCCCGTACTAAGCGGACCATGGTCGTCTAACGCGTTGTCAGGAGTCTGGTCAGCCTTTCTTTCAACCGCTTCAACAATCCCCTGACGAGTACTGTTGAAATCTGTTGGAGAACGGTTCCGCAACTCTTCCGAGATGTGGTAGTACGCCCATGAAATGGCACGATCTGGTGATGGATCTCGATGATATGCAGTCGCGTAGGTGAAATGGAGGAGTTCATAGAATAATTCTTCATCGTACAAGAGTACATCCACCAATTCACGACCATACTCCGTGAGTTGTTGTCTGTCTCCCTGTTCAACAACACCAAGTTTTGCAAGCGTCGTTTTCAGCCCCTTCGTATTCACAACATCAAGACCAGTTTCCCGATAGATATCGTTCATTACACCCTCAACAGAGTCATAATCCCGCTGATCAATGTAGTCCAAGTAGTACCTAATAGCCTCAGGTCTTTGACTTGCACCTTCGATGTGAAGTTTTGCTTTGGCCATGTTAGATCGTCGTCTCCTGTCCGCACGATGATGTTACCTTGGCTAGGCGACGCCGATATAGGGACTTTTCATCCATTGCATCGAGAATCTCTTGTGGAGACATGCTTTCGACGCGGTTGGTCATTTCATGGATGACAATGAGATTGTGAATAATGCGATTCCACCGGCTGTCGCTTAGTTGAGAGATATCCTCACAAAATGGGCATTGGTGATCCGTTTCAGCCTTGATGTGAGGGAGTTCCTCTTTGGTTAATACTTTTCCACCTCGCTTCTTCCGATGGGACGCATTATATCGGCTTTTAAATGGGAAAAACACATTCCCGTACCCACCGGAACGCATCCAACTCGTTGTATCGAACGAGTCAACACCAGCTGAGTAGAGCAGTGGAATGCTGGTAGGTCCACCTACTCCAAATGCATGGACAGATAGACCTGCTTCATGAGCGTTTTCAACAGCCCATTTCAAGTTTCGGTAGGCGTCTGTAGTGAGCATATTAACTCCGTTACTGACACCTGACGTGCCGAAACTTCCGAATCCAATATGCTGGAGCCCGTCTAAAGATTTGTACATATTCAGGCAGTGGCGAAGTTGGTCTTGTGAATGCCCTTGAACAACGGCCAGAGCCTTTGATTTCAAGTGTTCTGGTAGTTGCCGGTAGAACAGGGCAGAGATGTCAGCAGTCTGTTTGACCTTTTTACTGACCGTTTCTGGTGAGTCTTGTGAGACAGGAACATTATCTGGAAGGACGTATCGATGCCCCCAATCGTTATTTTCGTAGAAATCATGAAGGTAAGCCTGTAATTCGTCGAATGTTGTGTTCCCGACTTGGACCTCATACCCACCGGAATCAAACATGATGTTCGTTCCATATTCGGCCTGAATGTTCTGAATAGTCTGGTGTGAACTCTCTCCCTGTGAGATTGGAGTGAACATGATATTTTCCAGAGGTTCAAGCGACCCATAGCCGTCAGCGAGTTTGGCGAAGGTCTTTCGAATCGTACTTGAATCCTGGCTTAGAGCGGCATAGAAGTGGACCATTACTTTTCAGAGGGGATTCGTGACAAGTCTTCAGTGCGGTTTGTTTGTGATTCTGGTATCCCGTCCGTTAATTCACCTTCTTCAACGACGACGTCGGTCGTGATTCCACCACGGACATTGAATTGGCCGGTTACTCGGATCCAACGCGGTTCACATGCTTCAACGATATCTTCCAAGATCTGGTTGGTGGCTGGCTCATGATAGATTTCTACATCACGATATGAAACCAGATAGTATTTCAGAGATTTCAATTCGACAATGGTCTCATCAGGAACATATTCAATAGAGATTGTTCCGAAATCTGGTTGGTCACGTTTCCCGGGACAGAGACACGTGAACTCAGGTGAAACAATCTCAACACGAGTATTACGTTCCGGATACTCGTTCTCAACCAACTCAAGCGCTTCTGGATTTGCAGATGTCATTTTCTTTTCTCGTCGTCTTCAGCGTCTTCGAAGAGGTCGATGAGTTCTGCATCCTCGCCTATCCATTCAACTTCAGATAGGAGACGAACAATGGCTTCATCGTATGTAAGACCATCTTGGGCCTTGTAACGTCGTAACTCATCACGGACTTTCTCTTCGATATTTATTGAAGTCCGTTCGTCCGACATTTCGTATTGGTACTTACCAATTGCTTGCTTATATAAGCTTTGCAAACTATAAGTATTATCTAAGCTATGTAGATAGATAATCCACCCTGAACTCTTTTCGGAAGATTCGGAAACACCCCTCTTCAACTAATGGTAATGAGTGAAAACAGAGAGGGGAAAACATCACACACAAACGGAGCTGTCCAGACAGTTCCGAAAGATCCAGATCCAGGTCTCCCCCCGAAGGCTATCGCAGCCCGGGTTGGCGATCGCGACCTCTGGATCGGCAACATTGGGGCGATCAAGCCACGGCTGCTGTCCGAGTTGGAACTCAATCCAGAGTATATCGTGACTGTGAACGAAACGGCCACAGCAGCAACAACGGATCACTATCCACTAACAGACGAA
>LKMJ01007166.1_pt1 | contig 10514 bp, 12 predicted proteins | sample 643391 | NCBI WGS metagenome assembly LKMJ01 (sample SAMN04112250, study PRJNA286221) | soda lake metagenome | biome: soda lake; feature: Kulunda Steppe; material: water; isolation source: sample PL-Br10 brine of Picturesque Lake | place: Russia: Kulunda steppe | collected 2010-07
AAGAAGCGCAAGCTCATCGTACAGTGATCACTGATGTGTTTCACTGGCAAAATCTGCACACTATCTGCCATCCGGAAGAAGGCACTAGACATGAGGATGTGGTCAGGCCGACTAGCTACCTCCTGCCAAGGCGACCCCACATAGCTGGCCTGCCCATTATCTCCGCACACCCTGCCCGTGCCCAGAATGCCATTTAAAGAGCTAGCCAGATTAGCTAGCAGCCTGCCAGCCGCATTAATGGCCTGGCACTCTCACCGGCGTGCCAGCTGGAGGGCAGGGTGCGCCATGAGAAGGGACTTGTGGGCATGGGTGACCTCGTTGAGCCCGCCAACCTTGGCGTTGTACATACAAGCGGTTATAGCATCTGAGTTAAAGCATCTGAGTTATAGCAGCGGTTATATAAGTGCTTGTATGCGGTTGTACATACAAGCACTTATAGCATCTGAGACTTGTGGAAATGTGGCATGGTTTTCAGGAGGGCTTCTGTCCTTGCCAGCTTGACTTGAGCGATTTTAGGCTGACCTTTCTGATCCAGCCTTCACATTTCTTAGTCGGTTGAATGTCAAATTCAGGGTTAGTAGGCTGCATACCAGAGACCGCTTTTTATCACATCTCTTTATGCGGTTTTCCAGGTGTTAGAATTCTCCTGGAATCCTTCGAAGGATTGGGATGAATATCAAAGCCCTGACGCTCTAACTTATCGTAGCTTGTATCTTTTGATGCTTGTACCAAGGACACATATTCAGAAACCCTTCTTTTGAGGCTCTTCCGTTCATGTAATAGTACTTCCAGCTCCCAAGTCGGAGCCCAGGTTATTTTTATAAGCTCTTGCTCTGAAATGCATGTTCTCTCCTTTTGGGGGGGCAATGGCTGCAAGCAGGACATGCCCAATCATTAGCTTCTATGTTATCTTCCCGTTGGGCATCAGTATAGCAATCTAGGACCAAGAGTCACCACCACCAGTGATATATCATGTGACAGGCACTACAATGAGACATGTCTGTCATTGGGTCAACCCGCTCCTTTTTACTTAAGAGTATTAAAGCAGCATCTAGGTAGGATTGTTATGCTTGTTATCTGTGAATCTTTCCATTCTTTACAGTTGGCGGTGCCCATCTTTCCACCACCAGAGGCATATATTGCACAAATTATTGCTTTTGATTTGGTGCTTCTTAAGCTTGGTCGAGTTTCCTTTTCCTTCACTGTACCCAATTTTAACAGACTAACACCCTTCTAGCTTTCTTCTGGAGGTGGTGAAGATAAACAGCCTTAATCATTTTTGTTGGGTCGTCAAGTTGTGCTGCTGTGTTATTTTGATAGTTCAGAAGGGAGGATGCTAGGTCTGAGCTGTCAAGCCTTGCAAGCTCTTTCTGGGAAGTTGGGGCATGCTTCTTGGGTCTAGGTTTCATACTCTTCTTAGCCTTGTTTACTACTTGTTTCTCAGAACTCACCAGAGGTTCAGCTGACAACAAGCGTAAATCATGAATGAGTGTCACAGTTTAGGAATCTGGAGGCGGACCCTGCATCTACGATTGTTGGGATTACTGCACATGCCCAGGATGTGCATTATATTGTTTGACTCCTGCTTGTTCTCACCCTTGTGCTTTGTCTTGTAATATTCGGCCTCTGGCTGTCTGGTTGATGGCTATACAGTGGCCTTTTGTTGTTTGATCCTGAAATGTCAGTGTCCATATCTGTTGAGTTTGTCTTGTCTGCCTCTCCCTTGAGGAATGATTGTTGCTGGTAAGTACCAAAGGTATCATCTGCAGTTGTGGTGTTTTTGGCTGATGTAAGGCTTGGTGAACTTGGCTAATGCAGCCTTCTGTCACTTTTAGGGTAGACGCATCGTGTTGGTGCACTTTTTGTCTTGTAAGCGTGTAATTGTATCACAGTTGCCAGGCCCCAGGTTGATTGTGTTTTTGGTCACGCAAAAGGCAGAGACCAGGCCAGGGATAGATGAGGATTCCCAAGTTCTTTGCTTAGATGTATGGTTTGTTGCAGAACTTAATGAGGCTGAAATTTTGCTTGACTAGAAGATATATCTAGCTGTTTCAAGTGTTATATCCTAAGTGGGTGGGCTGCTGAGCAGAGCAACCAGGTATGTAAGTGCATGCGCATGCTCCTCCTCCCAGCTTTTCTGCATTTGTCTCGGAGAGAGATCAGCGATATGATATGACTATTGTCATTACTTACTAATAGTTCTGTAAGGCTGTTTACTCTTACTAGGAGTCTCTAGTAGGGATTTGAGCGAATCAACTATGCTCACTATCAAGTTCTGAACAGTGAACACAAGCAACGCTATTCTGTCGAGCTTGGTTGTGAACTCCTGTCATTGTTCCCAGTAAGATGTGTAGTTTTGATCTTTGTATGCTCACCATCTTGCGCACTCTCAGATTAAAGTCCAGCTGTCCGCGCATGGACAGCGAAGAGGCTTTGTCGGCTACAATAGGTGCATCAGCTACCAGGTTCAGACTTGCTGCTGGGACTAAACAAGAATTGCAGTATTGCTTTGAAGGCTTCCTGGCATGATTCACTCAGCTCCGCACCAGCAGCTCACTCAGTGCATGCTGACACCAACTACCTGGTGTATGAAAGGGGCTCATTGGTAGAAACCAAGAAACCGGTAGCGTGTTGGTGCTGCCAAGGGATGGATACAGCCAGGCCTTAGGCAGAGAGGCCAGGCTTCTTGAGGGACAGTGCAGTGAGACAGCACATTGTGAGGTGTGCAGGATGTGAGGATGTGAGGTGGACTTAAGGGTTAAAACCCTACTTAGGATGGCCCTGGGCTAGGGAAGCCTGCTGGTTGCAGTGGTTTTGCAGGCTTGCGAGTTGGAAGGAGATTGCTGCTGCTTCCTGTTCTAGCTGGCATCCAATGAACGGCACAAGATATGGAACGTAACATGCAGTTTAATCGCTGTAGCCAGAATTTTTAGATGTGAAAGAAAAATGTTTTTGTGAAACTTCAATTGTCGACCAACGTAAGTAAATTACATACATATTTATCACACTCTAAGGCTTATGGAGTGTACGCATGAGATGTAGGCATGAGTCTTGAGGTTGGCTGTGTATTCCTGGGCGTTTCTGGTCCCTGGCACTTCCTAGGACCCGGACAGCATGCTTTTGAACTGGACGCTGAGCAGCCCAGCATTTCTGTGAAGTAAGTTTGGAACGCCTCCGCATGGAGCCTGAAAGTTCAAGCCTTGAGTCTGCATGTCCTTGAAATTAAAAAAGAGTTTGTTTCTCAGGTGTGGTGATCGGAGGGAGACACTTGTGCCCCGAGGGAAATGGAGCGCAGATCTGTTCGATGCTGTGGGGCGCACAGTAAGTTTGGGCTTGAAGTGCTTACAACCTGGTAGCACTGGCACATGCTCTCAGCAAAATATTGACCTTCTCACGACCCAACACCTCTATGGGAGCCATGAACCATAAATGAATGCCATGCAGGGCTGCATGCTCTCCTTCAAGCCTGCTAAACAGTGGTGCACCCCTTTGCATGCGTTGGCTTTTTCCCTGCTCCAGGCAAAGCAGCTTCAGGTCGCCTTCTCACCTAAAGGCTTACACCTGGCGCCTGGCAGCCCTCTGGGCGTGGCTTGCCTCTCCGTGACTTTACCAACATACGTGTGGGAGAGGCCCTCTAGCTGGCGTCCAACCCCTGCGGCCATCCTACTGCTTAATGCACTGGCGCCTCTGTATGGCGCCATGGAGTCCATGGAAGGCATTGCCGTGGGACAGCAGCAGCAGCAGCAACTTGACTCTGCGTTCCTCACCCCAGGCGGTATCGATCAGGACATATGGGCCCTCTGGCATGGCCAGCTCCAAACCCAGGAAGAGCTGGAGGCGCTTGTCTCTGGGCAGCCTGCCACAAGGTGCGGCCATGTGCCAGGGGGTGTAGTGAATGCCTTTGGCGAGGTGGGATTGTGCACCATTGGCAAATGTTCGGCTTGTTCTCGAGAACGGGAATGTGCAGCCGGGCCTGAGGTCAGTGGTGCACAAGAATGGATGATGTGTGTTCTTGTTGACTCTGTTGTCTCAGCTGTTGTGAAGTGGGCAAGGCTATGCCTTCTAGGTAGTTGCATGATCGGGGCCCATAGGCTGCTAATTGACCCTTTCCTAAGACATGGGCATGATGCCCAAGACTAGGGCATGATGCATGCAAATATGCAATTGCGCATGCGCATGTGCATGTCCATACACGAGCAGGCATGGGTAATCAGACAATAGTTGCATGCAAGCACACAGCGCAGACTGATGACCAGACTCTGTCCGCAAGCGATGCACACACGAGCCTGCTTTTGTGAAGGTTAGAACAAGCTTGTGCGAGTGTGATTTGAATTGTTGAATGAACGAGATATTGATGTTATGAGAGTGCGCTTTCAAAGGAGTAAAGTTTTGGCATGCTGACAGGTAGGATCTTCCTCAGCCCCTAAGCCGCGCCATGTTCGAGCATCTCCCGAAGGCCCACCTTGTTTTGGTCTCTCTGCAGCTTGGATCGGGTATTCCAGTCCCTGCCCAGTTGTGCAGCTGACCCTGAGCGGCCTCCCATGCTTCTGAGTGAAGACGCCCAGCGCCTGCAAGGTGAGGCATTCCTGGGTCTGAGTTAGTGTGACTGGCGTCTGGTGCGCCTGGCATCTGACCACTAGTGATGACCCTCTTTTGGTGGCTTCGCGCTCATCCCGCTTGCGCAAAAGCACGCCAATTTGTAACTTGCACCTCAATGCATAGCACCTTTCAATTTCTGGTGCACACCTGAGTGTGAGCACCAGCCTCCTTCAGAGCATGAAGGCGTCCACACCCCCAACCCACTCACCATAGGCCCTGCCAGCGCCAGCCTGCACTTGCTCCCGGAGGCCGTCATGGAGAGTATTGCCGCCCAATTGAGCCCAGCGGATCTGGCTCGCTTCTCCTGCACCTGCCGCTACGCACGTGCGCTGTGCTGGGACGCTGCACCTGGGCTGCGCCTGTCCTTGTACCCACACCAGGTATGTCCTGGGAACGCCTTAGAGATTGGCCCTTGCAAGGGCGCACAGAGCATACATGCATCTTAGCCTGTGCTCTAAAATGAAGCACTCCATGTGTTGCCTTGGTCTGTGCCCTTTTTCATTGACGCATGCCTCAGCGCCATGCTTGCCACCCTGACATTGCATCATCCCACCTCCCAGTGCTTGCACCCCCAAAAGTTGTGCAGATGGGGCGTAGGCGTAAGTGCATACACTACTGCCGTCACCTATGCAGCGAGCGGCCGTCCGTCGGATGGTGGCATTGGAGGCCGGCAGCTTTTCAGGCAGAGCCGACGTTGGCGCACATTGGAGCAGGGAGGCTCCTCCCCTGTCTCACCCTTTCATCCGCCGGCTGGTGACCCAAAATGGGCTGCTCATCTATGCCAACATGGTGAGCACACATGACTGCTTGCTGTCTTGGGTTGGGCAACCTTCTTGCAAAGTTCCAGGCAGCCTCGGCCCCCCTGCCCTGCCTGTTATGGCTAGGCAGGCTGGCGATGACAAATAAGAAATAGTCATGTTGATGCATGGCTGCTTTCGATGCTTGAAGGTTGGTAATGATACATGCCTCTGTTCATGAAGCCTACCTGCAAGCTTTGACTAGTATGTCGGCGGTGTGAGCTTGATTGGCAGCTGCGTCCTACACCTACATTTCTGGATCCCTGCACTTGTACAAAATAACTCCAGCCCAGGAGTTTTAGACAAATTCACCTAGACCCAGCTGATGTTAAAGACATACTGGTTTTCAGAATGCACTGGCTTCGCTTCTTAAGCAATCAGCCTTTTGGTGCGCACTGCATTCTGTGCGTGCATGCAGGCAACAGGCGAATTGCAGCTGGACCCGCCGTTGCAACCTGAGCCTGTGCGAGGCGGATTCTTTTGTGATGAACCCGTAAGTTTGAAGGGCATACAGCCGTCGTGATATCGCAGAGGCAGTGTTCATCCTGCTGGGGAAGCCAGAGTGTGTCTCGTCTTGCAATGAGGTCGCCCTGAATATGTCCTGTGCTTCCTGTCTGGCTTGGAAGCAAGCAGCTCCCAGGGGGGTAGCTGCTGCTCATCTAGCTGCTTTCCCGCAAAGGGAGAGGACCCTGCAGTACAGAGCACCTGCTCAGGGCAGCTTCCACATTCCCCTGTGGCCTCAGCAGCCGTTTGTGCCCCTGCTGAAACTGGAGCTCTGTTGCCTCATCGCACCTACAAATGCATATCACGCAGGGGCTGGGCAAAACTGTGACTGCCCTGGCTCTGATACTGAAGACCCAAGGTAGTACGCCTCGCGCCCCCCCAAGATCAACGGTAAGACAGCGTTACGAGCACCTGAGACCACTGAGCGCAAGCTCGGGGAAGGGGTGTGGCAGGCTAGGCAGCACACACTAAGCGCTGCTACTGCTCATGTGCACAGCTGCCCAACACGCATCACATGCTCAGGGTGTCATGGAGCTCAAGGGTGCTGGTCCCAAATTGCCAGGAAATAGGCAGGCAGCGAAAGGGCAGCAACAGCGCACACAGGCTGTCGTGTACGTGGTCGCCCCCTTGGCTGGACCCCCCCTCTGTCTAGGCAAACAGTGTCGACAACTTTGCAACCCATAGCTCACTCATCTCTGCACCATTCAGTGACCTGAAAAGTATGCTGGATGGCTGATTTTTTTGCTCTTAAAGGCTGAGCTAAGAAGGGGGTGTGGAGGGCAGTGTGTGTCCAGGGACCTTGACATTGAGAATTGTCACAAAGCAAAACAGGTGCCATTTTTCACACAGTGCACCAATCCACGTCCTCTGAATTTCATGCATCATCGTTCCATTGCCCTCAACTTAGGTGTGAGTCGGGTTTCATGAATTCAGCGTACAGCACAATTGCTGAATCACCCCTGTGTCACAAGGGAAACAATTTGCCAGAAATCAGCCAGGTCACCGGTTGGCCCCATTCAAGCTTCGTAGTACCCTCCTTACTTGCCCTCGAAGTTGTGGCGGAAAGGCTGGAGGAAAGCAGCATCTCCTGAGCAAAAGCTTTTTTCGCATTTTTGCGGTCAGTTTGGAAATTTTCAATAAATTTGTTTTTTCTCCGCCTGCTCTACTCCCTCGATGACAATTCCTCTTCCAGCGTTACTTTTGGAAACCACACACTCATGTTTCCTGGCTTCCCAAGACCAGCAATAGGACCCAAAATGCTTTTTGTGACAGGTCCTCGTGCCGCGATTGGGTTGCAACACGACAAAGACTGGACTGTTCGTAAGGAGCCAGCAATGCTGCAGACGCCCTCATTAAGCACTCGGCTCATGGCCTGCAAGGTCTTGCACGACAGTCAATTGACCCTGAGCCATCAGGGGGAAATTCCAGGACAGGTTTCTGGACAGTTTGCAGAGCGTGGTCATTGCGGTTGGCGCACACTCAAAAACTTATTTTCTTCACCTGTGCATGTGGCCATGATGCATCAGTTCTTGCCTTTTGTACAAGAATTTGTCCACATGCATACACATAAGCCATTTTGCGCGCAAGTGCTCCTCAAATTGGCAGTCTAAGACCTAACAAATGTTAGTATTGACTGTTCCTCTCATTTCCTGTTTGCCTGACATTCTTTACCATGTTTGGCACCTCACAAGTGTAAACATGGCGAACACATGCTAAGACATCATCTCAGTGCACTTTCGGCCTGGAGAATCATCACCAGCTAGTGCTGCAGCTGCCTGAACTATGTTTATTATTCATGTAGGGAAGCCTTGTCTCCTCACATATCCTCTTAAGGTGAATGCTCCTCCTCTGACCTACGAAAGCCTTAACAAGCTATTTCTGGGGCTCGCAAAAATGGGACCATCCCTGGGGGCCTCCTGAGACCACCCCTCATTTTCGCCTGAAGTGAATGAAAAGTGAAAGTGAGATCTAGTGAGAAGAAAAAAAACGTGAAAAAAAACGTGTGTGACCGCAGCCTAAGGGACATGAGGAGGAGTGCAAAGAGAAAGATGTGGTTGATGAGACAGTTTGGGGGGTCCATTCGTGGGGACTAACATGGCAACATTTTTGTGTGTGCATGTGTATGTGTGTGTAGTTATCTTGTTGCATGTTTGTGCCCGCTCACTTGTGCAGCCCTGCTTGCATCCTTGCACCACTGCCCCACTGATGGCTGCGCTGTGCCGGTGGTTGCCTGCAGGTCCAGTGGCTGAACACTGAGCACGGCAGGAGGGTGGGGTTCTATATTCCAGATGTCGCTCAATCGGTTGGCAGCCCCAGTGCCAGTCCCGGCAGCAACAGGATGCCTGGCAGAGCAGGCGTGCGCAGGTGGGGCTGCGGCTTCCATTTCCTCCAATTCCAACCACAAGGCTGCAGCCCCAGGGTACGAGAGCGCCCTCGCTGGCATGCTTGCATGCCCTGAATGAGCCGGGCTGTGCGCCTGGCTGAAGCCTTCAAAAGGCGCCTGAATGGAGCCTGCATGGCACACTCTTATTTGAGCTGCCATGCCAAAGCACATAAGGTGTTGTGCCGTGCCCTTGTGCCACGCCCGCCCCTTTTGCCTCCCGTCACCCTCAACAGCAGCGCTGGCCTGGCCTTAGCACCGCCTTGTAGCCGGCTGCCAGGCTGTGGCTGCGCTCGTTGTGCACATACATATGTGTCCCCCTTTCTCTCAACACACCATCTGGCCTGGCAAGGATCACCACATGCGTGCGCTCACGCTCTGCTCCTCACCTGCCTGCAAGCGTCTGCAGGATCGCTCAAGTCTTTGAACACTGCATATTTGCACTGGGGGATGCCGGCCCTACCTTGCTGTGCGGAGCCAGCAAGGGCGGCCGCAGGGCCCGCCAAATCCCCATGTCCACATTTAAGACCAAGGCCAGTCACCCCAGACCCTACACTCCTCCTCCCCTGGCCTGCAGGTCCTTTAGAGGTGCCCCGGCTGCTCACACCGCGCCTGACGCAGCACAGGCAACTGCAACGGCTGCAATGCCCACCGCCCGCGTCTGCACCACGCCCACCAAGGCCGCGCCATGGGGTGCCCCCCTGGAATGCAAGGTGCAGAACGGCAGGCTTGTGGGCAAGCTGGAGGCTTGTGGCCCCCTTCCCAAGCGTAGCAAGCAGCGCCACGCCACAGATGGCCCAAGCACAGCCACCAGTGCACCCTCTGCACTCGCGCCGGACGCCCCGCTCAGCTGCGCCGATGCGCCCTCACTGAGCATGTGGGCCCCGAGCGCGGGTACTGCACCAGGCGCCCCGCTTTTGACACAGCCCCCCTCAGCACAGCCCCATGTCCACCTGGGACCCCCCTCGCTGCCAACTCCAGCTTGGCTGCCCACACCTGCCGCCCCCGCGCCCAGTGCGCCCTGTGGCTGGCCACCTACCCTGTCCGGCACTGTGCAGGCCGCAGGCACCCTCACAAGCGCCCTCCACTGTCCTCAGCCGCCCTGCCCGCCTCTGGAATCAGCCACAGCAGTCGATGCGCCCACCATGCGCGGCTTCCATGTGCAGTGCGACGCGTGCAACAAGTGGCGCAAGCTGCCCATGCATCACCAGGTACTGCTTGGCCAGGGGGATGTGATGCAGGCGGCGGCAAGCAGGGGTGTGTTTGTCATCTAGCTTCTCAGGCATGCACCTGGCCCGCCTCATTGTGCATGCGCTCGAGTGTGAGTGACTGAGAAACAGTTGGTCCCAGTCTTGCCCATTTTGGATGCACAAGGCACGGCTGCCCTCTGCGCAGCTGCGCACAGTGTGGCTGTTGCCTGCTAGTCACACCAGCTATCACACTGCACGGTGCTGGAGCATGCCGCCCTGCTGCCCAATGTGATGCTTGCCCACAGCCTGGCCACTGTGTATGTGCACACGCTGTCGGTGCAGATCAATGAGGAGGCACCCTGGTTCTGTGACATGCACCCGGACCCGGCCTTCCGCTCCTGCACCGTGCCTGAGGAGGAAGAGGGGGAGGATCACGGCAACGACCCGCATGCCAACGGCACAGCCCCCTCCTTGCACCAGGGCGTACCCATCATCATTGGCCAGGTCAGGGGCAGGGTTAGGGGCAGGGCCTTGTGTACGCACTGCATATGCCTGCCGCGAGCTTGCCAGAACAATTGTGCAGGCTGCGGTGCGCGCTAATGACACAGCGTCGCGGCCTCTCGGCAGCGAGCGACTGCATGGGTTGGGTGAGTGTTTCTGCAGTGTATGGCCATGTCCATGCCCCTTCATGATACAAACTGATCTGCTAGGCTTGATTTTGAGGACGACTTTATGGCATAAGAAGGCTTCAGCATTCTGCACCACGTCCCATCCCATGCAGACTAAATCCTATCCCCGCTCATGCAGACCAAACCTTCCATCAGGTTAGGTTACATTTCATACTCCAGACTTTTAACCTTGTACTCTGTACCCTGTACCCTAGGGGGGCAGCTGGTGCGGCTGGTGCGGCTGGTGCGGCTGGTGCTTGTACTCTGTACCCTGTACCCTAGGGGGGCAGCTGGTGCGGCTGGCTACCTGTGCGTCCCAGTGAGCTTTGTTGAGCAAAATGTGGACCTGCCTTGGCTGGAGCGTGTGTGCCTCCAC
>LKMJ01007167.1_pt1 | contig 10514 bp, 10 predicted proteins | sample 643391 | NCBI WGS metagenome assembly LKMJ01 (sample SAMN04112250, study PRJNA286221) | soda lake metagenome | biome: soda lake; feature: Kulunda Steppe; material: water; isolation source: sample PL-Br10 brine of Picturesque Lake | place: Russia: Kulunda steppe | collected 2010-07
ACTGTTGAGGCGTCACCCGCCGTCGACTCGTCGCTGGCCGTCGAAGCGTCGCTCGGGTCTGCCCCCGGCGTTACGTCCACCCCCGGCGGTTCGATCGACTGGACGAGTTCCCGGACGACGCTCGGAGCGGAGACGTCACCGAGTTCGGCGTCGGTACTCAGGACGAGCCGGTGGACCAGAACCGACACTGCGAGTGTTTTCACGTCGTCGGGGATGACGTATCTTCGACCGTGGATCGCCGCCCGGGCCTTGGCACCGTCGAGAAACGCGAGCGTCGCCCGTGGAGAACCGCCGTGGGTCACGTCGGGATGAGTGCGGGTCGCCTCGACGACGTCGAGGACGTACTCCTTGACCGCCGGCGCGACGTGAACGTCCAAGACGGCAGCCCGCGCAGCGAGCAGGTTAGCCACGTCGACGACCTGCTCGACGATCTGGGGTTCCAGGTCCGGATCGGCGTCGAACCGGTCGAGAATTTCCCGCTCGTCGACGCGCGTTGGGAGGTCGATCGTGAGTTTGAACTGGAAGCGGTCGCGCTGGGCTTCCGGGAGTTCGAAGACGCCTTCCATCTCGATGGGGTTCTGGGTGGCGACGACCATGAACGGCTCCGGCAGCGCGAGCGTCTCGCCCTCGATGGTTACGTGACGTTCCTGCATCGCTTCCAGCAGGGCGGACTGGGTCTTCGGCGTCGCGCGGTTGATCTCGTCGGCGACCACCAGGTTCGTAAAGATCGGCCCCCGCTGCAGTTCGAACTCGCCGGTGTTCTGGCGGTAGATCTGCGTCCCCGTGATGTCGGCAGGGAGGATGTCGGGGGTCATCTGAATCCGTCGATAGCCGAGGCCACTCGCTCGTGCAAAGAGATTCGCGATCGTCGTCTTGGCGACGCCCGGAACGCCCTCGAGGAGGACGTGACCACGGGTTAGCAGGGCGATCGTGAGGTGTTCGATCGCCGATTCGTTACCCACGAGGACACGTCCGGCCTCTTCCCGAACGGCATCGTAGATCGCCCGTGGATCGCCCTCCGACGTGGTGGGTTCGTTCATCGATCCTGCCCACCTTCGAGACGAGTGGTGTTAAACGCTTTCGCGACGCTATGTATGCGCTCGTCCTCCCACTCCGGATACCGTCGACGCAGGAACTCGACGCGTTCATCGTGGGTGAGACGGGGCATCGAATCGTCCCGTTCGAGGTTCTCGGCCGAAACCGAGTTCCGGGTCGATGGCGAGTTCCGAGTCGATGTCGAGTTCCGGATCGGAGCCGAGTTTCGCGTGAGTGTGGTGCGTGCTCGCCGCGCCACCGAGCGACTATGTTTTGCCACCGAGTGACTACGCAATGCCACCGATCGATTCCATGGACTCGCCGCCGCGGCGACGACGCCAATCCCGAACACGCCGAGAAGTACCTGTAATGTGGGAGACCCACGGACGGCGAGCAAGATGCTGATGAGTGGCGGGACGTCCCCCGCCTTCGAAACGTCGAGCAGAACGCGTTCGTTTCCGGCGTATAGCCCGCGGGCGAACACGGCGTTGTCCCCCCGGTCGATCATGGCGTTGATCACGAGGCTGGGATCGCTGAGTACGACGACCTGACCGTCACCCACGTCTTCGACGGTCGCGACGGGGTAGGACTCGAGTTCGTCCACCTCCTCGACCGGCGTCGGCTCGTCGGCAAGATACGCGAACTCACTCGTCGAGACGAGCACCGTCGCATTGCCGGGATCGACAGCGCTCGCGTAGTTGAGCGACAGCTGGTCGATCCCATCGGTCAGCGGGTGGTCGCTCACGTTCGTCGCCACGGGCATCGTCGGCCCTCGCTCGTAGTTTTGCCCGTCGTGCAGGAGTTGCCCGTTCAGACGCGCCTCGGTGCCGAGATCGAAGAGGAGTCGATCGCCGTTCGAACCGAAGTTTTCGAGGACAACGAGCGTCCCGCCACGGTCGAGGAACCAGCTAATTCGCTGGACGTCCTGCTCGTCGTACGGCTCCTCCGGTGCGACGACGAACGCGACCGTTTCGTTCGGATCAGCGGCGTCGTAACCGGTCGTCTGAGTGATGAGTTCGGTTTCGACTCCGTCGCTGGACTCAAGTTGACCGCGGAACTCGCTCGTGCCGTCCCAGGAGGGGTTGTAAGGAGCGAAGGTGGTCGTCGACGTCGCGGCGAACACACCCAGGGAAAGCAGGAGTGCGAGGGCGAGGGCGAGCACCAGGACGCGCGGCCAGTGGACCGAACCGCCTTCGAGGAGCGGAGGATTCCGAATCATGGGAGGAGTCCGGAAGGCAGGATTTCGAGTATCCGGCGGACGACGAGTACGGCGAATCCGAGGATTCCAGCGAGGAGAAGCCATCGAAGTCTGGTCCGCCATTCGGGACGTACGGTAACCGGTGCGGTCAGTTCCGTCAGGATCAGGAGTCCGAGGAGCGAAACGCTGAGAAACAGTTCGTAGGAAAACGCGTTCAGCACCGAGAGAACGAGAATTGTCGCGATCATCCACGCGAGCAGGGCGTGAACGAATCGCTGGCGCTGAGTTGTCATACGTGGGGGAAGGACACGTCGAGAACCGACGTAAAACTACCACACGTGACCCGGAAGAAAACTGTCGTTATGTGCGAAGCAGACGCGATACCACGGTGTTTACGCGGAGAATACACTCCGTCACGGTTCAATCACGTGATGAGACATGACTCTCTCCCGAGTTTTCAACATCAATCAAATCCGCACATCCCTATATCGATGGGCTCCGGACGCTACAGTGGCCCCTGATTTGCGACCTGCCTTCCACCACCCCCGTCGATTATACTGCCGAGCAAAAATACGCACACATAGCGACAGCCAGCCCGTCTGTCCGAAGGGGCTGAGGGCCACGAGAAACCGGAGATCGTCCGGTAACAAGTGGTTCGAGCACGCCGGTCACGACCGACCCGTGCTGGCGGCGAAAATCCTGACGAACTTTCGTCCGTCAGTATAGTGTAGTCCGGTATCGTATCAAAATCCACCATTATAATCGACAGTCTAGAACCGTCTCCGGCACGAACGTAGATTAATCGGTGAAACGGACTATTTCGCTTATACCGGGTTCTAACTATCGTGGAACAGTATGGACGAGGTGCTGAAGGTAGGATTCGAATACGAAGCGAAACTGCCCTTCCCCGCGAAATCGTCCCCCCGCACGAAACCACCCGCCCTCGCCGTCTGTATTCAGGAGGATTCGACGATCGGAGGGGAGTCACATGTCTATAGCGACGTAGTCGTCGGGAAAAGCGAATTCGACTACGTTCCACGTCAACGACGTGAACGTGACACGGCTAGAGGTGAGCTCGATGTATAGGGGACACACCATCGGAGTCGTCGTTCCAGCGTACAACGAGGAGGGGTTCGTCGGAGATGTTATCGAGACGATGCCGGAGTGCGTCGACCGCGTGTACGTGATCGACGACGCCTCTGCCGACGGGACCTGGGACGAAATCCAACGGTTCGCCGGTCGGGTCAACGAGGAACACCAGCTCATAGCCTCCACTGAGATCGCCACGACCGACGGTGGTACGGCGTTCGATCAACCAGTGGTACCAATACAACACGATGAGAACCGGGGCGTCGGTGGCGCGATCAAAACCGGATATCTTCGGGCGCTCGAGGACGATATTGACGTCACTGCGGTGATGGGCGGCGATGGCCAGATGGATCCCGAGATGCTTTCGCGACTCCTCGACCCCATCGTGGAGGGGAAGGCCGATTACGCGAAGGGGAATCGGTTGCTCTACAAGGAATATCGACATGGGATGTCGACGTGGCGCTTTTTCGGTAACTCGATACTCACGTTGCTCACCAAAATCGCCTCGGGATACTGGAAAATGATGGATCCACAGAACGGATACACTGCAATATCCCGACACGCCCTGAAGAACGTCGGCATCGAGAATCTGTACGAGTATTACGGCTACTGTAATGACCTGCTGGTGAAGTTGAACGCGAAGGGCATGCGCATCGCCGACGTTGCGATGCCCGCACAGTACGGAGAGGAAGCGTCGAGTATCAGGTATCCTACCTACATTCGGAAGGTGTCGGGGATGTTGTTCCGTAACTTTCTGTGGCGGCTGAAAGCGCGCTATCTGGTGTTGGACTTTCACCCACTCGCGCTATTTTATCTGTTCGGCACGATCGCCGGGATGCTTGGAGCGGTCGGCGTAGGCTGGTCACTGTACTCGTGGAAACGACTCGAGAACCCGTTGTTCGTTCGAATCACGCTCAGCGGTCTCCTGTTTATTACCGGGAGCATGTTCCTGATGTTCGCGATGCTGTTTGACATGCAGGCGAACGAGGATCGTGAGGTGCAGGTGTATGAATGACGGTCTCTCAGTGATCGTGACGATCCAGCATCCTGCACACGTCCATTTCTTTAAGAACCCGATCAGGGAGCTACAGGAGAATGGACATGAAGTGTACGTGTTTGTAAGGGAGAAGGACATCGCGATCGATCTGCTTGAGGCCTACAATATCACCTACACACCGATAGCGGGGGAAATCAACTCCACTTTCGACGCAATCAAGGAGCAGGCGAAGTACGAAACCAACCTGTTTCGACACGCTCGCCGAATCGAACCGGACCTGCTGATGGCTATCGGCGAGCCAGGGGTCACCCACGTTGGAACTCTTCTCGGCGCGAAGTCGGTTGTTTTCACTGATACTGAACACACCAAAAATATATTACTACAGAAAATTGCATCCGTCCCGTTTGCAGATCTCATCTGTACGCCATCATCGTTTTCAAAGGATCTCGGGGGAAAGCAACTCTCGTATAATGGATATCACGAACTCGCGTACTTGCACCCGGATCGATTCTCCCCCGATAGATCCTCACTGACGTCAAACGGGGTCAATCCAGAGGACGAGTACTACGTCCTCCGTTCATCCGCATGGGACGCCTATCACGATTACGGAATGACGGGATTCTCTCGAGAGGGACTTCAGGAGATCGTTTCAATTCTGGACGACCGTGGTGAGGTGTATATAACGAGTGAGTCGGAACTTCCCGACACCCTCAAACCGTACCGACTTTCCGTACCGGTTCAGCACGTTCACGATCTGCTCTACTACGCGGACGGCTACGTCGGAGATTCTGGAACGATGGCCACCGAAGCCGCCCTTCTCGGCACCGTAGCGATCCGTTTTGACCCTTCGGGGCCGGAACAGGAGAGCGGTAACTTTCTCGAACTGGAGGAGCACGGGCTCCTGTTCTCGACGGACGATGAGGACGAGGCGATCGACAAACTCCGCGAGGTGACCGATGACCAGTATGCGGCCGAGGTGGTCGAGGGACGGTTGAACGCGTTACTGGAAGAAAAAATCGACGTGACCTCGTTCCTCGTAGATATGATCGAGTCGAAAGGCGGACGAAAACGGAAGAAGGCACTCGCATGAACGTTCCCTCATTGTGTCTGTGGACCGATCACAGCAACACCACGGTACTGGTGTGAGCGGAAAGGCGTCCGCGGCGCTCGGAAAGCCGAACGTGAACTTCCCATATCAAATGAAACCAGACGACAGAACACATCACATGCAGCCGTTCTCCGTCGCTAGTACGACAACCTCAGAGAGCGAAATGACCACTCCTGATAGGATGGGACTACTTAGTATCCTGGATCACGGTAGCATGGACGATATGCGGGTGCTGGTAACCGACGGAGCGATGAACAAGTCACTCGCAATTGTCCGGGCGATTGCGGACGTCACAACCCACGTGGGTGTGACGTCGCGATTTCCGATCTCGGTTGCTGGAACATCACGATACGCCGACAAACGATACTGGATCCGTGACCGTGATCCATCGTCGTACGTGCGACGCCTGAACCAAATCGCAGCGGCCCACGACTACGATCAGCTGCTCCCTGTCGGCGGGTCGTCGTTCGAACTGGCCTCGAACTTCCGCCACGAGCTGGCCCTACCGGTCGAGCGTATCCTCCCACCCAGAGAGGCGATGGACGTCGCCCTGGCGAAAGGATGCACGTACGCTCTGGCAGAGGATGTCGGAATCCCGACGCCGCGAACTGTGCGCGTCGCCGAGCCAGCTGATCTCGAATCCGCCGCTAACAGCGTCGGCTTTCCCGCGGTTGTAAAGACAGGGACTGAAACTGGCACCAGGTTCGTACGTCGTGTTGAATCAGAGACCGAGTTGGAACGCGCGTACGAAGACTACCGTCGTGAGAATACGGTCGACCCGGTCGTTCAGGAATACCTTCCTGGCGTCGCAAGCGGCTACTTCGCATTTTACCTCGATGGTGAGCTAGTGGCGGGGTACTCCCACAAACGAGTTCGCGAGTACCCTCCAGAAGGTGGAGCGAGCGCCTGCGCCGAGTCCGAGGAGAACGACGAACTCCGGCGGTACGCCCAGGACCTACTTGACTCTCTCGAGTGGCACGGCGTCGCCATGGTCGAGTTCAAAGAGGACACCAACGGGGTTCCCTCCATCGTCGAAATCAACCCGAAGTTCTGGGGCTCGATCGACCTCGGTATCGCTTCCGGACTGAACTTCCCGCGTGCGTTACTCGAATACACTGCGGGCAAAACGGCCTTCTCGTTCGAGTTTACACCGACGCGATATAGCTGGCCGCTTTCGGGCGATCTCACTCATGTCTGGCGCCGACCGAACTCCGCTCGAGCAGTGCTCGCCGACCTGATCGATCCCACGACGCGGACGAACCTTCGACGGGACGACCCCCTACCGCACGTCGTCGAGACACTCGTGACGGTAATCCGACAGGATATTTGAGCCCATGTTCGACGATTACAGCATCGATGACGTTCTTCGGCGAGGCCCGGGATATGCGGCCAAAACCGCTCGTCGATTGGCTATCAGGCAGTATATGGGATGGTACTTTGGGTCCCACCCGGCTCATCCGGCGCAGTCTCGGGACGCCGCAGTGACGATGGTCAGGGCTGCGGACTCGGTGTTAGTTCTCTGCTGGGGGAACGTCTGTCGAAGTCCGTTGGCAGAGAGGTATCTCGAAGCTCGCTGCCAGAACCAGAAGCTCGACCTGACAGTCGATTCTGCAGGCCTCGGTGAGACCGAAGGCCGGGAAAGTCCACGACTCGCTATCGAAATAGCAGCAGACTACGGCGTTGATCTATCAAACCATCGATCGATCCGGACCCAGCCTGCCGACGTCAGTGCAGCCGATGTCGTGTTTGTTATGGACTACAACAACTACTACTCGCTCACGACGCGGCACGTCGGCGCTCGCCACAAAACGTTCTTCCTCGGTGCGCTCGACGATGACCCTTCTAGCCAGATCGTCGACCCCTTCGGCAGCGACCGTGCTGGGTTCGAGGAGACGTACGATCGGATTGCAACCGCGATCGATGGACTCGTTGACGAACTATCTGACGACGAGACGTGAGCTACTGGTGTCGGTAAGTAGTCGCCTGCAGTACGTACTTTCCGAGATTTGTAATACTGTCTTTGGTCGCCTCGACGAGCAATTCGAACGAGTTAGCCGCCCATCGGTTTGGATGTGTCAGTAGATAGAACCGGTCGGTGTCGCCGCTTCGTATGTGATCGATAAGGTCTGGTGTCCCGTCGACCTGGACTGACTTGGCATCCTGACCCACAGTGTGATCTTTGACCTTCAACGACCCATCGCGCCAGATCCGACCCGTGTCACTGAAGTAGATTAAGTCAGTGAAGTCCACCGATAAGTACGCTTCACCGGCGAGGTCGTACGTGTCGTACATTTTCGTCTCATTTCCTGACCACATATCCCTGTTGTCATATCGTGTGAGGGGATTACCGTGCATGCAGACGGTGTCGACGTCGACGTGCATCCGGAGCCGCTCCAGGTGATCAGCAAAGGACTTGCGGGCCGCCCATACATCACCGCCAGTCCGATCCATATCCTCGTAGTGGTAGCCAATTTCGTGACCCAGAGATTCAATCTCACGGATGAGCGACGGTTTGAACGTCTTCTCTATCGTTCTGAAATAGTAGGTGCTTGTAACGTCCTGTGATGCCTCGATTCGAGCGATATCGAGCGCATTTTCAGGCTTTCGATCGATGTCGTGTCTGAGAACGACTAGCTTTCGCGGGAGGTCGCTCTCGGTCAGGTATTCGCGGAGGGTCGTAAAGGAATAGTTCTCGTTCCGGAGGACGGTGATCAAGGCGTCGTACATTTCGTACGTGAAGTCCCGCGCCGGAACCGGTTGATAGTGGACGGTAGACTGCTCTTGCATCATGGTCTGTGATTCAGATCGAATAGTGCCTCCCACATCGAGCGCCTTGTAGCTTACAACCCAATACCGCTCTCGAACTCGTAATACATTATTTTCGAGCCTCCAGTAATCCACGGGAAACAGAACGAATTGAGTAATATTCTATTATTCTGCGAATAATACGGGCAGCAATTCGGGTAAAATGATAACCTTTCAATGTGAGGGCTACGCGACGAGTCATAATCCAACCTACAGTATGTCTCTGAGCGGCGTTATCTATAATATCAACTATTCAACAATAAACTGTGTTTCCCAACGAAGATTGACGACAAATGTATTGCTCGTTTCGATAAAATGCTATTACCTGTTTAGATGCGTCACCATCGATCCGGCAAACAGGTCGTCAGTAATCGTGGAACGTGGTGCTAGGCCACGAAACACTCATCGCTCCCGATTCGAAGACTGCTAGTGAGATTTACAATTCCCCCTTCTATATTTAAAGTGCATTGGAATTCAGTATAGTTTAACAAACGTTGGAACAGAAGGTTGATGACAGTATTTTCTAATTACCCGGTCGTATGGGTCCCGATCAATCAACGGTAGAGGATAATTTCGATGCCGAAGTCGCACGAACCGACGATGCGACCGGAACGTCTATTGGACGCCGATCGTATCTGAGGCTCACCGCAGGCGTTGCGACCGCGCTAGGCACCGGTGCGACGACGAGCGTCTCAGCGAGCGATAACGCTATCGGCCGGATCGCGAACGAAAAACAAACGGGTTCCGTCCCGAGTGATGGCGACGCCACGTGGGCCATAGACTACGACGACTACAGTTCTACCGACCAGGTCCACGAGTGGGACTCCGATAGCGCCGATTTTGTTTCATCTCCGTCGATGCGCGGTAATACCTCATTAGAATGGCGACACCGTCAGGAAACGAACCACGGTAACTCGATCGTTCGACTCGGCGATTTCGAGGATCGACTGCCCGAGTTGACATCCACCGGTCACGCGTACGAGTGCTACTACACGACCTACATCTATATGCCTTCGACGATGCCGACTGCCGGCGACGGCGAGTATACCATGCGGTTCGGGTTCGCCGGCCTCTCGTCTGGGGAAGCGGTCAGTGGTAGCGGGAGCCCGCCGTTGGACGGGACGAACGGGTGGTACGCGGCACCGATGTGGACCTCACACTCCGGTGTGAATCCGTCACCTGACAGTCTCGGGTATGGATTGAATTTCTACGACCTGAACTATGGCTCCAGTTCGAACTTCTACTCGGACTACGAAATTACGCCCGATGACGACTGGCATAAATACGATTTCTACATGAACGTGAACTCGTGGGAAGGTACATCGAAGGACGCTAACGGTGTGGTCAAACTCTGGCACGACGACAACCTGGTACTCCACGAAGACGACCTCGTGTTAACCCACTCGGAGGACAACATGATCGAGTACATCGGCTCGCAATGGAACCTCCTTCGGTACAACGGCTCTGCCACGTCGGACTTCGAATGGTACTGGGACGCGATGGACATCTACCTCGGTGAGGACATCCCGTCCGACGTGCGGGATGGCGTCGAACGTCCCTGGTGGTAGCGGAACACGTTATTCAACTACAGCGACGTGATCATTCAGCACAGGATCATGGATGTCTCTGAAGGGCGTGCGTGATCTGTCGGAAGGAACGGTTCTCGATAATAGCGAGTACATCGATTCGCAAATATTATTTCCGCCTGCCGATACCGTTGAGGAACTGTCGTCGTTGAGAGTTCCGTTGTCAGAGAGAGATGTCTTCAGTGGAGAAGGACGCCGGTTACCACCACTCCCGCTCGACACCGGCACGAACGTCGTCCGGAATGTCGCCCCCAACGTAGATGTCCATCGCGTCCCAGTACCATTCGAGGTCCGACGACGCGGTGCCGCCGTATCGCAGAAAGTTCCACTGTGAACCAGTGTACTCGGGGAGGTGTTCCGTCGTGCTGGTGAAGTTGCGGTCGGTTTCCTGCCACACCAGTTCGTCATCCCAGTACCACCGCTGAACGCCGTTACCGTGCATCGTCGAGCCGTCCCACGAGTTCACGTTCATGTAGAAACCGAACTTGTGCCAGTCGTTGTCAGGAACGATTGTGGTGTTGGTGTACTCGTTTTCGATGGTCGACCCACCGGGCAGTCGCATGTTGATCGAGAACGCGATTTCGTCGCCCGACGGATGGGAGTTGTTGTGGGTATCCCACATCGGTACCGTGTACCACCCGTTCGTCCCGTCAGCATCAGGTGAGCCACTGCCACTGGTGGCATCACCGGTCGACA
>LKMJ01007168.1_pt1 | contig 10511 bp, 9 predicted proteins | sample 643391 | NCBI WGS metagenome assembly LKMJ01 (sample SAMN04112250, study PRJNA286221) | soda lake metagenome | biome: soda lake; feature: Kulunda Steppe; material: water; isolation source: sample PL-Br10 brine of Picturesque Lake | place: Russia: Kulunda steppe | collected 2010-07
GACGCCGCGGCCGTCGACGCGCCCGTCGCGCTCCTCCACGACTACGACGACTGGTGGGCGATCAGCGCCCAGCCGCACGCTCCCGACTTCGACCACTGGGAACACCTTCGGACCTACTACGCCGCGCTCCGTGCCCGTGGCGTCGACGTCGACGTCGTCGAGCCGACCGCCGATCTCGACGGCTACGCCGCCGTGGTCGCGCCCACGCTCCATCTCGTAGAGGACGCGCTCGCGGATCGACTCGACGCCTACGTCCGCGGGGGCGGACACCTGCTCGTGGGGATCCGGAGCGGCGTGAAGGACCGCGAGAACCAGCTCCACGACGCGCTCGCGCCCGGGCCCCTGACGGACCTCGTCGGCGCGACCGTCGAGCGTCACGAGAGCCTCCCGTCGACGATCCCGACCGAGCTCTCCCATCGGGGCGAACGGTACGACTACCGGCTGTGGGCCGAACGCCTCGTTCCGGACGACGCCGCGGCCGTCGCGACCCACGAGACGGGGACCGCCGCCGGATCGCCCGCGATCACGACCGCCGATCGAGGGGAGGGCGCCGTCACCTACTGTGGCGTCTGGCCGGAGCCCGGTCTCGCGGACGCGCTGGTGGTCGATCTCCTCGACGACGCCGGGATCGCCTACGCCGAGCGGCTGCCGGAGGGAGTTCGACTCAGTCGGCGCGGGGATCTCATCTGGATCTGCAACTTCGGTAGCGATCCGGTGACGATCGACGTCCCAATCGATGCGACGTGGCTGATCGGGAACGGGGCCGACGGAACCGTTCCCGGATTCGACGTCGCCGTGATCGAGGCGGACGAGGCGACGCTCGACGTCGAGCGAGCGGCGTGACGGTTCGGACGTCGGGGGACCGACCCGCTCCTCGCGACCAAGCCGACGAAAACGAAAAACGGGGAGACGGGAAGCGAAACGGGTTTTAAAAGCCCTTCCCGCCCGTCGAGGAGAGCCCCTCGACGAGCTTCCCTTGGACCATCGCGAAGAGCACGACGACCGGGACCGCGGTGACGACCGCGGCGGCGGTCACCGCCCCCCAGTCGACCTGCTGGGCCGTCTGGAACAGCTGGAGGCCCAGCGGCAGCGTCCGGGTGCCGGTGGACTGTGAGAGGATGGAGACGAAGAGGTAGTCGTTCCACGAGCCGACGAATGCGTAGAAGCCGGCGACGGCGATGCCGGGCAGCGAGAGCGGGACGATGATCCGATACATCACCTGGAGCCGGTTACAGCCGTCCATCTGGGCCGCCTCGTCGAGCGACTCGGGGATCGAATCGAAGAATCCCTTCAACAGCCAGACGACGAACGGCAGCGCGACGACCGAGTGAGCGAAGACTAACCCGAGTCGCGTGTCGATGAGGTTCACCCGGAACATGATCGTGAAGAAGGGGATCAACACCAACACGAGCGGGAGCATTTGGCTGGAGATGAACCCGAGGATGACGTAGTCACGGCCGGGGTAGTCGAACCGGCTCACGGAGTAGGCGGCCGGAATGCCGATGAGCAGCGTGAGCGCGGTCGTCACCGACGCGACCAGCGTGGAGTTGATGAAGTACAGTCGGAACGTCTCGTTGCCGATGACGCGTGCGTAGTTGTCGACCGTCAGGTGATCGATCGGCAGCAGGTGGAGCTCCCGCGCGCGCAACATCTCGTCGGTGACGATGGACGACCGAACGAGCCAGAACAACGGGATGAGCAGGAACGCGAAGTACGCGATCAACAGGGCGTACACGGTCAACGCTCGCCGGACGCTCATGTCGTCCTCGAGGCGGGCATCGAATCGGTGATACAGCGTCGTAAGCATCAGTCGATGTCCTCCAGTTTGACGTAGACCACGGTGAACGTCATCATGATCACGAGCATCACGACGCCGATGCTCGCGGCGTAGCCGAGCGCGTACGCCTGGAACGCCTCACGATACACCAGCGTCGGAAGCACTTCGGTCGTCTGGATCGGACCGCCGCCCGTCGACAGCCAGACGAAATCGAAGTTATTGAACGTGTACAGGACGTGTAACACGATCATTATCATCGATACGTAGGAGATGTTCGGCAGCGTGATGTATCGAAACTTCTGTACCGCCGACGCGCCGTCCATCTCGGCCGCCTCGTAGTACTCGTCGGGGATCGAGGCCATCGCAGCGAACAGCGCGATGGCGAAGAACGGGACGTTCTTCCAGACGTGCATCAGGATGATAAGCGGCATCGCCCACGTCGTGCTGGCGAACCAGTAGTTCGTCGGCAGTCCGGCGCCGTCGAGCAACAGGTTCACCAGCCCGAACCCGGGCTGGACCAGCCAGTTGAAGATGATGACGATCACGATCACGGGAAGCACCCACGTCACCATCGCGATGCTCCGGAAGAGGGCGATCCCCGGAACCTTCTGCCGGAGCAACAGCGCCAGTCCCAGCCCGAGGAGGTACTGTAACGAGACGGCGACCCCGGTCAGGACGGCGGAGTTCCACAGCGCCGTGTGAAACGAGCCGTCGCGGAGCAGCCGCAGGTAGTTCTCCACGCCGATGAACGAGCGGGCATCGGGCTGGAGCATCGACCGCGCGTAGAAGCTCGTCAGGATCCCGTCGAGGATCGGGTAGACGATGATCACGACGGTCAAGAGGACGGCCGGCGCGAGCAGAGCGTAGCCGAGCCAGGTCTCCGAAAGGGAGCCGAACTCGCGCCAATACCGTCCGATCCGTCGATTTTCGGTGACCATTTCGAGTCGTTATTCGGCGTCGGGGTCGAGCTCCACGTCGGTCTCGATGAGCGTGTCCTCCAGGTCCGCCGCCGCCTCGGACGGGTCCGACTCCTCGAAGATCGTCTCCTCGATGGCGTCGTAGATCGGATCGCGGATCCGTCCCCACGCGACGGGAGCGGGCGCGACGCCGTTCTCGAACGCGTCGGTGAACGGCACGAAGTCCTCGTCGTCGATGGTCGACTCGAGGTCCTCGTGGACCGGCGTCGCGAGCGCACCCTCGTCGACTTCCGCCAACGTCTCCAGCGCGGCGGGACTCGAGAATATCGATGCGGCGGTCACCGCTTGGTCGGTCGCCTCCGAGTGTGCGTTGACCATGATCGGCTTGACCTCCATGTACGTCGCGTCGGTCGCGCCGGCGTGTTTCGGCAGCAGCGAGATGGCCGTGTACTCGTCGAGAACCTCCTCCTGCTGGTCCGTGTCACGGAACACGTCGATCCACGGGCCACAGTGGATCGTGGCGTGGTCACCCTCCGTGTAGCCGACGTCGTTCGTCTCCCACCCCGCACCGACGTAGTCGGTGTCGGTCGTCTGGTTGGTGCCGTGAAACATCTCGTAGTAGACGTCCGCGAGGACGGCCTCGAAGTCGCCGGCGTCGGCCCGCAGCTCCCAGCCGTCGCCGTCCCACTCGAAGAGGTTGTCGCCGACCTCCTGATAGACGTGCGAGAGGAACTCCTGTGTGACCCGGACCTCGCCGCGCTCCGTCGTCATGTGATAGCCGTTCATGTCGTCGTGGTCCTCGTAGATGGCGGCGGCGACGTCCATGAACTCGTCGAGGTCGGCCGGCGGTCCGTCCTCGTACCCGTACTCCGCGAACACGTCGTGCCGATAGACGAGCGCTCGACCGTTGCCGGTGTACGGAAGCGCCCAGAGTTCGTCCTGGAATCGGAACGCGTCGACCGCCGCGTCGACGAACCCGTCGAAGTGGGGCACCTCGTCGGTGTGCTCCGTGAGCGGTTCGAGGAGGTCGGCGGCGGCGTAGTCGCCCGGATGTTCAATGACGCCCTCGATCACGTCCGGCGTCCCGGTTCGTCCGCCGGTGAGGACGTTCTGTCTGAGATCCGAATACGCGTACTCGGTGAGTTCGAGGTCGAGCCCCGTCGCGTCCGTGATCTCCTCCCTCAGGAACGCGTTGAACGGCTCGTGCTGCTCGCTCTGGCCGTCGACCCACCAGAGAGTGAGTTCCTCCACGTCGGCGTCGTCGTCACCGAGACACCCCGCGAGCGCCGTGGCGGCGACGCCGCCGGCGGTTCCTTTGATCACACCGCGTCTGCTAATGTCCCTCATATGTCCATGTACGTGTGAGGAGGGATCCTATTTAATCATTACTATCACCGTGACGCTCTTCGAGGGATACGACGGCTCGTCGAGCGCGACGACCGGCGGCTTCACCCGGACGACAGTTTTATACCCGAACCATCGTGTTGTTTCGAGTATGCCACGTATAGCCTTCATTGGGGCTGGAAGCATGGTGTTCGCCAAGAAGTTGGTCGGCGACGTGCTCTCCTTTCCCGCGTTGGCCGACGGCGAGATCGTGTTGATGGACATCGACGAGCACCGTCTCGAGCAGACGACGCGCGTCGCCGAGGCGATGGTCGAGAACGGCGACGTGCGCGCGACCGTCGAGTCGACCACGGACCGACGCGAGGCGCTCGACGGCGCCGACTACGTGCTCAACATGATCAACGTCGGCGGCACCGAACCGTTCGAAAACGAGATCCGGATCCCCGAGCGATACGGCGTCGAACAGGCCATCGGCGACACGCTGGGGCCGGGCGGCGTCTTCCGCGCGCTCCGCACGATCCCGACGATGCTCGACATCGCCGAGGACATGGAGGAGCTCTGCCCCGACGCCCTCCTCATGAACTACACCAACCCGATGGCGATCCTCTGTTGGACGCTCTACGAGGAGACGGACGTCGAGACGGTCGGGCTCTGTCACAGCGTTCCACACACGGCGGAGGCGATCGCGGAGTACGTCGACGTTCCGAAGGAGGAGCTCGACTACTGGGTCGCCGGCATCAACCACATGGCCTGGTTCCTCACGTGTGAACACGACGGCGAGGACCTCTACCCGCGACTCCACGAGGCCGGCGACGACCCCGGGATCTACGAGCGCGACACGGTTCGATTCGACCTCATGGAACACTTCGGGTCCTTCGTCACGGAGTCCAGCCACCACAACAGCGAGTATCATCCCTACTTCCGGACCGACCCCGAGGAGATCGAGCGGCTCACCGGCACCGACTACGCGGAGCGCATGCCGACCGCGACGTACCTCCACGGGTGGATGGAGCGCTCGGAGGAGCGCGACGCCGCCCTCGAGGACCTCGACCCCGACGACGTCGAGATCGAACGCTCCGAGGAGTACGCCTCCCGCATCATTCACTCCCTGGAGACCGGCACGCCGCGGCGGTTCAACCTCAACGTGCACAACGAGACCGACGCGATCGGGAACCTACCCGACGAGGCGTGCGTCGAGGTGCCCTGTCTGGTCGACGCGACCGGGATCCACCCCTGTTCGGTCGGCGACCTCCCGCCGCAGCTCGCCGCGCTCAACGAGTCGAACGTCCGCGTCCAGCACCTCACGGTGAAGGGGGCACTGGAGAACGATCGCGACGCGGTCCATCGGGCCGTGAAGCTCGACCCGCTGACCGCGGCCGAACTGACGCTCGACGAGATCCACGAGATGACCGAGGAGCTCATCGCAGCGAACGAGGCGTACCTTCCGGAGCTGAACTGAGATGACTGAGATCGTCGACTACGACCTCTACGAGGTACCGCCCCGGTGGCTCTTCCTCCGGATCGAGACGAGCGACGGGACCGTCGGCTGGGGCGAGCCCGTCGTCGAAGGGCGCGCCAAGACCGTTCGTGGCGCCGTCGAGGAGCTGATGGACAACTACCTGCTGCGTGAGGATCCCCACCGGATCGAGGACCACTGGCAGACGATGTATCGCGGCGGGTTCTATCGCGGCGGTCCGGTTCTCATGTCCGCCATCGCGGGCATCGACCAAGCGCTGTGGGACATCAAGGGAAAGCAGTTCGGCGCCCCCGTCTACGAGCTGCTCGGAGGTCGTGCGCGCGACCGGATCCGCGTCTACCAGTGGATCGGCGGCGACCGACCGAGCGAGGTCGGCGACGCCGCCGCCGAGAAGGTGGACGCCGGGTTCACGGCGTTGAAGATGAACGCGACCTCCGAGCTGCGTCGCGTCGACAACCCCGCAGCGGTGCAGGACGCGAAGGACCGTCTCGCGGAGGTTCGCGAGCGCGTCGGCGACGAGGTCGACGTCGGCGTCGACTTCCACGGTCGCGTCTCGAAGCCGATGGCGAAGCGGCTCGCCAAGGAGCTGGAGCCGTACGAGCCGATGTTCATCGAGGAGCCGCTCCTTCCGGAGCACAACGACGAACTGGGTGACGTCGCCGCGCACACGACCATTCCCATCGCCACGGGCGAGCGGATGTACTCGCGGTGGGACTTCAAGGAAGTCTTCGAGGACGGCACCGTCGACGTCATTCAGCCGGACCTCTCACACGCCGGCGGGATCACGGAGGTGAAGAAGATCGCGGCGATGGCGGAGGCGTACGACGTCGCGCTCGCACCCCACTGCCCGCTCGGTCCGATCGCGCTGGCCTCGTGTGTCCACGTCGACACGATCTCGCCGAACGCGCTCATCCAGGAGCAGTCGCTCAACATCCACTACAACGAGACGGGAGACGTGCTCGATTACCTCGCGGACCCGACGGTGTTCGAGTACGAGGACGGCTACGTCGACGTGCCGAGCGATCCGGGACTCGGGATCGACATCAACGAGGAGTACGTCCGTCGACAGTCGGAACGAACCGTGAATTGGCACAACCCCGTCTGGCGGAACGACGACGGGAGCGTGACGGAGTGGTGAGATGAGCGGATCGTACGACGGGAACGGCAACGGCCACGCCGGAACCCCGACCCGCCTGCTCGATCGCACCGCCGTCGTGACCGGATCGACCCGCGGGATCGGCGCGGGAGTCGCCCGGAGACTCGCCGCGGAGGGCGCGGACGTCGTCGTCTCCGGACGCAGCGAGGCCGCCGGCGAGGCGGTCGCTCGCGAGATCCGCAACGCGTCGACGCCCGGAGACGCCGTCTTCCTCGCCGCGGACATGCGGGATCCGGACTCGATCGCCGACCTGATGGCAGCCACGGCCGCGGAGTTCGACGCCATCGACGTGCTCGTGAACAACGCCGCGGTCCAGACCGAGACCGGCGTGCGGGACGCGACCATCGAGGACTGGTCGTTCGTCGTCGAGACGGACTTCCGCGGGTACTGGCTCGCCGCCCGCGAGGCGATCGAACACATGCCGGACGGAGGCAGCATCGTCAACGTCTCCTCGAACCACGCCCGGCTGACCATGCCGAACACCTTCCCGTACAACGCCGTGAAGGCCGGCATCGACGGCATGACGCGCGCGATGGCGACGGAGCTCGGACCGATCGGGATCCGCGCGAACAGCGTCAATCCCGGCTGGATCGAGGTCGAACGGACCCAGGAGGAGCTGCAGGACGGGCGGTACGAGGCGGTCGAGGAGCTGCATCCGTTGGGTCGGATCGGGCAGCCGGGCGACGTCGCCGGGGTCGTCGCCTTCCTCGCCAGCGACGACGCCGCGTTCGTGACCGGCGCGTCGCTGCTCGTCGACGGCGGACGCACGGCGGTGATGGAGGACGACGCGTTCGTCGCGTACAAGCGGAGCCTGTGAGCGGTCGGGCGGAACGGTGAGCGGTCGGGCGGAACGATCCGGCTCAGTCGGCGCCCTGTTCTTCGGCGGCCTCGGTCGATCCGTACGCTTCGACCGGGAGCTCGGCGTCCGGCTTCTCCCGATTCTTCACCGCGTCGCCCGTCGTGGCGTCGAACAGGTGGATCCGATCCTCCGGGAAACACACGTGCAGGTCGTCGCCGGCCGAGATGGGGAGGTTGCCGTCGAAGCTGGTGGTGAGCGTCTCCTCGCCGACGGTTATGTAGACGTAGCTGCTCTCGCCCAGCGGTTCGACGACGTTGACCTCGGTGGCGATCGCGTTCCGCGAGTCGGGAGTCACGAGCGAGACGTCCTCCGGGCGGATGCCGAGCGTGAGGCGGTCCCCGTCCGTCACCGGGCCGAGGGCGTCGGCCGTCGCCGGGGAGAGCGCGTACTCGAACGCCCCGTGAACGAGCCGGGGTTCCCCGCCGCCCGTCCGATAGGTCGTGTCCATGAAGTTCATGCTCGGGCTGCCGATGAAGCCGGCGACGAACTCGTTGGACGGCTCGTGATAACACTCCATGGGCGTGCCGACCTGCTGTAGCTCGCCGTCGTTGAGCACGACGATGCGGTCGCTCATCGTCATCGCCTCGGTCTGGTCGTGCGTGACGTACAGCGTGGTCACGCCGAACTCGTCCTGGAGGTTCTGTAGCTCCGTCCGCATCGTCGTCCGGAGCTTCGCGTCGAGGTTGCTGAGCGGTTCGTCCATCAGGAACACCTCGGGGTCGCGGACGATGGCACGACCGAGGGCGACGCGCTGCTGTTGACCGCCCGAAAGCTCCGTCGGCTTGTCGTCGAGGAGCTCGGTGATGTCCGTCATCGCCGCGACCTCCTCGACGCGCGCGTCGATCTCCTCGTCGGAGAGGTCCGTCGTCATTCGAAGCCCGAAGCTCATGTTCTCTCTGGCACTCATGTGTGGGTAGAGCGCGTAGCTCTGGAACACCATCGCCATGTTCCGGTTCGACGGCTTGTTGTTCGTGATCTCCTCGCCGTCGAGCGTGATCGTGCCGTCGGTCACCGATTCGAGGCCGGCGATACACCGAAGCGTCGTCGACTTTCCGCAGCCGGACGGGCCGACCAACACGATGAACTCGCCGTCCTGGATCTCCAGATCGATGTCGTCGACCGCGACGATCGCGTCCCCGCCGTCCCCGAAGACTTTCCGCAGACTCTCTATGCTGATTTCTCCCATGGCCGTGGCTTGTGGACCCTCCGTTGATAAAGGTTCGTACTCGATCACGCGGTTCACGACGCGCCACCGAACCACGCGGTTCACGGCGCGTCACCGACCCTCGGTCGGTTTCCGCCTCCCGTGCGTGCGTATTCGTTTCGTATATAGAAACAAATGGTACTGAACGGGCGCAAACCACGTCTCGGGCCGTTCGAGGGCGTGAGCGTCCCCGACCGTTCGTCGAACGCGTGGTCGAGACGAGTTCGGTGAGAGCGGATATCGATCGACTTCGTTTCCCCATGAGAAATTTTATGCCGTCGGAGCGGGATCGCCGGGTATGTCCGACGACGAACGATATCCGGTCGGGGCGGTCGAGACGACCGTGCGGGTGATCGAGACGCTCGAGGACCGCGGAACCACGGGCGTCACGGAGATCGCCGAGGCGACCGGCGTCTCGAAGGGAACGGTCCACAAACACCTCACGACGCTCCGATCGCTCGGCTACGTCGTCAAGGAGGGACGGCAGTATCGGGTCGGCACCCGATTCCTCGCGATCGGAAGCCGTACCCGGGAACGCAGCGACCTGTACCACGCCGCGGTCCCCGCGATCGACAACCTCGCCGATACCACCGGGGCCGTGGTCAACCTCATGATCCCCGAACACGGTCACGGCGTCTATCTCTACCGTGCCGGGGACACCCCCGGAGTCGAAGGCTATCTTCCGTCAGTCGGCGGGCGGGTCCACTTGCACGCGACGGCCGGGGGCAAGGCGATCCTCTCACGGTACGACCGTGACGCGGTCGAGGCGGTCATCGATCGGCACGGGCTTCCGGCGCTCACCGAGAAGACGATCACCGCCGAGTCCGAGCTTCGCGGCGAGCTTCGGTCGATCCGCGATCGAGGACTCGCGTTCGAACGGGGAGAACACCTCCCGTCCGTCCAGTGTGTCGCCGCGCCGGTGACCGCCGACGGGCAGGCCGTCGGCGCCGTGAGCGTCTCCGGAAGCATCGACGAGATGAGCGGCAAGAAGCTCGAGGAGGACCTCGCGGGGCTCGTGTTGAGCACGGCAAACGAGATCGAACTCGTGCTGTTTCGACGATAGTTTCGTATGAAGAAACGAATCGCCGCGTCGCACGGAGACCACCCCATTACATCCATACAAACGTAATCTAATCGAGGGCGGTAGGTTCGGATTAATATAAGAATATAATATAAATAACTTTTCTGGTATGTAGTGAACATACGGTCGACGCACGGTCTCTTCGATCGCGAGACGTCGAGAGCGGTGAAGCGTCGAAGCAGCCCGTAATACCCGCCCATACGTGGTGAATCGGCGTTTCGGGATCGGTAGGTCGAGCGGACGGTTCCCATCGATCCGGTCACGTCCGGATTCTCGCAGGGTAAAACCCGAGTTAGGTCTCAAAACGGCATATACTCACTGAATTCGAACATGGAACGGAGAACTCACCGCTTCGAGAACCCGGGGTCGGACCCTTATATCTTATATTATATATTTATGTTGAGTATATTTTATTCCTACATGTATTCCTCTTCGAGCACCCATCCGAGCGCTCGCTTGTAGTGGGTGAACAGCTCCTCGACGCCGCGGTGGCGCAGTTCCTCGTCTTCGAGCTGGTCGATCAGGAACTCGTACTGCTCGCGAACCTCCTCTTCCGAGCGCATGGAGGCGGTTGGTCCTCCACCGAAATACGTTCGGGGGACGAACCCGCTCGCCGACCGCGGATCGAGCGCGAGCGGGCGCTTAAAAGATCCCGAGCGTCGACAGCAGATAGAAGACGGCCACGACCACGACCCC
>LKMJ01007169.1_pt1 | contig 10510 bp, 10 predicted proteins | sample 643391 | NCBI WGS metagenome assembly LKMJ01 (sample SAMN04112250, study PRJNA286221) | soda lake metagenome | biome: soda lake; feature: Kulunda Steppe; material: water; isolation source: sample PL-Br10 brine of Picturesque Lake | place: Russia: Kulunda steppe | collected 2010-07
GAGAGAGAGAGAGAGAGAGAGAGAGAGAGAGAGAGAGAGAGAGAGAGAGAGACTTGGTGTACACATGTGCCAAAAATGCTCCAGGCATGCTTTGCTGCCCAAGGCTTGCTCCAACTTATCCCTATAGGGATTTAGCTAAATACTCCCCCAATTTTGCTCGCGGGGCCTCGAGCGATGAATGGATGCAAGTCCAAAAAGCCACTTTAAACGCCCTTCCTATAAATTGCAGCGCAGTCTTACATACCAAAGAATTACAGCTCAGCATTTTCATTATTTTGTTTCAATGTTTTGGTGCACATATTTGTCGGCATTTGTACGCATGCGTGTGCATGTTGACATTCATGTGTGCGTGTGTGTGCATATGTGTGCGTGCGCGCATTCATACGTGCATGCGTACGTGCATGTGTCCACGATCATGAATGTGCACATACATGACTACTTGAGAGGCATCAAATAAGTCATGTCTGCGTTATTGTGTGGCAATTGAAGTGGTATATTTGTATATGCTGGGTAGTGCTTACTATAGTAGCTACGAGCATGGCATCACCAATTGGAGTTACACAGAAGCAAGCCCCTCCTGGTGAGCCGTGCTTTGTGAAATACCTGAGTCCAGCGTAATCACCTCTTTCTCTCATTAGTTCCTCAGTGTCATTTGCTCACCTCTGCTATTGCCTCAACAACACCTCATAACCTCAAAATCAACAATCACACAGGAGCTAGGCAATGTTTAAATGGGAATTTTCCAAAATCGAACAAAGGAAGTACATGACATCGATGCAAACTAAACCAATGTAGGCGCATTTATGCTGCTCTGGAAGCGCGCTTATGCTGCTCTGTATAAGCACGCTTAGCATTCCCAAATTGTCAATTCATGGGGAATTACACATGTCCTAACCCACAGCCATGCACGAGGTGTTGACATAAGGCATATTTTACGGGAGGGAGGTGCACTGAACCAAGCATTGAGGCCATACGCTTAGCTATCCTTAGCATCAAGTGAGCAGCTCTCAAGCGCCCTCTTATGCGCGCTTAAAGAGCATCAGCATAGCGCGCTTAGCTGTGTTCGCATGCCCTTCCCCTGGATTGGCCGATGCAGCACGTCTGGCAGATGCAGCTCTTCATAACGTTATGAAGGGTTAACCCTGCACAACATATCCCTCCACACTGTTTTTTGGGGGGGGGGGTGGGAGCACCGGCAGGTGCAATTCAGGGACTGCTCGGGCGCTTATTCTCGGCTGAGCTCCTTCCTAGCGCCCCTTCATAGGGACAGTGCAATCTCACTTTCTTTTTGTGCTCAACTTTGAATTGGCCATACACATTTTTGTTGCAACACAAAATGAATAATGCCTGGTACCAGGTACACCGGTGTAGGTTCGAGCCTTATGGTGCTTGCCTTGGAAAGTTAGGCAAGGTCATCTGTAAGTGTTTCCGAGCTGCCCCAAGTTGAGGGGGTAAGGTTCTTTTTACCTCTCTTGGTTTCCTGATTAGCTTTGGTGAGGTTATTTTGGAATTTCTTATTTCCAAGTTTTTGGCAACTTTTCTGCAAGATTTTACAACCTGCTCCCATTCTTAACCCTGCATTGAAACCCTAGCAAGGAATGTGGCGTGTGCGGCTGCTTCCACATCATCCATGCCCAGAAAACTTTGCTGGGTAGAGATTGCCCCCCTGCCAAAATCCTTCCCCGAAAAATCCCACATTACTCAGAAGGGCCCTGAGGACCCTCTGGGTGTGTGCATTACAGAATTTTGCCCGCAAATCTCTCTGTTGAGTTGGGCAGCAGAATAAGCCATATTCGTGGTTCAACTGTATGAACATATTGATCAAGTGTATTAATTCAATGCAGCATTGCAAGCAAGGTCAGTAGGAGAAGTCAAAAGTGGAGTGGGATCCTGTGGAAGGCTCAGAAGATCTCTTCATAGTTAGGTCAATCCCTGGGATGCTCTCCTTCCGTGTTTGATGCAGCTCTGCTTGCATGTCCTCAGCTCAGCTTTTGCACATTGAATACGCAATGCAGCTTCCCGCATGTGCTGCTGGGTGTGTACGTGCACAACATGCTCTGGGCATCGGGGCATTCAGGTGCTCTGGAGCGCCCACGAAACCATGAAATTACATACAAGGATGCAAATGCGCTGCACACGTGCATGCACAACATGCTAGCAGTATCCAGCTTCTTTTGCAGAGAAAGTGTCACGAAACTGTAGTTACGCCTAATTACTTTGAAAATACATACAGGATTTACCTGTAGTGGGTGCCTATAAATGTTAGAATTAAAGAACTACAGAAATGTTTGATAAAGACAATTGTTGATCAAGCTTTCTCATCGTTACGCGTTGCAGTGGAGTGCGCAAGATGGCCTAAGGGATGAGGTGCAAGTCCTCCCGCTCCGCTGTACAGGAGTAGGAAAGTGCCATATTGGCACTTGCCCACCGGAGCTGGGTTGGTCTCTTTTGGTCGGTGCTTCCACTCGCAATGTTGCAAGGAAATTACACTGCCTACCAGTCAGCGCCCTCTGGCCCACCTGGGCTCGCGGAACTTAAGCGCCTACAGCGCCTATAGGATTGTATGATGCCCTTTAAAACTATGGTGCCTACAGCGCCTTCAGCGTCTACAGAATTTATGGGGCCCTCTCAAACTAAGGCGCCTGCAGCGCCTGCAGCGCTAGCGCCTACAGCGCCTTCAACACCTTCCCTTCTAAAGCCCCCGTCTGTAGGCGTCGACGTCAAAGGTGTTGACAAAGGCGCCTACAGCGCCTACAGATTTTGCAGTTGCAAGCCATGAACTACAGCGCCTATGGCGCCTCCAGGATTTGCAGTCGAAGCCACGACCTGCAGCGCTCACAGCTGTACCTGCAGGTCGTCTCCTCACTCCTGCATCTTACGCGCCTGAGAGCCTTGCGCCCTTCAGCTATTCAGGATGCATTAATTTTCTCTAACAACACAATGATACCCAATTATAATGCATAAAAGTAAACTATTTTTTAAGCGCAATAGTGCCCAACAACCATTGGGAAGCAAGGGGTGCAGGGGGGGCACAGCCCTCCTTGTGTCGAACAATCTAAAGCTGAGCTACAACTGAGCCTAAATGCCAAAAAGAAATAGATGCTCTTGATTCACATGACAGAAATGGAATCTGTAATCCTGAGTGAGGGACGTGACTTGACATCCCCATGTGACCCCCTGCCACATCCCTATTCCAAGGAAATAAGGGTTTTTTCAGGGTTAGATGTTCGTAGATATCCACGCACAAATTCCCATGCATGTGATTGGAGAGAAAGATGAACTCTTTCAATAATGCTACATCAAAATGCTAGAAAAGCACACTAACATTAGTACTGAGTCACAATCTTTCTTGCAGGGATAACGGTCAGTGTGACTGGGACCTCAGTGTTTGCCATGGTTTTTGTTTGTCACGGTTTCCAGACCTAACACAATATTAAATAATTGTTCATAAATGAATTAGCAATTGGACATGATAAAAAAATTTCGATTTTTCTAGCCTAACCTCTTCTGCTGTTGAAAGCCATTTGCCCATCCTTTGTATGTTTTTTTAACCACATGTACAAATGCAAGTTTGAATTTTATTGCTTGCAAAGAAGTGATAGATCGGATAGATGAATCTACATGCTTAGGTGGCTTCCTTGAGAAGAATACTTGTTGGGAAGGAGCAAGAAAAGGCGTCTCCTTTTCAGTGGGCTTCAGCTTCTCCCCTCAAGTTCTTGTTACTTTAAAATGTTTGTGGGGCACGGTTAATTAGTAGAACTATTCATGTCAGCCCTTCCGCCACTTAGCACGCGTGTGCGCTTGCCAAGGCTTTTTTATGCGACCTTACAAAGGTTGAAAACAATTCTGCATTGATATATTTCTTTGTTTTAATTGATAGAAATTGGGAATCTTCCAGCATTTTCCTACATGCAAGCTTAGCCGTTTCCTTTAGCATTGCATACCTCCTGCCCCTAGAATACAGCATTATTGCTGCTCTTTTCGCTGAGTTGTACAAAAACATTTTTAGTTGGTTCAGCGCCAAAATATGTTATTGAGCAAAAGGGACGGTGTCTAATTTTTCACTCGGAAATGCCTTCCACATCTGACCCACCTGGTATGACAAGGCTTGCTGCGAGCTGTACGTGGAGCTCAAATTCATACCGCTATGTGTATTCTGTACACACACCGCATTCAGTGGAAATCATACACACCAGATCTAAAAACTTCCAATCAGACCTCCTAGGGGCTGCTGTTTCATATCACAGCTATCTATCATAGCTATCATATGAGCGGTAGCTGTGAGCTCAGGGGCGGGGCTCGGACAGTGCTGTCAGGGCTAACAGGTCAGGCATACGTCCCATTGACTGGACATCAGTAAACTTGCAATCTATTAGAAAGAGAAATTATTGCACATGAATGATGGACATATTTTTTGGCTTTGGTGTTCACGCTGTGCTGGTAATTGGCAAAATGCAATCCTGTTCGAGAGCCAAGGCTGTTCGAGAGCCAAGGCCGCTTAACACACTACCGGTGGCCAGCAGACTGAATGACAGAAAAGGCTTTGGGTTTGGAAAGTGATATTGAAATTTGAAATCAACGAGTTGTGCTTCTGGCCACGCCAGGACACCTTGGGGAACCCTAGCACATGTGTTGCAATTTCATCAAGCATTTGTTTGCATAAGCATTCCAATAAGGGTTTTGAGTAAGACTCTTTTATTTCTTTCAATTTTACTATTTCATCATAGGTCATTTATCTCGGCAGAGAGCACTAAACAGTATTATAGTTCCCTTTCAGGGGCATTAATAAATGCACTAAAAAATCAACAGTGGAAAAATGGTGAGATGAAAAGGTGCAGGGGTTGAGGAATTATGCATTTTGGTCAATTTTTCTTAGGCAACGCCCTACAGAGTGAAAATAGAAATCTTGTGGACCACCTTCTGCACCTAATGAAAGTTGTTTAGGGGTCCACAGTGTTGCTTTTGTTTGGTGTATGATGACATCTCTAGAGACTCCTTGGGATAGCCCGTATGGAAGAAATTTCTTTTTAAATACAGATTTCACGAGCATCCAGCCCTCCTGTCTTTGACCTGGGACACTCAATGCCCTATCTTGTAGAGCTGAAAGCGGCATGGCCATAAAAAACCGGTATTTGAGTGATGGTGTGTTTGGACTGGCTGCGGATAGCGACAGTGTACACCAAGCAGACAACAGGTTGCCCGCAATGAGACTGCGGAATCTCTGATATCCTTATCCTTCTCTTCTTTTTCTCCCTTTGCTCAGCCTGCTGGTAGGCAAGGTCAGCGCTGCATGCAGCTGCAATCGGACTTACTCACATTAGCTTGGGTGGATGGACTGGACTGGGCTGCCATGTTTGTTGCCCCCCAAAGGGCTAGAGGGTCTTCTCCCTGGCGTTCATCTAACAAGGTTGCTAGGAAGAAACAAGGTATTACTGCGAGTTCGCCGTAAGTATGGCTGAACTGACAACAGGATCAAATACTCGGTCTACCAACTCAACCAACCTCTGGGTCACAGTGCAGCATAAATCTGGCACCGCATTAATTATTATCTGGCATGACAATATTTTCTTAAATGTAAATTTCATTGAGGAAATGATGAGGATGCCTGAAAAGAATGAGTGAAGCGTTTGGGCCTCAGAAAAGTTTGAGATGAGGACCCACCACCACCACCAAAATAGCCGAGTGACACTCCTCTGATTTATACTACTTAAAACTATATCATACTTTGTTGGATGCTTTATGCATGGCACCTACATGATTAAGTTATAAGATCCTGTATTTTTTTATCAGGGACATCATCAAGTGCCCTATATCCTCTACGTCACCGCGTTGCTTCTTTCTGATGGATCGATTAAATTGGGTATGTGCCATCTTTTACAAAATACCTCTCCAACCCTTTAAACGGCTCTAGGGGTCTATTTTAATGCGACATGGTGCATCCAAAAATATTGCTTAAACTGAGGTGGACACTCAAAAGCTCCTTTCTCGAACTGTCATGTCTTACTTGACGCAGGTGCTATGGCTGTCAAACACCTGAAGAATTGTCCACTGCTGGCAGCATTTGCAATCTTCGCTGCATTTGGTAAGATGTATGCCTTGAGGCTCCTGCACCTAAGTCCTTCCCTCTAAATGTTCGTGAGTAAGACCTCATTCTGAGAGGCACCTGTTTCTTCAAACATTTCCTTTGTTGCCCGTCTTTCTCTGTCCGTGCATCCAAAGTAATGTCACACGCATCTTGCATTGTGTTGTCAAGAGCCTTGCCCTTACGCAATGAGCTGTCATTGTCTGTGCAAATGGTCATGAGCAACATTTTCTATCTCAAGTATGTCAAATGCAGTTTGAATATGGGCCCTTTCATTGGAAAGCTGCTTGTTTTTTTATGATAAGTCCCAGATAGAGTATGGTAGGCATTTGAATTCCCCCTTTACAACTTATTTTCCCTGCCCATCACACTTCAATCAATCCCATGATGTGACCTGTCACATCCTTAATTGTGCCTTTGGAAGATGCTGCATATAGGTGGCAGCACTTGCATGTGGATACACGAGCTAGACCTGCATGCTAGAAGGCTCACAACGTCTTGCCGAGTATGGTAGTTTTGTTTGCCACTTGCTAGCCTGACCTCAAAATGAGTGGATATCTCCTATGCGCATGTGTATATGCACCAAAGCACAATCCGGGCAGCTGCATATGCCACTGTTGGATGCCTCATGCTGGATGTTCAACTCAAACAAGGTTCATTTTTAGATTGTCTCCTTCTAAGAGGGGCTGCTTTGCCTTACAGACAAGTGCTCCTTGCTCAACCCACAGGATTTGGACCAGGCTGTTGCTCAACTTGTTCCCCTGGAAACACACCCAATACCGATTGTGGGTCAGTCGCAAGGAACTTGAAAGATAACTGCAATGCAGATGCTGCCTTCTCAGACACTCCACCACCACCAGTGGTCAAAAACTTGGTGGGTATGAGTGAACAAGCTGTAAACTGGGTGTTGTACAGATTCCTCCATTCATTAAGACTGGAACGCTTATTTCTTACTTTTCATGGTTGCTACAAAGTCTTGTAGTGTGGACTTGTATGAGCATAAGCATGCCTTCTTCTTGCATGCTTAAATTGGAAGATTTACTGGGCACCATTCCTCAGAGTCTACTGTAGCAATAGATTCTGTAAATAATGTGCAAAACAAGAACACAGGTGAGAGGTTGCACCTCTGTTTCCTTACGGTACGGTGACATTGAGGCCTCTGCTTGCCCTCTCATGGTAAATTTCTTGCTCTTCATTGTTGACGCTGTCCTTGTTGTGGCTGTGTTGTCCTCTCATATCTCTTTGAACTCATGCAGGTGGGAAGGCCTGCCTCGGGAAGTCCTGAGCGCTTGAACCCATGGGATGTGGTTGCACTATCAACCGGAGAATTGGTTTTTTCAAGCAAAGACGACCATGCCATCTGGAAGTGCACACCAAATCGGTTTGGAGTCTGCTCTGCAAGTTCCACGGTAAGAATGTTGGAGAACCCTTGACGTGAACTTGGTGCAATGGCAGTACGACCGGACAATGTTTTGTGAGGGCCTCATTCAGGCTCATTTTGGCTCATTTTGGCTCATTTGGCTCATTTTGGCTCATTTGGCTCATTTTGGCTCATTTTGGCCAATTTTGGCTCATTTTGGCTCATTTTGGCTCATTTTGGCCAATTTTCGCGGGGGATGAAAACGACAATGCTGGGGACCAAGATGGTGATCGTGGCGATTCGAAGCTTGACAGGCCTGGGTTCCTTGCGCTCGTTTCGCGGGACGGCTTCAGGATGGTCCTTTTCACAGACAATTATCGCGTGAGTGCTCATGCTGTGAATTCCCAACATGTCGCTCTTGCCCACATGCCGCCTGCGCTTCCGTCCATGACCGCTGAGCCACGTGCTTTGGCGCAGGCTGCTGAAACAGCTCAATCTTACTGAGCCCCTTTTGTGCTTGCATCTGAAGCAACTCAATCTTACTATGCCCCTTATGTGCATGCAGCTGAAGCAGCTCAACCTTACTGAGCCCTTCACAGTGACCACCCTCGCTGGGAACGGCACTATAGGCTCTGAAGATGGGAAAGCAAGCACAGAGGCTCGCCTTCACGACCCTAGGGGCATTTCTGTTGTTGCCCTTGGATCAGGAAACTTTGCTGTCTACATTATTGATGGGTGCGTGCACAGTAACTTTGCCTGCGCCTGCTTGGGATGGCCTGCTAATTTTGTGTGCAGGATCTGTGTGAGCGTCGTGGGCAGTGCTCGGAGCCAGTATGTTACTTTGGAGCAGGGAGGCTCATGCTGAAGTGGGTGCATGCAGGAGTTGATGGAACTGCGCTTGTGAAGAGCTGTCCCCCTCCATAACACTTGAATATGCAGGGAGTCAAGGGTGCGCAAGTACGATCCCCAAAATGATGAGGTCAGCACTGTTGCAGAATTTGAAACAGTGGAGTGGCGGGGCTCTACCACACATCCCTTGGGGAAATTGCAGGACATCACCTACGATGCGGACACCCAAAGGTTTTATGTAACTGTGAGTAAGCGCTGGGTTGGTGAAAAGGTTGGTCCCGGTAACCTCCTTGGTTGCATAGAAAGAGGCACCTTCTTCGGCAGTGCACAGCATATGCATGGGCTTCTGCCTGTAGCAAGCTTCCATCTTTGCTGTGGGCGCGACTCTGGTCACCAAAATGTCATTGTTGCAAGCTTTTCTGACCTGCAATTTGCAACCTTCTTATAGACGTCATTCATTGTACTCAGTGTTATCCTGGTGTGCAGGCGACTGGCAGCAACATTTTGGCTTACTTCACCTTCAACAACCCAGGGACTATCAAGCACTTTGCAGGCGTCCCAAACGCAAGGAAGATTGTAGATGGCTTTGCCTTTACTTCAGATGGCGGCAACCAGGCTGAATTCTACCGTCCTACCGGTCTGGCCCGCGATCCTCTTAGACGTATTCTGTACGTTTCTGACTACCGGGCACTCCGGGCAATTGACTTGGATGAGAACTTTAGAGATGAAGATTTCAAGCTGGTGACCACTGTGGCGGGGAAAACTGAATGTCTTGGGGATGGAGACTTTGAATCCTCAGGAGCAAAAGCCATATGCACATTAGGAGAGCAGATTGATAACATGCGCAACATGCAGACAAGCTTTGCCTCGAGATGCGCAGAATTCCGGCTCATGGTCGGCATTGCAGTCGATCCCGCGGGCGACGTCGTCATTGCAGATGAGGGGAACAACCGTGAGTGCATTTGGTTCTCAAGCACTCAAGCTCCTTGGCCATACACTTTGGGATGTCTCCAATGGTGGTTTGTGTCATGCATGGAGCCTTGGCAACCTGCCCAACCATTCTTGCTCGTTTGTTCCTCACCTTTTTTAGGTTTGCATCGTTACGTGCGCAATTGCCCGCCCCCTCCCCCTCTGAGCCCCCCCCCAACTCCCTACCCACCACCAAGTCCTCTCCCGCCTCCACCTGCCTACCCCTCTCCAGCTGAACCACCCATGTTCCCTGCAGTCCCTCCACCCCCTCCCCTTCCTCCGTCCCCTCCCATGCCAAGTATGTCCCTCTTACCTTATGGCTGCCAACATGACAATGTCTACTGCTGCTGCTATTTGTGCAATAGAAGTGCAGGCCTGGGTGTCCATGTCAGCTGACCTTTATGAGTGGTAGCCTGAATGATTTGTTTTTGAGGCAAGCACAAAGAGAAGATTTAGATGAGTCTGCCTGTTCATCAGGAGCAGCTGAGCTGATGCGCAGGTCTGCAATCCGCATGAAGAAGTGAATGCGCCCAGCTGTTCAAACACAACGCTCATGCTTTCTGTAACATACCTAGGCTCAATGCATGCATCTTCATTGTTATTGATGAAGCCCTTGCAGCAAATTGAGGCAAATTGAGGAAGGAGCATATGTACAATTTACAGATTCTCTTTAGTTCTCCATGTCATAGAGGACACTCGCAAGGGCTAATGCGACTGTGCAGCTGCAGAGTCTACATGCCAGATTTGCTTTTTGTTCGAGCGTTCATGTTGACACTTAGGACAGATAGAAAGACACAAGGTCCATGCAAAGAAAAAAATTTCAAAATGCTACCATGAAGTAAGGAAAAGTCTTTATGCGACTTGCACGTATACACCCAATTCAAACGAGTCTCTCTCCTGCAAGAAACAGGTTGGCAGTGCAGAGACACAGAAGTCCACCAGAATTGTAAATGAAGTAGGACACTGGTGCAGTGCATGGAATATCACAGTATTGTTTATGACTGAAGGGGTGAGGTGACTGGCATCATTTAGGTCTGTTTTTTGCAGCAATTGTGTACATACTTTGCACATTGCTGAGATACAGAGCATACTTAATGGGTGCATGAATCCTTTCTTAATCTGCTTGCAATCGCAGGTCCACCGCAGCCACCATCACTGCCACAGAAACCCTCCTTCCCTTCTCCTCCCCCCTCTCACCCTGATCTGCCTCCTTCCTCTCCCCCTCCCCATCCCCATCCCCCTCCCCCTCC
>LKMJ01007170.1_pt1 | contig 10509 bp, 11 predicted proteins | sample 643391 | NCBI WGS metagenome assembly LKMJ01 (sample SAMN04112250, study PRJNA286221) | soda lake metagenome | biome: soda lake; feature: Kulunda Steppe; material: water; isolation source: sample PL-Br10 brine of Picturesque Lake | place: Russia: Kulunda steppe | collected 2010-07
ATGAGATGCTGCGCAACCTGTTAGGGCGTAACGATGGGTGAGGGGGCGTGGCGATGGATGAGATGCTGCACAACCTGTTAGGGCATAACGATGGGTGAGGGGACGTGGCGATGGATGAGATGCCGCGCAACCTGTACGGGCGTAACGATGGGTGAGGGGGCGTGGCGACGGATGAGATGCTGCGTGATGGGTGGAAGCCACCCAAGGGCCAGGAGAGCGGCTGCAGGGAGGGCGTACAAGCATGCGCATGGGCTGCTGGCGTGTGGGGGCGGCCGGAGTGTGAGCACAGGGGGGAAAGGTGGACTCTGGCAAGCAAGAAGGGCTGGCGTGCAGTGTACGTATGTAGGTAGGTCCCTGCTGCAAGCCACGAGCCTCTGCAGCATGGAGAGTAGGGCGGCTGGTTCTCTGCAGGGTGTGCAGTAAATGAGGCAGGAACTTGTGCCCAAAACAATGCTGGCCTTGCCGAGGGAGATGTGCGCCTTGCGTGCCTGCCATGCACATGCTCACCAGGCAGGGTGAGGGGGGTTGCGTGTATGCCTGCAGAACACACATACACACACGCACACACACATAAACACACATTTGCTTACGCACACTCACGCATGCACCTGCACGTGCACGCACGCATACATACACACACGCACACACTCTTGCACACACCTGCATGCCTGTGCTGCCTCTGCCACAGGGACAGCCCTGAGGAGGTCATCATCATGAGCGGGGTGCCTGAGTTCCCCCTGGCAGTGCGGTCCAAGCTGCTGGGCGGGCCCTCTACGTACGACATCCGAAAGAACCCCTTGTATGAGCATTACTTCGAGCGGCTGGAGGACTTTTGGGTGCGCACGCGACGCTCAGAGCGATCCAGCCAATCATACACGTGCGCACACACACATACATACACACACGCATGCACACACGCACACGCACATGCACACGCACACACACACACACACACACAAACACACTCACATATTCACAAATTCACACACAAATTCACACACAAATTCACACACCCACACACCCACACACCGTATCACGCACACCCATATGTTGCCCTTCAAGAAAAAAGGTCCAAACCAAAGAACCTTTAAGAAAAAAGGTCCTAGACCTGAACCCACCCACCGCTGCTGCAGATGGAGGAGGCAGTACTGGCCAAGGTAGAGGCACGAGAGCAGGCAGCCATGACGCGCGTGCGTGCGCTGGCAGCGGCGCTGCACCTCATCCCTGCGGATCAGGTCCGCAGGGCACGGCGGCGGCAACAGGCGCGCAAGATGCTGGACAGGTGGGAGGAAATGGGGAGGGTGCCTCAAAGGGTAGGAGGGGGGGAACAGGGGGCAGTGAGACGGGCAAGGTGGGTGAGTGGGCGTGGGTGTGAGTTTGGGGAGGTGTGAGGGTGGGGGTGAATGTGGGTGAGTGTATGTGGGCGAGGATGTGTGTATTTGGGTGTGCGTGCATGGTTGTGAGTGTGGGTGTAGGTGTGTGAGTGTGGGTGAGGGTGTGAGGGTGAGGAGGCATGGGTGTGGATGTGGGTGTGTGGGTGTAGGTGTGTGAGTGTGGGTGTGAGCGTGAGGAGGTATGGGTGTGGGTGTGGGTGGGTGTGGGTGCAAGTGTGGGGAAGTGTGGGTTTAGGGAGAGTGGCTTGCGAGATGGGGGTAGGGGTGTCCGTGATGATCAGGGGAGAAGGTCAGATCACAGGGCGCCAGGGACTGGTATGTGCGCCAGAGACCGATGTGTGCGCCAGGGACTGGTAAGTGCGCCAGGGACTGGTATGTGCGCCAGGGGCTAGCATGTGCGCCCGGGGCTAGTATGTGCGCCAGGGACTGGTATGTGCGCCCGGGGCTAGTATGTGCGCCAGGGACTGGTATGTGCGCCCGGGACTGGTATGTGCGCCCGGGACTGGTATGTGCGCCAGGGACTGGTATGTGCGCCCGGGGCTAGTATGTGCGCCAGGGACTGGTATGTGCGCCAGGGGCTAGTATGTGCGCTGGCCTTGAGGACTGGTGGGGAGGGGGATCAGCAGGCCAGAGCTGTGTGTTGCTGCTGCAGCGTGCACGAGGGTGGGGGGGTAATGTATAAGGGCTTTGTGGGAGGGAGGTCTGATGCTTGTAAGAGTGGGGGCGCATGCATAGGGGCGAGCATGTGTGTGTGTGTGTGCGCGTGAGCAGGTACACCTGCGTGTGCATGTGCGTGTGCTCTTCCTTCGTGTGAGCTTATCTTGCCACTTGTTCCTGCCACAGCGGCCATGCAACCTGTCAAGCTGTGTGGTGGCTATGTGCTGTGTGGCATTTGTAAGTGGCGTGTGGCAGGCCCGGACTTAGGTATCCTGTGCTGCGTGGCGTTTGTGAGTGGAATGTGGCAGGCGCAGAGCATGTGGGTGCATTTAGTCGTGAGTAAGTAGCAGCGCAAGCTAGGGGCTCAACACTCCTCACTACTCCCTGCCCTGCAAAAGCGTGTGACTTCCTCCTCCTCCTGCTCCTCCTCCTCCTCCTCCTCCTCCCTCTTTCCTTTGCCCTCCTCCTTCCTCCCTCACAAGTCCCAGCTTTGCAGGCACACGTGCAGACAGCTCCTTGCTGCGAGGGCAGAGCCCTACACATGGAGTGGGCCTGCACAACCTTCGTGCTGCCCGGCTCCGGTCGCTGTGCGGCCCCAGTCCCGTCCTTGTCCCTCTGTGCGGTCCCTGTGCATGCTCCTCACACTCAGTCAAACAGGCTGTTGCTTTTGCCTCTGCTACTCTCCTACTTCCCCCCTTCTGCCACGCTCCATGCCCTCTGCCTGTGGACTCCTGTGTCATGCACAGGCATGGCCATGCCCTGGCCATAGCAGGCGAGGCGGCGCAGCACGCGCAGCGGCGCAGCCTCTCCATGAGCCGCCTGTCCCAGCAGGCACAGCAGGCACAGGCGCGAGGCGAGGTGCGGCGACGCAGGCAGCCGCCTCGCGCAGGCGGCAGGGTGCGCCCGTTGGAGGAGGATTCTGCAACCCTTGTTGACCCACACACGGCGCCCCTTCCTGGGACCATGGAGGCGCACACGCCCCGCGCCCAGCCCGCGCTGCCCTTGAGCCCTCATGGCACAGGGCCCTGGCTGTCGGACCAGCTAGCAAGCGGGCGCGCCGCAGCACCGGAGCACCCGCTGCCGGAAATGATCATCCTGCCCTGGAGCAGGGGCGGCCAGCGAGCCCGCGCTACGCCAGCAGACAGGCCAGATGAGCCTGCGCGCTGGGCTGAGCCGGACTGACGCTGCAAGGGGGGCTTTGTAATGTGTAGACCCTGCGCATAAGCGTGCTTTGCTGTCTAAGAATTTGGATGCTTGCAAGTGCATGGATCATTGGGCGTTCCTTATCTGAGGTCGCTTTGGTTTGGGGGTGTACTTTTTCCCAAAGTCTACGCACGCAAATAACTGGCACTATTCTCCCATGCTGATAAGTAACATGGCTGCAAGACATTTTTTTCACTCATGTTTTTACTCATGTCATTTCCCAGTAGACGTCAACCTCTTGAGGGACATCAATCATGATGTTTCTGACTGGTTCATCCGGTGTTTTGTGCATTGGCTAGCCTGCCCATACAATTGTGAACTTGCTTGTCTGCTAGCGTGAGCAAGCAGAAAATGAGCATTTCCTCCACCATGAGGATTTTCTTTACCATTATCTTGGACCAAAAGTGATGGCGGCTCAGGTTGCGGATCATCTGGGTATTCTTCATTGAAGCTTGATGAGGCTGATGTGAAAGACAATACAGCATTCAAGGTGGGAGGAAGCTGCTATTCATATGCCACAGATATCATCTTTTGTGATTGGGTAAGGGCCATTTGTAGCAAGTGCGATGCCTAGTAAGCCAAGTCTGTCAAACTGACGCGGCTGAAGACAACGCTTAAGTATGAGATGTTCCTGTAAGAGAGCGTGACATCCAGTACCATCAGCCTCATCCTTTCATGTCTCTGCCCCTGCTTTAGATTTACAAAGGGTGCCTGCCATCATGATGTCTTAGAACGTAGAAGACCTCACTGAAGCCAGTGTTGATAGCCTACGGAGTCTGTTTATTTTGTACCTCGCCAATTACTTTTGTGCAGGCATCAACAATGCACACATCAGCAGACTCGTAGACAAACACTTCAGTTGCCTGACCGCCCCTACCTCCACTTCTGACTCAGATCCACCTAGCCCACCAACAAGCACCTCGCAAACGCACCCAACACAAGTGATTCCCCGCCCCCAACCACGCTCCACAACCCGTTTTACACATTCAATCACTGGACGCTGCTTGCCCTATCCACCAACCCAACCAACTGCACTTCACACAAGCTCAATTAACTCTACGCTGAACAAAGATAACTTCCCAAAAACGTAGAGCAACAGACAAGCAAATCTTCCACCCAACACACAACATGCCCAACCAAATGCTGTGGAGGCACTAGATAACCTATGTGCAGACACTGACCCATCTAGTAAGAGATTGCGCTCCAATTTTAGGCAGAACATCACAACGGCTGCCCACATAAATGGCCTACAGGCAAACCAGCTAGGCGATGAAGATCAGATGGACAAGGCTGCAAAATATCATAATTGGGTTGCTTTGCCTCTAAGGACGGTGCCTGTTGATGGACCACCTTTTTCTGTACCTAGGTATCTGCATCTGGATTTAGGCAGGCAAACAAGCGCAGTGTGGCACATTTCAGGTTACATGCGCTGCTAGTCGAGACAAGAAGCTGGGAACATCATGATGGTACCTGTGATAAGTGTGGCTCGCAGGCAATTCAAGATGAAAACACGCTCTTTTCTTGTGCCCTTGCAAAAAAAATGTGTTCGTTGAGGCTTCAATTTGCAGACTTGTTTCACGATTTATCTATGGCTCACAAAATTACTGTCAATCAGACTGGAGCTTTTTATTTCTCCCAAGCTTGTTCTGAAGATGTCATCAATTTTTTCCAGAAATAAACTAATGATTCCTATAGGTTTATTTCAGAGCTTATGGATGTTTTTTTGATGGCTGGTGTTCACCAGCAACCTGAACAGTCAAACTACTTGGCTGAAGGTCAAACTTAAACTTGTAAACTTGTAAATGGCCTACTTACCCTGCCATTCCAGAGTGATAACAACTTGTCTCTGACTCTGGTTGAACCAGAGACAAAAGAGGAGGAGACTCTTACAGATAGAAATGGCCCTTCCTTCCCTTCATTCAACCCCCTGAACTCCTCATGCCGAAGCGCAGAGCTTTGAAATTACAAGGTTACATTAGGGTACATAGCTGTATCCGCCGAACAAGGGCAGGTTAGCTGAAGCCTAAAAGGCCTGCAACCCAAACCAAAACTAAAAAGGCACTCATAAAGAAGAAAGTCGCAATTCTTAGCTGAGGGTTGAAGTTTAAGATTTTTTAATTTAAGGCCCTTTCTTGTTAACAACTTGAACCCTTGGAAACCCCTCAAGTCAAGCTTGAGGGCGGTCCACTCTATTCTTGTATACTTGAGGGCTTGAAGGCTGTGAATTAGGGGACCATGATAACTATTGAGGGACAAGGGGCCACCCAGGGCCAAGGCACCATGGGACACACGGAAAAGAAAAGAACTACCCATGCAGGCAGCTAAATTCTCCCTGCATCAATCCAGGAAAAGGAGACGCGCAGGCCTGATAAGCCCAAAGTCGATATTGCAGGCTAACTTTCAAGCAAGGGCTGCTACACCAGCTTGAGCTGAGCGTATGAGTGTGCATCTCATATCTTGGCTTGGTATTGCATGCTAATTATTGCATTTTCCGTGTCAAGAACCCATCCAATCAGAAGATAAGACAGATCATCATAACCTCAAAAGAGAGTTGACACAAGAAAAACATAGGCTTCAGAGGCCATAACTTCTGTGAGAAGTGACCGACCAAATAACTGGCAACATGTTATTAGGAAGGGTCCACCAGGGTAGCTGACAGACTACCTGAGGCCCCACCAACTCTGACAAGAAGCAGTAGGAAGTTGAATTGAAAAGACAAGTTCTGTATTGCCTCTGGCGCAGAAGAGGCTGCTCACACAAAAATGATGTGGTTTATGTTGGCGCACAGGCAGCAGCCACATTTATCACAGATCATGCACAACCTGCAAGAATTGAGCTTCAAGCACACCAAATCCTTGCCCAGAGTTCTGATCATGGCTTTCCTATGGCAAAGTCCTGCATCAAAGTGTGCATATCTGGCTTCAGACTTAAAATGATAATAAATAATGATAAATGCAAAAGCCGGCCGTCTGCACATTAAATAAAACATTTTGTTGCCCCACCAGTTCACAAGGTGGTGCCTTGGACGGTCAGCACCCATCACTTCAATTGAGCATTGGGATGCCTGTGCATGCCATGTATTTTATATCAAGAACACCACTGATTTGTAGTATGTCCATCTGTCAACTGCAACCAATGGCAATTCATTGGATGGCACAAGAAAAGGCAAGACAACCCTTGAGCTTTGCTTCCTGTTCTACACACTCCTCCAAGACAATGGAAAGGACCAGAGAGGCAAGTGGAAAGCCCAGCCACGCTCAAAAGAGGGAATGATAATGAACAGGAACAAGCAGGCACTGAAAGAAAAGAAATGTTATGCCTTCAGGAATAACCCTGATGGCAGAAGTTCAAGGGTCACTGAATGCTGAGTCAGAAAGAGTGCATCAATGACCTGGCAATGGGGCTCCTGTAGCAGGAGGGCACACCGAATCCAAACCATGATGTGATGGTGCCCGAAGTCCATATCCTTGTGCAGTGGCAGCTGTCAGTGCCATCTGCCCGCAAGTTGAGGCGGCTTAGGCGTCTCCTTGACCAAGAGGCCCAGCCTGCTTCTGTGCATGTGCTTGAAGGGGCCTGGTATGCATGGTTTGCCAGCATCTCAGCTTCAAATATGACCCATAAGAAATAAAGATCCATCACAGAGAGAAAGAGAGAGAGAGAGAGAGAGAGAGAGAGAGAGAGAGAGAGAGAGAGAGAAAGAGAGAGAGAGAGAGAGCACGTGCGCGCATAGAATCAAGGTTGACGGGGGGGCTACCCATGCAATATCTTTTGCGCAGTGACGGTCTGAGGCTGGCGCTCCACAGGCTTCCCGAGAGCTAGTTGTTTACAAGCCATTAGCTTGTAACGTGCAAACGAGCGCCGGTACTTCCAATCCACCAGAAAGCTCACCTGCGGGTACGTACATGAGTGGGAATGTTTGTCAAACATGCAATGAACCTAGGGCATGCTCATCTTTGATGCAGGCACTGAAACAAATCTCCAATCTGGGATTGGTGTGCTGGGTTTCAATTGCAGGTTGTTGCGTGTTGTAGCACAATGCCGAGCCTGAAGCAGCAGCCCTTTTGACAGGCCTGCCATTCTATCTGCCGAAGGGCTTGCCAAATGCTTGGTACAGGCTGACCCAGCTGGAGACCACCAGGCCATGTGGCTGCCCTGCAGACGCTTGCTCTATCTTGCATTTTCAAACAAATTTTTCCTTACGGAGCTGCAAGGCCCATTGCGACCTTTAGAGCGCACAGACTTACCAACAGGCCTGCGCCATTCATGGCCAGCGACTGGAGTATGGGCCATGCGAATCCACACCTGTGGGGCAGCCAATAGGAAGGAACAACTGTGGGGATGAGCACCAATGCCAAGGCATCCAGACGCAAATTCTGAACGTTGGCCTCTACTTAAACCATGCATGCAATGAGGATGCAGGTCAGAGAGGTCCTCAAATGTCTCGGGCACTGGGAGGTGGAGAGCCTGATACAGTGAAGGTACTGACAGGTGGACAAGGCAGCTGCACAACCCTCTTTTTTGTGTTCAAATGGCACCTGGCAGCAGAGGTTTAGGCTCACTTTAGTAACCAAATCTTTTTTGTGTATAGTGTATAGTTTTTGTGTATAGTTACCAAATTTTTTTTGTGTTCAAGTGGCACCTGGCAGCAGAGGTTTAGGTTCACTAAAGTTACCAAATGGCGACACAAGGTGCTTTTTCTGAAATTGTTTGTCGCCACAGCCACAGTGACATTTCACCCAAGTAAAGATCCGCCAACATCTGGCCTCCAGAGTTAATGTGCAGTTGCATACATAAAATCAGTCATTAAAATTGGCAATGCGGGGAGGCCAATGAGCATTTTTGAGTGTCAACATTTGGGAGGACTGGGTGCTTTGCAATACGCCTTTGAGCATCGCAATGTTGCCACCAAAGGTTACAAATTGCAACCATTTGGCAATGTATTTAGTGAGAGCACTGAAGAGCTCTGATATGCACACAGATTCTACCCCTGAGGTTCTCGGCCAGGCATATATGCATACCTCCAGCCGGCGAAACAGCAGTGACAAGGCACCTTCATCTTCTCCAGTGAGCAGAGGCAAAGCTCATGGACTTGAACACCCTCATGCCCCCACTGGAATGAATAGCAATTCCATACACCAGACTGCGCCTCAGACCAGCCCCTGTTGATGGCAAGCTTATCAATCGGCTAGGACCATACAATGCACGGCTTTGTATGGAAAGGTAGGCGATGGGATTTAGCTGGCAGGACACAGCAAATGAGAGCTGCGAAAGCGGCCTTACCTTTGATAGATATTTGCGTAGCCAACTGTATAAGCAGCTCGAATGGGCACAATCCAAGACATGCGGATCTGGACGGACGACATAGCAGCACAGAAAGGCTTTTTGTTGTGTATATCTTTCATGCACTTATTCAAGCAATTGAAGTTGGTGGAAAGGTGTGAAGACACACACCCCCAATTCCTGAAGGTGTACTTCAGGTGGTGCACACCTGATGAGTGTGCACCTAACCCAGTGTGCACCTGACCTAATGCACAACTGATGATGGCGCACCCAACCTCGTGTGCACATGGCACACTGATGCGCACCTGATCCTGTGCTCACCCGCCAAGCGTGCATCAGACTTTTGTGCACCTAGCCTAACATGCATGCTGCGTTGCTTGCATGGTCCGTTGCACCTCTGGTTGGGTCGCACCGCGTGCAAGCATCGATCCCTGTCTACACATGGTTCATTGCAATCAGTTGACCTGGACGGCAAGGCCATCATCAGGGACTTATGCACCTTTTTCCTCGCGCAAAGTAGGAACTCACTCACAGGCTGCCTTAAATAAGGCGCTGTGCATGCAATGCGACAAGCTGTAAAAGAGGCTTCTGGTTAGGAGGCAAGACACGTACCCACTGCATCACTGCCACAGGTAGCTCACCCTGCAGCGGCTTCTGCTGGCTCAACAGGCTAAACAGCCCCCGCTAAAGGTTTTGGCACCTTTGGTGCGTGCACACGCAGCATCTTGGCAAATAAGGCAGGGTATTCCATGGATGCCCACCAGCTTCAAGCAAGAGCACAGCTAACAGAGCAGCTACTTGAGCACGCAGCCTCTCCCGTCCCTCCTCTCACCGGTTCCAAGCTGCTCGCAAAAAGCACCTCCAGGATGACCTCTGTCCTGAAGCGGAGCACATAAGATGCTGAGGGGCGAACGGGGAGGGGGCCGCTTCCTTGCCCAAAAACAATTGCAAGGCGACCAATTTGCAAGAAAACAGATATCACCTGTCATAGAATAGAGGCGGCAAAGACGTTATTCAGTGAGACCTACAACCACAGCGTAGCTGCGTGTGAGCTGTGGTGCTTTTTCTTTACACAGCATTGTGCGCATTCTTGCCTAACAATTTATTACTATTATTCATTGTAAAATAAAACTAGGCAGGAGCAGAGCTCCAAGAGTTTTGAGTGAGGCCCGCTACGGGTGAGGACAAAGCTTGGTAAGCCTAGTACACACGCAAAATTGGTTGTGTTTGAGGTTCTCCATCGGCCAAACATCAGCAGCACAATCGGGAGCTGCTTAGCAGGTAAGGAGAATTGCAAAGCTTTCTTTGTGTATCGCTGCAAGGCGGTCCAACCAGCATGAACCCTCCATAGCCATCTTTCGGGTTCTGTGTCATTACTTTGCACAGGCCTCTGGCGGGTCCTGCTCATGTAATGTGTCTGCCTCCTGCACTGCTACAATCTCAACCGCTACCGTCAGAGCCCACAGGAGATTTTGCTCCTGGCAGGACTGCTGCTCATAATGCTGCTCATAATGCTGCTCTGCAGCACCTTGTCTACCCTTCGTCGGCCCTGCGCGGGAATGCCTTTCCACTGTTGCTCTGCACTCCTTAACACTCGGATATAGGTGCAGCATGCTGCAAGGCCACGACCTTCAGGAACATGCACACACATGGAGGAACACACACATGCTGGTTTCTCTGCCTCTTTCCGGCAGGGCCAACACGGGCAGTCCCCGAGTGTTGCAGGAAGCGCGCGTCTGGCTTATCATGCTGCATGGACGTGTCATGCACAGGCTCACCTCGGCCCTCAGGGGGGACACGTGTAACCAAAGAGCGCCAGCAAGGTAGATGACGAATAGCAGGCCGACTGTGGGGGCATCTACTGCGATGTGGCCCTCGTGCGCTGACCTCAGCAGCAGGGCAGCCAGTTGGGCCACAGAGACAGCATAGTACACCTTACAGAGCATGACTCCCTGCGGCAGGCATGGAGCGAGGG
>LKMJ01007171.1_pt1 | contig 10509 bp, 14 predicted proteins | sample 643391 | NCBI WGS metagenome assembly LKMJ01 (sample SAMN04112250, study PRJNA286221) | soda lake metagenome | biome: soda lake; feature: Kulunda Steppe; material: water; isolation source: sample PL-Br10 brine of Picturesque Lake | place: Russia: Kulunda steppe | collected 2010-07
GGGGGGGGGGGGAAGGCACGCTTCTATCCTCCCTTACATTTTCTCCCTTTAGGCTGGCCTCAAACTTCGGAAGGTTATTGCGGGTGATGAACCGATTGACAGCATGGATCGACCACCACAGCCCTCAGCGCGTGTGCGGGTAGCAGGGCCCCACCTGGGACTTTTTTTTGGCTGGCAAAGACCAGCAACAAACCGATCAAACTAATGACCAGACTGGCGGTTAACCCTAAATTGTAACTTGTGTGCGAGCAGGGGCCCACCTGGAGCGGGGGTTGCACTCCACCGCCTTCCGGAACAGCTGGCGCATCTGGCTCGGGCCCAGCTCCTTCGCCCGCGCCTCCAGCACGCACCAAGCCTGCCACAGCGCGGTGGCGTCCTTTCCAGACATGTGCGACGTGCCCTCCCTGCGTGCGCGCACACGCAGAGATCACAGCACGTGCACACGCAGAAACCACAGCATGTGCACACGCAGAGACCACAGCCCGTGCTGGCCTGTGAGCAGGTGGTCCTGCCCGCGCTGCGCTGCCCATTAAGATTCTCAAATGGAGACCGGCAGCTGACGTCCAAAGGATGCGACGGGCTACAGACAATGACAGACTGGCAACTGACAGCCATAGGATGAAGGGCAACCGCTCAAGGGCACTCATGATGCACCGGAATGATTGGTACAACACAGGTGAGTGATGCATTAGCGGCCTGAGAGCTGAGCCCTCAGAGCAGCTGTGAGCATGACGGCAAGGGCCTCCCCAACACTGTTCAGGCCTCTGCCATTGCTTTTGATCAACACACACACAGCACTGCAGCCCGATCAATCTGGGGAGGCTGCACAGATTTGCTGCAAGCCACCACATGCTGCAAGCCGTCCACACTGACAATGCTTCCAAGAGCCAGCTGGGGCAAAGCGCACGGCAGCCGCAGTGGAGCACGCAACAAGCAGCTGCAGCATGGCGGTCCACACACAGGCACGGACAAGGCAGCTGCGGCACAGCACACAACAGCCACAGTGCGGCACACCAGCTGCAGCGCACCCACCAGCACACGCGTGCTTATGCACGAGCTGGAGTGCTGTGTGACCAAATGCACCCGACACAGCACGCAGAAATGCGTGCAAACAGATGAGTCAAGAGCCCACCTCCAGGTTGCCCAGGTCCGCGCTCGCACGCCAGGCACTGAGCGAACGCTGATGCCTGCCAGCATGCCAGCATGCCTGCACACACACGCGCGCGCTAGCGCGCTCACCTGAACCAAAAGCGCGCCTCCCGCGTGTTGCCCAGCTCCGCAGACATGCATGCCAGTGCATTATAGAGGTACGCCACCCTCATGCTGCTCTGCTGCTTGCACAAGCTGATGCCCTGCGGCGCGTGCACGTGTGCAGGTACCCATTCAGACAGACCAGTACACGGGAAGGTAGCAGGAGACGCCCCAGTGCGGCTCCGCAGCGTGCGCAGAGGCTTGTGCCTCCTGGGGTGCACATGTGCACATGAGGTGTACGCGCGCAGCTTTGCGCGATTGTCGGTTGACCGTGGCGCATGCTGTGGTGAGAGGAAGCGGGTGCACGCCAAGGGGGGAATGTTAGCAGTGAAGAGCATGTGCATGACACACAGCAGTGGCGGACACACAGCAGCGGCGGACACACAGCAGCGGCGGACACACAGCAGCGGCGGACAGCATGTGCATAACTCATTGGACAGCACTTGCGGACTCCTCATGTTTTAAGTGGACTGCGTGTGCACTGCTCAGCAGTGCCCGGCGCATGAATTGCTCGAAGAGGACACACACGTTTGTGTACAGCCAGGAACAGACATGCGCACTTAGTAGAAGGGTACAGCGTCTGCCAGGCTTGCACTGCCCTGTAGTGTGCAGACGCTTTCGCTTGCGCGCACGTGCACAAGCCCAGCGCGTAGGCACAGGTCCCTTGCACAAGCAAACATTCCATACACATACAAGCCCCATGCTTGCCTCACGCAAGTTTACGTACAGGCAGGCGCCTCTCACCCACCCCAGCCAAGTTGTCCGTTGCTCATGCACGCGCACGCCCTCCCCCTTCTCCACCCCATGGGCGTGCACATGAGCACAGGCACACGCACGCCCCCACACGCACACGCACCTTCAGCCACAGGTCTCTGGCACGTGCGTACTTGCCCTCCGACTTCTCCATGTGGCCCCACTTGTGCCACGCGGCCGCGTGCGTGGGGGAAACCACCGTGGCTGCGTCAAACAGCTTGCGCGCACGCTCAATGTTGGCCGTCTTGAACTCCAGCCAACCCCAGGCTGACCAGATGTACGGGTTGGTGTTGCCTGCGCACGGGACACCAGGCCGGCCGGATATATGGGTTGGTATTGCTTGCGCGCGGGCGTAGCAGCAGGCGTGCCCTCGCTTGCTCTTGTCCCTGGGTGGCACCGGGTGAAGAGGGTGGGGTAAAAGGTGGAAAGCCGGTTTGCACTCGTGAGTCAGGGATGAGGCGTGGGACCCTGCGTCCACACTTGCTGATGCTGGCAAGCAGCCTGCCCCCTACAAAGCCACAACCAGCCGCAGCGCACAGTGCAGCCACCGTTGGGGAACTGCCAGCCCCTGCACAGCCACAAGCAGCCACAGTGTGCAGTGCTGCCAGCCGCCTTCCCCTGCATGGCAAGAGCGCGCCCCCCGACCGGAGCTGATTTTGGAGAGCAGCACATGCCAGCATGTAGAAAGGGATGCCAACGATACGAGTCAACATTACACCTCTTGCCAAGGAAGTGCATTGATCCAAGGTCCAGCCCAGGCTTGAGCTTGATGCTTGGTTGGGTAGCTATTGATGGTCCAGTGAGCAGGAAAGCCTGATTTTGGTACGAGCAGGGTCCGCATGGGCCTGTTTTTCTCAACATCTGCGTATGGGCATGCACTCTGTCCACCAGGTCCTCTGTCCACCAGGTGGGCATGCACTCTGGGCATGCACTCTGTCCACCAGGTGGGCATGCACTCTGTCCACCAGGTGGGCATGCACTCTGTCCACCAGGTGGGCATGCACTCTGTCCACCAGGTGAGCATGCACTCTGGGCATGCACTCTGTCCACCAGGTGGGCATGCACTCTGTCCACCAGGTGGGCATGCACTCTGTCCACCAGGTGCTCTGTCCACCAGGTGGGCATGCACTCTGTCCACCAGGTGGGCATGCACTCTGTCCACCAGGTGCTCTGTCCACCAGGTGCGTACAGCACTTCCATGAAAGGTTCAATTGCACTGCTGCAAATCTGCCACCCCGTGCCCCGGCAGCCCTCCAGGCACACCCCATCCCCCTGCCCCTGCTAGCCTCTCGCTGCCCTCAGTATGGACTGCATCTTCAGATGGACAGCCCTTCAGGCACAAAACACCCATACATCCTGGCCAGCCTCAACCCACCTTTTGCAAGGCCCTGCCTCATTATCTGGACAACATTTCAGGCACACCTGACACTGACCCCGTATCAGGCACCCTTCCAGTGCTGCTCATCTTTTTGTCTTGCCCCCCAACCCACTCAAAAACGGCCACGTCCACCTCCTGCTCCCCTGGCTGGCCCCCTTGGCTGCTTCCCCTTGACTACCCTCCTAGCTAGCTACTTACACAGGCATCTAACCACCTGCCTTTGCTACCCCCATGACCCCTGATAGACAACCATCCAACTCTCGCCTGCCTGCCCCCCTCCCGACAACTGGCCTGCACACTACCCTAAACCCTGGCCACTCCCTCGTCCCCTCAATCAAGAAGGAACTGGAGTGGGTTGTCACATACAAGCCGACGCATGTGCCCTGCTCACCCGTGTTTTGGCAGCCCTCTGTGTACAGCTTGCGCGCCTCATCATAGCGCTTGTTCATGGTCAGTAGCTTGCCCAGCACCACATATGTGCGCCCATCTCCAGGGTCAAGGTCCAGGCAGCGTCGCAAGCCCTCCTCTGCGAGCAGGCAGCATTGGCAGCAATGTGTACAGGCAGTGTTGGCAATACATGCAGCGCACGCAGACCTGCAGATGTGCGGCTTGACGCCAATTCCTGACCCTCTTGACATAAGTGCTCATAATTTAGAAGCCATTTAGCATTCTCCCAGCATGAAGCATCCATGTGCATGAGTGTGATGTACGTGAGCAAGGTTGCATAATGGGGAGGAAGCATTCCCAGTGAATGTCTTCATGCTTTGCTGACCAGTGGCTGGCAGGTGCATGCAGGCACAGGGTAACCATAAGGGAAAACACCAAGAGGTGCAGCACAAGGTGCAGCACAGGGTGATGGAGCAATGTGTTCTGGCAATGCACAGGGTGATGGAGCAATGTGTACTGGCAATGCACAGGGTGATGGAGCAATGTGTACTGGCAATGCACAGGGTGATGGAGCAATGTGTACTGGCAATGCACAGGGTGATGGAGCAATGTGCACTGGCAGTACTGGCACTACATGCAGCACAGGGTGATGGAGCAATGTGTACTGGCAGTACTGGCACTACATGCAGCACACGCAGCCGTGCTTTTGTGCACTGGATTTGGAGCTGACCTCACTTTCAGACTGCTGGAGCAGAACCCTAGCAATATTGCAAATGCAGCCTGTATTTGCGACGAACAGGCATGAACAGGAGGCGGCGGCGATGGCAGGGGCAGGCACTGTGATGTGTGTGCGTGTGGCCTTATGTGCGTGTGTATTTGGAGGCAAGTGCTGCATGTGTGTGTGCATGCATGGGGGCGGAGCTATGGCAGGTCTGGGTCATGGGAGCAAAGAAAGCTTGCTCCAGACTGATCTACCTGAACTGTGAGTCGCACCTACCTGCAGTCCTCATAAGATTTTTGCGCTTTTCAGCATCCAAAGTCAGCCTTGCTGCCAGCCTGGATTGCCGGCTCCGCCACTGTATGTATGGGTGTGTGCATGTAAGCGCGTGAATGCGTGTGCATGTGCGTAACTTACACGCAAGCATTTAAGAGCACAGTTCCGTTACAATGCTTACTGGGCTACTGTGTATGTATGCACATGTGATTACACGTGTGTGTGTGTGTGTGTGTGTGTGTGTGTGTGTGCGCGCGCGTGCGCATGCGCATGCAAGGGCAAAGCTCAGAGAAGGGTGCACGCAGAACATGACACGTTGCCCATTTCAGCAGCCTAAGTCATTCAATTCAGCCAAACTTAAAATGCCAGCTGCGCAATTGTGTTTGTTTGCCCGTGCACAAAGAAACAAGCATCAAGGGGCGCGCCTTCACAACATAATGCAATGCACTGCTCTGTGCTCGGTACGTCTGTTAGCACGTAAATCATAACACAGCGAGCTTGTAGCAGCTCACAGGGCACAATGAGCACGCAGTAAGGGCTCATTGCGAGACATTCATTGCATGAGCCTACAGCAACATAACACAATGCCGGCATGTTTTGTCCAACTATCCAGAGAAGCAATCACAGGGGAAGACATTATGTAAGCTGAGGAGCGTATGCAGCGTGTGCACGTAAAAGCACATACAGGCAAGATACATCATTCACATGAGAGGGATACAGCTTGGTAGCCTGAGCATGTCAGGCACAAAAAAAATTGATAGGTTGCGTGATGGCAACTACAGCTGGGGCGAAGCAGATTGAAACTTGTGTGATGTGGCTCTGCACTACCAAATAATCCCTCTCACTTGCATGCGCAACTGTACTATGTTACACCCACCTAACAGTGGTGCTGTTGGATGCAAGTGATGGCATCTCTCTACCACACAAAGCGCACAAATCAGGCCAATGGCCTCTGCAAGCTGCCAATTCCAGGCACTCCATCCTTACCAGGAGTAAGTCAATGTTGATCTTGAGAGTCTTGGCACCCGGGGAAGGGGTGGCAATGTCCTCAACTAGCTCCCCTGCATCCTCCTGCACTGTGTACGTGACCCTGCTGCGAGGGGACGTCTGCCGCACCCGAGTGCTGCTGATGCCGCTGCCCGCAGTTTCTTCGTCTTCATCTTTCAGCTGCTGTACATAAAACGACTTGGCAGATGCTTGCAAGGGGGAGGGGGAAAGCGAGCAATCCGGCCTGGAGAGCGTGTCTGGCCCAAATACAGAATGTCTGCGTCGCCTCCGTGCACCATGGCTCAATTTGCAAAGCTGGACAGGGGCCGGGGTTGGCGCAACAGTTGGCGAACACGATGCAGGGGGATACAGCACAAAAGATGGTATAGACTGCATAATGTCTGTTTTATTCTTTTATCTCCTAACTAGTGCCTTGACACTTGGAATAAAGCCTTCAAGTGATCATCCTAGGACAAGAGGGGGCGCTTTATGGTTTCTGCACCATTGACTTTGATTCAACAAAATAATCCACTTTTTTATAAGTGCACTGATATTATAAACTGGTGACGCAGTTCATGGACCTAGGTGCCTAGGTTTGGGGTCCCAGGTGACCTTCCTGCTTTGCCAAACTGGCAACTATGAAATGAGCATAATATGAAAGCATGTGCATACTGACCTACACACAAGTATCCATTAAAAAGTACAACTCTCTGACCCGTTGCAACTGCACTATAATTGTAAAGATTTTGCAGGCTGATATGCAGCTGAGCATGAGGTCGCTCAGCTGTTCCCCTCATGGACTGACAGCCAGAGGGTTTGGCACACTCACATCTTCAAACATAACCTGCTCACAATGTGAGCCGATTGACCTCGGTCATTTTGTGGTGGATCTCAGGAACAGGCATCTGCATAATTGGGAGCCCTTCTCCCAGTGCCCACCCGTGAGAGCGCAACGGTAAACAATTGACCTACCACCAGTGGTGTGCTCCACCTACAACCAGGGCCTTGATGATGCAGTCTCCTTACACTCTTCCCAAATGCATGTCCCTCAGTCTGCCCCATGATGTCGTTCGTTGTATGGCTCGATTATATGTTCACACACTTCGCTAAGGAACAGCCACTTGGAACAACAGGTCTTCTATGTGTTGTGACCGTTGTGAGGCAAATGATACTATCCAGGATGAAGAACATGCCATCTTCCATTGTACACACCCCCAGTGACCAGGTGGGACCAGTGGTCTGTCTACACAGGATATATGCCCAAGTCAAAGTCTCTTAATGTGTCTGCCTTTTCAATTCAAAGCACCAGCTTCCATTTCTCCTTCATGGTTTACTTGCATTCTATGAGTAGGCTAGCAGATGCACTTCTTGACTGTTCAGGCCTCATAAGGATTACGATCCTTTACCAAAGAAAGTCAAATGCCAACGCACGTCAGTGAATTGTGCTGCAGTTTATGACGTTCACTTGCGAAGCCCTGCCACCCTGCTGCCGCCGTAGAACATGGGCTGCACCGGGACCCTGTCGCTCCTGTAGCCCTTGCGCTCTTCCACCTCCTTCAACATGGCATGGAAGTCCATGACGTCTGCGCGCCCTTCTGCCAATAAGGCCAAGGCCTTGTCCGCTGCAAGGCTATGCCCGGCCACGCCCCCCAACACCATTGCAGGAACGCTGCCGGGGTGTTGGCTGCTTAGTTGCTGCTCAGCTGCGAGGGCGACAGTTATGAGTGAGTCCCACAAGCTACGCTGGCCGCCAATGACAAGCATACAGCGGGCTGCCAGCCAGGCAGCGCTGGCCAATACCCAGGGCGCGAGTACCTTTCCTGCACACACGCACAGCGTGTGCAGCAAACGCAGGTTAGAGCATGTGAAAGTATCGAATACTAATGCGGTAGCAAATCTAGACCAGCTGTGGCAGATCTGGACACCAATCAGAATCCAAACCAGCTGTGGCAGATCTGGACATCAACCAGTATCCAAACCCAACCCGACCTAAAAACCTTGCAGGACGAGCTTGCAGCCCGAAAGAATAGGCGGAAATTGCGTAGCTGCTAACCTGTGCCTGATCCCTGATCAAAATCGTGTCCACAATCAGCACCAATTTCTGCAGGCACTTGCGCACACATGGACACAACAGCACGCGCGCATACACACAAACATGCACACGCACATGCAAACACAAACACACACATACACGCACCTGCACTGCGGACTAGCTCAGAAGCCCAAGCATGTGCTTCGGCATACTGCCCCTTCTGCATCATGACCCACGCAGCTGCGTACCCGGCATCCAAGCTCGCTTGCACCTCCCCTGCACCATCACACGCTTGTGGCTCTGTTCCTTCTTGGTGCTCTTCTTCGGCAGCAACCATCAGGTCAGAGACCTGCCTGAAAGACCAGTGGAGCACATGCTTGTCTTGTAGCACTCAGATAAGCATCAGTACCAAAAACATGCCTTAGGCAAGGACCAAAGTAATCAATTTTGTCTAAAAAGGCATCAATATTGTCCCACAAGGCATCAGTACATGATGAGGCATCAGTACATAATACGCGTCAAGGAGATTGGTCAAATCGCGGCATGCGGGCCTTCTCCACTTATGATGGTTATACATCAAATGACCATGCCCTCTGGCAGCTGGCTTGTTAGGGCCACAAGTACACAGGACAGGACTTAGAGCAAAGTGTGCTTGCCACTGGCTGCCTACAGCTCAGGCATGCCACAGTGTGCAGGGCAGTGCCCCAGACGCAATGCCCCAGACTGGGCCACATTACCTGTAGTACTCACACACACACACCTACACACACAAAGCAGTGCCCCAGACTGGGCCACAGTACCTGCAGTGCTCAAAGAATTCTGCTTCCTGCTCCGGCTCCGTGCAGCTTGCATACGCTCCTCTTGCAATCTGCAGCCACAAACGCATGCGGCAGCTAGCATGGCTTGATCTTGGATCAAGGATCTTGGTACCTGTCCCATTTACTTCCACATGACCAAGTGCGACTTGTGGTTTTGGTTGCAGGCCTGTTTGGCTTCAGCTCAGCTGCCCTCGTTCAGCAGGTACAGCTTTGTAACCTAACCTCCACTTCCACATGACCATACGTGCAACCCGCCAAGTGGCTCGCACAAAGTACTCTTGAAGGCATCAGTGCAGAACATGTGCCCCTATTGGACCCTTACCTGAAAAGCATTCAGCCTGAGGGCTTGCAAGAAGGCATGCATGGACCAGCTGCTGCTGCCGCTCTCTTCGTCGCCTCCCGCAGCCAGACCTCCGGGCGCCCTGCCTTCAGCGCCCAGCCCCTGCTCCTGATGGCCAGAGCTCGCTCTGAAATCCTCATTTCCGGTTTCATGTGCCTCCTCACCCAATGCATGTGCTGCGGTTGGGCTGGTTTTGGTCAAGGGCTGTGGGCTAGATTCTGCCAGATCTTGGTGATGGGACTGTGAGAGGCCTGGCCTCGAGTGGCGCGCCAGCAGAGCAGTCAGGCCTTCTTTGGATACGGCTAGCTCTGTTGGTGTTACACTGTGGGTGGGTACGCAGCCAGGGGTGCTTCCCAAGGTGGGATTCTGAACAGAGGGGCGGGGCTCGAGATCTGAGCCTATGACGCTGACCTGGGCAAGCTTACATGCACAGCTGACAAGTACTGGAGTTGCGCCCTTTCTCCCTGCCATAATGAGCACCTACACAGGGATGCAAGGGACGAACACCTTGCTGTTAATGGGCCGTGGGTGGTTGGATGCTCCATCCCGCGCACATGAGGACAGCCTGACCAGAGCAAATGCTTATGTCATGACAGCTGCCGGCATGAACTGTCTGCACCCTATCACCTGCAAGGCCGCAGCTGCGAGCTGCTCTGCTGGTAGCCCCGCACCCTGGCATGCTTTGCCTGCGTTCACAATCCACGCAAGAAGGTGTTCCTCATCTTTGCTATCCAGGGGAAGAATTTGCCTTGCCCCTGCAAGCGCTAAGCCCCAGAGCGCAGACGCGGCAGGCGCCGCAAGAAGGAAGCCGCCTGAGGCATGATGGGCCCTGCAGATGGAAGAAGCTCCCTGTCAGCAGGGTTTCATTGCCTGGATCTGGCTCCTCAATGGCCTACATTACAATCTTGTTGTAAATGAGCACTTGCTGGCATGCCAGTTCGGATTATACGGCCAGGCACGGTGGTGCCGGCGGTATAGATCAAAATGCTGCAGCAGGAGAGTAGCTTTCAAAAAGCAAGAGACAATGCACTGTCAAGGATGGTATGCAAGAACTGTTCACCTTAGTAACAAGACAAGCCCCTCAAGGAGGCTGTCTCGCTGGGGGGCGGTCAGGCTATGTGCCGCTGAATGTGCTGACACTTCACAGTGTACATTATGCAAACATTTGAATCCGGATGCAAGGCACTTGTATGATTGAATCATGCATGGTGGAATTGCCTGAGTTTTGCAAAAGTCAAGTGAAATGCCAGTGAAGTGGGCCAGCATATTAAATTTCTTCTGCCCTAGATATTCAGTGCTTTCTGGCACAATTGGGCCAGAAATATCTGAAACACCCGTATCTCCTCTCCATCTCCAACAGGTCATATCTAACTAATATTTAAACGAATTTTGACTCATGAAATGGCGTTTCATGTGTGCGGTGTGAGCGGGTGCGTGCGTGAGACGGAAATACGCCTCGCACCCTTCCCACGTTGCTTGTACTCCTTCTCGAGATAGCATAAGGCTCATTCGACGTGCAGGTACGGCGAGGGCGACTGCACGAAAACACACACACACACACACACACAC
>LKMJ01007172.1_pt1 | contig 10509 bp, 11 predicted proteins | sample 643391 | NCBI WGS metagenome assembly LKMJ01 (sample SAMN04112250, study PRJNA286221) | soda lake metagenome | biome: soda lake; feature: Kulunda Steppe; material: water; isolation source: sample PL-Br10 brine of Picturesque Lake | place: Russia: Kulunda steppe | collected 2010-07
GAAGAGGACGACGACGAATGAGCTACAAGTGCTCCCGCTGTAAACGCGACGTCACGCTCGACGAGTACGGCGGGGTGCGCTGCCCCTACTGCGGCCACCGCGTCCTCCTGAAAGAGCGCAGCCGCGACATCAAAGAGATCGAAGTCGAGTAGTGAGCTCCGACCGTCCCCACGACACTGTTCTCACCATCGAGTATCCCTCCGACACACTGGCCCGGAGAGTCACTCGTGCAATCGAACCGGAGGTCGGCGATATCGACGACGACCGGAGTCAAGTGGCGCTCTCACGCCATGGAAACGTTCTCGAACTCCACGTCGTCGCCAGCGACCTCATCGCGCTCCGTGCGAGCCTGAACACGTGGCTTTCGCTGGTCGACGTGGCCGAGGAAGCTGGCGCCGTCGCCTGACGAATCTGCGCTCCGAAGAGGTGAGATGCGCAGGTTTAACAGTCCGGGTCCCGACGTGCCAGATATGCAAGGAAATCTCCCCCCGGAAGCACAGGAGAAGCTCGAAGAACTGCAGGACCTTCAGGAGACAGCACAGGAGGTCGCCACGCAGAAACAGCAGTCCGAGACACAGCTCACCGAGTCCAAAACGGCGCTCGAAACGCTCGACGATATCGACGGTGAGACGACGATGTACCGAAGCGTCGGCGAGTTGCTCGTCGAGACGAGCTATGACGAAGCCAGGGAGGACCTCGAGGAGAAAGTCGACAGCCTCGAAGTTCGCGTCGAGACGCTCAACAAGCAAGAAGAACGCGTCCAGGAGCAGTTCGAAAAGCTTCAGCAGGAACTCCAGCAGATGCTCGGCGGCGCAGGTGGTCCGATGGGCGGCGCAGGCGGCGCGTAATCTGATTTCGACACGAGGTTTCAATGACGAACGACGACATCGAGAACATCGACGACGAGACAGTTGTGCAGACAGCATCCGACGCTGCAGAGTCAGTCATCTTCTCTCGATACAAGAAGTCGGCAATCGACGACGTCGACGTCACCGTCACGTTCGAGGAAGGCAAGCTCGAGGTCGACGTGTACCTCGATGCACCGGCGGACACCGAGGATCCCGAACAGGTTGCAGAGGACGCAGTGCTCGCTGCGCGTGGTGCCGTTGACGACCTCCTGCTGTAGAAGGTTGCTTCTCGACGCAACTACAGGAGAGGTGGCGAACACGTTTTTGACGCTCGGCTACGATGATTATATATGGAGCACGAGGCCACAATCGAGGGTGTCGGCGTCGGCGTCGGTGACGAGGGACGCGGTCTCCCGGTAGTTATTCTGGAAGCGCGCGACCGTCTGGTTCCGATTTTCGTCAGCGCCGACCAGGCCCAGTCGATGCAGCTCGCGATAGAGGGGGAGCCCTTCGAGCGCCCGCTGACACACGACCTGTTCGTCGAGATGGTCGCGGAGTTCGGCGCGGCAATCGACCGCGTCAGAATCGACGACCTCTCCGACGGCACCTTTTACGCGAAAATCGACATGGAACAGTACCACGGTGGCGAGCGAAAGCAGGCTGTCTTCGACGCACGACCCTCTGACGGTATTGCTCTCGCGCTGCGCGTCGACTGCCCGCTTATCATCACGGACGAAGTCATCGACGAGGCTGGACAGCCCCCTGACGCGTTCGACGCCGAAGGAGGCTCCGCTGACGACCCGTTCGAAGACGACACGTTTGGCGATGACGACCCCTTCGGTGACGTCGGTGACGACCCATTCAGATGACAGACTACGACTCGCTCATTCTCGACTTCGACGGCGTACTGGTGACAGTGCTCGACAGCGAAGCTCGCATCGAGGCGTGCTGTCGCGTCGCCCTCGAGCAACTCGGCACACGGGACCTCTCTCTGAGCCGGGAGACAATTACGACGCTTGCCCACAGCGTCTCGCCCGAGCGCATCGACTCGCTGAGCGAGCAGCTCGATACCGCACCGGAGACCCTCTGGCAGTTCCGTGACGACGTTCTCAACACGGTTCTGAGAGATGCTGCCCGTGCGAGAACGAAACGACCGTTTCCTGACACTGCAGCACTCTCGGAGCTGACCGACGTTCCCGTCGGCATCGCCAGCAACAATCAGCTCCGAATCGTCGAGTACGTGCTCGATGAGTACGAGTTCGCCGACCGGTTCGAGACAGTCCACGCACGCGAGCCGGAGCTGGCGAGCCTCGTACTCAAAAAACCGGAGCCGATACTCCTCGAACGTGTCCGGGAGGACCTCGGCAGTTCGAACCCGCTATACGTTGGCGACAAACAGAAGGATATCGTCGCGGCACAGCGCGCCGGGATGGACGTCGCCTTCGTTCGCCGGGAGCACAACCGCGACCGCCAGTTGGACTACGATCCGACCTACGAGATAGCGTCACTTCAGGAACTGGTGCCACTGTTCGAGTAGCGACCTCATCACTTCGCAGTGAGCTGCTCCCCGTCGCTGGTTTCGACCACGACTGTGTCGCCGGGAGAGAGACCGTCGGCGTTCCCAGCAGGGAGTTCGATAATCCGGTCAGCGCGTGCCATACCCACGCCTCGCCACGGGTTCAGGGTCGATACTCTGATGACCTCAGTCCCGTCGAGCCAGACAACGTCCAGCGGCATCCGGACAAACAGCATATGGACGAACTGCCGCGGCGGTCCGCTGGTGAACGGGAGCAGGTTGTTTCCGCCGACCTCCATTACGAGCGCGTAGTCGTCGGGGAGTGTCGACCGGAACATGAGCCCCTTCCCGGTCGAGAGAATCGAGTCGGCGACGTCTACGTCCGTCGCGAGGATAGTCCGCTCTGGAGGGCTGTCCCTGCCGAGCGTTTCGTCCTGCTCGTGGACGATGCGCAAATCTGCCATACTCCCTGCTCACGCAGGCCACGTAGAAGTCTATTTCCCCACCCATCCTTTCGACTCTGGTCACAACAGGACTGCCACTGGATTGTATTCCAGACCGAGCAATCTGCACAGCGGTTACTCGGCGAACTGGAGCTCGTCGAGAATCTTCGATTGGGCCGCGTTGAGGTGCTCGGTGAACGTCGAGGGTCTGATGCCGAGTTCCTCGGCTACCTCGCTCGCGTTTGCCGTCCGCGGATAGTCGAAATACCCCATCTCGTAGGCCGTCCGGAGCACCTCACGCTGGCGGTCGGTCAGGCGGCGCACGTCGACCGGAATAATCTCGCTGTCGTCGGCGTCTGCACGGCCACTGACGAGGTACTCGATGCGGACGTCGCCGAACCGACTTCTGAACTCACGGAGGTTCTCTCGAAGGTCGGTCATGTCGCTGGCGTGTATCGTCACGTGCAGGTCCCCGTCGACGGCAAAGGTCTCGGTGACCGGCCCCACCGTCTGCTCGATGAACTCACAGACACAGGGGTCTGCTGGGTCCCGCTCGAACTCGTAGATGGTCTGTGCGCCATAATCAAACACTTCTTCGAACTCGGTCTGTTCATCGCCGACTTCGCTGGCGCTGGACGCCGCGAACTGCTCCGTCACCCCCTCCTGGTCCCCTCCGGCCCACGAGATTTCCGTTAGCGGTCCCCCGGCTTCCGTCGACGCGTTCGCGACTGGGCAGGTCTCCGGCGTGTTGAACACCAGTTCCGCTCGAATACCGCTCATACCTCGATATCAGCCGTTCACCGTCAAATAACGGCCGCCGATTCCCAGTCTGTGGGAATGTGACACGCACACCAGTACTGCGTTTTACTTTGATTATCGAACAAAATTACTTTAGATAATATACCAAATAATGCTATATCTTACACCGAATTGGTTCGATTACCATATCATTGTAAATCATATTTTAAAGTAAGATACTTCAAGATACGAACTGATACAGTTCAAAAATCGAGATGCCGTGTGGACAATCTCCGAGAGGAACACATACTTGCACGGAGGCAGAACGGGCGACCATGCACTGTCAGGAACTCGTCGACAGGCTGGACGAGGAACTTCGGACGGCGGACTACGCTGACGTGGACGCGAGCGCGAACGGCCTGCAGGTGGGGCCGGATGAAGCGGAGATAACACACGCGGCGTTCGCGGTCGACGCTGCGGTCGAAACCATCGGGCAGGCGGCCGACGCCGGTGCGGACTTGCTCGTCACCCACCACGGACTCTCGTGGGGTGGCATCGAGCGCGTCACCGGCCGGCAGTACGACCGCATCGCAGCGCTCGTGAAGAACGACCTCGCACTCTACACGTCGCACCTGCCGCTTGACGGTCACCAGGAACTCGGCAACGCTGCAGGAGTAGCGGACGTGCTGGACCTCCGCGACCGCGAGCCAGTCGGTGCGGTGGGTCCCGTGTACATCGGCCAGCAGGGGAGAACCGCAGAATCACGGTCTATCGAAGATATTCGTCAGACGCTCCAGTCGGCGCTCGACATGGGCGGACAGGACGTGCAGGTGCTCGACTTCGGTCCCGAGGATGTGCAGGATGTGGCAATCGTCACCGGCAGCGGTGTCGACTGGCTCGACGAGGCAGTGGAGGCTGGTGCGGACGTGCTCGTGACGGGCGAGGGCAAGCAGAAAGCCTTCCACTTGGCTCAGGAGGAAGGGATTCACGTCGCGCTCGCGGGACACTACGCGACGGAGACGTTTGGCGTTCGGGCACTGTCAGAGCTCGTCGCAGAATGGGGTGTCGAGACGACGCTCATAGACTGTCCGACCGGGCTGTGACGTTCCGGGAGCGACAGGCTGTGTTTCGGTTGTTAGTTGGTAAGTAACTGCTATCTACGTGTAGTTAAGTAGTTCATATCTATACCGTCGGGTTTTCAGTAGGGAGTTATGAACTACAGATCTGTCAACGACCTTCAAGTAGATACACGTCGTTTCGCTGAGGACCTCCCTCCTGATATCGACCTGGTCGTCGGAGTTCCACGAAGCGGGCTGCTCGTCGCCAATCTCCTCTGTCTCTATCTCGACGTCCCAATGACGGACGTGGACGGTCTCTGTGAGGGTCGGGTGCTCGACACCGGCAAGCGCTTCGAAGGCAGACTCTCCTTCGACAACATTGATTCGGTGCTCGTCGTCGACGACTCCGTCCTCACAGGGGGGCAGATGACGGAGACCCAGGAACGCCTCGACGACCACGAGTTCCCCTTCGACGTATCCTATGCCGCGCTGTATATCTCCTCTTGGGCACACAAGCACGTTGACTACTGGGCTGATGTCGTCCCGGTTCCCCGTGTGTTCGAGTGGAACGTCTTACACCACCCGAAACTGACGAACTTCTGTGTCGACATCGACGGCGTGCTCTGTCGGGACCCGACGCCCGAGGAGAATGACGACGGCGAGAACTACCGGCAGTTCATCTCCGAGGTCGAGCCAAACATCGTGCCCAACCAGCGAATCGGCTGGCTCGTCACCTGCAGGCTGGAGAAATACCGTGAGGAGACCGAGACGTGGCTGGACGCCCAGGGCGTCGAGTACGACAACCTCGTGATGATGGATTACCCCGACAAGCAGACACGACAGGAGCGGGGCAACCACGCCCAGTACAAGGCCGAGGTGTACAACTCGACCGGAACGGACCTGTTTATCGAGAGCGACCCCAACCAGGCCGAAGAAATCTGCCAGCGGACGAACAAGCCAGTGTTCTGTTATGACACACAGGAGATGCTCCAGCCAGGGCTGGTCGGGAAAAGCGTAAACGGTGCTTCTGAGCTCCGGAAGAAACCCATCACATTCCCAGTGTCGGCCAGCAAGCGGCTCCTGTACCGCTCGTATCACCTGCTCTCGCGATAGGAATCTCGCCAAATCGCGACCTTGAAAGGACGGGACGACGGAGAGGGTGATATGACTGACGAACACGACGACTGTGGCGATCCATCCGGGAACGTCGATGAGGGATGCAACCTCTCCCCTGAGAGGGCGGAGTTCAGCCACGACCCAATCGGTCACGTCGAGGTTGAGGCCGGGATGAGCGTTGGCGACCTCGTCGACGCCTACGGCCACGGCGGTGTCGGCGCACAGACGCTCCACGAGGCCGTCGACATTTACGCCGAGATGCTCGACCGTGAGGACGTGACGAACTTCTTCGGTCTCGCCGGAGCGATGGTCCCGGCGGGGATGCGTGACATCGTCGAGAACCTGATTCGTGACGGTCACATCGACGCGCTCGTCACGACAGGTGCCAACCTGACCCACGACGCAATCGAAGCGATCGGCGGAAAACACCATCACGGTCGGGAGTGTTCAGGCGGCAAGACGATGCGAGAGCACGACGAGACGCTCCGCGAGGAGGGCGTCGACCGCATCTACAACGTCTACCTCCCGCAGGAGCATTTCGCACTGTTCGAAGACCACCTCCGCAGCGAGGTGTTCCCCCCACTCGAATCCGAAGGGGTGGTCAGCATCCGCCGGTTCACTGAGGAACTGGGCCGAGCGAACAGCGGGGTCAACGAGAGTGAGGCAATCGACGAGCGTGCCGGTATCGCAGCGGCGGCGTACGAACACGACGTTCCAGTCTACTGTCCGGCGGTGCAGGACTCTGTGCTCGGACTACAGGCGTGGATGTACAGCCAGACGACCTCGTTCTCGCTGGACGCGCTGGCCGATATGACCCACCTGAACGACCTCGCGTTCGAGAGCGAGAAAGCTGGTGCAATGGTCGTCGGCGGCGGCGTCCCGAAGAACTACGTCCTGCAGACGATGCTCGTCGCGCCGGACGCCTACGACTACGGTGTCCAGCTGACCATGGACCCGCCACAGACCGGCGGACTCTCGGGTGCGACGCTGGACGAGGCCCGGTCGTGGGGAAAACTCGAACCCTCTGCACGGAACGTTTCCGTGTACGCCGACGCGACGATAACCCTTCCGCTGGTGGTCGCTGGTGCCCGTGAACGAATTAGCGGGAAATAGGATACCACGAACGTTTTTATCCGGGAGCGCAAACAGACGGCAACAATGGGTCAGTCCGAACTCGGTGACTACGGTGGCGGCGGTCAAGACGACCGTCCAGTAGACGAGGAAGCAGCAGCAGTTGCTGGAAACGGCGGCCATGACGTGACCTACGTCGACACGAGTGACGCCCTCTTCCCGGAGGTCGAGGAGACGATAGAACTCGGCGTCATGCAGGTCGACTACACCATCGAGGGCAACGGCGACGACGAGCGTCCGGTTGTTCACGTGTTCGGTAGAACCCCGAAAAACGACCTCGTTCACGTCCGCGTGCTGGAGTTCAAGCCGTATTTCTACGCCCCTGCCGAGAACGTCACCGAGGGGCGGCTGATGGAGTACGACCGAATTACTGGCTGGGATGAGGTTGACGAGAACGGCGACCCCTTCGAGTCGATTCGAGGCGAGAAACTGGTCAAAATCTACGGACAGACGCCACGAGATGTCGGACAGATTCGTGACGAGTTCGACCACTACGAAGCCGACATCCTCTTTCCCAATCGCCTGCTCATCGACAAAGACGTCAACAGCGGGATTTGCGTTCCGAGACGCGCGCTCGACACCGACTCCGACCGGTTGACCCTCCGCGCTCATCACGAGGAAATCGAAGCCGTGGACGTGGACGTCTCCCCCCGGGTCAACACGTTCGACATCGAGGTCGACGACCGCTCGGGCTTTCCAGAGGACGGCGAGGAGCCGATTATCTGTATTGCCAGCCACGATTCAGTCGACGACGAGTACGTCCTTTGGCTGTACGAGGCGCCCGACGGGAACGACGCTCCCGACGTTCTGGAGGACTACGACCCGATCGAGACGGACCGCAGAGCAGCGAGGGAGGCCGAAGCTAACCTGTCCGTCGACATCCGACGATACGGCACTGAGGAGGAGATGCTAGAGGAATTTCTCGATTATATCGAGGGTACCGACCCGGACGTGTTCACCGGGTGGAACTTCGACGACTTCGACGCCCCCTACCTCATCGACCGGCTGGAAATCCTCGACCAGCAGACAGAGCGCAATCTGGACTACAACCGCCTCTCGCGCGTGAACGAGGTCTGGGCGAGTAACTGGGGCGGCCCGGATATCAAGGGGCGGGTCGTTTTCGACCTGCTCTACGCCTACCAACGGACGAAGTTCACGGAACTCGACTCGTACCGCCTCGACGACGTCGGGGAGCGAGAACTCGGCGTGGGGAAAGAGCGATACCCCGGGGATATCGGCGACCTCTGGGAGGACGACCCCGAGCGCCTGCTAGAGTACAACCTTCGCGACGTCGAACTGTGTGTCGAACTCGACCAGGAGCAAGCCATCATTCCGTTCTGGAACGAGGTCCGTCAGTTCGTCGGGTGCAAGCTCGAAGATGCGACGACCCCCGGCGATGCAGTCGACATGTACGTTCTGCACAAACTCCACGACAAGTTTGCCCTCCCATCGAAGGGTCAACAGGAGAGCGAGGACTACGAGGGCGGCGCTGTCTTCGACCCGATAACTGGTGTCCGTGAGAACGTGAGCGTACTGGACCTCAAAAGCCTCTATCCGATGTGCATGGTGACGATAAACGCGTCACCGGAGACGAAAGTGGACCCCGAGGCGTACGAAGGGGAGACGTACCGGGCTCCGAATGGGACACGTTTCCGGAAAGAGCCTGACGGGGCGATCCGTGGCATGGTTGACGAACTGCTGACAGAAAGGGAAGAGAAGAAATCTCAGAGGAATAGTTACGAACCTAAAACACCAGAATACGAGCAATATGATAGACAGCAACAAGCTGTCAAGGTAATTATGAATTCTCTCTATGGTGTTCTTGGCTGGGATAGATTCCGTCTCTATGACCGAGAAATGGGTGCAGCAGTCACCGCAACTGGACGAGAGGTGATAGATTTCACGGAGGAGGTAACCAACGAACTTGACAAAGAGGTCATCTACGGGGACACCGACTCCGTCATGGTGAGCGTCGGAGACGGCGCTACCAAAGATGAGGCAATCGAGCGTTCCTTCGAGATAGAAGAGCGCATCAACGACGCATACGACGACTTTGCCCTGGAGGAGCTCAATGCGCCCGAACACCGCTTCCAGATAGAGTTCGAGAAACTGTACCGGCGATTTTTCCAGGCGGGGAAGAAGAAACGCTACGCAGGCCACATCATCTGGAAGGAAGGGCAGGACGTCGACGACATCGACATCACGGGCTTCGAGTACCAGCGCTCGGATATCGCCCCCATCACGAAGGAGGTCCAGAAGAACGTCATCGAGATGATCGTGACCGGTGTGGACAGGGACGAGGTCAAATCCTACGTGCACGACGTCATCGAGGAGTTCGAACAGGGGAACGCCGACCTGGAGGAGGTTGGGGTGCCGGGCGGTATCGGAAAGCGCCTGGACAACTATGATACAGAGAACGCCCACGTGCGCGGGGCGAAGTACGCTAACCGAGTCCTCGGGACGAACTTCCAGCGCGGGTCGAAACCCAAACACCTGTACATCAACCGCGTTCACGCAGACTTCTTCGAGCGAATCGAAGCCGAGCACGGTGAGGAACTCACGTCGGACCCCGTCTACCAGGAGTTCAAACGCGACCCCGACGTCATCTGTTTCGAGTATGCGGACCAGGTTCCCGAGGAGTTCGAAATCGACTGGGAGAAGATGCTGGACAAGACGCTGGAGGGGCCGATTGCCCGGATTCTTGAGGCACTCGGTATCTCGTGGGACGAGGTCAGGTCGGGACAGGAGCAGACGGGTCTGGGACAGTACACCTGATTCTCACTCCGTGACGGTTTGTTAATGATAAATCACGCATCGAAATAACTGCCGTAAATATCCTGAATTTCGGACTTCCATTCCATATTGAGAAATTATTTTTTCTGTTTGGAAAAATCAGCGGCTAAAATGCGAAAGCATTATGAGTCTCACGGCCCTGTTTTCGGATGACCTAGAACGAACCATGGCTATACTCAAAATTGAGAACTTGCACGCGGACGTGGCAGAAGAGGACGGAGAGACGATTCTTCGCGGTGTCGACCTGGAGGTCGCGAGCGGCGACATCCACGCGCTGATGGGGCCAAACGGCAGCGGGAAGTCCACACTGGCGAAGATTATCGCTGGACACCCAGCCTACGAAGTGACTGACGGGAGCGTCACGCTCGTGCTCGAAGGAGACGAGTTCGGTGAAGAGATTCCCGAGGACAAGCGTGAGTGGGACCTGCTGGACCTCGAACCGAACGAGCGCGCGGCACTGGGCATCTTTCTTGGCTTCCAGTACCCCGCCGAAATCGAGGGTATCACGATGGTCAACTTCCTCCGCACGGCGCTCAACGCCAAGCTCGAAGAGCGCGAAGAGCTGTTCGAGGAAGGCGACGAAGACGAGGAAGAAGAAGACGATGCTGGCTACGAAACCTCCCCGATGGAAGGTCCTGTCGACGAGGGCGAGGTCGGCGTCGCCGAGTTCCAGCAGATTCTCCAGGAGAAGATGGAGCTGCTCGACATGGACGAGAAGTTCGCCAGCCGCTACCTGAACGCCGGGTTTTCCGGCGGTGAGAAAAAGCAGAACGAAGTGCTCCAGGCAGCGATTCTGGAGCCCGACATCGCGGTGCTCGACGAGATAGACTCCGGGCTGGATATCGACCGCCTGCAGGACGTCTCCA
>LKMJ01007174.1_pt1 | contig 10508 bp, 5 predicted proteins | sample 643391 | NCBI WGS metagenome assembly LKMJ01 (sample SAMN04112250, study PRJNA286221) | soda lake metagenome | biome: soda lake; feature: Kulunda Steppe; material: water; isolation source: sample PL-Br10 brine of Picturesque Lake | place: Russia: Kulunda steppe | collected 2010-07
ACTGGTCGTACATCTCGACCGACCCATGTCGATTCCGGCCATCGGGGAGCTCCCCCTCCAGGATCACGTGGTAGCCCGTCCCCGATGGCGAAACCTCCGTGAACGAATCCAACTCGTTGATGATCGTCAGTGCCGGCTCATCTGGCCGTCCAGTTTCAGGGTCACGGCAATCATCCAGATCGACTCCAACCAGTGGATCCGTCGCCGTGAACACGAACCCGACCCCGTCGGCCCTATCCATTGCCGCGTATCCGAGTGCCTGTCCGAGATCCGTCCACGTCCGATCGTCCGTCGTCGACGCAAAATCCCCGGTCTTCGGATCGATGGGGATCTTCGTCGCTTTACCATTTCTGTGTTCTTCCCTCCAGCAGATCCACTGCTCCCGTTTGCCGAGTGTCTCCGGTATGGATTCGGCATCAATCGTGGTCGGTTCACTCATAATTGCCCTCTCTCCGTAACGGCGCTCCAGTCCTGCTGGAGCTCGACAAACCTATCCCTTCGAGACCACAGTCCAGGTCGGGGCACAGACCGACGGACCAAGCCACCACTATACTGGTCGGATCCTCACACAGATTAGCCCGGACATCCGTCGCAGTCTCTCGATTTTTCCCCGGACGACCACGTCCAGGGATTTGGGAAGCATACAAAGTCCCTGGACGAGTAGGGAAGTACGGGACTGTGTTACGGCCGGTAACAGACTCAATCATGATCCTGATCGAGGAACGTTTTGGCGTGGCCTGACAGCGTGATACCTGTATAGTAGCGGACACGCTCCCCGTCACGGGTGGGTCGATACTCGTCGTAGGCGACACACTCGCTCAGTTTTCTCCCGAACCAGGATTTTGCGTATGGCTCGTGGCAGTGGGATTCGGCCCATTGTTGATAGAAGTCGAAAAGACGGCGTTTCGGGACCTCAAAGTCCTCACCCTGGATAATACACTCGTCGACGAAGACTTCGAACTGTTCTCCCCTCGGGAGAGCAGATATTTCGGACGTGCTCTCATCACTCGATTCCCCATCGGTGGTAGATGTCTCATTCGTGGAGTCCGAATCGTCAACCGGGGTTGGCAGGAGCGACGGTTTCTGCCCGGAAGACGGTGGGTGGGGGGCAAAGTCGCCGACGCTAATTTCATCGACGAGGTCCTCGATCGGTCGGAGTTGCCCACCGCGGTACAAGTGTATCGAGTCATCGGCTCGATCGACCACGGTGATCACATACTTTTCTCGTGACTGAGCTTGCTGTGTAGGATTCGTCTCGGGGACGAACGGACGTCGGATAGGGACCCATTCGGTTTCGAACGTCGATCTGTTTTCGTAGCGGTGACGCTTGTTTGGCTCGTAGACGATGTACTCGTCCGAGGTCCGCTCGTAGCTGTAGACGGCGGGGACGTCGCTTCGGGAAAGCGAGTCAACAGTAGGGATAGTGGTGAACACGGTCCCATTCCCATCACTCAATGAATATTGTCCGTCCTGGAGCGTCCATACGGATCGTCTCCCGTTGCCCGTAGCCGGTCGAACCGCCGTAACCCCATCGCGGGCGTTCGCACCGCCATCGAACGTAATGTGAGAATCGGTCGTGTACAGCCGTCTCTCGCCGGATTCGAGTTCCTTGACCGGTGACGAGAGCACGTTTTCGAGACGGGCTGCCGCCTGTAATCCGTTGTCAGACTCACCGGAACCCTCCACGATAAAAACCGGGATGTTTCCGGCCTCTCGAGCTCGCTCGAGGTTCCGGAGGATTTTGACGGGTTTGTCGATAGTGGCTGACTCCGCCTCGAGGTCAAAGATTCGGTTACACTCTGGGTGGACGGCCCGTCCATCTGGCTTTTCGCTTCCGTCCTGAGTGAAAACCGTGACATCGAATCCGTACTGTGAGAGTTCACGCTCGGCGACGAACAGCAGGTCGTCGTGAGTATCGCTTCCTGCAGATCGAACGTCTCCAGTATCCGGTCGGGTGGCTGTTTCGCCATCGTCGGTAAGTCTAACCACGATCTCTGATCCTCCATCCTGGAGTGTGACTTCGAGGAGCCGGGATCTCTTCCGTATCTCTCCGAGGGTCTCGAGTGAGGGTGGAGACTCGTTGGCGATCTCGAACTGGTTTCGAAGCACCTGATCTACGGGTTGCACCGGCACCCATCCGTTCTTTTCGCGAACGTTCCGTCGAAGTTGCACAGTCCGGACCGCTTTTGCCAGCGCGATATCGAGGTCTTCTGACTCCAGCTCAAACGTCTCGCTGACCGAATCGGGAGTCCGGCCACTCGGCGGGGCTCCGGTCACGGCCCCAAACTCGCTGTTTACCCGCTGGTGGATCCTACCGAGCGTCTCCTGAAACGCACCTTCTTCAGGAGTGGTGAGCGGCTCATCACTTTCGGGATGGCCCGGAGGTATCGGTAACGGTGCCAGGCTGAAGGGTCTGGGACCTGTTTCTCCGAACTCCGGGCTTGGCAACCGGGTGATCCATTCGCCACGGGGGAGTGATCGAATCCGGTTTGCGAACTCTACGGGATCCATTTCCTCGTGGGCCATCACCTTCGCGATCTCGTCATCGACAGCGATCTTGCCAATGATCGGACTCCCAACGTCGTTCAGAACGTTGAGGTAGGTCTCACGGCCGCCCTTGACGTCGAGTTGTTCGGGGAACTGCAGTGAGAGGCCAACGGAGAGGCGAAAGCTTCGCCCCTGTTCTAATAGCGTGTTCATTATGTTGGAGACGGCCAGGCTTGAGGCCTCGTCGATGATCAGATTGACCACGTAGTCGTCCGGCTTCTGCTGAAGATCGTTTCCACGCTCCCGTAGTGCGTTGTACAGCTCCGTCAGGATCACACCGGTCATGGCCTTTGCCGACTCGTCCCGAAGTCCACTGAGATCGAAGAGGATGACTCTGTGATCGTCGATGATATCACGGAAGTCAAACCGCGGATCAGTGTTGTTGAATACTTGTCTGAGGTGCTCGTCTTGGGAGATGTAGTCGAGTCGGTTACTGACGCCGCCCATCACGGTCGCAAACGTATTTTGATCCAACTGGAGCTGGCGATCTATCCGTCGTTGTACCTGTGGATTGCTCGAGCGCGGGGCTATACCCTCATCGACGTCAGGTGGTCCAGCACGCCACAGCTGATCAACGACGTACTCGAGCTGGTCGTGAGCGAAATAATCCGCACTCTCACGGTATCGGCCGTTCTCACGACCGTACTCCTCATCATAGAGTGCTTTTATAAGATACTTGATTAGCGTGGGGGCAACGACTGCACGGTCAAACCGTTCTTCGCCCATAACCATCTTGAGGATTTCCTCGTAGTGGTCGGCTTTGTTCTGAACCGCATCGATACGACGAACTCCGTTATCGAGTGCCGATTCGATGTTGAAGAACGCGAATCCAGGGAGGATCTCCGGGATCGGGAAGTGCAACACGTTTTCCTCGAGATCGTCGATACCGAACCGGCGCGCGTGAGCCCGCATGTAGTCAGTACAGAGACCGTCACCTTTTGCGTCAATCAAGATGATTGGACCATCGGTCTGCTCGTACAGCGATAGTTTGTCGTTCGTGAGTGCTTTTGATTTTCCACCACCGGTCGTTGCGGCACGAACGTAGTGGGTTGGAAGCAGTGACGGGGGAATACAGACGGGTTCGTCTTCGGGATCGCCGGTCTCATCGAGTGCGTACCCGATGGCCATACCCTCCCTGAATTCGTCCATCAGATCGGGATGTGGCCGTGGTAGGGGATTTCGAGAGCATTGTTCGGACCGAGTTCCGCGGCTTCCCTCGACCGTCAGGTCCTGTGACGAAGGGACGACAGTGAGGTTCGCGAGTTCGTCGGCGTTCAGAACGAGATCCGGGCGATATGTCCCCCGCCCAGTGACCAGTTCGGCATCGAGTACGTTTTCGAGCGTGGCCCGAGCGCGCTTTTGTTTTGAGCGGTTCAGTATTCCCTTCGAGCGAAGCCGTCGCCCATCCAGTCCGTAGAACGGCCCATCAAGGGGATTCAAACACTGGGACAGCTGATCGAATTGAGTCTCAGATCTGTCGTCCCTCTCGTCGTCTAGCGGGATCGCGACCGCTCGCACGTTGGTGAGAAACGTTCGTTTGGGGTGTTTCGATTCGATGCGTTCGATTCGATTCCGGGCTTCGGTCCCGAGATGGCGCTTACGTTCCTCTTCGGGATCGATGTTTCCCATCTCGAACAGCGGGCCGATATACCGCTGGGTGAACGTATCCCGTCCGTCCCGGAGATCCTCGACACGGAGCTCGGCATCAGCGGTCCACTCGGACTTGCGCTGCCAGACTACCTGAAATACGATCGGATGTTTGATTTCGGTGAGATGATCGATGAGGGTTGCCAGCGGGGGCTGTTCAGTGTCATATTCAGTTGAATCAGGCTCGTGGTTAGCAAACGATTTGATCGTGGTCATCCAGTCGCGTTTCCGTTCGACCTGGCCGTACCACCGTACGCCAACCGGATCGATTTGTTCGAGCGAAGCCCCTATGTCGGCCGATTCGGCCTCCGAACCACCGGACTGGAGTCGATCGGGATCGGAATCAGTGTCAGATTCGGATTTCCCGTAGGCGGGTTCAGTGATGGAATCTCCAGCCACCGAATTAGCACTGGCGTCCGTTGTGTCCGATTCTGTTGTATGTTCTACGATCAGACGGCCACCATCGGTGTGTCCAGAAGTACCGTTGTCAGCTTCCTCCCGCTTACTGGAGTTCGAAAGGCCAAGCACCGGCTTTTCTTCTTCCCCTTCGTCCGACCGCCCTCGATGCTCTTCACGAGCGTATACGGCCGGTTCGATGAGTTTCTGTTTGAGGTCGAGGGTAGATCGGGCGATATCGAACGTCTGCGGATAGATCGTCTTGAGCCGCTTCTCGAGGGTCTCGAGATGGGCTGATTGGTCGACACTGTAGTAGAACTCGACTGGCTCGTCTTCCCCTTCGCTGATCGCGAGAAATTCCATCGTCGGTGGAGACGTGTCCAGGAAGGGGTTCAACCGATTCATGATGCTGCGGGAATCGGAATTTGTGAGCTTGTGTAGACTCTCCAGTGCTGCTGGAATCTCCGCAGTAGGGAGTTCCTCGGAGGTCGGTGTCACCTTGATATACTCGTTCATTCGAAGTTGTCACCCCGATTTGCCCATATCAGGGACTCCTCGAAGGATTTTCTCTGCTCCTCGGGGGTCGAATTACCCGTCGACGCGTTCCTTACGAGCTCCTGACCTTTGTCATTCGAAACACCGGGCAGTTCCGTTCGAGACTGCTTTTTCGGGTCGAAGTCGATAACCCGTTTCTCCTTTTCGAGCGCCCTGACCTCGATCCCTCGCCAGTCACCATCGACTCCCAGCAGTGATTCGGAAAACCCGAGTTTTTCGCTGCCAGGGATCGCATCCTGCACAAACCGCATCTGAGCTGAATTCAAGCCGAACTCTTCGGCCCATCGTTGATCCATCCCATCGAGATGATGGAACTGTTTAACCGAGCACTGATCCAGAATTGCTTCCGACTCGGAGTGCTGGAAGAACTCGTCGACGGTCTGAGTGAGCATCCGGATCGACAGATCGTGATGGCGATGATGACGGAACACAATCTCAAGATATTCGAGGCTCGAGGCATCCTGCATCAGATACCGGGCCTCGTCGATGACGAAGACGACCTCCTTGTCTGTCTCTTTCGCTCGTTCGTACACGAGCGTGATCAACAGCTGCATCATGAGGCTCGTGCTGCCACCGAGAGTGCCCTCCTGCTGGGACAGATCGAGATAGACCAGTTTCTCATCGCGAAGGTCGAATTCGGTCGATCGTCCCAAGTTCTCATAGCGACCGCCCTCGGAGAACGTCCGAAGCTGATCGATAAGCCACGTCGCATCGGCAGCGATCTTCCGACGCTCCTCGTCCGTCCGGACTACGAACTCCTCCGGATCCGCGACCATTTCCTCGAGGATGTCGAGAACATCTCGAAGCGTCGGACTCTCGTTGTCGTGGGTGGCGATGTCGTCGGTGATCCCCTGTCGGTCGTAAGCCTCCTCGATCGCGGTCTCCAGCGTAGTCCGCCGGTCACCGAGTTGGATCCCCCGAAGTGAAAAGTAGTTCGAGAGGATGCTCATCACGCTGTCGAGACGCTCACGGTATGGGCTCGCATCCTCACCCATCGCCCGCTGAACTCTGTCGGGTGTGGGCTTGATCTCGAGTGGATTAACGCCCATGTCACCCCCGATGGTGATTCGCGTTCCTCCCAGGGCTTCTGCGACACCTGCCCAGTTGTTCAACGGCTCAAGAATGATCCCGATCCTGTCCTCACTCTGCTCGATTGATCGGATGAACTGCTGTTTCGCGCCGAAGGATTTCCCGGAGCCAGGGTCACCGACCGTGATCGTCGCGAAGCCGTTTTCTCTGGCAAACGGGTCCACTACGACTGGAGAGCCGTTTCGCCAGTGGGTCCCGATCTCGACTCCATCGTCCTCGAGGATGGTGGGTCGGTGCGGCGAAGCGAGTAAGGCCCCGACGGCACCACCGAGGGCGATTGCTTCACCGCCGAACGGATTTGGACCGATCGGGGCAGCGGCCTGTACCGCAAGGTCCTGTTTACAGATCGCAGTCTTGGGGGAGAGGCCCGCAGGCTGTTCGCGAAGTCGGCTACGCAGCACCCGGACCGATTCTTGGAGGGCATCTTTAGTCTCTGCACGCACCGTGATGAACATCGCTTGGTCGAATACCCGGCTTCCGTCTTCGACGGCTTTGTATGTCGAGACAGCCTCTGCGGCGCGCTCTTGGAGATACGCTCCCCGGACGCTCCGTTCGAGATCAGCGTCGACCTGGAGATCATCAGCAACCCGCTGAAGTTCGTCGCGTGCTTTGGCCTGGTTTTTCGGTGTGAGATGAACCGTGAGGTCGAACTGGACATCGGTCAGTTCGAATAGCTCGTTGAGATAGCCATCTTTCGGATAGTCTGGATAATCTACAATATAAAGCGTAGATGTCCATTGCTGACCGATCATCGCCGCCCGGGTTTCCCACTTGATCCCCGCAGGAGCGATAGCACCTCTGTGTCGCTCTGCGATATCTTCGAGGACCTCTCCCTCCGCGTCAGCAGTCTCGAGGGTATCCGTATCGAGCAGGTCGGCGAGACAGAGTTCGTCGTCATCACGTGAGCGTTCACGGTAGCGCTCGATGGCCACGCCGGCGAGGATTCCTATCAGAACGGCGCCGACAATGAGCAGTGCGACATGGAGTGAGGATTGAATCTGGACCATGACGAGCTCGATGGCTGCGAGCCACTGGATCACGCTATACATCGCCATCCCTCCGCTGAGAGTCGAGAATTTGGTGTTCACGCATGGGGTTCGCCGCGTCGTCGTACTCGTGTTCGTCTCCGTTCCAGAACTCCATGGAGAGTAGGAATAGTTCGACAGTACTCAGTCGACGAGCGGACCAACCGGTTACCTTCTGGATGAGTTCCGTCTGGACAGACTGACAGCGCCGATCGAGCTTCTCAAACATTTTCGCTCGAAGCTCGGCGTCGCTCAAATTCTCTCTGCGAGTGATGAACGGATTGAAGAGGAACCCGACCACCGGAAGGGTGGTAAGCTTCTCGGCTGGTGAGCTCTCGTCACGATAGCGGTTGTACACCTCGAGAGGCGTGACCTGGACGCCGATGAAGTATCGAACCTGCTGGGTTCCATCGAGTTCCTGTGGTCGTTGTTCGCGATACTCGACGAGGAGTTCCTGGAAGATCGGGTTCGCCGTTACATCTTCGTCCGTGAGGCGGTCCTCTATCCGATCGGTCAACTCTTCCACAGGAAACGAACGGGTTGTGGCGTGGAATTTGAGGGCGTATTCGAGTTCCTTGTTGGCGAATTCAGCTGCGGCGTCCTGAACTTGTGCCCAGTCGCCGCTCATGGCGAAATCCATGTTCCCGGGCTCGATCTCCAGAAAAGCCTCGACTGTGCCGTCTGACCGCTGGACCGCGCCTGCTCCAGGCCATGCTCGATTGATGTTCGTCAATTCTTGCGTCGGCTCGTCAACAGCTACGGGAGTGTACGAGACTAACCCACCCTCGTTCGTGGTCGAATCGGAGAGATTTCGAACGCTGTTTGTCTCGTCGGGAACGTTGTAACTCACTCGGGGTCGCTTGCAATAGTACCGGTACACGTCACCGAGCCAGGAAGCTGCCGAGATGTGGCTGGGGCTGGCATAAACCGATGCAACCCCGACTACCACACCGACGAGCGTAAGTGGCATGAATAGAGCGTCAATCCCTGTGAAACCGGCCAGTAACAGCCCGCCTATTGGAAACCCCAACAGGACGTAGACGTCACCCTCGTCGACGTTGACGATTGGAACACGATTCTCTTCTCCGAGGTCGTCCATGATTCGTCGTGCTGCTGTGTCCCTGTCTGTCATGATCAGTAGTATCCGGGATCGTTTTCCGTACGGCGATACTGTGGAACGCCGCGCTGTCCGTGGGCGTCTCTAACGGTATTATCGTGGGGTGACCCCCCATCAGTACCCGAGTTGGATCGTGAATTGTTTGCGTTCCGACGACCGCTCAAACGCTGCCCAGCGGCTTGCCAGGCGGCTGCTTTGGGTCCCCAGCGGGCAGCTGTTGCAGCCGCAAACGGACCTGCAACCTTCGCGGTGCCGAGAACTGCACCCGCGGTGACCGCCCCTTTGGCCGCTCCGCCGATGACTTTGGTAGTTGTGGGACTCGCGTAAGTGAACAGCTTCCAGACCAGGATTAGCGAAAAAACAGGTAGTGAGGCACCCAGAAGATAGCTCAGGAACGAACTATCCGGAGCGACCGGTGAGGCGCTACCGGTTCCAAAGAGGAGATCGTACCCTCTGAAAAGAACCGCCACCGGTAGGGGCATAATCGCCAGCGGGACAAATTTAATTGCGATTCGTTTGGCGATTTGAGAAATGACTGGCAGGTGCCCAAAGGCGACAGCAATAGCCAGCGGCATGGAGTATAACAAAATATACAATAGAATTTCACGGAAAAAGAAGAGTGCCTGGAGTAGCCACATCGAGACACCACCGATGGTTGCCATGAATAGAGCGAGTCCAGGATTGGAGATAGAGACTGCAAGGAAATCTAGAAGTCCATCTATTAACATCTCAACGTCTGGAACAAGTGCAATAGTGAATCCATTCACTAGATAAAGAGACAAAACAGCGACCCAGTACCATGTTACTATTAAAGTCGCACCCGTCCAAGCAGATCTTCGGGCTTTTTTATTCTCATAAACGCTTCCAAAATTAAAAATGCGAATTGTGTGTCGCCCTTGGACAAACACGACAAGTAACAATAGCGAGATGAGCATGATGTTGCCGCCAACCAGTTCATTGTGAAGATCAATCCAGGGATGATTTGTTGGTGATCCAAAAACAAAATTACCATGTGTTTCAGGAACCGGTGTCCCAAATATTTCCTCAGTAATCGCGTTGTATCCGTCTATGAGGCCCTGCTGAAACCATTCAATAGTGGTTTCTACAATATCTTCGAACCATTGACGGCCAAATTCCGACAAAGAAAATTTGAGCATATTTTAATCCACCTCAATATCACACTGGATCAAATCCTCTCCAGTATACGAGATATTGTACAACTCTGAGACAGCCCCATCTTGGACAGCGGTGTCGACAGAGACTTCCAGTTGTCCCTGTTGGGTTTCAGGCTCACAAGATACTCTCTCAGAGTGAGATGAAAACGGCCTTCGCTGACTGTAGAGAGTCACACTCTCATCAGCTGGTAGTTTGACGAACTCGGCATGTCCCCCAATATCGCTATCTACATCATAGATCCCACTTTCTGGGAATTCATCTTTGCTCGGAGTTCGCCGCGGAATATCTCCGTCGAATTCCAGACGGAGAGCCTTTTCTGGTCCTGTTCCTTTGTTCCTAACTTCCAATATCACCTCGGTCCTGATCTCGCGGTCACTCGCCCCGTCGAACATCTCATCGGGATGATTTCGTCCGAGGCGGAGTTCCGTGATTCGTACGTCCGGTTCTATTGTGACTGGTTTCCTTCCAAGCTCGTCGCCGTCTTCGATGGCGACGACTTCGTGTTCTCCAGGCTCGTACTCTGTTCCGATTTCGATCGTGACCTGATCCGTGTCGCCAGAAAGGGATTGATCGGCAAACCGTTGGCCACTAGGCGTAAGCAGGTCAACCTGATCTACTGCTGGCTTCTCTAGATCCACTACGAGCTCTGTCCCGTCGACGAAGACATCGGCAAAGATATCCTCGCCATCAGGGGATCCGAGACATCCACTCACAGCGCCGATGGCGCCGGTCACGATACTGCCGAGCAAGGTCCGTCGGGTCGTGGTTTCGTTGTGTTTCATGGATACCTATGTTCCGGTGTTTTGACGAACGATCCGAGTTTGAGCCCCGCGTACAGTGCGACAAGAAACGGAATCAGTATCCAGATGATCTCGAAAAAGAACATGAACCAGCCGGTCTGTGTCAACAACGGATGCCAGCGGACACTCGTCTGCTCGCTGGTGTAGGCTGGGTCG
>LKMJ01007175.1_pt1 | contig 10508 bp, 8 predicted proteins | sample 643391 | NCBI WGS metagenome assembly LKMJ01 (sample SAMN04112250, study PRJNA286221) | soda lake metagenome | biome: soda lake; feature: Kulunda Steppe; material: water; isolation source: sample PL-Br10 brine of Picturesque Lake | place: Russia: Kulunda steppe | collected 2010-07
GGGCCGAGGCCATGCGCGAGATTTCCTCGCGGCTCGAAGAGATGCCCGGCGAAGAGGGCTATCCGGCCTATCTGTCGGCGCGTCTCAGCCAGTTCTACGAGCGAGCCGGCTACTTCGAGAACACCAATGGCACCGAAGGATCGGTCTCGGTTATTGGGGCAGTTTCGCCACCTGGCGGCGACTTCTCCGAACCAGTCACGCAGAATACCCTGCGTATTGTCAAGACGTTCTGGGCGCTGGATGCCGACCTTGCGGAACGACGGCACTTCCCAGCGATCAACTGGAACGAGTCGTATTCGCTCTACCGCGAACAGCTTGATCCGTGGTTCGAAGACAACGTCACCGAGGACTGGTCAGAGATCCGCCAGTGGGCCGTCGATGTGCTCGACGAAGAGGCTGAACTCAAAGAGATCGTCCAACTCGTCGGCAAGGACGCACTGCCAGAGGATCAGCAGCTAACCCTTGAGGTTGCTCGCTATCTGCGTGAGGCATATCTCCAGCAGAACGCGTTCCACCCGACGGATACGTTCTGCCCGCCAGAAAAGACGTACCTCATCCTGACGGCGATCAAAACGCTCAATGACGAGGCGTTCGACGCGCTCGACGCCGGCGTTCCGGTCGAAGAGCTTGTCGCGCTTGAGTCGGCACCACAGATCAACCGGATCGGTGTCCAAGAGGACTACGAGGCATACGTTTCGGAGCTCAAAGATGAGCTTGCCGAAGAAATTCGGGGGATGTACTAATGAAAGAGTACGAAACAATCACTGAAATCAGTGGTCCGCTCGTCTACGCCGAAGTCGATGAGCCGATCGGCTACGACGAAATCGTCGAGATCGAGACCGACGACGGCCGCACGCTGCGCGGCCAGGTTCTCGAATCGAGCGACGGACTCGTTGCGATTCAGGTCTTCGAGGGAACGACCGGGATCGACCGCAACGCGTCGGTCCGGTTCCTCGGCGAAACGCTGAAAATGCCCGTCACCGAGGATCTACTCGGTCGGGTCATGGACGGCTCGGGTCAGCCGATCGACGGCGGCCCCGAGATCGTCCCCGAGGACCGACTCGACATTATCGGGTCGGCAATCAACCCCTTCTCCCGGGAGTATCCAGAGGAGTTTATCCAGACGGGTGTGTCGGCTATCGACGGCATGAACACCCTCGTGCGGGGCCAGAAGCTGCCGATCTTTTCGGCATCCGGCCTGCCGCACAACGAACTCGCACTCCAGATCGCCCGACAGGCAACCGTGCCTGAAGAACAAGACGGTGACGAAGATGCAAGCGAGTTCGCGGTTGTCTTCGGCGCGATGGGGATCACCCAGGAAGAGGCAAACGAGTTCATGGAGGACTTCGAGCGCACCGGTGCACTCGAACGCTCGGTTGTCTTTACCAACCTCGCGGACGACCCCGCTGTCGAGCGGACGGTCACCCCGCGACTGGCACTCACCACGGCCGAGTATCTGGCCTTCGAGAAGGATTACCACGTCTTGGTTATCCTGACGGACATGACCAACTACTGTGAGGCACTCCGAGAAATCGGTGCGGCCCGCGAAGAGGTGCCGGGTCGCCGTGGCTACCCCGGGTATATGTACACCGACCTGGCGACGCTCTATGAGCGTGCGGGTCGAATCGAGGGCCGTGACGGATCGGTCACTCAGATTCCGATTCTCACGATGCCCGGCGACGACGACACCCACCCGATTCCCGACCTGACGGGCTACATTACGGAGGGACAGATTTACGTCGACCGTGGGCTCAACAGCCAGGGTGTCCGCCCGCCGGTCAACGTGCTGCCGAGCCTCTCTCGGCTCATGGACGACGGGATCGGCGAGGGACTCACCCGCGAGGACCACGCCGATGTCTCCGATCAGATGTATGCCGCCTACGCCGAGGGTGAGGACCTTCGGGATCTGGTCAACATTGTCGGCCGCGAAGCACTCAGCGAGCGAGATAACAAGTATCTCGACTTTGCGGAGGCCTTCGAAGCCGAGTTCGTCCAGCAGGGCTACGATACCAACCGATCGATTCAGGATACCCTTGATATCGGCTGGGATCTGCTGAGCGAACTGCCGAAAACCGAGCTCAACCGGATCGACGAGGAGCTCATCGAGCAGTACTACCACGACGACGAAGGCGAGACGGTCGAAGCGACTGCTGACTAACTGACTGGTCGTTCAGCAATCACTGACGTCCTCGAGTCTTTTATTCCGACTTTTTAACATCGACCTCGAACCGTCCGGTCCAGCGGTAGCGCCGTCCGGCCCAGACGAACTCCTTGCGAGCGAGTGCATAGACTAAGAGCGGAAACTGCACGAGGAGTGCCGGATAGGCCAACAGCGCGCTGGATCGCCGGCCGCCGAAATACGTTGCGACCGCCGTCACACCGGCTGTCGCGCCGACAGCAGTAAGCAGCGGAGCGAAAAGACTGCTGAGAAAAAACAGCACTGACAGCGGCACCATCAGCCACGAGTTGGGCGCGAACCGCCAGCCGATCTGCATAAATCGGACGTGCCGTTCGAAACTGTTGCGTACCGAGCCACCGACCGCAACCTCCCGCACCCGTCTGACCGGCGTGACATCGACGTACAGCGAGAGCAACCCGTCATCGCTGATCGTGCGTCGAAGCTCAGAGAGAAACGCCGCCTCATTGCGTCCTGGTTTCGAGGCGAGATCACTGCGTTCGAAGATTACTGCGCCGGCCCATGGCTTTTTCAGCACTGCGAGTCCCGCCGTTGCACCGATGAGGTACATCGGTTCGAGCAGCGTCGACAGCGGGTCGCGACCGACGAAGACGGGGAGTTCTGTGGCTGGGCCATGACGGTCGTACTCGGCGTGAAGCTGTTCGAGCCAGCCGGGCGGATGATGAAAGTCGTCGTCAGTCCAGATGAGTCGTTCGTTCGTCGCGGCTTCGATACCGGCGGCAATGGCGTTGGCCTTTCCCGAACAGCCCTCGGGCTCGCCGGCATAGATGAGCCTGGCGCTTGTCGGCAGCGACTCGGCGTCGTTGGCAATCGGATCGGACGTGGTATCACAGACGACGAGCAGTTGATCATCGGGACTGAGTTGGTCGGTGAGTTCACCGATGACGGGTGTCATCCGAACCGTTGGCAGGATGATGGTCGTCGGTGGCTGCAGTGTCATACAGACGGTACAGTCAGCATGGGTGTAAGTATGCTGCGTCGGCGGGCAGTCAGTATGGGTGTACGTGTGCCGCGCCAGCCGGTTTGATTGGACAATCGAACGAACAGTCACTGTTGGCTGCAGAGTCACTTTGTGGGCGGCAAGCCTATTGGGTTCCATGGACGCCCGAATCGGGTTTGTAACCCAAACACACACTGGAGCGATGAGCCCTCACCAAGCGGTCGACTGGGCGGACGAACTGGGGTATGACTTCGTCGAATTCTATCTGGATGGGGCCTCCGAACGAACCGCACTCGATATCGCCGGGCTCAGAGACGCGACTGCGGCTGCTGGGCTCGATGTCTTGGTCCATCTGCCGTTCGTCGATCTCGATCTCGGAACGCCACGCGAAACGGTCCGTGCGGCCTCGATTCAGGAACACCGAGCCTGTCTCGATACGGCTGCCGAACTCGGAGCCGAAAAAGCAGTGCTCCATGCCAGCACCCACGCGACCCCCCCAGAGTGGAGCGAGTCAACAACCAAGCCACGGATTCTGGCTTCCGTTCGCGAGCTAACGGCCTACGGTGCAGCAAACGGCATCGAAATCTGTGTCGAAAACCTCCCCGATATCGTCTACGCGATCGACGAGATCGATGACATCGTTGCCGAGACCGACGCCTCGCTGACGCTCGATACCGGCCATGCTCGCGTCTCGGGGTATGATGCAGCTGAAACGGCAGCGTTTCTCGAATCCAACCTGAATCGGGTCTCACACATTCACGTCAACGATTCCAGAGGGCCGAAAGACGAACACCTCCCGGTCGGCTCAGGGACGACTGATTTCGCGACGATTTTCGAGCCCCTGTTCGGCCGCTGGGAGGGGACGATTTCGGTTGAGGCCTACACGTTCGACAAGGAGTATATGCAACTGAGTAAGGCGAAACTCGATGCATGGCTCACACAGTAATCGGCGTACTGCGGCAGGCTATTCGGACACTCGGTCAGGTACTCTCAGCGTGGCGTTCGCACGGTGACCTGCTGGTTCAGTGGGCAATCTATCGCGTCGTCAGTCTGTTTTCCGGACGTCTCGAACGGGACGACACGCTCTGGGTGTTCGGCGCTCGCGGGGGCAGTGAGTTCTGTGACAACGCAAAATACCTTTTTTTGTGGGTTGCCGCCAACGACCCTGATATTCGGCCCGTCTGGTTGACTCACTCCGATGCAGTTGTACAGCAGCTACAGGACAACGGCTATGAGGCCTACCGGGCGTTTTCGCTTCGGGGAATCGCCCTCTCGCTGCGAGCGGGCGTCGTCTGTGTCACCCAAGGACTTCGTGACGTGAATATGGGCTGTGTTGCCGGTGCAACGCTCGTCCAACTCTGGCACGGGATTCCACTAAAAACGATTGCGTGGGATGCCGAGTGGCCGACACAGCCGTGGTTCGTCCAACGGTGTCACCGGGAGATGGCCGACGAAATCGACCTCGTTACCACGCCCTCGGCCGCAGCAATCGAGCCGCTCTCGTCGGGACTCGGGATCGACGCCGAGCGCTTTGTCGTCACCGGCTATCCCCGCAATGACGCGCTTGTTTCGTCGATCGAGGGCGCGCATATCGGGGCTGAAAAAGCGGCCAGTGCGTCGATTCGGTCTGCAAGCCGCCACAGCCGAGTCGTCCTGTATCTGCCGACCTACCGAGAAACGGGCGACTCGTTTGTCGATCAGCTCGATTTCGAGACGCTCAACGACCAACTCGCCGAAGACGGCGCACAGCTGTATATCAAAGCCCATCCGGCCGAACCAGTCGAGAACACCGACTATGCACAGTCGAATATCCACTGGCTCTCAGCGGCGGTCGAACCCTATGCGGTGTTGCCAGACGCCGACGTGCTTGTGACCGACTACTCATCGGTGTATTTTGACTTTTTGCAACTCGACCGCCCTATCGTCTTTTTTCCGTATGATCTCGATTCATACACCGACACACGGGGACTGTATTTCGAGTACGAATCGGTGACGCCGGGGCCAACTGCGACCGACTGTGCGGAACTCCGTATCGCACTCAGTGAGGCGGTGGCGGCCGCAGATGGGGATACAGATCCGTACGCAGCTGACCGTCGTCGACTCCGCAGCCGCTTTTGCCCAATTTCAGCGGGAACGGCCTCGGCGACAGTCTATCGGGCGCTCGTTTCACAGTGTGCAACGCTCACTGGCAAGCCAGTAGACTCACTGGCACTTGACGCTCCTCTGCTGGGGACCGAACTGCCTGTGTCTGCAACCCGACAAACACGTTCTGATAGAACAGTTTAAGCGACTGTTCTCCTAAGGCCCGTCTAGTGAGAACGGGCACGAACCAGCAAGGCCACGAGCAAGCGATCACCGACGGATCAACGCCACAGCTGATCGCCCACCGGGGTTTCGCAGGCATCTTTCCAGAGAACACAGTTGCCGCACTCGCCAACGCCGCTGCCGATGGCCGTACGGATGCCGTCGAACTCGACGTGGTGCCGACGCGCGATGGGCAGATTGTCGTCTTTCACGATGACACGCTCGCTCGGGTAACGAACGCACCCGAGTCGATCCGAAAGACGAATCTGTGGGAGCTATCGTATGAACAGATCGCCGGCTATAGCGTCCTTGGAACGGGCGAGTCGATTCCGCTGTTATCCGATGTACTGGACGCGATTCCACCGGGAGTCCGGGTCAATATCGAGCTCAAAAATCCGGGCTGTGATGACCTCCCATTCGCCGAAACACTTGATGAACAAGCACTTGCGACCGCGACTGACCGCTGGCAGGACTTCATCGGCCGGATTCTTGATACCACTGCGGACTATGACAACGAACTGCTGTTGTCATCGTTTTATGAAGGTGCGTTGGCGGCGACGCGCGAACAATCGCCGGCGGTTCCGATTGCGTCGGTGTTTTATGACTCGATCGAGACAGGACTCGAACTGACCGAACGGTACGATACCGAGGCAGTTCATCTGCCATGGAATATGGTTTCAGGCACACCGTTTTTCAACGAGCCGTCGCCCGCACCCGCCCCGTTTGCTGACGTTGACCTTGTTGGGATCGCTCACGATGCGGGCCGGCAGGTAAACGCGTGGACGGTCAAAACGTGGCGCGAGGCTATTGGCCTCCATCATGCAGGCGTCGATGGCATTATCGCCGATTATCCAGGCGTTTTCTCGAACCTCTCGATCCAAGAAACGGCGATCGAAGCGCCTGCTGAGGCCGACTCATCGGGGCCGACCGCCCCAGCAGAGCCGTCCGGATCGTCAGGCCCGTCCGAACCGACGAGCCAGTGACAACCCTTCTACTGCGACCTACTGTTTGGGTTGTCCGTGCGTCCAGAATTTCGGCTTCGTCGCTCCCTGTCAGCCGGGAGTGAGTGGTTTGTATCCACCGTTACTCACTATCTGACAGAGGTGTACATAACGGTAAAAGATAGCAGTTGGTGTATATAGAAACGTCTCAATAGGGTAGCACATCGACAAAATACCGAGTACGTAGTGCCTACTCTCTCACGAGTACCGACTAGTGCCCCCGCGCTTTTCAGGACATATCCAGTCATCTGGGTGGTGAAACGATGAACGCAATCATATTAGCAGCCGGGACCGGCTCACGGCTTCGGCCGTTGACAATCGATCAGCCAAAAGCCTGTGTTACTGTCGACGGGATTCCGATCGGTGAACACCAGCTTCGCGCCTACGATGCGGCTGGCTTCGACACCGTTTCGCTTGTCGCCGGCTACATGCCTGCGGAGATCAGCCGGCTCTGTGACCGACTCGACAGTGAACTCGCCGTCGACATCGACGTGATCGAAAATCCGGCGTTTGCAAACACCGATAACATGTACTCGCTGTACTGCGCCCGCGATGTCGTCGCTGGCGAGCCATTCGTCCTCAGCAATGGGGATGTCGTCTTCGATCCAACCGTGGTCGAACAGCTCGGGGCTGTCACCGACCACAGCGCCATCGCTGTCGACGCCGACCGGTATGACCCCGAAGCAATGAAAATCACCGTCGATGCCGACGAGCGCGTCAGCGGTATTTCCAAGGAGTTCTCTCTGGAGGAAGCCGCTGCGACCTCGATCGATCTCTACCGGTTTTCGGCCGAAACCTCGACGAAACTGTTCGACCGGATCACGACGCGAATCGAGGTTGACGAGGAGTATACCGGTTGGACGGAAATCGCTCTTGACGATATTCTCAGTCAGTCACATCACGACGTACGGCCGGTCGACATTGCTGGGGCTGACTGGGTTGAAATCGACGAGATGGCCGACCTACTGACGGCCGATCGAACCTTTTCGTCACTCGGCGATCTGCGGACGACCGATGCCGTCTTTTTCGACCTCGATGGGACGATCTATCTCGACGAAACGCTCATTGAGGGGGCAGATCGACTGATCGAACAGCTTCGGACCGCCGGCGTCGATGTCTACTTCCTTTCGAACAACTCCTCGCGCTGGAAGCCAACATACGCCGAACGACTTTCGTCGCTCGGAATTCGCGCCGAGCAAGAAGACGTGATTCTCTCGACTGATGGCGTCATCAGCTATCTGCTCGCCAACGGCATTTCGGAATCCTATGTGGTCGGCACCGAGGCAATGCGTGACGCACTCGATGCCCGCGGGATCAATCCGGTAGCCGAGACGCCCGAGACGGTCGTCGTTGGCTTCGACACCGAACTCACCTACGAGAAGGTTGCGACCGCAACCCGCGCGATTCGACAGGGTGCTGGATTCGTCCTCGCCCATGGCGATCGCGTCTGTCCAACCGAGGACGGCTTCGTGCCCGACTGCGGCTCGATCGGTGCACTCGTCGAAACCGCCACCGAGCGCTCGCCGTCGCGTGTCTTCGGAAAGCCAAACGCGGGGATGATCGATCACGTGCTTGACGACCACGGCTACGACCCGGCAAACGTTGTCGTCGTCGGCGACCGACTGTCGACGGATATCGAACTGGCAGAGCGGCTCGGCTGCCAGTCGGTCTGCGTGCTCTCGGGCGATACGACACGACGAGCAATCGAAACTGCATCCCAGTCGCCGACGCTCGTGGTGTCGTCTGTTGGTGAGCTTGTCGGCGATGAGCAGCCTACAGCGCCGACCACGGTCTCGGAAGCCAGCGAGCTATAGCTGGAATCCCGTTTGTGCCGCTCCGATGGAAACTGAAAAGCATTAATCCCCTTGCTGAGTAACATCGACCAAGAGATGGCTGAGGACGTCAAACCAACGCGGAAGAACCTGATGGCAATCGAGGACCGCATTGAGCTCTCTGAGCGCGGCCACGATACGCTCGAACAGAAACGAGACGGGCTGATTATGGAGTTTATGGATATTCTCGACCAGGCCCAAGACGTACGCAACGACCTCAACGCCAACTACGAGGTCGCCCAGCGCAAACTCAACATGGCCCGAGCGATGGAAGGCGATGTGGCAGTCCGTGGTGCGGCCGCCGCACTCAAAGAACACCCAGAGATCACGACCCAGTCGAAAAACATCATGGGCGTCGTCGTCCCACAGATCGAATCCTCAAAAGTCCGCAAATCCCTCGACGAGCGCGGCTACGGACTGCTTGGCTCGTCTGCCCGAATCGACGAGGCCGCCGACGCCTACGAGGAGCTGCTCGAAACCATCATTCTCGCCGCCGAAGTCGAGACGGCGATGAAAAAGATGCTCAAAGAAATCGAGACGACCAAACGCCGTGTCAACGCTCTTGAGTTCAAACTGCTTCCGGATCTCTATGAGAACCAAGAGTACATCGAGCAGAAACTCGAAGAGCAAGAGCGCGAAGAGATCTTCCGAATGAAGAAAATCAAGGCCAAAAAAGAAGAAGCCGAGAAGGCCGAACGGGCCGCTGAAGCGGCCGAAGCCGAAGCACAAGCCGAATCCGCGACCGCAAGCAACTGAGCAGTCTGTCGAGCGATCCGAGCTGTTTTTGCTGTGTCTTGTGAGTTCTCTGTATGAGTACGCTCTGTCCTCGCTGCGACGGTGAGCGCGTTACCCTGCTCGTGGCGGATTCACTTACACAGTATGTGGAATCACCGGCGATTGTGTGCTGTGAGCGGTGTCTGTTCGCCGAGCCCGAATCACCTGCGGATGCGGCGTCCAATCCACCGGTTGCCCGGATTACTGATCGGTTTCCCTCGGGCGACGGTGCAGTGGCACTCGTGTTGCTGCTACAGCAACTCGATTCCCTAGCGCTCAACCGCACGGAAATCGAATCGCTTGCCGACGACATCGAGGCCCACGGTGTCGACCTATTTTTGACACTCAACCGACTACTCAACGATCCAACCGTCGAGCCGTATCTTGATCTTGCTCGTCGACGAGACCAGCTCGAGGCGCTGCTTTATGAGTACGAGTAGCGACCGCTGACGAGCGAGGCCGGATAAAATGGTGCACCGAACGCCACTTGGAGGGCCGAAATGGGAGTGTGGAGGATGGCGTTCGGCGGGCAAACGCAGCGGGGAACGAGGGGCCGTAGCGACGAACTTGTGAGGGAAACAAGCTCGTATCGCTACACTGGACTGTTCGAGAAAACAGATATAGTTACCGGCTAACTAGTTGCCAGCAATCAGTAGTAGGAGCTGCCTACTGGGTCGGCTGTTCTTTTGGGGAGCCGTCGAGATGGTACTCGGCGGAGTTGTCCTGTGGCTCATACCCGAGTACCTGTCGTGTATTCTCGATCGAATAATATTTTCTGTCGTTATCCGAGATGCCATAGACGATTTCGTAGCCATAGTCGGCGGTCACACAACAATCAAACAGGTGTGCACAGTCGCGGTACGATAGCCACATTGCCTGTCCCCGTTCGTAGTTTCGTGGCGGATGGCCCTTCGTCAGGTTGCCGATGCGGACACAGACGACCGAGAGGTCGTGTTCGTCGTGATAGAACCGACCGAGCGATTCGCCGGCGGCCTTTGAGACGCCATAGAGGTTGCTTGGCCGGGGGAGTTCGGTGCCATCCAGTCTGAACTCGTCGTCAGTCCGGTAGAGATCCGGCTTTCGTTCATCGGTCTCGTAGTAGCCGACCGCGTGGTTCGAGGAGGCAAAGGCCACCTTCTCGACGCCGACATCGACCGCCGCCTGCAACACGGTGCGCGTGCCATCGATGTTATTGTGGAGGACGCTCTCCCAGGGAGCGTTCGGTCGTGGATCGCCCGCGAGATGGATGATTGTTTCACAGCCCTCCGCTGCCGCCCGAACCGCGTTGATATCGGTTACGTCGGCGACGTAGACGTCGCTTTTATCGATCCCATCCGGAAGCTTCGCCGCGGGCAGCGGTTCACGGTCTAACAGCCGCCAGTCGTGCGTCGGGCCGAGATCACGGAGGATGGCCTGCCCGACACGACCGCCAGCCCCAGTCAGAAGCACAGGTCGCGCCA
>LKMJ01007176.1_pt1 | contig 10508 bp, 10 predicted proteins | sample 643391 | NCBI WGS metagenome assembly LKMJ01 (sample SAMN04112250, study PRJNA286221) | soda lake metagenome | biome: soda lake; feature: Kulunda Steppe; material: water; isolation source: sample PL-Br10 brine of Picturesque Lake | place: Russia: Kulunda steppe | collected 2010-07
ACACACACACACACACACACACACACACACACACACACACACACACAGACGTGCACATGCACACACACATGCACACACGCGCGCACATGTGCGCAGGGCCCGGGCACATACAAGATCCCCTCAGTCAACGACATCCCTGTGGACTTCAGGGTGTCGCTGCTACAGGATGCGCCCAACGTGCGTGCAGTGCATTCCTCCAAGGCCGTGGGCGAGCCGCCCTTCCACCTGGGCGCCTCCGTGTTCTTCGCGCTGAAGGACGCCGTGTACGCAGCACGCCGCGACGCAGGTGCATGTGCTTGTGCGTGTGTGTGCGCGCGTTTGTGCGAGCGTGCGCGCATCTATGTGGGTGCGTGTGTCATGAGTGCGCATGCATTTGTGTTGTACACCAGTCAACAGTGCTAGATCACACTACAGCGCAAGAACCTTGCGGCAGATGCATGGGCAGCCTTCTGGACGTGCAGCTCACACTGATGTGCTTCGACACTAAAAGGAAGTGTGGAATTTGTGCACACTTGGGCATTGCACGAATGTATGCGCATGTGGCGCAAATTGAAGCACAGGTCCTCTCGCCCTGCCTTTTCACACCTTCCTCTGTTTTGTGCCGGCTCTGTGGGATGTTAAATTAGAGGTTGGCTCATCCATGTTTGTATGCACGTGCCTGCAGGCCTGTCAGGGTATGTGCAGCTGGACGCGCCCGCCACGCCTGAGCGCTTGCGCATGCTGTGCGGTGACCCCATCGCGCAGCAGAACGTGGGCGCGCACTTCCGCGCCAAGATCAGCTGCTGAGGGGAGGGCAGCTTCTGCGGCGGCAGTGGAGCACAGTGCCTCGTCAGACAGAGGGCGCGTTCTGCATGCGTGCGCTGCTGCTGTACGAGGGAAGTGGGGCCCCGCCTTGCTGGAAGTGGCACACTGTGCTATGCAGTACCTTGCTGGCAGGGCTCGAGGGGCTGGAAAAATGACAAGGCTCAGGAGGCTCAAGGAGCTGGAGAGGCTTCAGAGGCTCTGGCAGCTCAGAAACGGTGGCGCCAAGGCGCACACGCGCTGCTGTGCATGGGCTCCACTGGACGAACGCCTGAGGGGCTCTTGGCCTCCAGCGGAGCCGGGGGCGTATGTCATGTTCCTGACCTGGAGCAGGGGGCATATGTCATGTTCCTGACCTTAAGCAGAGGCCTCTGGTGTGCGTATGCTTGTGTACTGTTGCTGGCTTCTCTAGGTCCTGTACAATCCCAGGTGCAATCCCTGGCCCTACGCTTGTGTACCCAGCAGCCGCGGAGTGTGCAATGTGCTGCCGGCAAGGCGTAGACTAGTGGTTTGAGGCATGCAGGAGTGCAGAAGCTTTCTGGGCTGTTTCCTGCCTCCCGCCCGGCTGTACATACCTGTTGCTTTGATCATCATATAGGAGAGAGAAATCGTTTTAGGCCCAGCATTGACTGGCGCGCTTGCACCCTTGGATGTTATTTTTTTACCTGGTCGAAGTGACCTGGTGTATCTATTCGGATGTCGCTTTTGAGATTGCACAGCAACAAGTATCATTGCTGTTCTTGTCTGTTCACAGTTACTAAGGAAACGGAAATGTGTGCACAAGTTTTTGTAGCTCTCTTCTTGTGCCCCCTCAGGGGAGAAGGCTTCTGTGCTTTGTATTGCCCTTCTGTGCTGCAGCTGGTATTGCTCGGGACTGAATGTGTGCTCTTTGAACTGGGCACTTTGTAGACCAGGCCGCTCATTGCTGGTGGTGTTGCCCCCTCCTTCACGGTTGCCTTTTGAGTTACCCCTGAATGCTCATTTTTTGGTGGAAGCATCCTGCCAGCACATTCATGTTATGATTGTATTAATACGATGGTGATGATGCAGTGGCACCAGAATGTAAGGTATCCTTATGAATAGGGCAAGGTCGCACTTTTCAGGCGGGCCGGCGGGCTGCTTGCCAGTGGAGCCGCAGGTGACTACTTCTTCTGGGGATGCCAGCCGAAGGGTAATAGTTGGGCCAGCTCAAGCTGGTGATGCCTTTATGCCTGATCGGCGATTGACAGTGCCATGGTCAAAGAAGGGTTACGCGGTAAGGTTACAAAACTGTATCCGCCGAATGAGGGCAGCTTAGCTGAAGCCTGAAAGGCCTGCAATCCTTACCAAAACTACAACAGCGCTCATAGCAGAACTTCTGCTGCCTTTCATGAAGAAAGGTAGTGTCTGAGAGCCAGATGTTTTTCGGAAATAGCGAACAGAAAACTGGAAGACACTCCAAGGCAGTTCACGAGCACGCAACGGCAAGATCAAGGCAAACTTTGAAAGATAACCTCTTACGCAGCTAGAAGGTCCGACCTTAAACAGTCTTCTAAAAAGGCCGTTCTCAAGTAGTGACTGCTGCTCATATGAGACAATGAGGCTTTGAAGGGGAAAACTGAAGCCTGCTGCCTTCCTGACCCATAAGCAAAACAAAGGCACATCTTTAGCTCCTATTCAGAGAATCAGATGTTCATGACTTGCATTTCCTGCGGAAATATGTGGAGATGGGTGCAGTGGAAAATAATGTGTTGCTCATCTTGAATATCATCAATATTGTAGGTGACAAGTATAGAATTGCTTTTGCTCCATAATGCTGTCTCTTATTGCAGGGTATTTGGGTATTTGGGTACATACCCGAAGTCTGACTCAGTTCGGAATTGTGCCCCCCCGCGTATGATCCGGGATGATTTCCCAGCTGCCTAAAAGGCAGCTTGAGGTCAAGTTAAGTTAGATTACAATCTTTGTAATGATGGGTTTAGACCTTCAGCCGGATGGGTTGACTTCTGGGCTTGCTGGGCACTGCCAGCCAGACAAAAAATATCCAGAGTCTCAGAAGTCTCAGAAAGGAAAAAGAAGTGATCTGTACGTCTGCTTCATGACTCATGTTTCTCGGAGAAACAATTTCACATACTCAGCACTGACGCTGTCAAAGTAATACCTCCTGTGTCTGCAATGTAAGTCCTGTCAATCCCAGTACAATCAGCAAATTGTTCTGCAAATTTCCTTCTCCAGTAGCACATTTCCAAGCAAGGGCATAAAAAAGGACATGCTTTTCATCCTGGACATTTCGCGTTTGTCACAGTGCCTATTGTGGATTTACCAACAACCGGTCTCAAACCTCAGGGTATGGGCACGCAAGCTAAAAAGAGCAGTGTTATGAATCACATGCCTACTCAGTTCCAGCTGTAGGTATCTAGGCAGCAAAGGGTCCTGTCCACATTCTCGCAACACGGCCGAGTTAGGCGTGGTTCTTTTCAAAACCAAGCACAATTTGAGGAAACACATAAGCGCAGTTTGAAGGGGGCTGTCAGTATCACTGCCCTTCTTCACAAACTGTGTGCCCCAGACCTGGCAAGCATACATACTGGCAGGGATAGCGCAGCATTTAGCCAACCAGAGGAGGGCATATGGCTTGTCAATCAAGTGGTGCTCTTGTGCAAGTTTCCTAATTATGTGACAAACAGCTATGAATGGACAAAGCATATGTTTAGCAGATTTGGCAATGTTATAGGTTATGACCCATAACTTATGGGTCGTATGAAAAACCATGCCTATGTTTTTGAATGAGTCCTTGTTGGCTAGCGAAGCACCCCCCACACTGAAAGCAGGGACGTTAAAGCCATGAGAGTTAGATTGCACAACATGAGTTCAATAATTATGTATTTGGAAATGCTGTAGAGCAAACAGAGCCCTCCTACTACAGCAGAAAAAGCTCTCACCATTTATAACAGGTGAAGCGTTTGCTGTTGCAATCCCTTGGACGTGTATGAGGCGTCCAGTACTCAAAGTGCGTCTTTCTGGAGGTCTACAACAAAATGGCTGAGGTTAATGGACTCACTGTTCCACAGCTGCTACTTGTAATCATTACACAGCTGTGTTAGGCCATCCATGGCGAAAAGACTGTGGGTTCAACCCAAGTCAACTTGACTAGCAATCATTCAGCCGTGAGCTCAGCTGCATTTCAGCACACAAAATCATTTTCATTATGATGCTTTGTGTCAAAATGTCATACAGCCCCTTTGCTGTACAACACCAGTTCAAGTGTAGGGGCTCTAGACCACGCTCAAACATGACACACACCAATAAGGCGTAAAGTCTCTGCCCCCCCAATATCCTCTAAAATACATTTAGCAGTCATTCCTGCAAGGGACTGTCCATCTCTTTGCAAGTAAAGAGAGGGTAAAGAGACCTCGGAGGCCCAAATGTGACTTGTATACTATGCACTGCGTAGTACACACAAGCAGGAATTGTGAAAATCCTAAGGAGTCATTCGTATGCAAGTCACCTGTCAGACATTTTCTGGACAAACTTCTTGGCTCTGAAGGTGCCTTAATTGGATCCAGTGCTGCTTTAGTTGTGGTGCAGATTGAGCTGCTCGTCTAAAACCGTACCCAAATATTTGAGCAAGTGTTTAACTGAGTTTTTACACTGGCAGAGTAAAGGGAAGGCAAGTTTCCAGAAATAAAGTGCTTTTGAGTTGACAGTGAGCGACTTGCCCCAAAAGAGGGTTACAAAGACTGTAAGACTGCTCTTAAATTACATGCTCACTCTGTGCATGATGCGCATTAACTGACTACAACCAGACGCGCTTTTGAAAAAGCCTGTTGCTCTCAAATTCTTGATCTGGAGCAGGGGGCCGCTTGTTGCCCTCCAAATCCTCACTACTTCTTTTTTTCCCTGGTGGAGAAGGCTCACAGATCCCCCCGATCGGGCCAATGTGCCTCCTATTCCTTGATTGATGCAGGGAGCTTTACTGTATGCATAGCTTTTCTGTTCTTTTCTTTTGTTTTACTCAGACCCAAAGCCCATGGACAGTCTTGCCATATGGCTGCACTGCAAATGAGCCAAGTTCCTTCTTCTCCTTACAAGCACATCATGTGTTGCATTGTCAGTCCAAATCACTGTCATTGTCATAGCATGCTAGAAACACAAGCCATGTCCCCCACACCCAGCAAGATAAAAGCAAAACAAACAGGATTGAAGCTGAACGTCCAGAAGCGCAGTGTTTCTGTGGAGAATTGTGCGGAAAACGGTAAAATGTGTGTGGTCAGTTCTATTGCCTGGATGGCTCAACAAATTCTTGTCTGCCGGTTAACGTAGCCAACAGGATTTTATCCCGATAGCTTCTGCCAAGCGTTTACCAAGCAGATTAACTTCGACCTTGTTCTTTACCAGATGCTATTTTTTACTGCCAGCTGGAAAGTAAAATGCCATTCTGCTTTCCAGCTATGAAGGCCAGTGGCCTTCATATTAACTGAATGGCATAACATCCTTCTCGCTGGGAGGTGGACCTCGTTGAAGTCAAATATTGTGAATACCAGAGCAATAAATAGCATGAGTTAATGTAAATCAAGAAAAGCTATGTCACGTGCCTACGGTAGGTACTACCTAGTAGTAGTACTGCCTGGCAGGGAAACACTCTTCACGTCAATAAAGGAAAAGGGGCCACCTAGGCGTTAGGTACCGCAGACCGCCATAACAGTAACCAAATAAGTCAATGAGTATTGGGAGGGTGACTGGCAGTACCCAATTCCTGACCTTGGCAATGAGAGTTCGCAAGAGTCTGAAGAGCATGTCTGGCACTAATAAATTTGTAAGCGTGAACCCAATGAGCATGAAGCTCCATGGCAAGCTTGGTAGCTTTCTGAGGATCAAGACTGAGTTTCTCGAGCCATGGTGTAAGGGCTGCAAATGATGCCACCCACTCCCAGAAGGATATTGTGGAGGCTGACGTTGGTGGAAGCTTGATTGAGATATTGACAGAGCGCGCTGTCCTGTTGCTTGGCGGCCTTGAGCTGGCTCCTAGGCTGGGTATCTTCGCAGTGCTGGACTTCTGCCATGACAAGATGGATGTGCCGCTGATTGGGTATGAGCTGACTATGGTTGCTGACCCTGGACAAAGGCTGGTAGGCTGGTGCTGTTGATAAGAGCCCCCCATACCCTCTACATCCTGCCTACTTCTTAATGCATACCGATCATCGGTCATGATGGTGGGCATCTGTTGCATTTGGCAATTCTGCTACTACTAGTAATAGTGTCTGAACGACTGGCAGTGAGTCTTTGCCTAGTAGAGAAACGGCTTGGGAAAAGCCATTAAGGGATGGTTCTTTTCGTTGATCCTTCAGGGATCTGTAAAGAGGGAAGCGTCCCCTTGTCTTGTATAAGTCGGGAAAACCAGCTCAAAAAGCTGGCATGGCGGTAGGACAGATGGTCATCTTCTATCTATCGGGAGGGGATATCTTGTGTGTCTGAACATGATGCTGCTCTTAGTTGAAAGCCTTAAGGGCTTCAGCTACTTGCTGAATTAAGAAGTCGAGTACTAGCTGAGCAAGCTGCCCGTGTTTACAAGGTACAGCTATTTAAGCCTTATCAAAGGTAAGGGGAATTATGGACTTCCAAATTACTGCATTATTAGGATCGTTCATCTTTGCAACGAATATGTGAGATGTGGCTCAACCTAACTTGGCAACAGGTGTGCCCAAATCGTTCCTCCTTATGGGAGAATACGTCTCAAGCGCTGGGCGAGTGTCTCCTCTCCATGGAGAACAGACCAGCTTATGGTTCCATTCCTAGGTTGATATTCAAAGCGCAATGCATGTCCAGGCTGTGACCTGCACAGGAAGACAGCAAGCCAGCTGATGTTGAACAACGACAACAATGATGATGATGACATTGATCATAATTCATGACAAGGTGACCATGACGAAAAGGATGAGGATGAGTGAAAGGCTGCTTGCATCCGCGCACATCTACCCATACTTTGGGGACATTACGGGCAGCAGTGTATGAGTGTCTGCAAATGCACACGCGCTTGCGCTTGCGCTGCCATGCTTCTCAGCGTCTGTGGCTACACCTCAAAACAAACTTGGTCACATGAAAAGGCACGGAAGAACATGACTTCCCTGCTCTGCATCAAAACAACACAATAGCGCAGGTGCATACCATTTCTCATCGGCAAGATATGAAATAGGATTGATAGGACCAACTGTCTTTGATCTGAGGCGCAATTCTATCTGTGGTGGAATGCGAGCTTGTTTGTAATTACACAAGATGACCCCTCCTTGGTGCACACCACCGGCAATCTGGTTGGCATTAACTTGGACTATTCAACACAGCTCACACAGGGCGCTCTCCACACTGTTTCCTGTGCCCCTGAGCCACATGTTTTGACCTAGATGACGGTCTGGCTGAATCAAAAGCCCATCAAAAGACTGTGTGCAATGCCGAACCATACCTGCAAGCGCTGAGCATCCAGGCGAGCACATCCTCTCCAAACCTCAGCAGCTTCCAAGCATCCTGCGCGCACCCACATATGCAATTTGATCCAAGCATCCTGTGCGCTCCGCATCTGCAATATAATCCAAGCATCCTGTGCGCACCGCATCTGCAATTTAACATTGCTAAGGATGTTTTAAGAGAAGCTCAATAAAACATGAGGCCCTAGTCAATGATAGAAGCTTCCTGGTGTCTGGTTCCTAATGGATTAAGTCCCTGGCAAATCAAAGTTGAGGACGCATGGTGAACGAGCCCAAGAATATGTTTTGTGCTGATGCCTTGTGTTTGCACTGATGCGTTGTTGGGGTTTCCTTGCTGCACCTCGTCAACACCAAGTGGACGAGAGGGAGGCAAAGGGAGAGATCGAGGGAAAAGCTGAGGATGAAAGGCAAAGAGGCAGAGGGGTAGGCAGCAAGGCGTGCGTGCGTAGGCTCAAGATAAAACGAGTCAGGCGCATGCCGGGAGAGGGGGGAGGGAGTAGGGAGAGGGGCGCGCACCCCCTCTGAGATGCAAGCATGGCACATTGCCGGACTGAAATTGCGTGTGTGCTTGCATACGCGCATACACAGCCTCCATTTGACCACGCCCCCATCCGCCAGCGCTGCTGCCCAGCCCCCTCGCCCGCACACCATTCCGTTATTGGTGCCAGTCGCACGCAATGCGTGGGGCGCAGATCGTGCAACTGCCGGGAGGCGCACACGCCCCTGGAAGGCGTCCCATCATACTCCTTGCGAGTGCGCACAGATAAACACCAAGCCCGTGTTTTCCCGCCCCCTCCCGCGCCCACTTGTGCCGCCAAATCACCACCGCGGGCAACATTGGCACCAAATCACGCGCGCGGGGCACCAGCGGGGACCCGACGCTTGCCCGTAGGTGCGCCACTTGGCAAGCCGCGTCCACTGGCGGAGTCCCCGCGATCTGCACTCCCCAGCCAACATTGCCTTATGCTCCAATGACATGATTTCACAAAAATTTGGCTGCCTCAGAAACGTGCAAATTACCTGTACCAATTGGCCAACTGGCTTTGGCAAGGGTACAAAACACATGCTCCTGATTATAGACAGCTTATCAGGAGAGGCTCCATGTGATTCTTTTAGAGGCTATTTTGACTTGAGGACATGCACATGAGCGCAGATTTGCGCGTGATGTGCACAAGCCACTTTTTAAAGACTTTGCATGGTCCTAGTTTATCACAAGGAGCCATACCTACTCCCCCTTTCTCCGCTCCCAAAAATAGGGGCCAACCAGTAAGTAAGCCTTGAGGCAATGTTATAAACTGTCTAAATAGCATGCATGGCATGACCAGGCAAACGAGGCTCCTCAGTCTCCTATTCTTTCAATGATTTCCCAGCCTCCGCTCTGACTCACCCAGCGGTAGCCAGCTTTCTCAGCGGCGGACGGAAGTGACTGCACCGGCATTCGGTGCACCTGCAGGAACAAGGCAGGGTTCAGTCCTGGAAGGACCTAGGTCATACCGTCTATGATCAAAGCAAAGGGTCATTGTGCTTGCATGGTAAGGGAACACCGCTTTGGCCAGCATTGTGCACATCAAACAAGCAGCTACGCCGTCAAGTAGTACACCTGTAGCATGATCTCAGCAGCACCGCGGCTGGGCTGCATTCCGTGGCCTTCAAGGGCGCGCCAGATCCAAGCATTCAAGCGACAGTAGCAACAGCAGCTGCAGTAGCAGCACGGGCATCAATGCTAACCAACCTCCTTCAAGCTGCCTTGCTCATCACGGCCGCCCAGCACCAGCTCAGACACGCCTGCACATGCAGCACAACAACTCGGCCACTTGTCGAGGCCGGACAGGGCCTCTCCTCGGAAGCATAGGCATTGCAAGGAGCACTGCAGGATGTGTGCGTGTGCATTTGCAAGGAGCACTGCGGCATGCACGCGTGTGCATGTTACACACATTTTGCAGGACGTGGCAGCTGTGCAACTTTGTCACGGGGCCAGAGGCGGTAGGCAAGGCTCAGCCTAGGGGCGGGCATGCGGCAGCATCCAGAGGACATCCAGAGGAATGGGTGCCCTCTCAGGGCAGCTAATTGTCAACAGTGGAACAACTCGGCAGCTGTCCTTGTGCAACTGGCATTGCGGTCAGGACAGCTCACTGCCAACAGCAGAATAACTCGGCAGCTGTCCTTGTGCAACTGGCATTGCGGTCAGGACAGCTCACTGCCAACAGCAGAATAACTCTGCGGCTGACCTTGTGCAACTGGCATTGCGGCCAGGACAGCTCACTGCCAACAGCGGAATAACTCGGCAGCTGGCCTTGTGCAACTGGCATTGCGGTCAGGACAGCTCACTATCACTGCACAAGGACAGTTTTCAGGCACAAGCAGTCTAAAAATACACCTTCACAAACAGCCAATAGCACAAGGACAGTCTGAAAATTACACCTCCGCACACAGCAAGTAGCACAAGGACAGCACCACACAGGGATGTTGCACACACATTAAAAAAGCAGCACTGGATGTACCGTCAAACAGCGCATGCAGGCATCACACAGGAGTTGCACATTGGAAAAGAGCTGCTGCACGCGCAGCCAGGCAGGACCTGCAAGGAAGCTCTGTAGCCACCACTTAGGGTACTTCTGCGTGTACAGCGCCCGCAGCTGGTTTGGGTGCTCAGGGATCCTGCGCGTGGTGTGGCAGGAGCGCATGGGACCTAAGTGCCACCAAAAGCAAAGCATGGCAGTGGGGCATGACAGTGCTCAGGGGTGCTGTGCGTGGTGCGACAGGAGCGCGTGGTCCCTGGGTGCCACCAGCAGCAACGCGTGCAGGGGGCGTGCATGCAGCAGGCCGGCAACCTGCAACACAGGGCGATCCTTCACAGAGCCATGAGAGCGCGCTTGTGTGCCCCTCATGCCCTACCTTAGCCTTGCAGGCACACATGACTCTGACTTAGCATGTTGCCCCCCGGGTGGCACCCACAAACACCCCAATGTCAAGCAGCCCAGGTGCAGCTGTCCCTGGGCTGTAGGCCTGCACCTCAGCCATAGCAACTTTGCTTGCAGAGGGGAGCTTACATCCCACCTCCAGCTCGCAGATGGGCCCCCAGATGAGTGGCGCAAGCTTTAGTTTGATCCCTCCGCCGGACAGACAGTGGTGGCCAGCATGCATTGGCAACACCCACACCTACGCACGCACAAATACATACACAATCCCACCCCCGCTTCCACCCCCACCAGCCCCCACCAGCCTACCCAGCTACCCATCCACACCTAC
>LKMJ01007177.1_pt1 | contig 10506 bp, 11 predicted proteins | sample 643391 | NCBI WGS metagenome assembly LKMJ01 (sample SAMN04112250, study PRJNA286221) | soda lake metagenome | biome: soda lake; feature: Kulunda Steppe; material: water; isolation source: sample PL-Br10 brine of Picturesque Lake | place: Russia: Kulunda steppe | collected 2010-07
AGTCAGGTATGGCAGATGACGATGAGGAACCCGCAGTGACGCTCGGGGACCGCACACCGGTCGAGGGCGCACCGCTTGCTCGCATCTCCGCACGGTTTATGTGGGGTCTCGAACGCGAGGCAATCATCGAGCGCGAAGGCGACACCCTGCTCAGAACGCCCGATGGCCCACAGGAACTCCAGACGATTCTCGCCGAGATTGACGAGCCGTATTTCTCGACGCGACAGGAGTTCGAGGAAGCCGTGGAGGCGGTTGTCGGGACTGGTCCTGTGCCAACCGAGGGCGGCGACGAAGAAACCGAGGCTGAAGAAGAACCAGAGGGCGAAACGGAGTCGGAAAACGAAGAACCAGAGAGCGAAACCGAAGATGCTGCCAGCGAAGCGGACGCCGATGGTGAGCAAGACGATTCAGTCGAAGAGTCGGCCAGTGACGCTGACGAGGAGAGCGATTGACATCCTCCCCACCCTGAAGGGCAGGGCTTTCTCCTCGCACTTCCGTAATATCCGCTCACGTATTACAGTATGTTGTATACTTTGCATCGAATTCTCGTGGCGGTGGTTGCTGGAATTGTGAACCCATGTCCTTCGATGTATAGGGGTTTTTCAAGACCGTCAATAATCCCTTGAATTTGGATAGATCCCCAGTTTCAAGATACTCATCCAGTGCCTCTTCAACCAGGTAGTTGCGGGGGATATACCGCGGATTGGCTTCCTGCATCAGCTCCTCATCTAGGCCGACAGCAGCCAATTTATTCCGAAGCTGTTCGAATTCTGCAGTTCCAAAGGCTGACTCATCAAACGTACCAGGCGTCTCTAATTCGAGGAACGTATTGGTATAGTCTACGTTCGATTTGCGAAGCCACTCCAAGAATTCATCGACGAGTTCTTCCTCGCCATCTGAGTTGATCCCCAGTTTCTTCAGCATCATCGCGTTGTATTGCGTATTAAACCGATCCTCAAATTCGTCTAGTTTGGCTTTGAGTTCATCATACGTGAGCGCTGATTGTGTACACAGCGGTTGGAGTGCCTCTGCGAACCGTTCAAGATTCCACCGCAAGATGGGTCGCTGGTTTCCGAATGCGTATCGTCCGTGCTTATCGATCGAGCTGAAGACCGTCTCCTCATCATAATAATTCATGAAGGCACAGGGTCCGTAATCAAATGTTTCTCCATCGATACTCATGTTGTCCGTATTCATGACGCCATGGATGAATCCGACACGCAACCAGTCAACAACCATCTCAATCGACGACTGCATGACCGCATCGAAGAACGCTAAGTATGTTCGATCCTTTGCATTTAGCTGTGGGTAGTGCCTGTCGATAACATAGTCAGTGAATCGCTGTAGTTCATCGGATGCTTGGCCTGCAACATACTGGAAGGTCCCGTATCGAATGTGACTGTTCATCACTCGAACAAGGATAGCTCCTGGTTCTGTCCGTCGTCGTTCGACTGCTTCATCAGTTTCAAGGACTGCCAGACTCCTCGATGTTTTGATATTTAAATTCTGCATCGCATACGAATACAGATACTCTCTGAGCATCGAGCTGACAGTTGCTTTGCCATCGCCTCTTCTGGAGTACGGCGTTCGACCAGACCCTTTCAGTTGAATATCGTATCTATTACCATCATGTACATGTTCGCCGAGTATCATCGCTCTCCCATCGCCCAGGATGGTAAAACTTCCATACTGGTGGCCTGCATATGCTTGGGCGATTGGTTCTTCTAGAAGCTCCTGGCCTGCTAGAATTTTAGCATTGAGCTCCGCTGTATCCAATCCAAGATCAGCACATAGCTCGTGATCAAGAACCAAAACTTCGGGACTAGCGATACTTTGCGGTGTTACTCTCGAATAGAGGTTCGAGTCTAACCGTTTGTAAGTAGTATCAAATGAAAAAGCCATCTAGTTTCATATGGTATTATCCTCCACGTTTTAATAATCTTATTTTTAGAAATATTAAGAGACGGTCGATCAGAGAGGTTCAAATTGGCGTGTGCTGCATACACCCTCTCTATCTTGCACACCCTTCCTGATATCTCTGAGAGGAGAACAGCAAATCGAGAGGCCTAACTGCTGACTACAAGGTGCTGACCTCGTTTCGAGTGCCGTAAGTCAGTCAGGAACGAACCAGACATATGGAGCGGTTCCGAACGAACGCGGAGACCAACGAGCCATCACACGAGGATGGCTCAGGTGACACCAGAGTGAGCAGGCGGGAAACCCTCCGGACCGGGGCTGTCGGCGTAGTCGGCCTCACAGTCGGTGGGTCGGCACTGGCGACCCTGAGTGTAGCCTCAGCCAGCAGCGATGCGTACAACGGCTACCTCTCGGACGAAAGAACATGGAAGGGCGAAACCGTCGATGCCAGCGGCGAGGAGCTGGTACATGTCGGAGTTGGGACACCGGGGAACGGCGGTGACTTTGCATTCGCCCCTGTTGTCGTCTACATCGAACCGGACACAGCCATCGAATGGGAGTGGACCGGAAACGGAGGTGGGCACAACGTCGTCCATGACCCGGATGGCGACCCAGAGCGTGACGAGGTCGTCTTCGACAGCGGCGAGGAGACGCTGTTTCCGACTCCCTCTGAGGAAGGTGAAACCTACGAACGGACCTTCCAGGAGGAGGGTGTCTATCCCTACGTCTGTACGCCACATGACCAACAGGAGATGAAAGGCGTCGTCGTGGTGGGCGAGGAAAACGTCGAGACCGACCTTATTCCGCTTGCAGAGTACGAGATACCCGAAGATACCGATGGATTCGCCCCCGGATTTGGGATTGGTGGGGCACTGGCAGGGCTCGGGACGCTTGGCTATCTGCTTCGAAATCGGATGAAAAAGAGCGGTCGTTCGGAGCCCTAGCCCTGATACGGGTGGTATTCCATCCCTTTGTGTTTCAACTCGTTGCGTTTCTCTTCGAGGAACGAATAGACTGCGCCGTGTGGAGCGCCGTCGATAATCATCTCAGCGGCATCGCGAACGGCCTTGACCTCGCGGGGACCGCCGATAATCGAGAGCGTCGAGCCGTAAATCATCACTGACGCACCAGTCAGCTCTTCCATCAGCTCTCGGGTTCGACCGTTCTCGCCGATAAGACGGCCTTTGTGTCGCTGCAGGTCCTTGCGGTTGCGTGCGGCCGCGCCGATATCAACGATGTCGAACATCATCATCTCGTTGTCGAGCAATCGAAGGGCATCCTCGGGAGCAAACCCGCGACCGATTGCTTTCACGATATCCGGCCCTTTGAGGCCTTTGACGGGGTCGCCAACCTTCTCGATTCGCACGTTCCCCGACTCCGAATCGATATCGAGTCGCACCTCCGCTCGCTCTTCAATTTCGCGCATCGTCTCGCCACCACGACCGATGAGAACGCCAATACGGTCGTCGGGTACTTTCACGTGCTGCATAATATACTCCATCGTAGGCGACAGACCCGTTAAAGTCCTTCGGCGTGATACTGCCGGGTATGGCAAATGATGTTCTCCCAGACTCAGTGGAAGCGCTTGCGGGCCTCATCAGTACCGACGGCGACGAAATAATTGACCGGATGGACGACCGCGCCGACCGCGATGGCTTTCCGACCGTCGGGCCGGCAGTTGGCGGCTGGCTCGAATTGTTTGCACGGATGACCAACGCCAGGCGGGTCTTCGAATTTGGCTCGGGCTTTGGCTACTCCGCCTACTGGTTTGCTCGCGGGTTGCCAGACGACGGGGAAATTGTCCTGACCGAAATCGACGCGGACGAACTCGAACTCGCCCGGGAGTATTTTGCAGACGGGAACGTGGCCGTACAGGCCCGGTTCGAACACGGTGACGCCATCGACATCGTCGACGAGTATGACGGTCCGTTCGATATCGTCCTCATCGACAACGAGAAACACCGCTACCGTGAGGCACTGCAAGCAATTGAAGGGAAACTCCGACCGGGCAGTCTGGTGCTTGCTGATAACGCCATCACTGCCGGACCAATCGACCACGAGCAGGTCGTCTCGATGCTGTCGAATCAAGAGACCGGTGACACCACCTCTGCAGTCGATTATAAAGAGGAACCAAGCGAGGCAACGGAAGGGATTGCAACCTACCTGGAGTACGTGCGTAGCCACGAGCAGTTACAGACCGTGCTGTTGCCGCTGGGCGAAGGGCTTGCCGTCAGTCTCGTTCGATAACCGATACTCCGGTGGGTCGCAACCCCCATTTTCGTCTGCGAGAATGCAGGGTGGCAATTATGTATACCCGGCCGTAATCTCCGACAACGACTGACTTATGAGTTTGATGATAGATATCCGAAAGCTCGGGTTGTTCAACAAGATGGCAAAAGAAGGGGGGAACACGGTTGCGGACCACCTGAGCCAGATGACGGGGATGGAGACGGAGATGGAGATTACGAAGATTAATTTCATCGACATTCCGGATATCAGAGCCCACGTTGGAGACGAAGAACAGATTGGTATCAGCATTGAGATGACCGAACAACCCTACGGCTATATCCTCTTTCTGTTCAACGCCCGCGACGCCAAGGAACTCGCACACGGGATGATGGGTGGGATGGCCGGGGCGAAGCAGTCCGAAGACGGATTTTCGGATATGGAGCGCTCTGCGATTCAGGAGATTGGTAACATCATGACCAGCGGCTTCATCGATGGCTGGGCGAACGTCCTCAACACGACCATCGATATGTCGACACCGACGTTCACCTACGGCCCCGGGTCGAGTATGGTTGATAACCTCGTCGGCGACCGGGACGACGAGATGGCGCTGATGTTCGACTCCCGTGTGCATGCGCTCGATTCCGATATCGACGTGACCGTCTATACGTTCCCCGAACTCCGTGAACTGGTCGAGTTGATGCAACAGATCGAAGTCCAGTAACGAGCAACGACGTTTTATCCGCAATTATCATAGTAACAACCGTGACAGCCGAGCCTGAACCGGACGCCTGTCCGCACTGCGACAAGCGGCTGTATTATTTTCAGCAGTCCTGTCCCTCCTGTGAGCGGTCGGTCGAATGGGATGTTCGCTGTGTGCAGTGTGGCACTCCGTTGCTGGAGAAAGGTGAGAACTGTCCAGGCTGTGGGATGGCACACCCGCGCTGGCGAGTTATCGAGCAGTTGCTCATCAGCGACGGCGAACCCCTTCGTGTGGCCAAAGACAGTCTGGACCGGCCGATGCGAGTCGGGTACAGCCGGCATCTCGGGTCGGTCAAAGGGCAGTGGGCGGATTATCGGCGACGGCTAGAAAACGGCGCAGAGGCACACGTCAGGACCTACGGTGACCACTACGAGGTGCATCTCGATGCGGTGGGTGCGCTGGACTCACCCGGTAAACACGCCGTCTGGTATGCGCCACGGGTGGTCGCCGATGGGGGGATTCAGGTTATCGAGACGATATCGCAGGTGCTCTCGTATTCGAACCGACTCGTCTCTCGCCTGTTCGGCCGGTCCGACACCGATGGGGATGCGGAAAAGCACTAGATTGTATCGTTGCGGACGACCGAAACCCGAACGTCTTCTCCTTTCTCCAGCGGGATATCCTCGCCAACGAGTTTGATGCCGAAGCTATCTCGGGCACAGTAGAGGGCGATACCGGTGACGGGGAGACCGTTTGCCGTCACCGTACAGTCATGCCATCGGACAGGCTGTGCGGACAGCTTTCCATCGGAGAGCGGGCCTGTCGATGGTGTCTCGCTCTTGATGAGCTGTCCGACAGGTTCGCCAGCGATGCGTGGCTCTCTCCCACCGCCGAGTAGCCCACCGTACTCGTAGTGTGGAAAGCCGCCGTCGAGGACGCCGCCGTCGCTTTCAAGTCCGACGAACCGCTCGCCGGGAGCAGGATGCTCGGGGGCATCAAGCCGGACCCACGTTTCGCCGCGTTCAATGACGGTGCCGGTTCCGTCCCAGGGGAGCGGTTCGACCTCGACTTCGGGTCGAATCGGGAGCGACCCGGATGCACGATAGTGGTTGGCGTCTTGGGGGCGAAAACCGAGATGAATGTGGTTGGGAACCCACGGGGCAAAAAAGCCAGCACGGACGAGCGGTCCGAGGGGGTCGCCGACTGTGACGGTATCACCGGGTTCGACCGTCGGTTCGACATGCAACAGTCGGGCGACGTACTCGCCAGTGTCGATGAGGGTGAGGTAGTCGTGGGTTGCTGCGTAGGGCTTTGGCGGGGCGGTCACTTGCTTTGTCTCGATGACCTCCCCGGAGACTGGAGAGGGGGCGAGTTCACCGTCGGGGTAGAGGTCAATAGCACAGCCAGCGTCGTGGGCTGTGTATGGGGAATTAAAGAGAGTGAATCGGGTGTACTGAAAGAGCGTCTCGCGGGAGAGAGTGACAGCCATCAGGTGGTAGTTGGACTGAGAGTCAATAGGCAGTGTGGTGTGAGCGAAAGAGGAAACGTATGGGTAGAAGGTAACTGTAGGCAGCAGATGGTAGTCGCTGCGACAGGTGAATCCGTGAGACAAAAACCCTTATCTGAGTACGTGGAGTAGGAATTGACGAACACATGTCTGTTACACTCAAAGACTTCTATGCGGACTGGTGTGGGCCGTGCAAGACTCAGGACCCAATCCTGGACGAGCTCGCAGAAGAATGGGAGGAGGTCGAGTTCGAGAAGGTAAACGTCGACGAAGAGCAGGACGTTGCCAACGAGTATCAGGTCCGCTCGCTGCCGACCCTCATCATCGAAAACGAGGATGGTGTCGTCGAGCGTTTTGTTGGCGTCACGCAGGCCGAAGATATCGAAGACGCCTTCGAAGCCGCCGGCGCATAACTAGTCCCGTTTTCACCGTCGACCGCCAACTCCTTTAGCGGTCGTTCCGTCCACCGCGATATGGAGACGCAGTCACTGATTCGCTTGCTTCGCGAGACGGATGCCGTTCGCTTCGGCGAGTTCGAACTCGCCCACGGCGGCACGAGCAACTATTACGTCGACAAATACGTCTTTGAGACGAACCCGGAGTCACTTTCTGCGATTGCCGAAGCGTTCGCCGAACGCGTTGGTGATACAAAACTCGGTGGCGTTGCACTCGGTGCGGTCCCGCTCGTTGCGGCCACCAGCATCGCTGCCGACCAGCCCTACGTCATCGTTCGCAAGGAGACGAAAGAATACGGAACGGGCAACCGCATCGAAGGGGCCTTTGAGGAGGGTGAAGAGATTGTCGTCATCGAGGATATCGCAACAACCGGCTCAAGTGCGATTGATGCCGTCGAAGCGCTGCGGGAGGCCGGTGCCGTTGTCAACCGCGTGCTCGTCGTCGTCGACCGCGAAGAAGGTGCTCGTGAGAACCTCGCCGAACACGATATCGAACTCGATGCGCTTGTGACTGCCTCGGAGTTGCTGGCGGATGCCGAAGCCGACGAGTAGTGTAGAAGTTACTCTGGCGATACAGCACCTTTCTTGTGTATCGAATCCCTACCACTGGTGATGCCAGACCTCGAATTATACGAACTCGAAGGCTGTCCGTACTGTGAGAAAGTCATCGCCAAGCTTGACGAACTCGGATTAGAGTACAAATCCCACAAGGTTCCGTCGAGCCACAGCAAACGCGACGAAGTAGAGGCAGTCAGCGGCCAGACAGGAGTTCCAGTCCTCGTCGACAAGGAGAACGGCATCGAGGGGATGCCTGAAAGCGACGACATCGTCGAGTATCTGGAAGAAACATACGCCTGAATCACAGACGGGTTTATTCTTCAGCGATATCAACCACCGTCGCCCCGGATAGCTCCTGGAGGGTAGCAGGGGCAATCGGGAAGACCGCCTCCGGCGTGCCAGCGGCGGCCCACACCTCGTCGTGATCGGTCAGCGTTTCGTCCATAAACAGTGGGATATCCGACTCGTGGCAGAACGGCGGCACGCCGCCAATCGACCAGCCGAGCGTTTCCTTGATGTTGTCGGGGTCGGCCATCGACACCTCGTCCGTGTCCGTCTCGACGAGGTTGGCAATTTTGGCTTCGCTGACGCGGTTTGCCCCGCTCGTGATGCTAACCACGAGTGTGTCACCCGCCGAAAGGGCAATGCCACTCGCAATCTGTGCGATATCACAGTCAACGGCCTCGGCAGCGTCCGCAGCGGTTTTCGTTCCCTCGGGGAACTCGTGAACATCAACGTCGAATCCATACTCCTCGTGTGCTCGTCGACTGAACTCTTCGGCACGCGGATGCATGTCAGTGCGTGCTGGTGCGGTCAAAAAGAAGGTTTCGGACCGGGAAAGCGTCCGTACCGAGCTAGTTATTCTTCGTCGTCATCGCCGCCAACTCGCTGGGAGTACAGGTAGGCTGCACCGCCAGCACCGGCAACTCCGACAAGTGGACCGAATCCAGGGCCATCGTCGTCTGCATCGTCAGCATCCGCTGGGTCTTCGGTATCATCCGTGTCATCCGTGTCGTCCGTCCCGTCATCGTCAGGGACGTCGTCATCGTCGTCATCGTCATCCTCTTCATCATCGTCCTCAAGGAGCGCCTGCACGTCCGACTGTTCGATGGTAGACCGGAGTTTGAACCAATTGTACGCGACCGCAACTGGGAGTTCGCGCTGTTCGCCATCCTCATCTTCGTAATCGTAGTAGTCGTCATCGGGGTCGAACCCGCCGAATACGCGAAGGTGTGGCTCATCAATCTCGGCCAGCGAGTGGAATCCTGCGGCGTCGAAATGGACCTCGATTTCGTCGTCGTGGTCGATTACCTCAGTCGCTTCGAGTTCGTCACCCGTCCGAGCGATAACCCGGAACTCGTCGGTAATTGCTTCGGCAGCATCACCGGGATGGGGTGTCGTGACGACAATCTCATCACCGTCTTCGACGATATCGGTTGCCGAGCCGACAATCTCGTCGACGCGAATAATCCGGTTTTCAAGTGCCGGTTCGACAGTACCCTGTTCGCTGATATACTCGCCGACTGCTGGGCCGTATTCCGTTCCCGATTCGGCGATGATATCCTCAGCAGGAATCTGGTGGAAGGCCTCATAGCCGCTTGCGATGTCTTTGATGAAGTCCGTCGTTGCGACCGTGTAAGTCTCCTCCTCCTCGAGTGGTTCCCCGTTGATGAAGACGTTATGCACTTCGGGACCGTCGTGGCCGCTCCATTCGTACTGAATCCCAGCCACCTGCTGACCTTGCTGGGCACCGAACGGTGCTTCGTTGCCCAGATGTTCGATTCGGCTATCTGCGTCATCACCCTCGATAATGCCGGTTGCACCGAGCGCCGACAGAATCTCCGCGCCAGTGGCATCGAAGAGGATGATTTCGTTGTCGAAGGGATTGATTTCGAGAATGTTTTCCAGCGTGAGTTCGCCAGGGCCGTAGGTATCGTTTGTCCGGATACCGCCGGCGTTCTGGAAGGCAACATCCGCCTCTTCATAGAAGTCGAGCATCGCATTGGTGATGAGATTCCCCATCGTGCTCTCGCGAGCATAATTGACCGCACCGCTCGCGCTGAGTTCGAGTTCCGTCTCGCCAACGACCTCTGAGACCTGGTCGTCAATCTCAGTTCGCAAGTCTTGGATGCGCTGTTTGAAATCAGGGTCGGGTTCGATATCGGCCGGCTCACCGTCCTCGTCCACGAGGTCGATACGCTGCCACTCAACGAGGTCACCGCTGGAATCGAGCGTCATCACACCGAGATGGTGATAGGCATAGCCAATCTCGCTAATGGTGGTACCGTGGTGTTCGTCGGCCTCGTCGAAGGTGACGTGTGAGTGTGAACCGAAAATAGCGTCGAGCCCATCAACTGCCTCGGCCATCTCGTAGTGATTTTCGTGTCTGACGTGTGAGGCACAGATGACGACATCGCAGTCTTCGTCCTCGCGGAGTGTGGTCGTCATCTCGTCGGCTACCTCGATCGGGTCCTCCTGAATGTAGTCATCAGGGTAGTCGGTGATGCTATGGAAGCCACGAAGAACGACGTTGAAGATGCCGATTCGGGTGTCGCCAACTTCCTCGATAATGTACTCCTCAGTGTTTGGGAGTTGTTCACCCTCCGGTGTTTTCAAGTTTGAGGTAATCCACGGGAAGTTGCTGTTACCGAAATTCTCGAAAGCGACGTCGATACCGTAATCGAAATCGTGATTCCCAATCCCAACACCGGTGAGATTCATCTCGTTCATGAAATCGACTTTGTGTTCGCCACCGGTGAAAAACGACGTAAGCGAGGAGCCGAGTTCGTCACCGCTTCCCATGAACATCACGTCGTCACGGCCGTCAATCTGTTCCTGAACGAGCGTCTGATACCGGGCGATATTCGGTTCGTCAGGGCTACCGATATCGCTGTGAGAGTGGAGGTCGTGGACGATGGTGAACGTATCATCGTCGTCAGCTGCAGCGGGGAGCGAAAAGGCGCTCGCGGCGACCGCAGCGGCAGCGGTCCCGAGTACCTGTCGGCGGCTGAATCCACCGTGGTCTCGGCCGCAACCGCAGGCCGGGCGTGAGCGAGTTTCTGAGTGACGATGCGTCGCAGGTCGTTTTTCTTCTCCGCTGAGATATTGTCGGTCTCGTCGGTCGTTGGACATAAGCGACG
>LKMJ01007180.1_pt1 | contig 10503 bp, 9 predicted proteins | sample 643391 | NCBI WGS metagenome assembly LKMJ01 (sample SAMN04112250, study PRJNA286221) | soda lake metagenome | biome: soda lake; feature: Kulunda Steppe; material: water; isolation source: sample PL-Br10 brine of Picturesque Lake | place: Russia: Kulunda steppe | collected 2010-07
CGGGTAGTCGTGCCGCGGCCGGCGGCGCTGCTCCAGCACATCCAGAGGCCGTTGCCGGGCGGCGCGGGCGGCGTCCTCCTGGACCACACCACCGTCGGCCATGACCTCCAGGACCAGATTGCGCCGCTGCCGGGCACGCTCGGGGTTGCGGCGCGGGTTGTAGTAACTGGGCCCCTTGATCATGGCCACCAGCAGTGCCTGCTGATCAATGCGCAGGGCGTCCAGCGGCTCGCCGAAGAAGTACTGCGCCGCCAGGCCGAAACCGTGTACGGAGCGATCCCCGTCCTGGGCGATGAAGACTTCGTTCAGGTAGGTCTCCAGGATGTCGCGCTTGTCATAGCGCAACTCCAGCAGCACCGCCATGATGGCTTCGTTGAACTTGCGGGTGAAGGTCTGATCGCCGGTGAGGAAGAAGTTCTTGACCAGTTGCTGGGTGAGCGTGCTGCCGCCCTGGACGATACGCCCGGCCCGGATGTTCGCGATGGCAGCACGCGCGATTCCCGACGGCGAGACGCCGAAGTGGCGGTGAAAACGGCGGTCCTCCACCGCCAGCAGGGCGCCAATCAGCGTGACCGGGACGTGATCGAGCTGCACCAGCAGCCGGTCCTCCCGCCGGGTCGGGGCAATGGCACCGATGGTGGCAGGGTCCAGGCGCGCGAGATCCACCGGTTCGCCGGAATCCGGATCGCGCAGGGACTGCACCCGTCCGTCGGCAAAGTGCAGCACTAGGGCCCGGGCGGGCTCCCTGCCGTCCCAGTAGGCGAAGGCCCGGGTGGTGAGCCTGACACGATCTCCCTCCTGCGCCCAGGTGCCGGGCTCCTGACCACCGGCGGCGGAGCGGTAACCGGCGGCATCCAGCTCCGCCAGCAGACCGTCCCGGGAAAGCGCCAACCCCGGATACAGCTCCAGCGGTCGTGCATAGACCGTGGCGGGCACCGACCAGCGCTTGCCCTCGAACTGGCTGCGCACCTGGAAGTCCAGCCAGGCGACGTAGGCCGCTCCCGTCACCAGCACCAGCAACAGGCCGCCCACCAGCCATGATCCCAGGCGCCTGCGGTGTCGGGTTCGAGACCGGGATTGTCTGGCGGGCTTGCGCGGCATCTGGCGGTTGCTGGGTCCGTGTCGGTCGATAATCGTGCTGAGCCATGGCGCCGGTCAGCACGCCGGGGATGGCGGTACTACCGCGGGCGCCGGCTGAACCAGAGGGTCCACAGGCCAAGAAGAACGTAGGCTCCCAGGGTCCACCCCGGCAGAGTCAGGCCCAGTACGATATGGACTTCCGCGCACTCCCCGGACCCTGCCAGCACCATGGGCACGGTCTCGAGGAACCCGAAGGCCTCGACCATGTAATCGAGCCCGGGGCCACACGCCGGAACCTCCTCCGGCGGCAGGCTCTGCAGCCAGAGGTGACGCACTGCGACGGCCACGCCGGAGGCGGCAACCAGGGTGTTCAACCCCGCGTACACGAATCGCCCCCAGCCCGCGCTGCCGTGCAGGAAAGCCACCAGGGCGACCAGCGCCATGCCGACAAACACGAGCCGCTGGACCATGCACAGCGGGCAAGGCTCCATCCCCGCCATCCACTCCAGTCCGTACGCACCGGCGAGAAGCAGCAGGCAGGCCAGCAGGGCCACGCCGTGCCCGAAACGCTGGCGCTGGCGCATACGGGTTTCAAATGTCGCAAACATGGAACGCATGGTCGTCACTCGGCGGCGCATTCGGCGCATAGCGTAACAGACGCACCACCCCGCTAAAGCGGGCACGTTCCACAACGGTGATGTTGCGGCCCCGGTGCGCCGTCGTCCAGTTGACACCACGCGGCGACAGTCAGGCTGTGACGAATCTCTCAAGGTTCTGCGACCGCGGCCGTTACCGTAATGGCAAGGCGGCGCAGACTACAGGACATGCCCGATCAGCGCGGAGCCAACAATACACCTGCCCGTGTTTGGCAGATCCCCGAAGGAGCGACGGGAACAGGTCGGCCCCATCTACGTGAACGGTCGCCACTGGGGCGCGTGCCGGGTGATTCACCTGCCGTAGGTGCCGGGCACTAACCCTCGGTGCTGGCCGCGCCGTCTTCGCCGTCGCCGGCCAGCGCCGCCTCCAGCGAGGCCCAGGCAAGCCGTGCACACTTGATCCGGGACGGGAAGCGGCGCACGCCACGGAGCGGTTCCAGCCCTGCAGGCAGGTCCTCCTCGTCCTGACCATCCATGACTGCGCGGAACCGGGCGGTAATGGCTTCGGCCTCGTCCACGGAGCAGCCCTGCAGGGTATCCGTGAGGAGGGAGGCGGACGCGGTGGCAATGGCGCAGCTCTCCCCCTGAAAGCCGATGGCGTGGATGACGCCATCACGCACGTCCAGGGTGAGCTCGATGCTGTCGCCGCACAGGGGGTTGTAGCCGTGGCCACGGTGGGTTGCCGGGTCCACGGCCACGTAATTCCGCGGGTTGCGGTTATGCTCCAGGATCACGTCCTGGTAGAGCTTGAAGACATCGTCGGCCATTCAGGCAAACAGTCGCCGGACCTTGTCGATGGATGCCACCAGCTGATCCACCTCCGCCCGAGTGTTGTAGACGCCGAAGGAGGCCCGCGCCGTGGCGGGAATGCCGTAGCGCTGCATCACCGGCTGCGCGCAGTGGTGCCCCGAACGAATGGCAACCCCGTCGTTGTCCAGGATGGTGCCGATGTCGTGGGGATGCGCTTCGTCCATGACGAACGACAGTGCCGCCGCCTTGCGCCGGGCGTTACCGATGATCCGGACCCCCTCCATGGCACTCACTTGCTCGTGGGCGTAGGCAAGCAGATCCGCCTCGTGGGCTGCGACCTTGTCCAGCCCCAGGCCCATAAGCCACTCGATACCGGCACCCATGCCGATGACACCAGCGATGTTCGGCGTCCCCGCCTCGAACCGCTGGGGCGGTTCGGCGAACTCCGAGCGCTCGAAGGTGACGGTCTTGATCATGTCACCGCCGCCGTGCCACGGCGGCATGGCGGCCAGCAGCTCGTACCGGCCCCACAGCACGCCGACGCCGCTGGGACCATAGGTCTTGTGCCCGGAGAAGACGAAGAAGTCGCAGCCCAGCGCCTGCACGTCCACCGGCATGTGGGGCGCGGACTGGGCGCCGTCCACCAGCACCGGCACATCCTGCGCATGGGCCAGTTCGACGATCTCCGCCACGGGATTGATGGTGCCCAGGGCGTTGGAGACGTGGATCACGCTGACAAACTTGGTGCGCTTGTTGATGCGTGCGGCCACGTCGTCCAGGTCCAGCTCACCGGCGTCGGAAAACGGCACCACCACCAGCTTCGCCCCGGTGGCATCGCACAGGAGCTGCCACGGCACGATATTGGAGTGGTGCTCCATGCCGGTGACCAGGATCTCGTCGCCGGCCTGCAACCGCGGGCGCACGAAGCTGTTGGCCACCAGGTTGATGCCCTCGGTGGTCCCGCGGGTGAACACCACCTCGTCTTCCGAGGGCGCGTTCAGGAAGCGCTGGACGGTGCCTCTCACAGCCTCGAAGGCGGTGGTGGAGCGTTGCGAGAGCTCATGAACGCCCCGGTGGATATTGGCGTAGTAACTGCGATAACAGTCGCTGACGGCGTCGATCACCACATCGGGCTTCTGCGCCGTGGCACCGTTGTCCAGATAGACCAGCGGCTTGCCGTTGATCTCCTGTTGCAGAATCGGGAACCGGGCGCGGATGGCATCCACGTCCAGCCCCGACGCCGTGCTGACCACCGGGTCGACCTGACTCATAACAGTTTCCTCACCGCCTCCTCACCGGGCAGCAGCGACAGTAGCGCTTCCCGCTCGTATGCCTGCAGCGACGGCAGCGCCATGTCGTCCAGCATTTCGTTGGCGAAGGCAAAGGTTAGCACGCCCCGGGCCTCCTGGTCGGAGATCCCACGGGTACGCATGTAGAACACCGCGTTCTCGTCCAGCTGCCCCACCGTGGAACCGTGGCCGCACTTGACGTCGTCGGCGTAGATCTCCAGGCGTGGATTGGAGTGGGCGATGCCCTTGGGGCTCAACAGCAGGTTGCGGTTCTCCTGGCCGGCATCGGTCTTCTGCGCGCCCTTGGCCACCTGAATCAGGCCGTCGAAGACGGACTCCGCCTTGCCGTCCAGCACACCCTTGACCAGCTGCTCGCTGGTGCAGTGATCGGCGTTGTGGCGCACCCATGTGTGGACGTCCGAGAACTGGCCGTTGCGCACCAGGTACAGGCCGTTCAGGTTGGCGCTGGCCCCCGGGCCGTCCAGGTTGACGTAGAAATCCGTACGCAGCCGTTGACCACCAGCGTGCATCGCGTGAGCGTTCAACTGCGAATCGCGGTCCAGGGTGGTGTGGATCACGCCCAGGTGCGAGCCCTTGTCGCCCTCGCTGGCGTAATGGAACAGGTTGACCACGCTGTTGGCGTCAGCGATCACCTCGGTCACCGGCGCGGTGAGATAGGCGGCGCCATCGCTGCCTTCGTGCCGCTGTACCACGGTGAACTCGGAGCTCGTGGCGGCGTGAATCAGCACCCGCGGCCATGCGGCAACACCGGTGGACTCCGCCGTCATGACGCTGACCAGCTCCAGGGGCTGCTCCGGGGCCGCCCCGCTGACCACTTCGATGACCACGCCCTGGGTGGCAAACGCGGTGTTCAGCGCCAGGAACGGATGCGGCTCCGCATCCGCGTGGCGTGCCAGATGCTGTTCGGCGACGCCGCCGTCTTCGTCCAGGGCAGCGGCGAGGGTGCGCACGCGCACACCGTCGGGCAGGCGCTCAAGCTCGGACCGCTCGGTATCCAGCACGCCGTCCACCATGACGATGCGCACGGCATCTTCCACCACCGCCAGATTGGCAGCGGCTTCATTGCTCAGGGTCCCTGGCACCTGGGCTGGCCGGAAGTGGTCCTGGGTCACGTTCCCCAGGCGGGTCTGCTTCCACGCCTCCACCTTGCGCCCCGGAAACCCGGCCGCCTCGAACCGCTGCATGGCAGCTTCGCGGCGCGTTGCCCACCAGGCCGGCTCCGCCGAGCGATCCCGGGCCTGGAAATCCTGCAGGTAGACACTGCTCTGCTCTGCTACAGCTTCCATCATGTACCCCGTTGGTCGGCGTGGGCTCAGGCCGCGCTGTTCTCTTCGAACAGCGCGTAACCGGACTCTTCCAGCTCCACGGCAAGTTCCTTGCCGCCCGACTTGACGATGCGGCCGTCCACCATGACGTGCACGGTATCCGGCACGATGTAGTTGAGCAGGCGCTGATAGTGGGTGATCAGCAGAAACCCGCGCTCCGGCGAACGCAGGGAGTTGACCCCGTGGGAGACGGTACGCAGGGCGTCGATGTCCAGCCCGGAGTCGGTCTCGTCCAGGATCGCCAGCCGCGGCTCCAGCACCGCCATCTGGAAAATCTCGTTGCGCTTCTTCTCGCCACCGGAGAAACCTGAGTTCACGGGGCGCTTGAGCAGCGCTTCGTCCATCTGCACCAGCTCCATGCGCTCACGCACGTGCCGGAGGAACTGGGCGGCATCCACTTCCGGCTCGCCGCGGTGCTTGCGCACGGCGTTGGCGGCGGCGCGGAGGAAATAGGTGTTGGAGACACCCGGGATCTCCACCGGGTACTGGAACCCCAGGAACAGCCCCTCGCGGGCGCGCTCCTCCGGCTCCATTTCCAGCACGTCCTTGCCGTCCAGCAGGACTTCGCCCTCGGTCACCTCGTAGGCAGCGTCACCGGCGATGACCTTCGCCAGGGTGCTCTTGCCGGAGCCGTTGGGCCCCATGATGGCGTGCACCTGGCCCACCTCCAGGGTCAGGTTGATGCCCTTGAGGATTTCCTCGCCTTCGATTTCGGCGTGCAGGTTGCGAATCTCAAGCAATGCCATTGTCCAGACTCCAGATTCCTGTGTATCCAGTCGGGCCCGGCACCGAGGCGCCGGACCGGTTCAATTCGTGTTGCCGGATCAGCCGACGCTGTCTTCCAGCGTCACCTCCAGCAGCTTCTGCGCCTCCACGGCGAACTCCATGGGCAGCGTCCGGAAGACGTCCTTGCAGAAGCCGTTGACAATCAGCGACACCGCTTCTTCGGCACCAATGCCGCGCTGCTGGCAGTAGAACATCTGCTCTTCGCTGATCTTGGAGGTGGTGGCCTCGTGCTCCACCTGGGCGCCCGGATGCTGGATGTCGATGTACGGGATGGTATGGGCCCCGCACTGGTCGCCGATCAGCATCGAGTCGCACTGGGAGTAGTTGCGGGCATCCACCGCCGTGGGCGCCACACGCACCAGGCCGCGGTAGGTCTGGTCCGCCTCGCCGGCGGAAATGCCCTTGGCGACGATGGTGCTGCGGGTGTTCTTACCCATGTGGATCATCTTGGTGCCGGTATCGGCCTGCTGCCGGTTCCGGGTCACCGCCACGGAGTAGAACTCACCCACGGAGTCGTCACCTTTGAGCACGCAGCTCGGGTACTTCCAGGTAATGGCGGAGCCGGTCTCCACCTGGGTCCAGGCGATCTTGGAGCGCTTGCCGGCGCATAGGCCGCGCTTGGTGACGAAGTTGTAGATACCGCCAACGCCGTTTTCGTCCCCCGGGTACCAGTTCTGCACCGTGGAGTACTTGATGTCGGCGTCATCCAGGGCCACCAGTTCCACCACCGCGGCGTGCAGCTGGTTCTCGTCACGCATGGGGGCGGTGCAGCCTTCCAGGTAGGAGACCGACGCGCCCTCCTCGGCGATGATCAGCGTGCGCTCGAACTGGCCGGTGTGGTTTGCGTTGATCCGGAAGTACGTGGACAACTCCATAGGGCACTTGACGCCCTTGGGGATGTAGACGAACGAACCATCGGAGAACACCGCCGAGTTCAGTGCGGCGAAGAAGTTGTCCTTCCGCGGCACTACGGTGCCTAGGTACTTCTTTACCAGCTCCGGGTGATCATGGATGGCTTCCGACATGGAGCAGAAAATGATGCCCTGCTCCTTGAGCTTCGCCTGGTACGTCGTCCCCACGGACACGGAGTCGAACACCGCGTCCACGGCCACTTCCGGCTTCTGGTCCTCGGGCCGCTCGACACCCAGCAGCGCCTCGCGCTCATGCATGGGAATGCCGAGCTTCTCGTAGGTCTCGAGTAGCTTCGGATCCACCTCGTCCAGGCTCTGCGGCTTCGCCTTCGGCGCCGCATAATAGGAGATGGCCTGGAAGTCGATGGGCGGGAAGCGCACCTTCTGCCAGTTCGGATGCTCCATCTCCAGCCAGCCACGGAAGGCCTCCAGCCGCCACTCCAGCATCCACTCCGGCTCCTCCTTCTTGGCGGAGATGAAGCGGACGATATCCTCATTCAGACCCGGCGGGGCATACTCCTGCTCGATGTCGGTCACGAAGCCGTATTCGTAGCCCTTCTTGGTAACCTGCTCGATGGTTTCATTGCTTGCAGACATTGACACGCTCCGCTCAGCTGACTGCCGTTTTGACCCGTATGTCGATGCCGCGGAGGCTGGGGTGCTCCGGCGGCAGCGGTTGACTCATGTCCTTGATGCTTACGCCTTCCAGCGCCTGGTAGAAGGCTTCGTTGATGCGCGCCCAGTTACTGCTCACTTCGCAGTAGGGACTGTACTGGCATGCCGCACCACCGCCCTCGATGCAGTCGGTGAGTGCGATGGGCCCTTCGATGGCCCGAAGCACGTCGGCCAGGGAGATTTCCTCCGCCGGCCGTGCCAGACTGTAGCCGCCCCTGGAGCCGCGGTGCGACGCGAGCACCTCGGCACGCACCAGCTGCTTCAGGATCTTGCTGACAATGGCCTGCGGCAGACCGCGCTGCTCGGCAAGCCAGGCTGCACTGAACCGGTCCTCGCGCTCGGTGGCCATGAGCCCGAGGATGGCGGTTGCATAATCCGTTTCGCGGTTGATCCGTATCATGGTTAGACTCAGTCTACACTAAACAGGACCTTTTTGGTACACATTCATTATCACCCGGGCCGACGCCGGGGTGCAAAGGGGAGACTCGACGGCGTGCCGGAACGGTTGTGCACCATTGCTCAACAAGGCGTTCTGATGGCGGCGCTTGCCCTGCTGACGCCACCCATGGGCAGCGCCGTGGCCGCCCCGGGGGATTTCTGGGAAGTCCAGCAGTACTCCACCAACCTGCGATCGGGCCCCGGCACGGATCACGGCGTGTACACCCAGCGCGGCCGCGGCGACGTGGTCATGGAAGTCCACCGCGAGGGCGACTGGCTGCAGGTTGCCATCGATTCCGAGGGCCGCACGGCGTGGGTCCACCAACGGCTGCTGGAGCAGATCACCGTGGAACCCGGCGAAGCCGCCCCGGCGCCGAACTTCGACAACTTCGCCAGCCTGTTCGACCCGCAGGACCCCGACAACCAGTTCGGCGTGCCCGTCTACTTCCGCGAACCGGTGCATCTGGAATACGGCGTCCTGCGGGTGGACGCCCACGACGGCTTTCTCGAACTCGACCCCGACACCCGCGAAAGCCACCTGCGCAGCCTGCTGCGCCTGTGGTCCACGGCGGACAACTCCGGTGTTCCGGTCACGATCATCGTGCGCGACCCCGACACGCGCGAGCACCGCTACATCCGCAGCGACCTTCGCGGCGACCACGTCATCGGTGGCTCAAGCGAATAACCACAGGCACACCGCCACCGCCGCGATGACCGCCACCACGTCCGCGGTCAACGCGGCCGCCAGGGTGTGACGGATCCGGCGAATCTGCACGGCGCCGAAGTACACCGCGATGACATAGAAGGTGGTCTCCGTGGACCCCTGCAGTGTGGTCACCAGCATGCCGGTGTAGCTATCCGGCCCCACCGCCGGATCATTGATGATGGACGCCATGACACCGTAGGCCCCGGACCCGGAGAGCGGCCGCAGCAACGCCATGGGCAGGGCCTCTGCCGGCAGACCCAGCTGTTCGGTGAAGCCGCCGATCCAGCGCACCATGGCCTCCATGGCCCCGCTGGCCCGGAGCATGCCCACCGCCACGAGGATCGCCACCAGGTAGGGAATGATGCGCACTGCCACCTGGAACCCTTCCTTGGCGCCCTCCACGAAGACCTCGTAGATGCGCACCCCGCGGATCACGCCGTAGAGCAGAAAAAACACGATCAGACCGGGAATGATCCAGGGCGCGATCACGCGACCATAGACGATGCTCAGCGGGATCAGACTCAACAGGCCGGCGAGGAACAGGTAGGACACCCACACCGGATACCCTGTCTGCGACGCTTCGGCGGCTTCGGTCATGGCCGGCTCAGCCTCCTGTTCCTGCTGTAGGTCATGCGCGGCTGAATCCGGGGTGCCCTCCTCCGACCCCAGGCGGCCAGTCGGCACGGGATCCGGTTTCGGCACGGCACTCAGGCGCTGATAGGTCTTCGCGGCAATGACGGCCGCCACCGTGGCGCAGGCGGTTGCGAACAGCGTCGAGGGGAGGATGGCCGCAGGTTCGACGGACCCCGAAGCCGCACGCAGTGCGATCACGCCCGTGGGCAGCAGCGTGATACTGGAGGTGTTGATGGCCAGAAACAGCGCCATGCTGTTGGTGGCGGTGCCCTTGTGCGGATTGAGCTTGTCCAGCTCCTGCATGGCGCGGATGCCGAAGGGCGTGGCGGCATTGCCGAGCCCCAGGGCATTGGCCGACATGTTCAGGATCATGGCCCCCATGGCGGGGTGATCCGGGGGCACGTCCGGAAACAGGCGCGTCATTAGTGGCCGGATCAGACGGGCGAGCACGGTGAGCATGCCGCCGGCCTCGGCGACCTTCATCAGCCCCAGGAACAGCGTCATCACGCCGATGAGACCAATGGCCAGTTCCACCGCGCCGCCGGCGGATTCCACCACCGCCTCCGAGAGCTCGGCCATGGGCGTGGTGGCTTCGGGGTCGTCCGGATCGCCGGGTTCCCGGGTGACTTGATGCCAGGCCGCGGTGACGAACGCGACCAGAACGATCAGCAGGAATACCGTATTCATCGGCCGATCCGGCCTCCCCGACAGTCGGACCGTGCCCGGTCCCGATCCACAGTAAACGCGACGAAGAGTCGGGTCCGGGATGCCGCCACGTCAAGCGTCGTCGATTCCGGACGCCCGGGGGGTGGACCTGCGGAGTTCATCGCGCCATGCTATCGCGCCGCAATCCTGCCGCATGGAGGTCCACGCATGACCCGCGTGACGGGCTTTATCGTCTTTGCCGCCGCCGTGATCACGGCACTGGTGTTCGTCATCATCGCCAGCTTCAACCGCATGCCTGAACCGTACGCCAGCTGCGTGGACGCCCACCGGGATCGACCCGACGTCGCCCTGGAAGCAAGCTACGATACGGACCTGATCCTGGACGAGGACATGTCCAGCGTCGAGGAAGGTAGCCACGACGGCATTGGCTACCGGGTGATCGTCGCCGACGTCGCCCCGGCATCACGCGCCGCAGGCCCGGGCGTCACCCTGACCTGCTACGAGGTGGACGGCCACGGTAGCCTACTGCTGGACGAGAAAACATTCAGGGACATGGTGGGCATGAAC
>LKMJ01007181.1_pt1 | contig 10502 bp, 7 predicted proteins | sample 643391 | NCBI WGS metagenome assembly LKMJ01 (sample SAMN04112250, study PRJNA286221) | soda lake metagenome | biome: soda lake; feature: Kulunda Steppe; material: water; isolation source: sample PL-Br10 brine of Picturesque Lake | place: Russia: Kulunda steppe | collected 2010-07
ACGCGTTTCTCGACGCGGCCAACGCCGAACTCGTCGGGGAGATGGTCGACGAACTCGCCGGGGAGGCCCAGTTCGTCGTTGTTTCGCACCGCTCGGCCATGCTCGAACGCTCCGAACGCGCTATCGGCGTGACGATGCAGGACAACAACGCCTCGGCGGTGACTGGCATCGACCTGTCGAGTGACGAGGAGAAGCCGGAGGTGCCTGCTGATGACTGACCGGGGTGACTTTTGTGACTGACCCAGAGATTCCACTAGACATCACGGGCCACGAAGACCGTGAACCGCCGTCCGCATCGTCGACTGGCTTGCTCGACACCGAGGAAGCGAGCGAGGATGATGGAAGACAGGGCAACGAGGGTGCTGATACTGAGGTGAGAGAGGGCGAGTCTGTCGACGACGAACAAGAAACAGACAGCGAATCCAGAGACGCGGAGAGCGAGGAGGTCGAGCCGGTCGAAGTGCTCGTTCAGATGGCAGAAGACGGTGCTATCGACCCGTGGGACATCGATATCGTCGAGGTTACCGACAAGTTCCTCGACCGACTGGACGAGGCTGACCTGCGGACCTCAGGTCGCGCGTTGTTTTATGCGAGCGTGCTCTTGCGGATGAAAAGCGATGCGATGTTGCAGGAGGACGACGTGGAAGAGGACGTCCCGGAGCCATGGGAGCAGGCGATGGCCGGGGAGGAGCTAATTGATGATGTCGACCCCTTTGCCACGCTGGAACACGAGATGGACCGCAGGCTGGAGCGGAAACGTGCTCGTGGGATGCCACAGACGCTTGACGAACTGGTTAGAGACCTCCGCGAGGCCGAGCGTGATAACTGGTGGAAAGAGTCCCGCGAGTACGATACCAGCGACTCTCCCGACAGACACAGTCGGGGGACACAGGAGCTCGATTACCGCTCGGCCGACGAGTTCCGGATGGACGACGAGCCGACCGAGGCGGAGGTGACCGAAAAGACCCACGGCGAGGATATCGATGCCATAATCGAGGACGTTCACGCCGCAGTTCGGGAGCAGTACGACCAGGGGCGGGCGGAGGTGCTCTTTCGCGAAGTCGCGACGGTCGGTGGCTCTCGCGTCGAGACCTACCTCGGGTTGCTCTTTCTCTCTCACCGCGGCCAGGTCCGCCTCCAGCAAGACGACCTCTTCGGCGACCTCTGGATTCAGGACCCCAGCGCGGCGACAGTATCGGACGAAGTAGTCGCTGATTGAGCGACAAACCTGTCTTTTTGGGGGTACAAACCGGCGGTTCTTCTTACTCGAGTACTTCGGCAGCGTTGTCACGCGGCTCGTACCCCAGTAGACGCATCGTTTCGGTGAGAGAGTGGAACCGTTCGTCGTTTCTGGACACAGCGTTGACGGTGACGGGGTTCTTCGGGAGGTCTGCGGTGACTGCTTTCCGGTGGACGTCGCGGCAGTCATGGGGGCTGAGCCAGAGTGCCCGCGCGAACCGGGCTTTTCCGGCATCGGTGGCGTCCTCGACTTCCGTTCTGAGCTCATCTTCTGTCATGTACCAGCCGATACGGAGGTTGACAATTTCGAGGTCCTCGGCGTGTGCGTAGAATGTCGTCAATCCTTCACACGCAGCCTTGCTCACTCCGTAGTAGGTGTCCGGGGACGGCGGTGCGTCTCCATCAACCGTCTCGGCGTAGCCGGTGGTCATCTTCTCGGGGTCGTCGTCGACAGCGTTGTACGTGCCCACAGCGTGGTTCGAGGAGGCGAACACCACCCGGTCGATCCCGTTTTCGACAGCCGCATCGAGTACGTGTTTCGTTCCGTGTATATTAATTTCAGCGACAGTCTCCCACGGTGCTTCCGGCGACGCTGCACCTGCGAGATGGACGACGACATCGACGGAATCGAGTTTCTTGGTCACTTCCTCCGGGTCGGTGACGTCGAGGAGTTCGGTTTCGACATCCTCGTGTTCGGAGTGGCTGAACGCCACCACCTTGTCCGAGTCGTCGAACGCTCCGAGTAGTTCCCGGCCGATGTTCCCCGATGCTCCGGTAAGTGCTATCCGTGCCATCAGATGAACATACTGAACGTGCGCAAATGAACCGTCGGTAGTATCGTTTGAGTAATCATTTGGGCAGAGCGACACCGTCGACAACTAGATACCTGTCGGAGCCTGGTCTCGTACGTCCCTGAAAGCGCCCTGGACAACTTCCGAGAGCGCGGGATGAACGTGGATTGTCTCTGCGATCGTCGTCGCGTTGGCACCAGCCGCGACTGCCGTACTCACTTCGTGAATCAGTGTGGAGGCCTCCGGGCCAACGATGTGACAGCCGAGTACCTTGCCGTCCGTCCCGACGAGAACTTTCGCAAACCCTCCATCGTGGTCGAGAGTCTCCCCGAGTGCGGTCTCGTCGTATTCAAAGGTCCCTACTTTGTACGATTTACCTTCGAGTTCATCTTCGGTCTTGCCGAGACTCGCAACCTGCGGTGAGCCGAAGATTGCGTGGGCCATTCCGGGATATTTCACTCGTTCTTCAGCGCCCCTGAGGGCATTATCGAGGACGTACTCTGCTTCCTTGTCGCCAGAGTGTTTGAACATGTGATTCCCGGCGATGTCTCCGATGGCATAGACGCCCTTCACGGAGGTGCGAAGGTACTCGTCTGTTTCCACAAATCCTTTCTCAGTCGTCTCGATTCCTGCAGCCGATACGTCCCAGACATCCGAGTTCGGCCGGCGTCCGGTCGCGAGCAGGAGACGGTCGCCGTTCACCAAGATCTCCTCGCCGCCCTCGTCCTCGGCAGTGACCAGTTTTTCCCCGTCGTCCTCACTGATAGCTGTCGCGCTATGGCCGAGGTGGAGGTCGTATTTCTCCTGGTACACTTCAGTGAGTCGCTTTGCGATGTCCGGATCTTCGCGGTCGACGAGAACGTCGCCGTGGCCGACGATACTCACCTCCGAGCCCATCTGTGAGAAGAAATGAGCCATTTCTACGGCGATGTATCCCCCTCCGACGACGGCGAGACGTTCCGGTTGATCGGACAACCAGAGGGCTTCGTCGCTGGTGAGGAACGACGTCTCTTCGGTCCCCTCGATGGAGTCGGGAACCAGCGGTCGGGAGCCCCCGGCAAGGACAATACTGTCGGCACTGAGCAGTTCGCTACTTCCCTCACCCTTTTCGCCGGTGTCGATTTCGATAGTTCGTTCGTCGACGAAGCGTCCTTCGCACTGATAGAGGGAGATATTGCTGTGTTCGCGAGCGCGCTCGGCCTTTGCCTCGGCGGCGTTCTCTATTACTTCCCGCACCTCGTCGACCATACGTTCGAAGGCGATACCCTCGAGCGAGGCGTCGATACCGTACGAGTCGGCGCTGCGTATCGTCTTGACGATATCGGCCCGGTGAATGAGTTTCTTCGAGGGATTACAGCCCCGATTGAGACAGGTGCCACCGAGACGCCCTCGCTCGACCAGTGCGACGTCCCGTCCCTCTTCAGCGGCTGCCGATGCGACGATGTTCCCTGTCCCGCCACCAAGAACGATGAGGTCTAATGCAGTCATTTCGGACGCAATCTGGTACGCTACTGCCACTCTTGTCTGCTGTGCGCGCTCTAGCAGACAGTTTTTCCCCCTCTAACAAGACTATTAATTATGTACAACGGGCTTGACCTGGTCAACTCACTGAGCATGCCACCATCCCGGTGCAACGGTGAACTGGATGGCTGAGAGTTCGTACACGCCAATCGAGGAGTACGGCATCATCGGTAATTTAGAGACGTGTGCGCTCGTCGGACCCTCCGGGTCGGTCGACTGGTTTCCTTTTCCACATCTCGAATCGCCGAGTATCCTCGCCGCTATCCTGGACACTGAGAGGGGCGGTCACTTTCAGATTCAACCTGTGGACTCGGTCGAGAGCAGCCAGGCGTACGTGGAGGGAACGAACGTCCTGAAAACGACGTTCACGACGCAGGATGGGACGGTCACGGTAACTGATTTCCTCCCCCCGGCTGGGAAGGTTAACCAGCCGAAGAAAGTCCTCTATCGGAAGGTAACCGCTCACGGCGGCGTGAGCGACATCGCGGTCGAGTACGATCCGCAGTTCGACTACGGTCGTGCCGATACAATCATTACCAGTACAGACAGGGGCGTTCACGCGGAGGGCGGTGGAGAGCAGACGCTGTTGGAGAGTTCAGTCAAGCTGGACGTCCACGACGGGCGGGCGACTGGCACTGTTACGCTCGCTGCCGGAGACAGCGTGTGGTTCATGCTTCGGTGTACAGGAGCAGAGGACGCGTCGACAGACCCCGGGAAGGCGCTGGAAGAGACGGTCGAGTACTGGAGAGACTGGGCCCACAGCTGTGAACAAGGAGGGGAAGCCTGCGCCTTCGGAGGACCGTGGCACGACCTCGTCGTTCGGTCGGCCCTCACGTTGAAACTCCTCACTCACGTCGAATCTGGTGCGATTGCTGCCGCGCCAACGACGTCACTCCCCGAGCACATTGGCGGGGTTCGAAACTGGGATTACCGGTACAACTGGCTGCGAGACGCCGGGTTTACGATTCAGGCGCTGATGAACCTCGGCCACGTCGACGAAGCAGTCGAGTACTTCGACTGGTTCATCGACCTGTGTCACACCGCTAGTCCGGAAGAACTTCGCCCTCTCTATGGTCTCCATGGAGATTCGGACCTCGGCGAGCAGGAGCTCACCCATCTCGAAGGTTACCGCAACTCCCGCCCCGTCCGGATTGGGAACGAGGCTGCAGAGCAGACGCAACTGGATATCTACGGCGAGTTGCTGCTCGCTGTCGACGACATGCACTGCTACGGACGAGAGATAGGTGCTGACGACTGGGCGATGGTTCGGGGCATCGTCGACCACGTCGTCGACGTGTGGGACGACCGCGATGCCGGTATCTGGGAGGTTCGTAGCGGCAACGAACATTTCGTCTTCTCGAAGGTGATGTGCTGGGTTGCGCTGGACCGTGGCATCGCGATTGCGACCGATGCGAACCTTGACGCCCCTGTCGAATCGTGGCGACAAACACGGGAACGAATCAGGGAGGACATCCTCGAAAACGGGTACGACAAAGAAATCGGCTCGTTTATGCAGACGTACGGCACCGACACGGTTGACGCAACGGGATTATTGATTCCGGTCGTTGGATTCCTTCCGTTCGACGACGAGCGAGTGCAGGGAACCATCGAGACAATCGAGAGCAGACTCGTCGACGACGACGTGCTCGTCCGTCGGTACGACGGCGACGACGGGCTGCCGGGTGAGGAGGGCGCGTTCGTCCTGTGTTCGTGCTGGTTGATCAATGCGCTCTCACTGTCCGGTCGAGTCGACGACGCTCGAGAACGGTTCGAGGCACTAATTGAATACGTGAGTCCGCTCAACCTGGTTGCAGAAGAGATAGACACAGAGACCGGACGGTATCTCGGTAACTTCCCGCAGGCGTTCAGTCATATCGGGGTTATCAATAGCGCGCTGTACCTCGCCTACGCAGAAGAGGGTGAGGTACCTGGTCCCGAACCGATTGGTGTGCGACTCGGCGACCCGGTTGTAACAGACTGAGAAACAGCCGGTGGAGGGTATATCCGTTCTCGAGGGCAGGTCAAACCAACAGACTGCAAGCGACTATCGTCATAGGAGTCCGTGCCGACGACGAGCGCAATCTTTTTGACCAGTGACGGGATAGGTGGAGACATGATGGTAGGTGTCCGTTTTACAGGCCCGCTGTAAGCGACACCTGCCGGTTCTGTCGCCGTCTGGGCTCGCCCAGCGGCGGCTTCAGCGCAGCCCCGACACGGTTCTCTCGGGGGAGGTACACAGATGTCACAACAAGCGTCTACCATAACTGTCGTCCTCCCGGACGGCTCAGAGCTGGAAGTTGAGCACGGTGCAACGGTTGAGGACGTCGCCTACGAAATCGGTCCCGGTCTGGGCCGGGACACGGTCGCGGGCGTCGTCGACGGTGACCTCGTCGACAAGGCGACACCGCTCACCTCGGACTGCAGAATCGAAATTGTCACCGAGGGTAGCGACGAGTATCTCGATGTGCTCCGCCACACCGGTGCTCACGTCTTTGCACAGGCGCTCCAGCGCCTCTACCCCGAGGCGAAACTCGCTATCGGTCCGCCAACTGACGACGGCTTTTATTATGACATCACTGGTGTCGACCTGGACGAAAGTGACTTTGCAGACATCGAGGCAGAGATGGACGAGATTGTCGGGGCCGACTACGAACTGGAACGTATCGAGCGTCCCCACGAGGAAGCAGTCGACAAATACGGCGACAACCCCTACAAGCGAGATATCCTCGAGACCGAGGCCGGTGGCGAGGACGTGGTCTCCTTTTACGTTCAGGACGACTGGGAAGACCTCTGTGAGGGACCCCACGTCGAGTCGACTGGCGAAATTGGCGCGATTACGCTGCTGGAGATGTCCGCCGCCTACTGGCGTGGCGACGAAGAGAACGACCAGTTGACCCGCGTCTACGGAACCGCCTTCGAGAGCGAGGACGACCTCGAGCAGTTCCTCACTCGGCGCGAGGAGGCCAAAGAGCGCGACCACCGCAAAATCGGCCGGGAGATGGATCTGTTCTCGGTCCCCGACCACTCTCCCGGGTGCGCCCACTACCACCCCAACGGGATGGAGATTCGCCGCGAACTCGAGGAATACATCCGCGACAAGAACGATGACCTCGGCTACGACGAGGTCTGGACGCCCGAGTTGAACAAGGCAGAACTCTGGAAGCCGACCGGCCACTACGACGCGTTCAAGGAGGAGGGTGAGATGTTCGCCTGGGAACAGGACGATACCGAGTACGGCCTCAAGCCGATGAACTGTGCGAACCACGCTCATATCTACTCCGAGGGGCAGTACTCCTACCGCGACCTCCCCATCAGATTCTCGGAGTTCGGGACAGTCTACCGCAACGAGCAGTCGGGCGAACTCTCGGGTCTCCTTCGCGTGCGCGGACTGACTCAAGACGACGGCCACGCGTTCATCCGTCGCGACCAGATAGAGAGCGAAATCACCCAGACGCTCGAGATTATCGAGGAGATCTACAGCATGTTCGACCTCGAAGTGCTCTACAAACTGGAGACGAAAGGCGACAACGCCGTCGGCAGCGACGACATCTGGGAGGAAGCCACGCAAGGACTCCGTGACTCGCTTGACTCGCTCGGCCTCGACTACGACATCGAACCAGGTGAGGCGGCCTTCTACGGCCCGAAAATCGGGCTCGATGCGAGAGACGCACTGGGACGCGAGTGGACTATCGGGACCGTCCAGCTCGATTTCAACATCCCGGAGCGCCTCGATTTGACCTACGTCGGCGAGGACAACGAGGAGCACCGACCGGTGATGGTCCACCGTGCGCTGCTCGGCAGCTTCGAGCGGTTCATGGGCGTGATGATAGAGCACTTCGGTGGGAACTTCCCGACGTGGCTCGCGCCGGAACAGGTCCGGATTCTTCCGGTTTCCGACGACAATATCGGCTACGCAAAGCGCCTCAAGCATGCGGAGTTCGGCGAGTTCCGTGTCGAGATCGAGGACCGCTCGTGGACAGTCGGCAAGAAAATCCAGAACGCCCACGACGACCGCGTCCCCTACATGCTCATCATCGGTGACGACGAAGAAGAGTCCGGGACCGTCTCCGTCCGTGACCGCTTCGAGAACCAGCAGAAAGATATCAGTATCGAGGAGTTCCGCGAACACCTCGAGAGCGAAGTCGGCGAGAAACGGGTCGAGCCGGACTTCCTGCAGTAGCAGTTTCGTTCGAGTTGGTTGCGCTTTGCATTCATTTATAAGTGAGTACGCACCCAGCTAGACGTCAATGCCAGCAGTCGAAACGCGGGACCTGACGAAACAGTACGGCGACGTGTACGCCCTGGACGGCCTCGATTTGCGGGTTGAGCGGGGCGAACTCTACGGTCTGCTGGGGCCGAACGGGTCGGGAAAGACCACGACGATAGAGATACTGACCGGTCAACGGACGCCAACATCAGGCGAGGCGTCGGTGCTCGATACCGACCCAGTGGAGCGTCCGCTCGACGTTCGACGGTCGGTCGGTATCCTCCCCGAACGCGAGGACCCGCCGAGTTTCCTGACGCCGCGGGAGTACCTCCAGTTCGTCGGCGACGTGCGAGAGATCGACGACATCGACTCGCGTATCGAGGAGTGGTCGGGCAAACTCGAGTTTCGAGGGATTCTCGATACGCTCACGACGGACCTCTCTGAGGGCGAACGCCAGCGCGTCATGCTTGCACAGGTGTTCGTCCACGAGCCGGAACTGGTGTTCATCGACGAGCCGCTGGTCAATCTCGACCCGCTGATGCAGGCCGAAGTCAAGGAAATACTCAGGGCGTACTGCGAGGCAGGCAACACCCTATTCCTCTCGACACATTTCATGGAAGTCGCCGAGGAGCTCTGTACTCGAGTCGGTATCATTGCCAATGGCGCGCTCGTCACCGAGCAGGACCCGCGGGACCTTGGAGAAGGCAGACTGCTGGAGACGTTCGCGACCGAGGTGGGACAGGCGACACCTGCGGAGGTCGGTGGCCCGTGAGCGGCGTGCTCACCCGCACTCTCTTTCGTCAGATGCTCGTCGAGGAGTTCCGGATGCACACCTCGCTGTTCGGCGAGCAGCGGTTCGTCGTCTTCCCCCTGTTCGTCGCGGGAGTGGTCGCCGGTGGTGCGTGGCTGCTGGGACTGACCGGGACACCGATCGAGACGGTCGTGGCCGGCGTCCATCTACTCGTCTTCTTCTTCGGGCTGCAGGTCGGCACAGCCGGACTCGTGGGACGTGATGCAATGCGAGACGTCCTCGGCGACATGACGTTGCTAGTCTTCTCCGCACGGACGCTTCCAGTCTCCCGTCGCCACCTGCTCGCGGTCTTTCTCGTCAAAGACCTCGTGTACTACTTCATTCTGTTCCTCACTCCGGTGGTGGTTGGCTTCGTCCCGCTCGTCTTCGTCGGAGAGCTGTCAGCTGTCGACCTCGCCATCTTCTGGGCTACTGTGACCGGAACGTTCGCGCTCGGCGCGGCGGCGAGTCTCACCCTCGCCGGTGTCGCTGGCCGGAGTCGCCTTGCTGTCCTCGCCGTGCTCGCGGCGGCCATCGCTGCCCTTGTGGTCGCCCCACAGGAACTCGTGTCATTTACTCCCTACGGAGCGTATCTGGACCGCACTGCGACGGGTCTCATCACCGGAACAGTTCCGGTCGTGGCGCTACTCGCCGCCGGCCCGTTCGTCTTCGAACCGACGTCCAGCAGGACAGTCAGAAGAATCGAATCGAACAGGTTCGAGCAGTTGCGCTCGCTCGGGGACGCGACGACGGTTCGACCACTGCTCGAGGTCACGCGTTCCAGTGGCTCGGTCTGGAAGGTTGCCTTCTCGCTGGGCGTCCTTTTCGGCGTGGCTGCGCTGTTACTTGACCGCGTTGCTGCTGCGACAAACATCGAACCCTCCGCTGGTATCGCCTTCGGCACGCTGCTCGCTCTCGGAACGTTCACGACGTACAACTGGGTGACCCAGTTCGACGACCCGAGGGAGTACCTGCGCTACCCCGTTGGCATGGACGTGGTCTTTCGCGGCAAACGAAGAGCCTTCTTCGCCCTCTCGATGCCGACCGGCTTCGTCTACCTCGCACTGGCGGGGGTCTGGTATCCCGCAACGGATCTGCTTCTCGGCGCTGTCGTCTTCCCGCTCGTCTCCGTGTACGTTTTCGGTGTCACGGCGTACCTGACGGGCCTCTCGGCTAACGAGTTGCTGTTCGATACATCGCTGTTTGCGCTTTACGGCGTAGCGCTCGCGGTCGTTGCGACACCGTTGCTCGTTGCAGCCCTTGCCTATGGTACAGCCCCGACCGAATCAGTCGGCGTGGCGGTTGCTCTCTCCGCTGGCGCGGCCCTGGTCGGAGCTTTGCTCTCGCGGCGAGTCGGCTCGCGCTGGCACGACCGCCTCCGGAACGAATCGTAAACTCAGCCGCTCGCCGACCACTGCCATTATGTCGGTACAGCCGTCGGAGTAGGTATGGACGGTGCAATCATCGACCTCGACGGGACGGTCTATCGTGGCGGGAACTTGCTCCCGGGGGCGAAGGAGGGCGTCGAATCGCTCCGCACTGCCGGCCTCGATATCCTGTTCTTCTCGAATAATCCTATCCGTGACGGGAAATCCTACGCTGCACACCTCACCGAGTTCGGCATCCCGACTGAACCCTCCGAGGCGTGTTCTTCGGGCGTCGTAACCACCGAGTACCTCCATGAGAACCACAGTGATGACCGAATCCTCTTGATTGGGGCTGAGGGTCTTCGAGAACAACTCCGTGCTGCAGGATTGCTGTTGACGACGAATCCCCGCGAGGCGGACGTGCTGGTCACCTCGTGGACTCCGAAATTCGATTATGCGGACATGCAGTCAGCACTCGACGCTGTGGACGACAGCGTTGCGTTTCTCGGCACAGACCCCGACCGGACGTTTCCGGCAGAGGATGGTCAGCGAGTCCCTGGCTCGGGTGCGGTTATTGGTGCGATCTC
>LKMJ01007183.1_pt1 | contig 10501 bp, 15 predicted proteins | sample 643391 | NCBI WGS metagenome assembly LKMJ01 (sample SAMN04112250, study PRJNA286221) | soda lake metagenome | biome: soda lake; feature: Kulunda Steppe; material: water; isolation source: sample PL-Br10 brine of Picturesque Lake | place: Russia: Kulunda steppe | collected 2010-07
ACATGCGCACACACACGCGCACACACACACACACACACACGCGCGCGCACACACACACGCACATGCACACGCACGAACGCACGCACGCAAAGACACACATACGCACGCGCACACGCGCACACACGCACACATGCGCACGCGCACACACAAACGCACACGCGCACACGCACACGCACACACATGTGCACACACATGCGCACACACGCGCACACACGCACACGCGCGCACACACACACACACATACACACACAGAGGTACACAAGCGCATGATTGAACACACAACCAAAACGCACGCACACACATTTTGTATGCATGCGCACATACACTCCCCCCAAGCGCGCTATGAACACACGCTCTGCTGCTTGTCCCGCGCCTGTTGCCATGAATACCAGCAGGGGTCACCGGGTCATGACCGTGAGTCCTCGGTACGCCCACTACCAGGACGCCTACGACTCCGGCCTGCGCGTGCCTGTGCACAGTGCTAGCGATGGCTGGCAGGAGTTGAGCCTCCAGGCGCCCCTGCCCGCAAGGCCTGCAGCTGCGCAGCCTGCGCCCGCTGGTGCCATAGCACAGCCTGCCCCCCCTGGTGCCATAGCACAGGGCTCAGCAGCGGCGGCAGTGGCGGCGGCGGGCGCAGACACAGAGGCGGCAGCTTGCGCGGCGTACGGGCTGCAAGGGTCCCAAAGGCAGGCCAGCAGCAGCTTAGCTCCTGATCCCAGCAGCAGCAACAGCAGCAGGGGCGGCGGCGGCGGCGGCAGCTATGTGCGCTTCTTCCTGAGCCGCGCACAGGGGGATGGCGTGGACCGTGTTTTTGTGGACCATCCGCTGTTCGAGGCGGGGCCGCCCAGCGCTGACCCCTCCACGGGGGTGCTCACCTACAGCCACGGCATCAGTGAGGCGGACCAGCAGGTGCACCACCGCATGGCAGGCATGCAGGATGCACGTGCATGTGCATGCATGTGTGTGTGTGCTTGTGTGTGTGCAAGCGTGTGTGCATATGTGTGTGTGTGTGTGCGCACGTGTGTGTGTGTGTGCGCACGCGCACGCGCTCGTGTTACCCCTACCTGCCATTTTCCCCCCTGTGTCAGAGGATAGACTGGTTGCTGGCCTTGTGTCTCCATGCTGTGTACAGTTCCTTGCATGTGTGTGCCATGCTGCATCGGCAATGGAGTGCCTTATGTTCATACATGCTTCCAAGCTTACAGCCAAAGGCCACTCCTCCCTGCACTAGCGTATGCATGCTCACAATATCACCCACATGCGCGCATGCACGCATGTTCACGTGCAGGCGCGCAACAGCGTGCTGTGCCAGGCCGCCATCTCTGCGCCCGTGCTGCTGTGGGGGCGTGCTGGCGCTGCACTGCCGTCCGCACTTCTGCCGTGCGCGTGGGGCATCCACCACGGGCTCGCGCGCCCCTCTGTGCTCAGCTGGGGCCATGTCTGCGGCAGCCCAGGGGGCAGGGGCGCTGTGGCGGCAGCCATGCAGAGCCAGGAGTGGCTGCAGACGCAGCTGCAGCCACGGCAGCAGCGAGCACAGCAGCCGCTGGAGCAGGAGCAGCAGGTGCAGGAGGAGCCGCAGCAGCAGCCACGGCAGAGCATGGGACCTGAGCGCCCACGCATCCGTAGACGGCGGCAGACGCGGTGGCTAGCGCAGCAGGGGAAAAAACAGCAGCCGCAGCAGCAGCAGGAAAAGCTGCCACTGCAGCCGCAGCAGGAGCAGCTGCAGCCGTATGCTGAGCTACAACCTGCAGAGGACCAGCTCCAGGCGCATGTGCTGGCGCAACTGGAGCTGCAGCAGCAGCTGTTGATGCAGCTGCAGCAGCTGCACCTGCACAACCCACTGCACAAACCAGCCTCGCATGATGCTGCTAATGCTGCTGATGCTGTTGATTCCACTGCTACCCGTTCCAGCTTGCCTCTATCATCTCTTAGATCTGGGGCTTCAAGAGCAGGCAAGAGGGGTGAGGGGAGGGCATCCAGCAGCGGCAGCAGCAACAGCAGGAAAGAATTGGTACGCCATAATGACTGCGGCAGCGGCAGCAGCAGCAGCAATGAAGGCGATGATGACAGCTGTCTCTGGGAGTGCAGTCATGACCCCATCATTTTCGTGGGAAATGACTGGCCGTCGGGACTGTTGCCCATGTGGCTGAAGACGTACAGTGAAGTGGCCCAGCGGCAGCAGCAGCAGCAGCAGCAGCAGCAAGAGTGCGCGCGGGCTGCAGCAGAAGCTGAGCAATGGGAAGCGCCGCTGCAAAGTTTGGCAGGGCTCCCAGAGCAGCAGCAGCAGCAGCAGCAGCAGCAGGAGCTGCAGGAGCGACAGCAGCCGCCTTATCATTGGTCACCTCGGTGCAATAGCCTGGGTACAGAGCGACAGCAGCCGCCTTATCATTGGTCACCTCGGTGCAATAGCCTGGGTACAGAGCGACAGCAGCCGCCTTATCATTGGTCACCTCGGTGCAATAGCCTGGGTACAGAGCGACAGGCGCAATGCCAAGCTATGCAGCAGCAGCAGCAGCAGCAGATGCCACCCCCGCTGTCGCCGCCACGGCAGCTGCCTCAGCCCAGCCCGCAGCAGGAGCACCCACAGACTGCACAGCCGCACCAGCACCAGCAGCAGCAACCAGCGGCTGTGCAACAGCAGCAGCCGCCGCAGCTGGCCAGCCTGCAGCAAGCACTGCAGCATCAACCGCTGGAGCGCAGCCCAGAGGCCTGTGCCGAGGCAGCCGCCACCAGCACTGCTTCAGCAGCTGCGCCTGCTGCGCGCGACATGCAGCTGCGGGCAGAGGCTCCAGCGCCTGGGGCGGGCCAGTGGCAGCCGCACGGCAGGCGGAGCTCGTTGGAGGCATTCCAAGGGTTCCTGGGCTCCCAGTTGCATGGACGCACCCGCTTTGTGTGCGCAGTGCACAACTTTGCCTACCAGGTGCGCATTTTCGTACCCTGCCTAAAGTGGGAGCAGCAGCAGCAGCAGCAGCAGCAGCATCCTAGTTGTAATTATCATTGACATCCTCCTCATCAACATCCTCCCCCTCCCCATCAACATCCTCCTCATCAACATCCTCATCCTCAACATCATCATTACACAGCATATCATGCATCAACAACGACGACAACAACAACAACAACAACAACAACAACAACAACAACAACAACAACGACAACAACCACCACAACAACAACCAGCTACGTTTTTGAACAGAGAAAAAACAGCAGCAGTAGTAGCAGCAGCAGCAACAGGAGCAGAGGCACCTGCCCTCCCTCCCTCTCGTCAGACACACCCGCAAACACATAGGCATGGGCCAACGGTCCCCGAGTGCCAATAAGCACGCCCTCCCACCCTATGCAAGTGCATGCGCTTGTGCAGCGAATTATTGCGCCGGCGAATGCCTTCACATTATAACGCCACAGGCGGCCCCCATCCATACAAAGACAAACCAATGAGCACATACTCTTTGCGCACAAGCGCCCCCCATCCCCTACAAACACACTGCAGCAGAGCAAGTACACAGGCAAACATGTTGAGCAATGCATAATAAGGCATCCATATGCATGCGCACATGCACGCACACACAAACACACGCGCACACACACGCGCACAAGCACACAAACAAACACAACACACACACACACACACACGCACACACACACACAGGGCTTGTTCCCCGCCAGCACCTTCCCGCGGCTGGGCCTGCCTGTGGACCGGCTGCGCGAGCTGCTGACGGGTGAAGGGGCCCCACAGCCCTTCCACGCCCCTCCACCTGAAGAGCCTCCCTGGCTCCCTCCCTACCCTGCGCGCGGCGCACCCATGCCGCCCTTGCAGTCGCCGTCCTCCCTAGCACATGCGCAGGGTAAGCCTGTGACACACCCTAGCAGCAGCAGCAGCAGCGGCAGCAGCAGCAGCAGCAGGGCCACCACCACCGAAAACAACAGCAAGAGCAGGAGCAGCGGCAGCGGCGACGAGGAAGCCCATAGCCAGTGCCAGGGCACATCCTCAAGCAGCCGCAGCCCCAGCCGAAGCCGCAGCCGCAGTGAGACCAGGAGCAGTGCAAGCGGCAGCGCCATCGGTGGCAGTGGCGGCGATGGCTGTGCTCCCGTGCCCCACCACCCAAATGGAAGCCGGGCAAGGGACGCAGGCCCAGGCCCGCATAGCAAGCCGGCCACGTCATGGCCCCCGGGCACAGACACGCGCAGCTTCAAGCTGGAGGGCGCGCGTGTGGGCTGGCTGCAGGCGGCGCTGCTGAGCAGCGACCTCATCGTAACTGTCAGCCCCACCCACGCTGTGGAGCTGCAGCAGCAGGCGCAGGAGATGCATGCTCTGCAGCAGCAGCAGCAGCAGCAGCAGCTGCCGGACCGGGCCCTGCGATGCCCCTCCCCCTCGCCTCACCTTGCGCCCGCCCACCAAGCAGACAGGAGCCTGGAGGCGATGCTCTCCACCTCTGCCCTTGTCCTCCCTCCGCCCAGACATGCAGGCACAGCCCCGCAGCTGCATGCCCCACCCCCTGACTCCCCTGCAGCAGCGCAGCGACCGCAACGCTTGAACCCTGCTACTGGGGTTGCGTGTGGGCCGCATGTGTCTCGTGCGCTGGGGGCTGTGCACGAGCGTGGCGTGGTTGGCATCCTTAACGGTGCGTGCGTGCGTGTGAGCGCATTTGTGTTTGTGTGTGTGTGCAAGCATTTGTGCATGTGTGTGTGCGTGTGTTTGTATGTGTTGATCGTGCATGCGCATGCCTTCATGTGTGTGAGTGTGTGTGTGTGTGTGTGTGTGTGTGTGTGCACCAATTCGCGTCCCTGCAGTTGTGCGGTTTGTGCACTGATTGCAACCAAGCATTCTGACCAGCACGCCTCGCCCAGCCACAGCTTGCAAGCAGGCCGTCAGGCACCTGCGGGAACAAGCGCGTGTATGCAGCCAGGCTGCCGCATGTGCAAGGCAGGCATACAAATTAGGGAACAAGCGCGTGTATGCAGCCAGGCTGCCGCATGTGCAAAAGGCAGGCATACACATTAGGGAACAAAGGTGCACTTTTGGCAAGAGCCGTGCACATTACACAGGGCTGCGCGTGCGCTCTCCATACCACAGCCCCCACTCATGCCCACCCTTGTGTGCTATTTCCCTCTCCACCCCCTCCGCTACCCATTCTTTTGCTGCTGCTGCTGCTGCTGCTGCTGCCACTGCTGCCGCTGCTGCTGCCGCTTGCAAGCTGCCAATGCAGGTGCTTGCGCGCACGCTGTGCCTGCAGGCATTGACATAAGCACTTGGTGCCCTTGGAGCGATGCCCACCTGCCGCGCGCACTGCGCTACTCTGCCGAGAATGCGGGCTACAAGAAGGCGCAGGCAAAGGCGCTGCTGCAGGTGCGCACACACAAACTTGAATGGCACAGGCTGTCTGCTGCCTGACACACACATGCACACACCCACATGCCGGTATGCAGCTGCTGCCTGACACATGCTCATGCATATTTGCACCAGGTTGCACCTACTCACGCGCATGCGCACGCACACCAAGTCTGCATGCACACACGCGCACACATGCCGGCATGTATCTGCTGCCTGACACACGCTCACGCGTGTGTGCACAAAGCCCGCATGCCTGCCTGTTGTTGGTGCCAGTTTGCCCACACCTGCCGCAAGAGGCAGGCGCGCTCATGCTCAGCTGCACCTGCTGCTTGCCACGCAGGCACCCAAATGAACATATGGCATCACAGTTGCATGCCCTGCCGGCTGCGTGCACGCAGGGTCGCCTTGGGCTGCGCATATGCTCATCCACGCCGCTGTTTGGCTTTGTTGGGCGGCTTGACCAGCAGAAGGGGACAGACATATTGCTGGCTGCACTGCCACACATCCTGGGCCCCTCCGCCATGAACAACTTGCGGCCCAGCATGCTACAGCAGCAGCAGCAGCAGCAGCAGCAGCAGCAGCAGCAGCAGCAGCATCCCGACCCCTGCAGCCACCCGCACATGACCAGCGCCGTGGTCGGTGCTGCCAGCAGCAGCCCTGCACGCGCGCGGCCAAACACATCTGGCAGCGGCAGCTCCTGTGAGGAGTGGCACGATGCTGAGAGGCATGCTGCTGAGAGGGAGGAGGGTGTGCCAAAGGCCACTGGTCCTGGCCCTGATAATGGTGAATTGCAGGCCCCTGACCCGCCTTTGCAGCCAGGGGGGCTGGCTGGCGGCCTGCGGCCCGGCGCCACTCGTGTGCGTGGGAACGGCAGGGCCGATGACAGCCGCCGTGCAAGGGCGGGCGAGATGTTTGAGGACAGCAGCCGCCTGCACGTGGAGGGCGGCCTGCCGCGTGTGTGGGGTGTGCAAGGCCGCGTGACGGAGCTGAACAGCCGCGGGCCCTCTCAGGCTGAGCAGCAGCAGCAGCAGCAGCAGCAGCAGCAGGACCTGCACCCGCCGCAAGCCATGAGCCACCAGCAGCAGCAGCAGCAGCAGCAGCAGCGGCAGCAGGACCACAAAGACTGGCACCTTTTTGGACATCCGCAGCCACTGCAGCCGCATAATCAGCAGCAGCCGCTACTTGCCGACCAGCTGGACCAACCGCAAGAGCAGCAGCCGCAGCAGCCGCCGCAGCAGCAGCAGCGGCAGTGGCAGAGGCTCGTGGTCCACCGCTCGTCTCGCAACCGCACCGTGGTAGAGGTGGCCAGCCCTGTGCCAAGGCAGCAGCAGCAGCAGCAGCAGCGGCGGCAGCAGCAAGCCAGGCACCTGCACCACTCGCCAACACCACCACGAGCTGCCCCACCTGCAGTATATGACACCCCCGCATCACACCCACCTCCGCCTGTTCCCGCGCAAGCTGTACCACTCACGCAGCCGCACCAGCAGCAGCCCGCAGCCTTGCGCGCTGAACCACAGCTTGCCCCACAGCCCCTGCACGCTAGGACACCACAGCCTGCAAAACAGCCCCTGCACGCTGGGACACCCCAGCCTGCCCCACAGCCCCTGCACGCTGGGACACCCCAGCCTGCCCCACAGCCCCCCAAGCACCAGGCGCAAGCACTCTCCCCTCCCGCCCCACCCCACACGCACGCAGCCCGACCGCAGCCTGCACCCCCACCCCACACACATGCGGCACAGTCCCAAGCCTGGCCTTTGCAGGCGGTGCTATTAGGTGAGGCGGGGCGCAGCGTGTTTTGCCGGCTGGTGCTGGCGTGCTCCTCCAGGACTGACATTGTGTGTACTGACCTGCACCGCTTCCACACCCCCCCCTCCCGCGCACTCAATGAGCCTGTACAGTTGCAATCAGAGCAGGTGCGCAATCAAGAGCGCGCTCTGCCAGGCATGCAGTCGCGCATGCACCGAGGCAGGCTAAGCACACATGCGAGGTGCACGCTTTTGGTCTCGAGCGTAACGGAGAGGGGTGCGCAGGCATGCTCGACGCACAGGCGCACGCGCACTGGCGCGCGCACACACGCATGCACGCAGGAGGACTTCCCCAAACATGCGGGAAGTGCACATGAGTGTGCTTGCTTGCTTTTGCATGGGAAAGCTACAGATGGAGCACAGCTTGGACACACATGTGCACATGCGCACACACGTGTGTGCACACAGGCACGGGCGAGGCGTGGATGGAGCACAGCCTGTCGTTGCTGCACCAGGCCTGGCCTGGCGCGTGCGTCGGCTTCCCTACCTTCAACGAGCCCCTGGCGCACCTGCTCATGGCGGCAGCAGACTACCTTCTGGTGCCGTCCAGGTACTTGTGGCTGGGAGCACGTGCGCACGTGCGCTTTCTGCACGCCTGCATGCCAGTGTGCACTCCGGTGTGCACTCAACTGCTCATGGCGGCGGCGGGCTGCCTGCTGGTGCCGTTCAGGTACTCATATGGCTTGGAAATGAGAAATAATGAATCATCTCACCTGGGCGGTGAAAAAAGTCCCCGAATTATTGATTCAGGAGAGGGGAGGGGGCCAATTTGGGCCAAGGCACTGAGTGACCCCTTCACAAGGGTTCACGGCTTGCAGCAGCGTACGCATGAGCGCTTTGTCGCGCCCATACCGAAGCACGCTCACCTGTTCCTGGCGGCAGCGGTCTGCCTGCTGGTGCTGCCAATGTCCAGCCTGTGTAAGCACAGGCCGCACAGCCTGGTGACCTGTCTGTTGGCACTGCCTGTTGTTGACACTGCCTGTTTGTTGACACTGCCTGGCTGGACACACACAGCGCCCACCATCCCTGTCCCCCATCCCATGCATGCCCAGGTTTGAGCCGTGTGGCCTCGTCGCACTGTGCGCGCTGCGCTACGGCACACCACCAGTCGTCACCCCAGTGGGGGGCCTGCTCGACATCGTGCAGCCGCAGTCACGACCGCAGCCTCCGGCAGCGCAAGCCCAAGGCGCCCACCCGCCGCGAGCCCCGCACCTGCAGCAGCCGCCCGAGCAGCCTGCGGTGCGGGATCAGCTGCGGCCCGAGGTGCCGCTGCACGCACGTCATGCGCAACCTGAACGTGCGCAGCCGCGCCCCAGCTCAGAGTCGCAAGGCTCCGGTGCGCCTGCGCCGCTGGCCGCCGGAGGCGCGGACGGCGGTGATCTAGGTCTCCTCATGGACCGGCTGGGCCCTGCAGATGATCCGAACGCGGTGCGGGCGGGCGTGGCGGCGCTGGTGGCGGCGCTGCGGCGCGCAGCAGACATGTATGGCACGCCCGCGTACCGCGCCATGCAGGTGGGTGGGGTTGAGAGCGAGCCCGTGTGCCCTCCTCTGAGCGGCATCGCACGGTCCGTGCACACACGGTCTGGCCATGCACACACGGTCCATGCACACACGGTCTGGCTATGCACACATGGTCCATGCACACACGGTCTGGCTATGCACACATGGTCCATGCACACACGGTCTAGCCATGCACACACGGTCCATGCACACACGGTCTGGCCATGCACACACGGTCTGGCCATGCACACACGGTCCATGCACGCACGGTCCATGCACACACGGTCTGGCCATGCACACACCGTCTGGCCATGCATACGCGGTCTGGCCATGCACACACGGTACATGCATGCAAGGTTTGGCCTTGCACACGCGGTCTAGCCATGCACACACGGTCTATGCTCACTCTCAGGTTTTCTTTAGGGGGGGGCTTCAGGGTACCCATGCAGAGGCCCTGCCTGTTTGGATTCGTGAGCTGTCACAGGGCCCTTGCATGCCATATGCGGAGACTGTAGGGCTGGTGCACAAAGGGGAGCTGTGGGGACTTAGAAGCTCGGCACCCCACCTCCTGAAAGCAGGGAGCTTGGGCTCATTTGTAACATCTTAAAGCAACGGTCCGGTTTTAGGCTCATGGATGTGATTGAGCGTGTAAGTCGTGTTCTTATGTGCTGCCCACATGCCAGAAGGAAGGCAGGGTGGTATTCATGCCCTGACAAGGGGGTGCGCACGCACGCAATGAGTTGCTGGTGTGTGCGCAAGCAGATGCGTGTGTTTTGTACTGTGGCCTGTTTAAGCCACTTGTTAGAAGCAAATCGATTGACGCCGGTCAGTCTGCCCCCTGCCCTTTCCGCAAGGCGCCCATCACAGCACACAGCGCGCCCCCAGCATTGCGTGCAACAGACATCAATACCAACAATGGTGTGCGGGGGAGGGGGCGGGGCAGCGGCGCTGGTGGATGGGGGCCTGGTCAAGGGGAGGCAGTGTGCGCGCACGTACATGCAAGCACACACCCATTTTTAGTGTCCCGCGTGTGCAACATAGAAGATATGTGCCTCAAACAAGCAAATTGGCTCTGACACACGGAATAAGTCATAGTACAAAACATGGTCAGCAGGCACGCCAGGGTATGAGTGTGTGCGTGCGCGCGCGCATGTGCAGGCGCGTGGGATGGCGTGCGACGTGTCGTGGGATGGCGCTGCAGAGGAGTGGGAGGCGGTCCTCAGCTCCACGCTGGGCCGGGACGCTGCCTGAATTCCGCGGCAGCCTGCCGCGCGCGCCCCTCCCCGCGACACGCCACTGGGACCACTCGTGCAGCGTGCACATGCTGCGGATGCCATGCATGCGTGTGATGGGCACAAGCGTGTGAGGCTTCATGGGGAGATCCACGAGGGGCGTGAGCACAATACTGCGCCATGCTTCACATGACTGGCTGCGGAGGCCCGAGTAGTGGAGTGTGCAACAGCTGCAGCGGCGCGGGTGATCTGCGTCTGCAGGAGTGTGTGCAGCAGCACAAATGGCCTGGCGGGCAGCAGCCACGCAGCTGCTGCTTGTGTGGTGGTGCAACTGCTGTTGCCGGGCGTGCTGCGCCGGAGGGGCCCCAGCAGGGAGCTCACCACCAGGGCCATGGAACTAAGGGCAGCAGCTCAGCTGAGTTGGCTAAGGTTTAAAGGGCTGGGGCCGAGCTCCTCAGCAGTGTTCCCGGCAGCCTAATCCTGCTGTGCATTACAATGATCTCACTTTCCGCGGACGGTGTGGCGGTGTGGCAGGGCGGCAGTGTGGCAGTGTGGCAGAGTGGCAGGGCGGCAGTGTGGCAGTGTGGCAGAGTGGTAGGTTGGCAGTGTGGCAGGGCGGCGGTGTGGCAGTG
>LKMJ01007184.1_pt1 | contig 10500 bp, 12 predicted proteins | sample 643391 | NCBI WGS metagenome assembly LKMJ01 (sample SAMN04112250, study PRJNA286221) | soda lake metagenome | biome: soda lake; feature: Kulunda Steppe; material: water; isolation source: sample PL-Br10 brine of Picturesque Lake | place: Russia: Kulunda steppe | collected 2010-07
GATGTTGAAGTTGATGCGAACGTTGCCAAAACGGTGTACGACCGAGCAATGGCTGAGATAGCCGAGGCAGAACAGAGCAACTACACGGTTGAGACGCTGGTTGTCGGGATTCCACAGTACCGAGCGTTGATGTACTATGCGAAATCAGTTGATGACTCCGTAACTGGGTACGACCCAGAAGACCTGTTTATGGGTATTGACCTGATTGCAGTGCCCGGACCGATGCTGCACGCCGTTCGGTCGAACAAAGAGTTGCTTTGGAAGAACCTCACCGAAGACGATGTGTGAGAACAGAGGTATTACGAACCATCACTACAATAGGGCACATGTAAATGAATACTATACATGACTTTCTCATCCAAGATGGTGTCGGCTTAAACCGGGCTGCACTGGAGATGAAGCATTTGCGAGCGCACATCGAATCGTTACCAAAAACAGCAGCAACGTTCCGTCTCCGTGATGTAGACGGGATTACCGGTCAAGTGTTTGAGGATGTCCACGTTGAGTTTGCCGGTGCGTGGCCACTGCACGAATCCTACGGTTCAACATCACGTGGGCCTCGGTATGTAAATCCGAACTACTATCACGCGCATCAGTTTTCAGACCTGATTGTTGAGTGTGGCTGTGGCGCGTTGATTGTCCAGAACTACGACTACGAGGACAGCCCATTCGATAACGACCACAATCACACGGAGGCGTGCTTACCGTTTGACCGCCTTCGAGCGCGAGCGGATATGAACGAACTACGCTATCACGAGATGTACCGACTTGGATGGCTTGGCTGGCGGGGGAACAACATGGCTCCTCGATTCGGCGTTACCTCTAATTCGATGGGTAGCACTGCTCGGGAGTTTGAGACAACGATGCAGGAAGTGTACGACCGCTACCGTCTCGCCGCGTCGAACACGTACAAGCTACTCGTCAACGAGTACGGCGTTCCACATCAGGAGGTTGCAGAGTGCTATGGACACGCTGTTCCCACAATGACGCGCTGGGCCAAGAAGTACACTGACTACGAATCAGAGGTTGGTATCAACCAACACACGCTCACTGAAGACGGGCAGTTCCGCTTTGTTCGGAACGGCAAGTCGGGCGAGTTCAAGTTGATGCGCCAACCTACTCCGATGAAGGGCATCAGTGTCTCGTTCGATGAGGACGAGATTGATGATGAAACTGCGGAATTTCTGGAGGAGTCTACTGCGGAACACACAGCACGCGAACCGGATAAAACACAGAATCCAGTAGAGAAATAACAATGGACAAGACACACACTGACTCTGATGAACAGACCGATGGAATCACCCTGAGTGCGTATCAGGAGTTTACCGAAGAAACAGCAATTTATCCAGATGGCGTTCTCTTTCGAGAGGGCGATGAGAACGAAGACGATGTGGCAGTTGACGTTGGCGTGATGTACTGTGCGCTGGGGTTAAACGGCGAGGCTGGTGAGGTCGCCGAGAAAGCAAAGAAGAACATCCGCGACGGCGCAGAGATTGACCCGCGCGAACTCGGCGACGTGTTCTGGTATCTCACTCGGTTGTGTACTGAGCTTGGCATTGACGTAGAAGATGTGGTTCGACAAAACGTAGAGAAGCTGTCTGACCGCAAAGCCCGCGATGTGCTGGGAGGCAGCGGCGACAACCGATGAACAGTTTCAGAACAGCGATGCGAAAACCGCACACGCTGGTTTCAACCCGAAGCCCGCTGTACCGTATCCACTGCAATGCGGAGGGCGTTACCCTTTTGGCAGCTTCACGGTTGAGCAACTGCCCACGGTGTGGAACCGACATCACCAACAAACCAACGGGAGACAAGAAATGACCAACACACCCTGTCCAGACTGCGACAGCGTACTCCAACGACGGCATGATGACGAGTCGGGAACTGTGGTTCTTGATTGCGCGAACTGCGGGTACAGCGAACCTGCTGAACGCGTTCGGATGAACTACAAAAGCCCGGTTAAAGGACGAACTGACGACGAATAACACCTACAGGAGACTACAATGACACTCGAAACTGCGAACCCCAAAGACCTGCGTATCGACACCCAGAACGAACGACGAACCCTTGACGTGCTGGACTCGTTTTCCGAGTTCTTCGATGAACAATTAGAAGACCTTGACGACGTTGACTGGGATGCCGTTCAAGCTATCCCAGACCACAAGCTCGATGACCTCGGCGATTTCGGTCAACTGATGAAATCCGTTGCAGAAATCGGTATCGTCCAACCGCCACTGGTTCGTAACACACCGGACACATCAGGCCACACTGTGGTAGTTGGTCAACGCAGAACGCTGGCTGCTCGTTCTGCTGGCCTAACAGAGATGCCAATCATCGTGATGGACTGGTCGGACGAGGAAGCCCTGAAAGCCAGTATCACTGAGAACATTGACCTGTTTGCCAAACGCGTTCCGATGCAAGACCGCGCTCAAGCCCTCCAACGCATGTGGGAGATGATGGGCGGAAGCGGGATGCCAGTTCAAAGCCACCTCGCATCAGAGCTTGGTGTTCCACGCGAGACAGTGCGCACGTGGTTGGAGCCGCTTCACGATGGCTGGAAGGACACGTCCATCGACCCAACTACCGTGAACGAGGACCCGGACGATGATACAACACCCGTGGGCGAGGACCTTGGCGAACGCTCGCTTGCGGAAATCCGCCGGATGACTGGTGGTGGCGAGGAGGGCGAACAGTGTGTTCGGTTCGCTGAAGGTAACGCAATGACACAACCAGAGATTCAGGACGCCCGAACGCTCGTTGACGAGGAAGGGCTGGACCCTCTCGACGCACTGAAACAGATTGCGTTCGAGGATGAGAACGACGAGACAGTAGCGCGTATCAGCGCGGAGGTCGAGTTCGATAGCACGTCCAGTCAAGCTATCAAAAGTTACGCCGACCGTGAGGGCAAACCACCTGCAACTGTGATTGTCGAAGCAGTCAAGTGGTTCCTGAAATCTGAGGGCGAACTCGATGACTGAGGAAGTTCCAATACGCCCTCGCTCGTTGCCAACCCGCGTTTCACGCGATGGTGGTGTTGTTCGAACTTTTGATGAACCACGTTTGGCGTTCAAGAAGGTAGCGGTGGGTCCACAACTCGTAATGTGTGAACTGCTGATTCCACCCGGAACACGCGTTGTGTACCCTGACAAACCATCCGGCTCGTGGAGCAGCCAAAAGCTCCGCGTCGAACGCGCAACAGTATGGCGCATACTGGCGAACACAACACGTGCGGTCTCACCGTGCGGCCCGCAGAAGCTACCGTACATCGAAGGCGAGACAGTCGAGCCGACGACGTTTGATTCGGACACTGACACAGTGAGTGCAGCAGGCATCCACTGTTTTGGCTCACGCAAAGCTCTCTACCACTGGCAGCCGGATGACCACTGTGGTCACGATTACACACAGGAGGTGTGTTCGTAATGGGCGGTGGTTCGGCTGGGCGGAAAGGGAGTCAGAAAGAACGCGAACTCCGCCGAGCGTTCGAGAGCGCAGGCTGGTTTGCGATTCGCTCACCCGGTAGCTCTGGTGGCTACGACCTGATTGCAGCCAAGAACGGTCATATCATCGTCATTGAACTGAAGTATGTCAGTGCAGGTGAGACAGTCTACTTCAGCAATGAAGAACTGTTTGGCCCGAACCGTGATGACGGTGGACTGATTGGCGTGGCCGAGGAGTTCGGTGGTCACGCCTACGCCGCTGTTCGCTGGAAACGAGACACCACGTTCTACGGTATGCCAGTGGACCTGCTTGACCGTACATCAGGCGGCAATCCAAAGATGGACCCAGACAACAGAGATGACTTTGTTGAACTCCCACTCGGTGAGCCGCCCACACGGAACGCTGAGGCGGTTTCTCCTGATGACGTGGGTGTTGACTCACGTACTACGAATCAGATTCCGCCTGACGTGCCTGACGAGTCGGAGACGGCTTACGACGAGGACACCGAGACAGCCACCGGCACAATCACTGTTCGGGTGACTGAAGACACAACTGAGTGAGTGGCGATAATCGCCACTCTACAGCTACACACAATGCCAGTATATCGAAGATATACATATACATCTTAGATATACATATACATCTACCCCTCCATAGGGGTGTCTCTGAACTGCGGTTTACATTCTCGACAACATGACTTATGTGGTGGCCGTTCATTTTCTGACGGTAACTGATGGTCACCGCTCGTGATTCAGAGACAGCACAGGACGAGCGCGAACAGCCCTATCGCAACTGGGATTTCTACCAGCAACAAGAAGATGAGCTGTCGCCGTTCAAGGATTTGATACAGAAAGACCCCGTGGTTTGTGACCACTGTTTTGTAATCCGCTACGACGTGATATCTCACGAGTGGTGGCGCGGGAGCTTTGGGTGGTCAGACTACGTTCGGTGGATACCTGTCCCCGAACGAAACAAACCAATCCCTGCGGATGAGCAAACACACGGGCTTCGATTAGCGTGTTCGAACTGTGGTCATCGCAACTCGAAACACCGCCCACTTTCCAAAGACGATGTACGCTCGTTTGCACGCAACATTTCTGAAACACTCGATGCGAAGGAGATTGAACACGACCCTGATGTTTTGATGCAAGAGGTTATTACACGCAACACCAGCGAGAATCAGGGGAAACAAGACAGCCATGTGTTTGCACCGGCTGTCCGTGCCGCAATCCGTTCAGTGGTTACTGGACGCCTGACGAGAGACAATATCCAAGAGTAGGTGACATTCTTCTACGAGGTGAGAGTTTATAGGATAGGACATTCTCTGTTTTGAATGAGGTTCACAGACTGTGCCCGTCCAGAAAAAGGAATTAGACCAAACCGTGCTGGAAGCCGCTCGGGAACGAGCGGACTACCTGTTCGAGCATTACGACCACATTTTCGTGGCACACAGTGCAGGCAAGGATTCGACCAGCGCGTTCAACGTGATTATGGACGCTTGGGAGCGTCATGACGGCCATACCAATCCCATTAAAATCGTCCATAACTGTACAGAGTTCAAATATCCCGAAGAACGGGACTACTTCGACCGCATTTGGCGACGGTACGAGGACGAGGTGTACACCTACTGGGCTGTGATGCCCGTTCTCAAGTCGCTGATGGTCAACAACGAAGAAACGTGGCGGTTCCCCTACGACGAACGAGATGCCGATAGGTGGGTTCACGATATCCCCACGTTCGAGGAGTACCCCAACGTCGAGTTGGTTCGTCCAGACCATCCGTTCATGGAGAACTTCAAAATCGGCTGGATGCACTCGGACGTGTCGCACGCCATTATGCGGCAGTTCGCCGAACACGAGGCACCGGAGGACGACCCGAAGATTGTCAACGTGACCGGGCTTCGTGCCCAAGAGTCGCTTGACCGCTACGGTGCAATTACGACACTCGGTGGGTTTCTTTCGGAGAACGACGACAAGGTGTGGGATGCGGCCCACATCGTCTACGACTGGACCGCCCGAGATATCTGGAAGATACACAACGAACACGGCTGGGACTACAACCACGCCTACGACAAGATGCACCAGTTGGGCTACACCCCGACGCAGGCTCGTAACGGGCCGATGTGGGGACCGTACCCAGTCGGCGCGCGTGATGCGTACAACATCCGCAACTTCTACCCAGAACTGTTCGAGAAAGCTGAACGACGCTTTGAGGGCTGTCACCTCAGTTTCGAGTTCGGCACTGAACTGTTCAAACCGGACAAACCCGATGACGAAACGTGGCGTGAGTTCGCGGCGCGCGTAGTCAACAGCTTCGATGAGGACGAGCAGGACCACTACGTTAGTTCCATCGAGAACAAGATGGACCTGCACATGCAACACGCCTCACGCTCGTTTGACGACACCTCTCCGTGTCCACACTGCGGTGAGTCATGGAAATCAATTGCAGAGTATTTGTACGGTCGGTTGAATGAACACTACAAGGAGGTACACTGATGCCAAAGATACAGAAACGGAAGATGGTACTGGAGGACTCGGACCTCTTTACCAAAACACAGGAACGAATGGACTTGGTGTTCGAGAACTACTCAGAGGTCTTCCCGTCGTTTTCGGGCGGAAAGGACTCTGGACTCGTTCTCAACATGCTGCTCGACGCATGGGAACGCCACGGTGGGCTGAAAAACGGTAGCCCGCTTCGGCTGGTTCACATTGATGACGAGTTCAAACACCACGAAACGGATGACTACATCTTCAGACTGCTCGATAAGTACCCAGACGCGCTGCACATCTACTGGGTGTGTCTCCCAGTGTCCTACTCACAGCAGACTCACCTTGACAGCAACGAGTGGCATCCGTGGAACCCGGACATGCAGGACAAGTGGATTCGTCCGATGCCCGACCTCTCGGATTACGACAACGCGGAACTGGTCACAATGGACCACCCGTACGTCAAGGACCGCTTCGAGTTCGGGCAACGTCACTACGATGTAGCGAAGTACATCATTACGAACTACATCCGCGAGAACAACATCGTCCACGACCCAGAAGGCGAGGGGACTGGTACGATTCAGATGACCGGTATCCGTACTGCCGAGTCGATGGAACGCTACTCCACGATTGTCCGTCTTGGTGGGTGGCTCCGCGACCCCAGTAACCGTGCTGAAGAAGACGCGGTGTTTGCCACGGGCCACCCCGTGTACGACTGGGATGACGAGTCACTGTGGGCGGCACACGACGAGTTCGATTGGGACTACAACGAGACGTACGACAAGCTCTACAACGAACTGGCGTACGCCCCACACTCCATGCGCACTGCGGCAGTGTTCGGTGCAATGCCAGTGCGTAGCCGTGAGATGTACGAGATGCGTAATGTCTGGCCCAAGCTCTACGAACGGTCCGAACGCCGACTGAAAGGCGCACACCTCGCGTTCGATTTCGGCATGGACATGTTCGACCCGAACCTGCCTGATGACTGCGATTCGTGGCAGGAGTTCGCGGCTCGTATTCTCAACTCAATGGACGAGGACGACCAAGAACACTACAAAGGGTTTATTGAGAACCGCTTGGAGAAACACTGGGAGATTAGCTCCCAGCCACTTGCAGACGAGAAGGCGTGTCCGTACTGCGGCACGTCGTGGAAGGATATCGCATACAAACTGTACGCCGAGAAGAACGGCGTTCTTCAAGGGAGGATTTAACCAATGTCTCAGAGAGATTACGGCGACGTTCCGATGGGAGAAATCGACATCGAAACACACGAAGTACCGGAAGATACAGACCTCGAAGCCTACACGGGCAAGTCAGTTCAAGACGTGTTGGAGGACCACGAACCCAACACGCCACCAGAGAAACTGGACACCGAGTGGGTTGCCTTCGAGGAACTGGTTCCGAACGACTGGAACCCCAACTACATGCCTGACCACCGCAAGGACCTGCTTATCCTGAGCGTCCTTGACAACGGATGGACACAGCCAATCGTTGCCCGACCTGACAACACAATCATTGACGGCGAACACCGCTGGACACTGGCACAGGAACCCGAACTGGCTGAGTGCGAGGAACTGACCCCAGAAGGCGTCCCCGCCGGTCACGTCCCTGTCCACTACATCGACATTGAGAAAGAACAGGCGATGATTGCGACCTACCAGCAGAACTACGCTCGTGGTGAACACGATGCGACGAAGATGGGCGAACTCGTTGAAGGACTTCAAGAGGAGTCAGACGACGCGTTTGAGTTTACGGCAACTCGCATGGGCGTCACCGAAGGCGAACTTGAGTTGCTGTTGCCTGATTCGGACCTCTCCGAAGACGCAACGGAACTCTGGGACACGCCGTGGGATGACGATATTAGCCACGGTAGTTACACCGACCGAATGGCGTTCGACATGTTGAAATCGGAAGCCCAACTCGTTCGTCATATTTTCGGGGCGGATGGCACCGCCCGACCACTCGTCAAGCTGTGTCGGTTCATTATCGAAACCGACCTGTACGAAGAAGTCGAGGGTGTGCCCGAACCTGATTTCGACCGCATCCCACCGCTTGATGACCTGAACCAACCTGAAAACGATTCGAACACCGGAGGTGATTCCGATGAGTGAAGCAGAAGGCGAGACACGGAAAGAACGGCTTGGTATCGAGACACCCGATGAGAAGCTGGACGCCCAGTGGATGCCACGGGATGAGATTGAACCCAACGAGTGGAACCCGAACGAGATGGACGAGGAGGACCGCAAACTCCTCCGTGAGTCGATTCTAAACCAAGGCTGGACCCAACCAGTCGTTGTTCACGCCGAAGACCACTACATTATCGACGGCGAACAACGCTGGACGGTGGCCGGTCACCCGGACATCGCGCTTAACGAGGAGTTGACTCCAGAGGACGTGCCAGCAGGCTACGTCCCGGTGTTCGGTATCACCGTTGAGGAAGAACGAGCCAAAGTCAGCACGATTCAGCACAACCGTGCCCGCGGGTTTGTCAACTACAACTCGCTGTACGACTACTTTATGGACTTCGCCGATGAGGGCAAGCTGGACGACCTCATTGACGAACTCGCTTTCGATGAAGAACAGGCCCTTCGGATTGTCGATGACCAGAAGGTCTCCGAAGCGATTTCGACCGAACACGAGGTTGGTCCAGCATGGGAACCACGCGATATCAGCGAGTTCGATGACTCGGAAATCGAGCGTTCAACTCGTTCGGAATCACTGAAGAACGCCGCAACGAACAGCCCAAGTGGAACGGTTGAGTCCGAACGCATCCCGGCAGTTCTCTCCGAACGCGAACGCGACCTTGTAGAAGGTACACTGTCGGAAGACGCTGGGTCGGACGCACTTATCGCCTATGCCAACTACCTCGATGAGAACGACCTAATCGAGAACTTCTGGGCAGCAACCGGTGTCCAACCAGATGAGGAGGAGTATCCACATCCGAACGATATTGTGGAAGACGACGATGAAGCCGACACAGAGACGGCTGACGAAGAACCAGACGAGGATGAAGACGCGGAGGAATCAGCAGCCGACGCCGAGTCGGACAGCGAAGACACTGAATCGTAGTTCTTCGTAGCGAACATTTCCTATACCTTTAACTTCACGAGATGAGTACAGTGCGCTGAGTGCGACTATCAGTGAATGAACCGCACTCGGTGATACGCATATGACTACCTCACACCGACTTCGATACGAACAGTCATCGACCACACTTCTGACGCTCTCGCCACGCCAGCTACGGCTTTGTGGCGCAGCCGTCGGACCTGTCTACGACTAACACATGAACCTTTCACACCAACCAACCCGACGTATCGTTTCCAACCACACTTTTCAGACTAATCGAGGTGATGAGCGTTGAGTACGTCCACTGACTCTGATGTAGCAGACAAGATTGCTGCATTTGCCCCGTGGCGCGTTGGGATGAGCATGGCAGCAAGCTGGAGTTGGGGTGCGAGCCTCGGTGTCGGTGTCGCTATCATGCACACCCGTGGTCCCACCGCGTTCGCAATCTGGACGGCTCTCAACGTCGCCGCAATCCCGTTCCTCGGGATGGTCTACACCAACATCAAGCAGTGGCGTCACCTCATCAAGCTTCGTGCGGTCATCGCCTTCATGTTCATCATTCAGGGCTTCGCTGTCCTTATCAACACCCAACTGATGTTCGAAGGCTTAACGGGTGGGATAGATATCGAGATAGCTCAGGTGTTACCTGAAACAATCGCTATGTTCACCGTCATGGCTATTGCACTCGGCTTAGTGCTGTTCATCGACCGCACTGGACTCCGCGGCTCGATGTTCACCGACATGATTCAGTACGGCCTCCAGTTCACGGGCGTCGTCCTGTTAGTCATCGCTGCGGTCGCCATCGGCGGCTTCACCACTGACCCGAACATCCCAACCACAACAATGGGCGACATCTACTGGGTTATCCCAGTCTCCCTTGGTCTGCTTGTCGGCCCATCCATTGACGCAATGCAGTTCCAGCGTCTCGAACAGGCCAAACCCGATGAACGGTTCATGGCTTCACTGTTTGGTGGCCTCTGGTTTGGCCTCTACATGGTCGCTGTCACCGCAGCCAGCCTGTTCATCGTACAGGACTCACTTATCGTGGCACTCTGTTTCCTGTTAGTCGTCCTCTCCATCACAACGAGTACGATTGACAGCGCGACGGCTGGCATGCAACGCCTCGGCGGTCGCAAACCAGCCCTCGTCGTCGCAGCAGGCATCGTCATCCTGTGGCCCCTGCTTATCGACTTGGGCATCACCGGCATCTTCGCCATCTACTCCAGCAGCCGCCTGTACTTCGTTACAGGACTGCTGGTTGTCATGGGCGTGCTGTACTTCCTCGGCAAAGACATCCGAGACTGGACCGGAGACGACGACCCCGGCACCACACCCGCAGCACTCCGCGCGCTCGGTGACCTCGATTTGACCAAGAACGTCACCAAGAGCGACCACATCGAAGATATGGAGACGAACCCAAGCGACGACTGAACCGCTTCCCACCAACCACCCGCTGACACCACACCACACCACAGTTCAGCACTTCACTTCACTTCACACTCCAACTACC
>LKMJ01007185.1_pt1 | contig 10499 bp, 8 predicted proteins | sample 643391 | NCBI WGS metagenome assembly LKMJ01 (sample SAMN04112250, study PRJNA286221) | soda lake metagenome | biome: soda lake; feature: Kulunda Steppe; material: water; isolation source: sample PL-Br10 brine of Picturesque Lake | place: Russia: Kulunda steppe | collected 2010-07
ACGTCCTGTACGTCAGGGGGGTGAGTCTCCAGGGGCCAGTACATGGGAATGTAGTGTGCACCGGTAGTGACTGCAGGGAGGCCATAGCGCTGGCGCCAGTTCCTGAGCCGGTCCGCGGCGGCCGCCGCGTCCACCCGGTACGGGATCCGCAGGCCACGATGATCGCGTGCCTCCCCGCACTGTTCCAGTGGCAGTCCGAACCGGCACAGCAAGCGGGCCAGCGCCGGCCGGATCAGAAACTTGAGATGCGGATATCCATGTTCGACGGCGTAGGCCTGAGCCGCCTGGGACAGATGGTAAAGCACCCTCGACGATTCGAGATGCTGCGCATCACAGGCGATCAGCCGCGAGATCTCCAGGGGTGGCACCTTGTCCGGATCATGCGGTCCATCCGGGAGGATCAGGCGCATGGTTCCCACCCACCGCCCGCGACCGTGAAACGAGCCGACACGCACGACGAAGTGTTCCGAGCGCTGATCGAGGGCGTCGCGCTCCAGACCGTCCCGATAACGACTTGGCGGTTCATAGCCGTTTTCTACACAGTAAATTCGGTAACGCAGGCCGAAATGCACGCGGCGCAGCGACTCCGAACGTGCCAGATAGACCCGAATTGGTGCTTCGGGATGCATGGTATTCACTGACTCCCCGCCTGATCGTCGAATATCCGGTGCAGACCGGACCTCAATCAGACATGATGTTTGCAAGCAGCCGCACGGGTGTTGTCCGGAACTGCCCCGGCCCTGCTTGTCTGGTGGGTTCACAAATATTCGGATCGGTAAAACTGCAGGCCGGCCCTCCCCTGGCCGGCAAACACAACCACCGCCTCACGCACGTTGCCGTTGGGTACCGCAACGCGGACCGGGGTGCCCGGCCCGGGAAGCGCCCGGTAGCCGGTCGGCGCGGCAATGCGCGCACCACCCCGCGACAGGTCGAGCAGACGGCAACGCAGAGCCTCGCCCCGGACCCATATCCGGGTGATCATGTCGATCAGGTAGCGAGGCCAGCGCCTGCGGTCCTTGCAGACGGTCTCCATGAATTTCGACAGATCCTCGGTTTCCTCGCCCTGGACGTATTGCCAGGCAAACGCCGCCCCCCAATGGTCCTGGTCGGAAGAGAAGCAATAGATGGAGGCTTGCGCCGACCGGATGACCGGGGGAGCACCCAGCGCGTCAATGACCGCCGCAACAAAACTCGCGGAGACTGACTCGTATTCCTCGCCCGTGGGCAAATACTCACAGAGCTCGGCGCGAACCTCGTTCACAACCTCGCGCCGCCCTTCCCAGTCACGTTCCTGCAGGGTTGGGAGCCAGAAATCGGCCAGCTCACGGGCGAGTTCTTCATGGTTCATGCGGTGTCTCCGCTCAATGCCGGGGCACATGGCCCTGTCTGCGAAGACTCAGCAAAAAACGGACCAGACCACATAACACCCTGATAACAAGAAACAGAAGACTGCGTGTCTCCGGCTGACCGCTGGAATAAAGCCGCTCATGTAAACAAAAACAACACGGTCACCACTTCCCTGAAACACTTCCGCTGTAAAAGTATTTGACGTCCACGGAACCGAATAACGCCCGAGAAGCCCTTTGTGTAAACATTTCCGACAAATGTGGACAAAGCCCCAGAAACCATCTTCAATGGTGACATTGACAATCAAAAACCAGCCGCAAACGATACCGCCGGGTAAAGAACGGGATACCACTCCCGCTCAGCCATGGGTCGTCTTTTAGCCACCTTTGGGGGGTATGGCCACAAGCCGGATTCTATGGAAAAGATAATCTACGAATTCCTTCATCACGCGCGCGCCACCTGGAACCGCCGATGGTGGATCCTTCCGGTTGCCTGGATCATCTGCCTGGGCGGCTGGGCATATATTCACAACCTGCCGGACATCTACGAAGCGGACGCGCGGGTCTATGTAAACACCCAGTCGGTGCTCGACCCGTTACTGCGCGGCATGACCGTAAGGCCGGACACCGAACAGCGGCTCCGGATGATCACCCACACGCTCCTCAGTCGCGACAATCTCGAACAGATCGCGCGGAACAGCGATCTCGACGTGGTGGAAGGCAACTCCAGCCTGGATGACCAGGTCGCCATGTTGCGCGAGGAAATCACCCTCGAGGGCGGGCAGCGGGACAACATCTACCAGGTCGGTTTCCGTCATCACGACCCCGATGTGGCCCATCGGGTGGTCCGGCAGACGGTCAACCTGTTCATGGAACGCGGCATGGGCGATTCGCGCCTCGATCTGTCGACCTCGCAACAGTTCATCGAACGTCAGCTCGAAAACTACGAACAGCAGTTGCAGGAAAAAGAGGCGGAGATCGAGGAGTTCAAGCGCGACAATGCGCGTTTCCTCAGCGGGGACGGCAACTTTTACAGCCGGATGGAGCAGGCGCGCGAGCAGCTGCGGCAAGCGCGCTTGCAGGAGCGCGAGGCGCAAAGCCGCCTGCAAGCCCTGCAGCGCCGCGCGGCAGAGGCTGGCGCCGGCGGCCAGGCCCGTTATCAGAACCCGGAGCTGGAGCGGCGCATCAGCGACCTGCAGGACAACCTCGATGCCATGCGCCAGCGCTATACGGACGAACATCCGGATGTCCGTTCCGCGCGCCGCATGCTGGAAGAACTCGAGCAACGGCGTGAGCGTGAGGCCGAGGCCTATGCGCAGAACCCGCAAGCGCTACCGGAGTCCGGCGGCGGTTGGGGCAATGATCCCCTGCAGGTAGCGATTACCGAGGCCCGGAGCGAGCTCGCGTCCCTGCGGACCCGGATCGAGGATTTCGAGGATCGCGTCGAGCGCCTTGAGGGGGATGTCCATCGTGCCCCCGCAGTGGAGTCCGAGCTGACCTCCCTGACCCGCAACTACAACGTCATGCGCGATTCCTTCCGCCAGCTGCAGAATCGCCGTGAACAGGCGGTGATGTCGGGCGAGGTGGAAATGCAGACCGACGCCGTCGATTTCCGTGTCCTCGAACCCCCGCGGCGTCCGGACCAGGCGGCCTTTCCGGACCGACCGTTGCTGGCGGCCGGAATCCTGCTCCTGGGGCTGGGGGCGGGCAGCGGGTTCGCGTTCCTGCTCTCGCAAGTGCGGCGCACGATCAGCGACACCCGTCAGCTCGCGGAAGTCACCCGCCGCCCCGTGCTGGGTTCGATATCGCGCGTGCGCACCGCGGTGCACAGGCGACGCCGTTATTCGGAGCTGTTCTTCTTCGCACTGGGGGTCGGCAGTCTGCTGCTGGCGTTCGCGATCGTGATGACCCTCTATCTGACGGACACGGCCAGTCTGCTGGATAACGTGACCGGTTTCCTGCCATGACCGCTCCGACCCCGAACGCAGTGACCGAGCCACCGCGGCCCGGCGGCGCGGGGGTAAAGGCCGCGCGCCAGCCAGACTCGTACCCAACCGAAGGATGCGCCTCATGAGTATTATCGAAAAGGCCCTCGACAAGAGCCGAACCCGTCCTCGCCAGGGTACGGGGTCCGGCGACGAGCGCAGCGCCCCCTTCGGGGTGGCGGCCCCCGCACCGGAGCCATCGCGTTCGAAACAGGTGCACATCGATTTTGCCTGGCTGCGCAAGCAGGGCATCGTCATTCCGGGGGAGGAGCGTTCCTCGATCGCCGAGGAATTCCGGATCATGAAGCGGCCGCTGCTCAACAATGCCTTCGGCCGACATTCCGCGATGCAGATCCCCAGGGGGCGGCTGATCATGGTCACCAGCGCCCTGCCCCGGGAAGGCAAGACGTTCACGGCCACCAATCTCGCGTTGAGCATTGCGCAGGAGCTCGACCGTACGGTCCTGCTGGTGGACGCCGATGTAGCCCGGCCCGCGATTCCGATCACCATGGGCTTCGAGGCGGACCGCGGCCTGATGGACGTCCTGACGGACCCCGGGATCGACCTCCCGGATGTCCTGCTGCGCACGAACCTGGAAAACCTCACGATCCTGCCCGCCGGGCGCCCGCACGGCCGCTCCACCGAAATCCTCGCGAGCGACGTGATGATGCGGCTCATCAATGACCTTCACGAGCGTTATGACGATCGCGTCATCCTGTTCGACTCCCCGCCGCTGCTGGCGACCAGCGAACCCGGTGTACTGGCGAGTCACATGGGCCAGGTGATCATGGTCGTGGATGCCGACCGCACGCCCGCCGCTTCGGTCGAGCAGGCCATGGAGCAACTCCAGTCGTGTGATGTTGTCCTTTCCGCTCTCAATCGGGCCCCCGCCCTGCCGGGACTGGGCTACTACTATGGCGGGAGCTACTACCATGGACGTGAACACGAGGTACAAGCCCGTGCCGGGGCCTGAGCGCATGCCGGGCGCCATCGCGAAGCGGGTCCCGTCAGCCCGTGGATGGATTTTGCCCGTCTTGTGCCTGACGTCGTCGCCCGCGCTGGCGGCCGACTGGGAAGTGACCCCGCGGATCAGTGGCTCGGTGGAGATCACCGACAACGTGACCCTCGCTCCACGCGGCGAAGAGTCGTCGGATCTGATCGGCCGTATCAATCCGGGGGTCAACCTGCGGCGGATCAGTCCGCGGATGGAAACGCGAGTCAGCTACCGCCTGAATTCCCGTTACCACGCCAGCGAATCGCAGGAGGACCGGGTCAGCCACCATCTGCGCGCGCGCAGTGACTGGGAGGTGATACCGGATACCTTCTTCATCGAGGCGCGCGCATCACGACGGGAAAACGTCTCGTCACTGCTGGCACCAGTAGGCATCGATGGCAGCACGCCGCGCGGCAACCTGGAGGAAACCACGCGCTACAGCCTGTCCCCGGTGTTGCGGACCCGCTTCGGCAGCTTTGCCGAGCAGGAACTCCGCTACACCTATGACGAGATCCGCTACCACGGCAGCGACCGTCCCAACAGCGATGCCCACCGCGTGGAATACACCCTGGACAGTGGCGCGGCCTTCAACCGCCCGTTCTGGCAGGTCGCGGCCTCCCACGAAAAGGAACGCTTCGAGTCGGGCCCCGAGGGCGAATTCAGCGAGGTCAGCGGGACCCTGGGCTATCGCTTCGGGCGGTCGCTGCGGCTTTTCGGTGTGGCCGGCTACGAGGACAACGACTTTCCGACCACCCGCGAGGACGTGGACGGCGGCTTCTGGGAGGTCGGGGCCGGCTGGGCACCCACCCGCGTCACCCGGATCGATGGCCGCTATGGCGAGCGCTATTTCGGCAAGACGCGCGCCTTCTCGCTGGATCACCGCAGCCGTCGCGCCAGCTACCGCCTGAGTTTCAACGAAGGCATCACCTCCACCCGGGAACGGCGCGGGGCTCAGTTCAACGAGTTGTCGCAGCAACTGGGCATGACGGTCGATGAGCTGTTCGACCAGTTCACGCTCGAGGAAGTCAGTTTCCTCCTGGCGATCTCCGGGCTGACCGAAGAAGCCGTGGTGGCCAACTACTTCTTCACCCGGACCTGGCGCGCCTCCTGGAGTTACGACACCGGGCGCAGCGTGTTCGGAGTCAACGCATTCCAGACCCAGCGCGAGTCGGAACTGGAAAGCGGCCTGGGCCTGTTCCAGGACAATCGCCGGCGCACGGGGATCAATGCCTCCTGGCAGTGGAACCTCGGTCCGCGCACGACCAGCGAGCTGAGCAGCGGGTTCAGTAATACCGAGTTTCTGGGGGTCGATCGCGAGGATGACCGCTGGTATCTACGCGCCAGTGTAAGCCGCGAAATCACCCCGGTATTGACAGCGCGTCTCGCCTTGCGGCATCAGCGCCGCGATTCGGACAGCCGCGCCAACGAGTACCGGGAAAACTCGATCATCGGCATGCTGATCAAGGAATTCTGAGTCATGTACGAGGAATTCTACGGACTCGAAGCCCGCCCCTTCGCCCTCAGCCCCGACCCGCGTTTCTTTTACGCCAGCAAGGGCCACAGCCGGGCGATGGCCTACCTCGAATACGGGGTCCAGCTGGAGGAAGGCTTCATCGTCATCACCGGCGAGGTCGGTGCGGGCAAGACCACCCTGGTGCGCAGCCTGTTCGAGACCCTGGGCGACAAGCCGCTGGTCGCCGCCCAGCTGGTGAGTACCCAGCTGGATGCCGAGGACCTTCTGCGCTCGGTCTGTCTGGCCTTCGGCCTGGAGGACGCGCCCAGTCACAAGGCCGGGCAGCTACGACGCCTCGACGGGTTCCTCAACGACACCCGGGCACGGGGCCAGCGCGCCCTCCTGGTGGTGGACGAGGCGCAGAATCTCGGTCCCGACGCGGTCGAGGAGTTGCGCATGCTCTCGAATTTCCAGGGGACGGATGGTCCGTTGCTGCAGAGCTTCCTCCTGGGGCAGCCGGAATTCCGGCAACTCCTGCGCAGCGAAAACATGCAGCAGCTGCGCCAGCGCGTGATCGCGACCTACCACCTGGGGCCGATGGACGAGGACGACACGCGCGCCTACATCGAACATCGCCTCGCCCGTGTCGGCTGGCAGGACCGTCCGCATTTTGCGGACGACATCTGGCCTCGCATCCATGACTACACCGGCGGCATCCCGCGCAAGGTCAACACCTTCTGCGACCGCCTTCTGTTGATGGGCTACCTCGAGGAAAGGGCCGAACTGGACGCCGCTCATGCCCGGATGGTCATCGACGAGATCGAAGAGGACCTGGGACAGAACCCGGTGGAGGACGGGGCGGCAACCGACGCGCAGGCTGCAGCCACCGAGCAGACCGACGTCGCGGGCAGCAACACCACCATGGTCGCCGGCCAGGTGGCGTTGCTGCGCATGGAACTGGACATCGAAGCCCTGCACGAACGCCTCCAGCGGATGGAACGCAACCTTTCGATCAACTTCCGCCTGTCCCAGGAGATTCTGGAACTCCTGGGCGAGCAATGCGAGCCGCGGGTCCACAGGGCCGACGGCACGCATTCATGACAGACCCGCGGGGTACACTCATGTCGCCAATCCGAAACCGGGCCGCCAACGCCCTCACCGTCGATGTCGAAGACTACTTTCAGGTCTCCGCACTGGCCCCCAGCATCCCGCGCAGCAGCTGGGACACTCGCGAATGCCGGATCGAGCGCAATCTGGACCGGATTCTCGAGCTGTTCGAACGCAACGGGGCACGGGCCACCTTCTTCACCCTGGGATGGATCGCGGAACGCTACCCCCGGGCGATTCGGCGCATTGTCGAAGCCGGACACGAACTGGCCAGCCATGGCTACGGCCATCAGCGGGTGACCGACCTGACGCCCTGGGCGTTCCGCGAAGACATCACGCGCGCCCGGAGGATCCTGCAGGACCTCTCGGGAACCGTCATCCGTGGTTATCGCGCGCCGAGTTTCTCGATCGGCGAGGACAATCTCTGGGCCCACGACGTCCTGGTCGAGACCGGGCACGCCTACAGCTCGAGCATCTACCCTGTCCACCATGACCATTACGGTATGCCGGATGCCCCGCGCGAACCTCACAGGCCGCTGGAAGGCGGCATCCTGGAGCTGCCGCCCGCCACTCTGCGCATGGGCGGCCGCAATCTGCCAGTCGCAGGCGGCGGCTATTTCCGCCTGCTGCCCTATGCGGTCTCGCGTCATGCCCTGCGCCACATCGCACGGGTCGATGGCATGCCGGCGGTGTTCTACTTCCACCCCTGGGAGATCGATCCGGATCAGCCCCGCATCCCCGGCATCGATGCGAAGACCCGTTTTCGTCACTACCTGAACCTCAAGCGCATGGCGCCGCGTCTGGAACGTCTGCTCCAGGATTTCGAATGGGATCGCATGGATCGCGTATTCGCCGACCAGCTCGCAGCCACGCCGCGCCCCGCGCTGACAACGGAGATCGCTCGTGTATCAATCGCCTGACAACCTGGGACCGCCTGCGGGCAACACCGAGCTGCGGATACACGAGCTGGATGCGCAGAACCGTTCGCGCTGGGACGCCTTCGTCCAGGAGTGCCCGGACGCGACGTTCTTCCATCGTGCGGGCTGGGCCGATGTCATGCGCCGCGCCTTCGGTCACCGGACCTTTTTCCTGTATGTCGAGCAGGGCGGGACGATCGTCGGCGTGCTCCCGCTGGCACGGGTGCGCTCCCGCCTGTTCGGCGACGCCCTGACGTCGATGGCTTTCGGTGTCTACGGCGGCATCGCCGCGCGCACCCCGGACGCCTTTGCGGCGCTGGACCGGCACGCCTGCCGACTGGCGGATAGCCTGGGCGTCGACTACCTCGAGTACCGCCACCGCGAGCCCCACTACCCCGAGCGGCCCACCAAGGATCTCTACGTCACCTTCCGCAAGCCGCTGGAGGCCGACGTCGAGGCCAACATGAACGCGATTCCGCGCAAGCAAAGGCGCATGGTGCGCAAAGGCATCAAGGCCGGTCTGGCGAGCGAATTCGACGCCGGCATCGAACGTTTCTTCCCCATTTATGCCGCCAGCGTGCATCGCATGGGCACACCCGTCTTCAGCCGGCTCTATTTCCGGACCCTGCTGGACGTGTTCGGCGACGACTGCCGCGTACTGACCGCGACCCGCGATGGCAACCCGGTCGCCACGGTGATGACGTTCTATTTCCGCGATGAGGTACTGCCCTACTACGGCGCCGGGACGCCCGAGGCGCGCCAGGTGGCGGGCTACGATTTCCTCTACTGGGAACTGATGCGCCGCGCCTGCGAGGACGGCTATCGCATCTACGACTTCGGCCGCAGCAAGCGCGATACCGGCTCCTTCAGCTTCAAGAAGAACTGGGGGTTCGAGCCACAGCCGCTGCACTACGAATACCACCTGGTGCGCGCCCGCGAGATGCCCGACGTCAATCCGCTCAACCCCAAATACCGCTACTTCATCAAGGCCTGGCAACACCTGCCGCGGCCGGTCGCCAACTGGCTGGGCCCCCGGCTCTCCCGCTCCCTCGGCTAGCACGGAGTGCTCCTATGGATGATCTTCTGTATCTCGTGCACCGGATTCCGTGGCCGCCGAACAAGGGCGACAAGATCCGCTCGTATCACATCCTGCGCTACCTCGTGCGGCACTACCGTGTGCACCTGGGAACGTTCATCGACGACCCGGCCGACCGGACGTACATCGGCGAGCTGGAGGCACTGTGCGCCAGTGTCTGCGCGCGTCCCCTGCCCGGTCGCCGCGCGCGGCTGCGGGCACTGCGCGGTTTTGCCACCGGCGAGGCGCTGACGCTGCCGTGGTACCGCGATCCCGCGCTCCAGCACTGGGTCGACCGTACCCTGGAGGCCCACCCTGTCGAACGTGCGCTGATCTTCTCCTCCGCAATGGGGCAATATGTCGACCACCGCCCGGGACTGACGCGGGTCACCGATTTCGTCGATGTCGACTCCGACAAGTGGACCCAGTATGCGCAGACCCGGCGCTGGCCGATGAATGCGGTCTACCGGCGCGAAGGCCGCAAGCTGCTGGACTACGAACGACGCCTCGCACGCAGCAGCGATGCCAGCCTGTTCGTATCTCCGGCCGAGGCCGAATCCTTCCGTAAACTCGCACCGGAACGTGCCGGCCGGGTGCACGCAATGAACAACGGTGTGGATACCGATTTCTTCGCCCCGGCCCGCATTCCCCCGCAAATCCCCTATGCACCCGATGCGCGGGCCCTGGTCTTCAGCGGGGCGATGGACTACTGGCCCAACGTCGATGCTGCGATCTGGTTCGCCCGCTCCGTGTTCCCGCGGATCCGCGAGACCGAACCGACCGCCGAGTTCCACATCGTCGGCAGCCGCCCCACACCCGCGGTGCAGGAACTCGGCGCCCTGCCGGGCGTCGAGGTCACCGGATTCGTAGAGGACATGCGACCGTGGATCGGCCATGCGGAACTGGCCGTGGCCCCCCTGCGGATTGCCCGCGGCATCCAGAACAAGGTGCTGGAGGCCATGGCCCTGGCGCGCACGGTAGTGGCTTCCCCCCAGGCCCTGGAGGGCCTGACCGCGGAGCGCGAGCATGAAGTGATCGAGGCCGACACCGATCCGGAGACCTTCGCCGCCGCCGTGTTGCGCGCACTGCACGACACGGGGGGCCACCGCGGCGCTTGCGCGCGAGCGCGGGTGGAGGCGGATTACAACTGGGGACGCAACCTCGCGATGCTCGACCGGCATCTGAACGCCTCCACTCACCCGTCGGTGGTCACCTCCGGCACGGAGACGGCATGAACGAGGCTCTCGCTTCCCGATGGCCCCTGCCGGCACCCGCCTGGCAGTGGCCACTGACCGCATTCGTGCTGGTGCTGGCCATCACCCTTGTGGTGTTTGCCCCGACCTGGCTCTCCATGGTGGAGACCTGGTCGCGCTCGGAGACCTTCACCCACGGGTTCCTGATCGTCCCGATCGTGCTGTTCCTGGTCTGGCTCAAGCGCAGCGAGCTGGCGACCGTGGTACCCCGACCGAATGCCCTGGCCGTGGCACCTGTCCTGTTGCTGGGCATGGCCTGGGTGATGGGCGACCTGGTGGATGTCTCCTCGGTACGCCAGTTCGCGGCCACCCTGATGATCCCGGCGGTGGTATGGCTGGTGCTGGGCAGCGCCGCGATCCGGGTGTTGA
>LKMJ01007187.1_pt1 | contig 10495 bp, 15 predicted proteins | sample 643391 | NCBI WGS metagenome assembly LKMJ01 (sample SAMN04112250, study PRJNA286221) | soda lake metagenome | biome: soda lake; feature: Kulunda Steppe; material: water; isolation source: sample PL-Br10 brine of Picturesque Lake | place: Russia: Kulunda steppe | collected 2010-07
CCCCTGCGCGCGCATGTAGCACTGGCATGCCATGGCACAAATGCGTGAGGAGGCATGGGAGGGCCCTGGCAGCTAGGAAGAATGCCTGGCAGGCGGCAGATGTAGCTGGCAGGGTGCATGTTGTGCAGTGAGTGTGCAGGGATGCTGGGATGCCGCCCACGTAAGACAGTGGGCTCGAGGTCACAACACAAACCGCATGCCTGGCACGAGGCAGTGTGCGGGAAGGCTGGGATGCCGCCCACGTAAATCAGTGCGCTCAAGGTCACAACACAAACCGCATGCCTGGCGCGAGACGGTGTGCAGGGATGCTGGGATGCCAGGACGGGGGAAGGGGGGAATGCAGCGAGTGGATTGAGCAACAGAGGCCATGTAAGACTGAACAAGACGAACAACTCCACAGCCTGTAATGCTCTAACTGAATAGATCCAGAACTACACAGCCTGTGCTTTGGATGTGTGTTTTGGATGTGTGGGTGAGAGCTGTAAGGGTGGGTGCAGCGGCACAGCTGGGAGCAAGGCCGCACAGCTATGGGGGTGGGTGCTGCAGCACAGGCAATGGTAAGGTTGCACATCTGCAAGTGCAGGGGCAGCGGCACAGCTTTGGGGTGAGGCCGTACAGCTGTGGGGTGGGTGCAGCGGCACAGCTGGGAGTGGGACCACACATTATTTGAGGGTGGGTGCTGCAGCGCAGCTGAGGGCAATCCGCACGGCTGAGGGCACAGCTGAGGGCAAGCAGCTGCAGCATGGCTGAGGGCAAAAGGCCGCACAACACTTGGAAGGCATGAGGCAGTGTGCAAGACAAGCAGGACCCTGTGTGTTCAAGTAGACCGTGCGGATCGAATGGACCCAGTGTGTGGGAATCATGAACTCCTCCTTGAACCCCATGTTTAGGCAGTGTGTGGGAATCATGAACTCCTCCTTGAACCCCATGTTTAGGCAGCCTTGGGCTGGCATGCATTGGGTGAGGCGTTGCACGTCGGGTAACATGTGCAGGCAGGGATGGTGTGCACAGGTGTGCAGAGTGAGGATTCTTATGGAGGGATAGCCAGGGACTTTTATTTGTTTGTGTGAAGCGTGCATCCTCCATGCTGTTTTTGCTCTTTATGAGCAGGTTAGCAGTTGCCCTTCTTGATTGAAGGCCTTTTCTTGTAAGCCCCTTAGTGAACCCCCCTTGTAGCGTGCATGTGCATGCACGGGTGGGACCGCAGGTGCGCTAGTGTGGTTTTATTTCTGGTGTGTGGGTGAGCACACAAACAGGGCGTGCCTGGAGCTGCTCGCACCTGCATAACCCAGGGACGCCAAGAAGGAGTAGGGCATGTACCTGCATGTGAAGGAATAGGCAGCAGATCCTCGCTAGGCAGCAATTAAGGTATCCCTGACCTCTGCGGCCATAGCAGGCTGAAGCAAAGCGTGCAGGAATACAAGCAAGCGAGCGAATGAGTGAGCAAGCATGGGGGGGAAAAATAGACCAACAGGCAAAGAGCTGTACCAAGTCTTGCACAAACAGGCAGACATGTGTGCATGCACGCACTGTTGCAGCATACACACGTGAGCATACACACAAACACCCACACTTCACACCATCCAGCCAGCTTCCCAGAACATCAGGTCCTTTCTTAGCCCCGCAGCTCGTTCCAGTAGCTCAAAACAATTGAGATCTACAACCTGCCCATATGGATAGGAAGGAAAGACTGTGCTCACCACCCCATGCACACGGCCTCAGGCTTCTGCGTCTGTGCCAATAAACTGATGCACTCATCACAAGCAGCAAAGACTTGCAGGCAGCATCCCAAGGCTCTCCATCACACACATCCTCTATCTATACCTCATCTATTTCCTCCTTCACATTCCCATCTCTCTCTCCCTCTCTCCCCCTCTCTGTTACCTCACCATCCCAAAGTCACCGCAGCATGAGGGCCGCCATGAGGAGCAAGGATGGTGGGCAAGGGGCCTGCACGAGTCGGCGTGCCCGTGGACTTCACCACGACTTCCAGCAACAGTGCATTGGTGCTCTTGGCATGCTGCTGAGCCATGCAGCCTGCCCCACCACCCTGATAAGGGGTAAAATGCCTAGGAGTGTAGGCTGCAGTGATACAAGTTGAATCTTGTCAAGCAGCAATCAGGCACTTCCTCTCAAGGCGTCGGGTCCTGGCGGTTCTTCCAGGCAGTCATTAAAATGAGCATAGACAGACATACTTTAGCTGACACATGAACTATAAGAAGGACAGCAAGACTTTGTGGAAACATGTGGGCAGACGGCACGCGCCCCTCCTTATATTGGGGAGGTAGTACCAGTGTGTGCATTCTTCTGGAGTTAGCGCAAGGGCGGGCACCACGAACAGCACGTGACTTGCCTGTCCTGCTCTTGGGCAAGTAGCACACACACTCGCACGCCATGCTGGGACCGACACTCGAGTTGTATTCGATGACCTGCCAGAACCAGGGTGCAGGAATGTGCCAGGGAGTACGCCTGAGTTGCAGGATGCACTCGTCTTTCTGCCAGAAATGACTCGCCGACAAAAGCAAGCTGATGCTTCCCTGAGCTGCAATGCCAGCAATAGAAATCAGATGTGTGCCCAAGTTCCATGGTGACTTGCTTTTGAGAAGGGTAAGCCAGGTATTGGTTCTCATCCTGGGGCCGCCGTGCAGTGCTCAAAATGTGCGTTGGCAGACCATCAGAAAGTGCAATATGTGTGACGGTCTATCTGCCTGTGGGACCGGGGATCCAGCATTCTGGAATGCAATCCCCAATCCTTATGCGTGCCAAAATACACTCTTTAATGCATAGGGGGAAGCACTATTCAGCCGCAATTAGGCACGCACCCGGCACTCAATGTCTGATATCCTGCTGGACACCTCAGGAGGAAATTCAGAGCCACAACCCTCAACCTCATGCCATGTAAACGCAGGTGCTCCTTGGTAGACGCCTGCATGTGCACAGGCGTGCTGCGACCTGGTGCATGTGCACAGGCAACCTGCGACCTGGTGCGCCTGCATGTGCACAGGCGTGCTGCGACCTGATGCATGTGCACAGGCGTGCTGCGACCTGGTGCATGTGCACAGGCGTGCTGCGACCTGGTGCGCCTACATGTGCACAGGCGTGCTGCGACCTGGTGCGCCTGCATGTGCACAGGCGTGCTGCGACCTGGTGCGACCAGGCGTGCTGCGACCTGGTGGCCACATACTTATGAGAGAAGAGAGATCCGCTCTTGCCATCTTTATGCGCAGCAGTGCACACAAGCATGATCACTGTCAAACACACTGTGTGTCTTCGATCTATTTCAGAAGGGACTCATGGTGCTTTGGCCCAAAGTGCAGAGTGTGCAGAGTGTGCTTTGGCCCAAAGTGATTGATGCAGAGGGGACTCATGGTGCTTTGGCCCATAGTGCCCTCTTTCCCTTGACTGATGCAGTGTGCTACACTGCCGAAGTAGTTGTTCTTTTTCTTTCTTCTATGCCTGCCTTGTAAATCAGCAGTGCAAGGAACAGACAAATGTTGCACCAAGGGTGTAGCTTTATGCTGTCTAGTTGTTACCTGTGGTGTCTTGGGGCAGATCTGCCATGAGAAGCTGAGAGGCTGTTGATGGGGAGACACGGGTCACAAAAACTCTTCCGCCTGCATACAAGAAGAATGGGGTGTGACGCATGAAAAGGGCTGAAGGGATTGACAGGTGACTTGAGGAAAAGCAAAAGATGGGCAGCGTCTGCAGAAGCAGCCAAGCAATAATTGGTATTTTGCGCGTATACACTGGACACATCATTTTCCCAGGGAAAGATGCCAGTTGTGGGAGAGGTGCTCTTTGTCTGTGCAAGTAAGGTCGCACCTGCAATTGCAGCCAAGCTGTAGCTGGCATCTTGCACGTCCACGGGTGTGATGGGTGTCACTTGCCCTGATGAGAGACTCACAGCCAGCACCGCAGCCTGGCAGTACCACTGGCTGGTGAGCAGCAGTACACCAGAGTCTGCAAGCCACCACCCACCAGCATGCATGAACAAGGCATACTCAGTGCATGCATTTGGTGCATGTGTGTGTATGAGAATGTGTGTGTGTGTGTGTGTGTGTGTGTGCGCGCGTGTATGGCATACTCAGTGCATGCATGCGGTGTGTGGCATACTCAGGCATACTCTGTGCATGCATGTGGTACATATGTGTATGTGTGTACGTGTGTGTGTGTGTGCAGGTGTGCAGGTGTGAGACTGGAAGAGGGTGCAGGGAGGGAAAGTGGGTTTCGGTGAGCAAGTCAGGGCAGGGCCGAGCAGTGGCATGCAGTGACAGGGCCAAGCAGTGACAGGGCCAAGCAGTGACAGGGCCAAGCAGTGACAGGGCCAAGCAGTGACAGAGCCAAGCAGTGACAGGGCCAAGCAGTGACAGGGCTAAGCAGTGACAGGGCCAAGCAGTGACAGGGCCAAGCAGTGACAGGGCCAAGCAGTGACAGGGCTTAGCAGTGACAGGGCCAAGCAGTGACATGGGGGGATAAAAGGTCAGCTGTTTGCACGCCTGTCAGAAATTTTGCATTTTGCTGCTTAATGCTCCATGCATGTGCATGTCCTTGGCCACAGACCATGTCCAGAACAAGAGGTCTAGTTCTTTAATAGAGCTTCACTCCTCTCCCAGGGTAGCTTTATAAATCGCAGATTGGCACACAATTATAAACCAGGTCAGGGATGAGTTGCATTAGAGCCTAATCTTCAGGGGAAGTCCCTTGAATGGATCTTTCATTGATGATCAATGGATTGAATTGGATTGAACTGAATTGAATGAGCTTTTAGAAGCGATGCAGCGCTTGACCAGAAAACCTCATATGTGAAATCAAAATGGCTAAAGCAACCTTTTAGAAGCCTGTCTGATTAAACTTACTTCACCCCAAAGCTTTGGTGGAGCTTTTCTTGCCTCAGCACGGGGAGTCGGCGCTCACACAGAAAATCTTCAATACTTTCAAGCCTCCTGACTTAGGACAATGGTCCAGAACTTTTGTGGCAGAATCTCAAGACTTATATACTATAAGCTCTACCAGAGCCACTCCTTCAAGACTCGTATGCTTTAAGCTCTACCAGAGCCACTCCCTCAAGACTCATATACTATAAGCTCTACCAGAGCCACTCCTTCAAGACTCATATACTATAAGCTCTACCAGAGCCACTCCTTCAAGACTCAGTTCTTGGGCATTGACAGGTTTTCACTGCCTGAACTGAAATTAGCCTGCGTAGCCTTACGCGTCTGATCAATTTGACACAAACTTGCAACAGATTAGAAATCTGGCCAGGCATACATCAGGCAGAAAGATGCATGGACCCAAGGAGAAAGACGCGCAGACCCAAGGAGTTAGAGGCGCTTGCATCACTCCAGCTCTTACCAAGGAATGGCTGGTCCAGCAGCTGGGCAAGATACAGGCCGGGGAAGGGACGAAGGTCGCCTGCCTTCCTCGGCTCTCCCTTCACCACGTCTACCACCATCATGGGCTGCACGAGGCTTGTGCTTTGGGCTGCCTGCGCAAATTCCATGCAGCCTCTGCATTCAAATAAGTGCCTGGCCCGTGTGTGAGTGAGCTACCATACAATTCTCCTTTGCAGGCTCTCAGCGTGACTCTGACATGTTCAGTGTGACAGTGCGACATTGCGACTCTGACACATTCAGTGCGACTCTGACACATTCAGTGTGACAGTGTGACAAAGCGACTCTGACACACTGCAATTCACATCCTTGGCAGCATTTACCTTTCCTTTCGGGATCCTCAGGCAGGACAGACTCACAATTCAAAAGGGCGCTTACCAGAGACATGCTTGCTCTGCCTATAGCTATAGCTGTGATGCCTCGATCAATTTCTCAACTAACCAACCGCTTAACCAACCTCCTGATCCCAATGCAGCCCAAATCCTTCACATTTATCTGGCGCAACAGCACGTCATAAGCCTGCTTTAAGGCTTCTGGTTGCCTATTGAGTGTGCAAAAGCAGGAAGGCAGCTGCCTCTGCTATGCAAATGCTTTTGGGAAAAGTCTGATCCCAAGCACACTAGACACAAGGCAGTGTGCACTGAGGAGAAGCTCCACTGCTCTCCTTGGCAAGGTACCCAGGGCCATGCCGCTACTGGCACCTTGCTGGCTGGCGCACTCAAGCGGCATTGACTCTTCATATGGACCTCAAGTACTCAGGAAAAATAAAAGCGCTCGCACTCAAATGGAACCTCACTCCAGACCTTGTTGCCACTCAAATGGAACCTTACTCCAGACCTTGTTGCCACTCAAACGGAACCTCACTCCAGACCTTGTTGCCACTCAAACGGAACCTCACTCCAGACCTTGTCGCCACTGAAATGTATGCTTGCCAAAGGCCAAATCGCTACGCAGCGACTGGCATGAACATCACCTAAGACACACACACTCTAGTCATGCACAACAATTGTAGCTGAACAGGACATCATAGCAAAGGCACACAACCCACATCTGAGGAATGCCTTGCAAACCTCCCAGGTGCTGTATTGCAGCCACCTTACCAGCATCCACACCAATATCCCTCTCCAAGGGATAGGTCATGCATCACTCACTGTCTGCAGAAACCTTGCCAAACTGGCAGCCATGTCGACCCCTCACCATCGGCCAGGGGAGCTTGCGCAAGTCCTACTGCTTGCAGTGACATTGCCGTACGATCATTGCCATTCAGACAGCTGCGCCGACCCCTCATTGTGAGCCAAGGGCGCTTGCGCCAAATGACTATTTGTAGGAACCTTGCCCCACAACTTTGCCATACAGGCACTTGCGCCGACCCCTCACCGTTGGCCAAGGGAGCTTGCGCAACGTGGCAGTGGCGGAGTGCGTCCCCGTGGCCACGGCAGCTGTATGGGAGATGAAGACAAGGTGTTGGCCATCGGGGGTGAACCGGGGTGAGATGGCGCTGCTGCTGGGGCTGCAGGCGTGAGGCGTGTGATCTCTGGGTGAGGCATTAAGTGCAATCAGTGGTAAGACAGGGGTGAGAAGGCGCTGCTGCTGGGGCTACTCGCATGTGTGGTTTTTAAGGTGGGGTGCTAGGTCCAAAAAGGAGTGGAAAAGGGTGGGATGGCACTATGATGGGGCTGATGGTTCTGCAAGAATGAGGCCTGCTGGCCCTGTTGCCCTTCTTCCTGTGCCTTGAGCCTTAAAGCCATATGCTTATAAATTCTGGTGCCGCTTCAGATTGCAAGCAGGCACACCATGCTGCGACTCTATTAAGCATCACCGGAAACGACTCCCTACTGCTGCTGCTGCTGCTGCTGCTTCTACATACCTGGTCAGTGGCTTGGGTGCACCCGCACACATCTCCCCAGCCTCATTGCGGGTGATGGGGATGAAGTACAAGGCTGACGGCCGGTTGTAGCAGAACACCACGCCCATCTTGCGGTACATCTGCCAGGGCAGGGTAAAAGCGAGTTCGTACCCTGGCAGTCATTAGTTCTATGTCTCGTTGTTGCAAGTCTAATGGCTGATTGTAGCAGGAAACTTCATGTCCATGTAACAGAATGCTTTCCAGGGCTGAAAGAAAGGGAGAGTGTAGCATAGGCAGCCAGCCATATCAGCACGAGTACACTCGACCACGCCTCTCTTGCTTTGCACATCAGGGCATATCAAGAAAAAGATCCAGAATGGTCAGGCAAAATACGTCGTTTGGTTTACTTAAACACAAGGAAACAATATTTCTAGTGATTTACAGCAAAGTACAGCAAAAAAGGCTTTTTAATTTAAGTTATTAAGAATTGCAGGTCAGGGGCAGGAGGAGGACCGTGAAGGCAGGAAGAGGACATGCTTTCAGGCAGCACAGCAGCAGCAGCAGCAGCAGCAGCAGGATTAAGATAATACAAGCAGTGTTCAAATGAATTGGGATGCTTACTCAAAAAGCTGTACTTGTGTGCGGACAACAGAGTTGCAAAGATAAACAAGGGGCTGGCCATGCTGGTTTTAAACTTTAAAGAAACACATGTGTTGCCCTGACAGCACCCTTGGCTCCCACCAATCATTGTCCTCTTTTATCACAAACAAATTACAGTTACATCACGGATGAATTTTAAAACAGAGCCAAGTACCTGAGGCATGTCAGGGTTCACATGGTGCCAGCCGACCACCACCAGCCCAGATCCATCCTTTGCCCACACAGGCTGGCCAACACTGACTTCTGTGTCAAAGCCTGCAGATGCCTGCACGCACCAAGCAAACAGTAGGCTGGCCCACACTGACTTCTGTGTCAATATAGGCACACTTTGACATCTACAAAGAGGCAAAAAGGCACACTTCGACATCTGCACAGATGCCTGCACGCGCCAAGCAAATTGTAGGCTGGCATTAAGCTATGGTGCAAGGGCTCTCAAACTGCCTGTTGTGAGTGGCTGCTTTGTGGTGGCGTGTGCGTCTGCGTGTGAGCATGTACGAGCAGGGTCGCTGACAACTGAAAAATTGACCCCTTTTTATCAGCTTGCACACAAATTGGCAAACATTATGCATGCGTACAATAATCATAGCAACCCTACTGTTCAAGAGCGCAAGAGCCAACAGCTTTATGGACACTGGGGCAAATCAGAAGGCAGTCAGGCGGCAGATGGATGCATGCACCATATCAAGCATGCCCTGCGCAAAAAGCACATACCTTAATAACCTTATTCTGCACTGTATCCAGGATGTACACTCCTGGAGGGCGTTTGCCTGAAAGAAAACAGTAGGTCAAGCAAAGAGGGGGCTTGATCGTGGACTTCATGGAAAGCGTGATAACTCTTCTAGCAGATATCAAGACTTTAGTTCTAAACAGTACCCTTCGCAACCAAGTGGCGCATAGCAGTCAGAGGACACAGATACAGACAAGACATGCCAAGTCTCTTCTGCTCATCCATATCAGTGGTCTGCTGGAAAGCATAGGTGGTGCACTAAATCAGCAGCGCTCAGAAGCCACTCCCACTTCACGGCAAAAGTGTCAAAGCAGCACCAAGGACAGGGCTGCATCGCTGTGTGCGCGCGCGCGCGTGTGTGTGTGTGTGTGCGCATGTGAGTGCGCGCGTGCCGGTTGGATGTCAGCAGCGTATGTCAGGGCACTTTGGTCAGCAGAATTTGCGTTAATTCCAAAACTTCTGCCGACCACATATTTTACTAGTTTTCACTGCTCTCCCCAGTCTTCATTACCTTCTAACCTGTATTCAGCTCTCCCCAGTCTTCATTACCTGCATTCAGCTCTCCCCGGTCTTCATTGCCTACTTACCTGTATTTAGCTCTCCCCAGTCTTCATTTGCTGCCCCAATGCCGCGCCAACTCTTTGGAGCAGCTGCAGAGGCGTCCAGCAGACAAGTGTCTTTTGAGGATGCCTTTGAGATTTGGTCAAAGGCCCATGGGCAGAGGTCCATCAGACGAGGCACACCCCAAAGCAGAGGTCCCAGAGCATGCCCCAAAAGCAGGGCATCGCTGCAAAAGCAGGGCACCGTCGCAAAAGCAGGGCATCGCCGCAAGAAGCACACCACATTTTGGCTGCATGCCCCAAAAGCAGGGCATCCCCGCAAGAAGCACACCGCATTTTGGCTGCATGCCACACAGTCTCAGCGGGCATGTACATCGCAACAGAACGTGCGTGTGCAGAGCGCCAGGGACTGGCTGTAGTGTAGGTCAGTGTCCAGACTTTTTGAGGCACAGATGAGAAAATTCAGGTGCCAGTAAGCACAGGGGCAAGCAGAAGCGTTCAGGTGCCAGTGAGCAAGAAAAGGGCCGCCAAGCTATGTTCTACGCAGACATTCGTAAGCACAGGAACGCTTGTGAGTACAAATGAAAGCACAAGGATGTATGTGAGCACATAGGTGCACGTCAGCACAAGGATGTCCGAAGGCGTTGGGGCGCCTACCAAAATCTTTAGCTGCCTCAGGGCCACCCCAGGCAGGTGTCTTCTCGAAGGCAGGCACCTGCAGCCACCAAGTCATTAACACAGTGAAGAAGGTATATAAGTTGCGCACAAGCCCGAGGAGCAACGCTTGGTGACCCAGACCCATCAGGCTTTGCTGGATCACCTGTGGAAGGCCATGGCTGCCCCTATGTTAGAGCTGAGGCGCACATCACTGCAAGCAGGACCTATGTTCATGCACCGGACGTTGCAGGCTGTGCAAGAGCAAGGCATCTCCAATACATCATGTATGATGTATGCCTTGCATACAGCCCTCTGATTGTGCGTTGCATCACGCCCAACAACCTTGGCATTTGGGGGGTCAGGCATGTGCGCGTGCCAGAGGTGCATAATAGAGCACATTGTGGTCCTGGGCCCGAATGCACGGATGGCTGGCCATCAGTCATGATTCATCTTTAATCAGCCACTGTTGTCCATCAGTGTCCATAGCCATACAATCAAAGTAAGGGCATCCATTGCCGCAATATCATAGTTAAGGGCTTTGTACAGCAGGGCATGGTGCTGCCTACTCCACCTCAGCCACCAGACCTTGTGACCCTTCTACAGAGCCTTTGCCACACTTTGCAAGGAGCTTGACCAGTACTATCCCCCCCCCCCC
>LKMJ01007188.1_pt1 | contig 10495 bp, 6 predicted proteins | sample 643391 | NCBI WGS metagenome assembly LKMJ01 (sample SAMN04112250, study PRJNA286221) | soda lake metagenome | biome: soda lake; feature: Kulunda Steppe; material: water; isolation source: sample PL-Br10 brine of Picturesque Lake | place: Russia: Kulunda steppe | collected 2010-07
CTGCTCGTTTTTCCGCTCAGCAAGCTTGTTTCGTTCTTTCTCTTGCTCTTTCAACTCTTCCAGTCGCTTACTCGCGTCCTCGTGCTGGAGATACTCCTCACGATTCTCTTCGCATTTTTCCTGCGCCTTCTCAGCGGCACGAAGCTCGTTCCTTGCCGTTTCCAATTCTCGCTCGGCAGCCTTGATCTCTTGCTCAATCGAGTCTACCTCTTGTTCGAGGCTGTCGATTTCCGTCTGAACAGATTCCAACTCCTCGTGTTCAGTTTCTTTCTTTGCCAGCTCGTCGGTCATTCGGTCAATCTCAGCTTCGATTGCTTCGACCTCCTCAGCTAGTTTTTCTGCTTTCGCCTGCTCGTCCGGCAGGTCCTGTACCGTACTCGTAAGCCCGGCAATTTCTTCGCGGAACTTTCGTTCATTCTTCTCAATCGCATCTGGAACGTCCTTGAGGCGATTCCAAGATTCTTCGTACGCATCTAGGTTCAGCAGTGCATCGAACGTCGCCTTCCGAGAACCGGGTCGCTGCGCGAAGTCAGAGAGGAATCGTGTCTGTGGTACACCGATACATGACTCCCACAGACTCTGTAGTTCGTCTTTATCTTCGACATCAAACTGGGCGCACAACCATCGGATCAACTCTGATTTGGAATCAATGTCCTGATCGATCCACTCGTCGGTCTCGGCATCATACCGGTGGACACCGTAGTTTGCTCGGCCAGCTGACCTCGCCACACGGAACCGTTGTGTCGCCTGTGTTGTCTCTTGCTCGAAGGTAATCTCGACAGTCCCGGAACTCGCACCCTCACGCACGAAGTCCTTGTTATTGAATGGCAGCGAGTCGAACAACGCGAACCCGATCGCTTCCTGAATCGTTGATTTCCCCGCGCCGTTCTCACCGAGGATTGCCGTTACACCTCCCTCAATTGGAACGGTCGTTCGATCCTCGTACGACTTGATGTCTTCTAACGCAACCTCCGTAATCTTCATTGCTGCATCACCTCTGCTTCACCGCTGGCCTCTTCAACTGGTTCACCATCGCCTGTCTCCGTTTCCTCGTCGGGATCCGTGTCCGAGAACGGATCCTCATCGATGTCCAGGACGATATCGTCGGCCAACTCAGGGAATAGATCCCGTCGCGCGGAACTAACCGAATCGCGGATGTCTTCTACTGCTTCCTTGGCTTGCGCCATCTGATGGGCGTTCCCTAACAAGTTGGCAACATCTTCTGCCTGCTCGTCGTAGATGGATTCTTTCGCTATCGTCTCGAACACTCGGTGTTCCAGCGCCGCCGTGTTTAGCCGCCCATCTTGGAAGACTTCCTCCTCGTCGATTTCCGAGAGTAGCTGTTGCACATTCGCCGTCCGGATCCCCGTATTCACCTGCACGTACAGAGCATCACACTCGTCTTTTAGCCACTCCGCAAGCTCATCTGTCCGGAAGTCACCGCGACTGAACTGTAATGTCCCGGTGAACCGCAGATCCATGATCGGCGATCGGGGCTCACCATTCGCTGTGAACTCCTCATTTCGACAATACGCATCAATCTCCGATTGCACCCCACGGACGTGCTCTTGGAAGCCGGTTTCGAGTTCGCTCGGCGAGTCGTACGACGTTACATCGAACTCCACCTGGCAGTACGGCCGTCGCTTCGTCGCGTGATGGTCTACCTCATACTCGACCGCATTCGAGCCCTCATCCTCGTTAAGAGACAGCGCAATTGAATGGTAGCCGTGCTCCCAGTCGGGACGTCCCTCGCGCGTGTTGTGGGCTTCGGGGGAGCCAGGGTTATAGATCCAGCCAGCAGCCTCGTACCGCTTGTGAATATGCCCGAGTGCCAAGTAATCTACGTACTCTTTCACATCCCGGAGTTCCGCGTGCGTCACTGTCCCACCCAGTGTTGGGACCTCATCTTCCATCCCGAAGTGCGCCAGTAACACAGTCGCTGCTGGTTCACCGTGCTCAGTGTTCACCGCTTCAATCCCGTTTGCCACCTGCTGTAACGCTTGCCCTGTTCTCGCCCCTCGCCACTGGAGCCCGAACACCCGAACCGGCCCATCCCAGTCCCCTACCTCGATGTCGTAGAACCCAGCGTAATCACCGGGGTCACTCGGGTTATATGGGTCGAACCGGGCAGTTTCCGAGTTACCCTCCAAATCTGCCTTCAGAAACACGATGTGGCCACGCCGGTGCAGATAATTCAGCCACGTCACCTCACGCGGGGTTAGGTTCTCGTCGTGATTTCCTCGGGATACTAACACCGGCACGTCATCCGGTATCCGGCTCAGTTCCTGTTCTGCTTGGTCGAGAACCTTCGGGCGGAGATCCCGAGAGTGAAACAGATCCCCAGGTAACAGGATCGCGTCCGTATCATATTCCTCGACCATCTCTTGAAATGCAGTACGCGTGGTTGACACCATGTCATCCTCTCGTTGTTTCAATCCGTACTGTCGGTGGCCGAGGTGCGTATCCGCGATGTGAGTAAGCGTCAACATGGTGTTGTCACACATAGTCAATCTAACCAGCAGGTTTTAATAGTTTTGGATAACTTGGATAGTTTGAGGAGTTGGAACCGATGGAACCAGGTGACGAAGACGAAAACAAGAAAAACCGCTTCCGAGAGGCCTTTGAACGTGGTCAACAAGGGCGCGTCGGAAGCTACGAAGTCTGGTTGTCGGATCACGGGTTCCAACCAGAACAAGCCAACCGTCAACGAATTACAGAATACTTCCGCGACAACCCTGAAAAAGCGGTTAATCACGAAGATGCGTTGGATGAAATCGCGGAGTATGCAGGTTTTGTAACCCGCCAACAGGACATCTACCACATCCCTGTTATCGGGCCTTCAGGGATAGGAAAGACTCAGTTGCTCTACACCGTTGTATCGTTTCTCACGGATCTCTCCGAAGATATCGATACGAAACTCATCGAAGCAAAAGACCTTGGAATGAAGGCCGACGAAGGATTTTTCCTCGACGAGTTCGCTCACGAATTAGCCGAACTCGAAACCCCAGTCGTTTGTATCGATGATTGTGGGTTAGACAAACGAATTGAGATCTCACTCAGCGAACTCCGACAAGTTGTGGATAGCGGCCTATTCGTGACGACCTGGACACCCGAACGGTGGGGCGTCAATCGAGGGCGAGTCCAAGACGTCCTCCCTCCCTCGAAAGAGATTCACCTCGATGTGTTCCCCCGCAAAGACACCAACGAGGCGCTACGCATCATCTTCGAGATGCTCTCCGAAGACAGGTTCACACTTCCTTCGGAAACCATAGACCGGATCCATGAGCTAAGCGAGGGAATCCCCCGTTTGATTCACATCCTTGCGTTGGAGTCACTGCAAGAGGCGTTCCGGAAGGAACTGGAACCAGAGGATGTAGCAGCCACGAACTCGGCTGCCGATCGACTCCACTTAACTGACGCGAGCGCACGTGTACAAGACCTCTCAGAGTCGAAGCTCACAGTGTTGAAACAGATTCTCCAGCTTCCGAATGACCATGGTGTCCAACCAAGTACATTGGTGGAGGAACTCCACCGTGACAAATCGACCATATCCTACCACCTCAGGGAACTCAGCGACGGAGGATTTGTAGAACGAGACCGGGAGGGACGACGCGCGTTTTATCAAGTGACCGAGACGCTGGAACCGTTCATTCAACGACGAATCAGTCAGGAGGCCGAGTTCGATGGCTAGTTACAAGATTGTACCACTACGGGACGAGAGCATCGACACGAAAGAGATCGAAGCAGGAGTCGAGGCTACCTCGGCGTTTGACTCGGACGCCGACCTTCGCAGCGGAATGCTTCCGCACACATTCACCGAAGGGATAGACGGATTGTGCTGGACGGAATACGGTCGTGAGACGTACTATGACCTAACTACGCTCGAAGGCACCGAACGAACGAAACGCGCCGAACGGTATGCGATCCTCTTTCTCCAGAACGGCTACGTTGCTATCGAAAAGGCAACGAAGGAGGTTGAAAAGGAGACTCTCACGACACTCGGAAAAGTTCTCGATGAGGACGTGAGGTTCGAGACAGTAGAATTCGACGAAGAGGATCTTCGGACAGTCATTGAGGAATCCAGCCGCGTACAACGCGTCGATGTCAGTCCGAATAGACGGGAACGGCCGGACTACGTTTCGGCTCAAGATAGGGGCGACCTGAGAGACACGGACTGGTGGGAGCAGTACTTCGGGGACACGTTCGAACAGATTCGCGTTGATCTCCCAAATCGAAACATCCAGGTCGAAGTCGGATTCGACGACACTGGCCGCATCACGCTCTACGGCCGCGAAATCGAGATGGCGATTCAGGCTGAAGCAATGCGGTATCTGACCGATGAGATTATCGACCCGTACCGGAGCCCGACTGACTTTCAGGGTACTCTTGGAGGCTACAAATGACTGTTCAGGAAAAGACCGTGCTAGACTCTAGGGCGACGGTGAGTGGTCACCCGACGATGGTCTCCTGGTCTCGGGGAAAGCCACGACTGTACCTCGCTGACACGGACGGCCCGATTGACCTCGCAGGTCTCGTCGGAGAAGAAATCCACGTTGACATTCAGCCCGGATTCCGGTGCCAACACTGCGGTGGCAGAGCGGAAAACTCCCCGTGTCAGGAGTGTCAGTCGAAGCCACCCTTCCAGCAGTGCGTCTTTACACCCGGAACATCCTGTGAGTATCAGGACTGCCCGTTCCCGTCGTTCAAACGACGGTCATGCGCGCACAATTTTGTCGTCTATCTCGTCGCCAAAGACAGCGTGAAGGCTGGCATCACGCAAGCAGATCGTTCTGTGAGTCGCTGGGCGGAACAGGGAGCGACTCACGGTATGATCGTCGCCAGGACACCGAACCGTCGTGTCGCCGGGGTCGTTGAGGATGCGTTGGAGGCTGTCGTGTCAACAGAATCGACAAAGGAGTGGTACGAGCCACTGGACGAACCGAAAAAAGCGCTTATTCAGGCCGTCGATTCGTGCCGAGACGTACTAATTGGTCCTCTGAAGCCGTTCTCAACGCTTCCTAGTGACGAGGCGACTCTTGAAGACCGGATTGTCTCACTTCCGGTTCACTTCACTGGAGACGATGCAACCGTCAGCACCCTTCCAGGGCTCGCCGTTGATGAAGAGCTACAGTCAGAGGTTATCGGAGCCCGGGGCCAGATATTAGCGACCGAGGACGCTGTCCTGAACTTTGACAATCTGAAAGGGACACAGCTCACAGTCGAAGCGCCTGCTGAGTGTCTCCCAGCAACGGAGGCCGCACAATGAAACCAGTCAATCTCGACGAGAACTCACTTAACGATGTACCGGTCGGAGACACCTACGCCGTTCGCTTCACCTTAGACGCAGTCTTCGAAAACGAAGGTCAGTACCCACGCCGAAGCTTGAAATTCACAGACGGTGGCGGTGAAGACCGAACCATAACGATCTGGAAGAACTCTGCATCGGAGGAGATTTATGAAGCAGACTACGAACGAGGGGCCACCTATCTCATCACCACTGTCGAGTACGATATCGACGAAGGAAACGACGGGACGAGATATCAGAATCTCACCGTTCAGAACGATGCAAAACTCCTCGAAATGTCGGGGCCACCAAGTACAGAGGAAGCCCTCGAAGACGGGCTCGCCGAAACTCCTGAGACGTCCGCTGCCAGTGGCGATCACGGTCTCACAACGTTTTGTGCCACAGACGATCTTCCCGATTACGACGTCTACGAGTACGAACTCGTTCCGAAGCGAGGTTTCCGACCCTCTGGCGAAAATGCGCTGCGAGCAACATACAAGGCCCGTCGCAAAGTCCGGCAACATCTTGATGTCACACCGGTTGTCGTCGGAAGCGCGTTTAAGCTCGTTTCCTTGGTGAAACTCGCGCACAAACGAGTAGACCTTCCACGCTTCGAGATTAACGAGGTCGGCAAACGACCGCTCACCTACGCAGACGAAGATGACCGGGATGTCCTGGGTGAAATGCTTGGTGAAGTCCTGAAGGACGCGAAACGCGACCATTACGACATCCATGGAATCGACAAAATCCTGGAGATCGAGCCCGTCATCGAGAAAGAGGGATTCCGTCTGCACGAGCGGTACAACCTTACTGTTGAGGTTCTCCCTACGCGTGCTGCCTACCTACATGTCGATTACCGTCACCGGATTCTTTCCGACCGAACGCTTGACCAACTCGAAGAAGACGAGATTTATCCGGGACTCAGGGTGACGCCCTCGTACCGAGATATGGGGCTGTACGTCACTGATGTTGGTCCGGAAACCGTCATCGACAAGCTCCACATCGAGGGGAACAAAAGCCTCGTTCAGTATCACCGAGAGGAGCCGTGGGTTGATCCAGCAAAAGTACAGGAAATCGAGGATGCCAACCGAGAAGTCATTTGGACGGTCCGACAGCGCGGTGATGGGACGGAGATAGCATTTCCACCTGAACTCCTCGCGCTTCAAGGCCACCCTGAGAACCTCGCTCGGTTCGCACCGGATTTCGCAGAGAAACAACGGCTAAACACACGCCTGTCGGCCGAGCAATGCATCACGAAAGCAAAGACGTTCGTCGAACAGCTCGGCCCACTACAGTTTAACGGGCACACAGTCGAATTTGGAACGAGCCCGTTGCTCGGTGATGAGAACATTTCGATTTGTCAGCTCTTCGACCCGGAAGCAGATGTTCTGCAGTTTAGTGACGGGAATGTCGGGACACACCCGAGTGACGTTACGCGTCTTGGGGTATACGAGGCACCGAATCCCTTCCGAGTGTGCCACATCCGGATGGACAAACGGGACAAGCGAATCCAGAGAGGGTGGTCCACCTTAGAAAGCAAGCTCGAACAGATCGGAGCCCCACCTGACAGCGTCGAGGAGGTCACATTTGACGCGACAATGTCGTCCGACCAACTCGGAATGGAGATCGCTGCGGAAATCCCAGACGACCACGACTACGATGCCGTGTTCTGCACGCTCCCGCCAAAGAACACCGGGTACTTTGACACGGCAGATCCGGAGCGTGTCTACGACGAAGTGAAGAAGATTCTTGCCACGAAGGATCTAAACAGCCAGTTCGCCCACGAGTCTACGCTCGACGAGCCATTCACGATTATCAACATCGCTCTTGGACTGGTCGCGGCTGCCGGAGGGATTCCATTCACTATTGAACGCGCATTGCCTGGCGATTCCGAACTCCACCTCGGTATTGACGTCACCCACCAATACGACGAATCAGCAAACGGGAATCACATCCATCTTGCTGCCGCAACGACTGCGATTCACGCTGATGGGGCCGTCCTCGGATACACCTCTTCACGGCCACAGTCCGGGGAAAAGATTCCGCCGAAGGAACTCAAAGAGATCATCAAACAGGCCGTGATGGGTTTCCGAACTCGATACGATCGGTACCCGAACCACATCACGATTCATCGAGATGGCTTCGCAAACGAAGATCTTAGCGAAGTCGAGAAGTTCCTCACTGAACTTGATGTTGTGTACGACGTCGTCGAGATTCGAAAGCAGGCTCCGGCTCGTGTCTTAAAATACAGCGGTGCTCACTTCGATACACCGCAGAAGGCGACCGCAGCCATCTACGAGGATCTTCCCAAAGCCATCGTCGCTACTTTCGGTGAACCAGAAACACTCGCCAGCAGAGAAAGTACTGGGCTCCCTCAACCCATCACCGTCGAACGGGTATACGGTGAGACACCTATTGAGACGTTAGCCGCGCAAACGTACCTCCTGTCTCAAGCGCACATTGGTGCATCCAACGCGACCGCTCGTCTTCCAATCACCACAATGTACGCGGATTTAGCAAGTACCGCTGCCGCCCGCCAGCATCTCCCACCGACGAACAAACTCCGTGACAAAATCGGCTTCATCTAACCCACACCCATCATGGCAGAACATCCCGATTGGAATACGGACGGTGATGCATCCATGGAATTACTGACACTCCCTGCGTCAACGCTTGACCGGGTGGCACAGCCCGCTGTCCGTGACGCGGTCCAGTACTTCTCGCCCGACATCGTCACTATCCCTGGTGCCCGGAATCCTACCGCGTATGCGACTGCTCGTGATGCTGCTCCAGATCTCCCCGTCATTCACCCACAACTCGGACACGGTGCCGAACACATCCACCACTACCGGTACTCTCCTGATGCTGGTATTCACGAAGCTCCAGACGTAGCCCCACCCCCTGAGACGATGGATCTCATCGCCGTTCAAAGTGGAGACGTCCTCCCTCAACTCAAGACTCAACTATCGTCAGGCGAACGGCAGACGGGTACTAAGGCTGCAACGTTACTCATCGTCCCCCAACTCACCGTTGATTGGGACACAACGACGCTCTCTACGTCCCTCCCATATGCAGACCAGTTATCCGCGATCAGTGCCACCCTTCCCGAACCAGTCTCAGTTCTCGCCGGCGGCCAACCAGCCGAGTACTACCATGAGTGGGCGCTGCCGCATAACCACTCGTCAGTTCGAGTGCCAATCACCGGGCTCGGCGCATCCGACCAACAGGGCTCAATGTTCGCTCAACACACCTGCACCGCCCGTGGAACCGTCGCAGCAGAAGCTGTCGACGCAGACAAGTTCGGAATCAGATCGTTAAACGGGGTGGGCCAGTCTACCGCCCAGCGACTCCGCAGCCAAGGCTGTCAAACAACAAGCGATGTGCAGAACCTTGCTGTCAGTACTCTCTCTGACCTCCCCGGCATTGGGCAGAGGATCGCTGAGAAGATACACGCCCACGCAGACGTTATCGACTCGGGGGAACCAATCGTTCTCACGAACAAGACGCCAATTAAGACCCGAGACGACCGCCCACCGCTGTGCCTCGACATCGAAACCGACGGGCTCTCTCCGACCATCATCTGGCAGTTTGGCGTCTACGATCCGGCGACCGACAATCACCAAGCGTTTATCGAAAAGCGACGCCCAAAGGATCCGAAGCCGGTGCTCGAAGCATTCATCACGTGGTTCATCGCCAACCACCGAGACAGAACTGTGCTCGCGTGGAACGGATACAGATTCGACTATCCACATATCACTCAATTTCTCAAACACCATCTCCCCGAATACGTCGATGCCTGGGACGATGTCTGGACCTACGATTTATACAAATGGGCCGTCCGCGACGGGAATGCTCTCCTCCCCGGTCGAACAAACAAACTCGACCATGTCGCTCGTGCGCTCGGCTACGACTCTGCCGGAACCGGGCTGACCGGCGCGCAAACCGCAGCCACGTATCAAGAATTTATGCGGAACCCCGACTCCCCAGCAGCCGAACCGGATTGGGACCGTCACAAGGCGTACTGTGAAGATGACTGCCGGGCACTCTGGCACGTTTACCAAGCCATCACAAACGCAACGCGCCGAGATATGACCGACAGCGGAACCGGCGGTGCAACCGGGCAACAAGCAGGCCTCACCGACTTCTAACCATGACTGACAACACGACCTCGACCGACGCGAACACACGCACCGACGTTGACGCAGACACCATCATCGATACGTTCCCACGCGTAAGCCTCACACCGGACTCGGAGTACATCGAAACCATCGAGCTACCCGCGGAACCAGCTAACACAGTCCCGACAGCAGAGGTTCTCCGCCCAGAACTCGCCGATCCGTACCCGTACGACCTGTTCAGTCATCAAGCCGACGCTCTCACCGCGCTCGAAATAGGCGACAACGTCGCAGTCACCACCTCAACGTCCAGCGGGAAAACCCACATTTACGGCTTGCAAATCGCACGAAATCTCATTGACGCCGGCGTCCTCAACCCCGACGGAACCAGGGCGTCCGACCAGAACGCCGCCTCAACCGCGCTGTGCGTGTACCCGATGAAGGCGCTCACGAAAGACCAGCACGAAGCCCTCGACGAACTGTATGACCAGCTCGGGTTAGACATCCGCGTCGAGATCTACGATGGCGACACAACGGACGGGCGGCGAGCGATCCGCGAGCAAGCTGACGTGATCCTTACGAACTTCGCCGGGCTCAATGTCTATCTTGAACATCACGACAAGTGGAGCCGCTTCTACAGCGCCCTTGATCTCGTCGCCATCGACGAATCACACACCTATACCGGCATTGAAGGTATGCACGTCGCGTGGATCCTCCGACGCATGCAACGCGTCGCGGGCTACTGGGGAGGTGACCCACAATACGTCCTCACGTCCGCCACAATTGGAAATCCGAAAGACCACTCCGAGGAGGTGATCCATGCTCCTGTGACAGTCATTGATGACGACGGTTCACCGCACGGTCCCCGCGATGTCATCCTCTGGAATCCCCCGCCGCGAGACAAAACACAGGATTCTACGCCCGAGAGGGAAGCATTCGATATCGACATCGATGACGGAACTCAGTCTGAGGAGGATGACGTAGAGTTCGTCGCCGAACGCGTCCCGGCCAGTGTCGAAGCACCGAAAGTTTTCAATCACCTGACCTCACGCGACATCCGAACCTTACTGTTCTGTGAAAGCCGCAAACTCACCGA
>LKMJ01007189.1_pt1 | contig 10495 bp, 17 predicted proteins | sample 643391 | NCBI WGS metagenome assembly LKMJ01 (sample SAMN04112250, study PRJNA286221) | soda lake metagenome | biome: soda lake; feature: Kulunda Steppe; material: water; isolation source: sample PL-Br10 brine of Picturesque Lake | place: Russia: Kulunda steppe | collected 2010-07
CAGTCTCAGCAGGGTGCAGTCACAGTCTCAGCAGGGTGCAGTCACAGTCTCAGCAGGGTGCAGTCACAGTCTCAGCAGGGTGCAGTCACAGTCTCAGCAGGGTGCAGTCACAGTCTCAGCAGAGAGCAGTCACAGTCTCAGCAGGGTGCAGTCACAGTCTCAGCAGAGAGCAGTCACAGTCTCAGCAGGGTGCAGTCACAGTCTCAGCAGGGTGCAGTCACAGTCTCAGCAGGGTGCAGTCACAGTCTCAGCAAAGAGCAGTCACAGTCCCAGCAGGGTGCAGTCACAGTCTCAGCAAGGCGCACTTACAGTCAGCAGGGAGCAGTCACAGTCAGCAGGGCGCACTTACAGTCAGCAGGGAGCAGTCACAGTCACCAGGGTGCAGATACAGTCAGTAGGGTGCGACGCTAAAAGCAAGCACAAGTGGGGCCCAGACCAAGGGCCGGTGTCGGCATACGCCGTCACCCAGCGGGACAGCCTCACGAGAGGGTGCACGTCAGGCAGGCGCAGGAGAAAGCGTGGGTGGTCTCCCGGGAAGATGGCACATGGCGTGGCATGGCGCAGGTCCTGACCTGCTCAAACTCCATGTCGCGCTTGCGCGGTGGGTCAACGCCAGGGAACAGGTCGTTGAGCAGGCCCATGAAGATGACCATGTCTTGGGACAGGATCTTGGGGATGTTGAAGTCGCGCAGCGCGCGGAACAGCACGTTGCTCTCCACCTGCGCAGCAAAAGAGAGGGGGTGGAGGGCAGGTTGTGTGTGTATGTATGTGTGCGTTGGTGGATACATGTGCGTGAACATGTGTTTGTGTATGTGTGTGTATGGGTGCTTGCAAGAATGCAGTAGGTGGGAACATCAAAGGCGCAAGTTTTGCAGCAGCCTTGCTTGCCTCCAGCCAGCGCATGCGCGCCACAGTCATGCAGCAGCTGCAGCAGCAGTGGCAGCAGCATCCTGGTCAAAGCACGGGCACGTGCTAGGTCAGCCAAGCAATGCACGCGGACGCATGCACGAGCATGCCTGCATTGCGCACCTGGCCTGCCTCAGCGCGCAGCAGCGAGCCGGCGACGACCAGCACGGACTTGATAGCGCGCAGCCCCCAGTCGTAGTGCCTGCGCGTAGGTGCGCATCGCAGAGCCAAGCGCACTTTGGGCCCAACCAAGGAGCACAGCAAGCGCGGCCTGCAGAATGCGGGGGGCACAATGTTGCCCTCATCCTCATGCTCATGCTTGCCATCCTCTCACCAACTCTGCCACAGCAAATTCTAGACTCAGCAGGCCCCCGGCATACCGTGCGATCGGTGCCCACCCACCCCCAGCACCACTGTGCATGAACAAGGCGCGCAGCTGGGCTCGTGCAGCACCGAGCGCACTTGAAATGAGAACAAGCACACACTGGCGAGCCATGCATTGGGCGGGGCCAGCTGGCTGCCCTCCCTCACTTTTGGGGCGACAGCAGGTCCTCGAGCAGCTGGTACAGGGACGCAAACTTCTTGGACAGCACACGTGACTCCACAAAGCCCTCCGCCATGAGCATGTTCTCCATGATCAGCTGGCGGTCTGGCACCTGCGCACGCGGATTGCAGCACGTCCTATGTGAGTCACCTGTTGTTGAAGGAGGGACTTATCGTACATGCACCAGTCCTGCAGCACGTGTCCTGCACGGCCAGCTGCTGGGCAAATGCCTTCTCTTGAGCAAAAGGCCGCCCAGCAAAGCAGACTCCTGCACACGGAGGTGACAAAGCCAAACAATGCGCTTGTGAAGTCACGCCACACGCACCATGACCGTGATGGGGCGGAACAGCGCCTTCAGCGACTCTGGCAGCTCCGCGCGCCCAATGTAGCCAGGGTTCATGGTGATGAAGCAGGAGGTGCCCTCCTCAAGGGGCATCTCCACGCCGTCTGCCGCAACGAAGCTCCAGGACTCCAGCGCCCTGCGCATGGGGGGACGCGAGTGAGCACATATGTGTGTGTGTGCGTGTGTGTTTGTGCGTGAATAGGCATTTTGGCTTTTTGGCCGTTGTGTGATGGTTTGAAGCAAGAGTTCATGGGCAGCTGCCGTGTGTGTGCTTGCCAGTTGATTGCTTGGGGTGCCTGAAGAGAAAGCGCAAGGGGAGGGGAAGAAGGGGGGAGCTACAGGGACGCAGGTGCAAGCTACAGGGACGCAGGTGCAAGCTACGCACTTGTGCTTGGTGCCATCCTTGTCAATGTACTCCAGGCCGCGACCGGGCAGCATGGACTTGCGCTTCTGGGAGTCGGTGACGCACTTGTACTGCACGGAGCACACTGACAGCACCTGCGGAGGCACCACCAGACGCACGCACGCAGCAGGGGCGGTGACGCTCAGGTACTGCACAAGGTACAACCCCAGCACCTTGAGCAGCATCTCCACATCCAAGCACGCAGCGTGACATGACTTGCATGTGCACAGCACACACAGTCATGGGGAAAAAGAGGCAGACACTATCAGAGGGGCGCGCATTGACAGTGCCAGAGCTGCCAGAAGCGCGCATGCGGTGCCTTGTACCGAGCCCCTCTTGGTATCACTTCGGCCAGCAAGGCACACATGCGGACTTGTCTCAGCAGCAACTAGCATGCAGCACAGCAACACAAGCATGCTTGAAGCACATGCGCACGTATAAGCACACACAACACACACGGGTGCACCCAGAAGGTAACCTGACCTTGCGCCAGCGCCCCCCCGAGCGCCTACCCTGCTTTTTAATGCCAGCCTACCCCGCCACCCCTTGCGCACACCTCAGGCACCAGACGGTTGAACTCATCAAAGCAGCCCCATGACCCTGACGCGGCCAGGCCCTTGAAGATGTCGCCCATGGTGCGGTAGTCCATCTCGGGCGCGCAGTTGAACACGTACACTGACTTGCCCAGCTGCGCGGACAGGTCCTTGGTCGTCTCTGTCTTGCCAGTGCCTGTGGCAGGCAAGGGAGAGGGGGGTCTGAGGGTGCTGGTCAGGGCGTGAGTGGGCGACAAGGTGAGAGGGGAGGAAAGAGAGGGCAGGGAGCTAGTGGGTGGGCGACAAGAAAACAGCATTAGGGGCGCCAAAACCTCACATGCGGCACGGCGTCTGGCGCGCAGCGCGGCCTTGTAGCCAGTGTGCGCTTGCGAACAGGGGGTGTGCAGGCACCCCTTGCTGGACTGGTTCTGATTTGCAAGGCTGCTCTGCTAGGAGAGTGTGTGCCCCTGCGTGTTTGTGGGCCCACCCACACCTACATGTGCATGTGCATTTGTGTGCAGGCGCGGGTGCATGCTTGCCGCACCTGCAGGGCCGGCAGGGGCAGTGCCAAGGCACAGCCAGCATGCTTGGGTGGCTGTAATGTAGATGCGATCCGTGAGGGGCGTGACGACCTACAGTCACCAGGAGCGGCGGGCATGTGCGTGTGTGTGCGTGTGTGTTGCATACGTGCTTGCACTTGCACATATATGTGTGTGTGTGTGCGTGTGTGTTGCATACGTGCTTGCACTTGCACATATGACGGGATGCTCGGATCAGGTCAGTAGAGCCTGGCAAAGCCATGGCACTTGGAAAGGCAAGGTGCCTGTCTAGAAGGTCGTCACTGCCATAGCTGCTACAATGTGCATATGTGCGGGTGTGAGCGCGCATGCGGTTCAGGGGCGTGCATGCGCCCACATGTGCCGCGCAGCAAGCACGCACCAGGCGTGCGCCGTTGCCCAGGTACTCGTAGCCGTACGGGAAAGAGGCGTCGCAGATCTTGATGCGGCAGTCGTTGATGGTGCTGTCCCAGTACGAGCGCAGCTGGCACACCCACTGGAAGCAGTCCACTTTGTCCGCCTTGGACTCCACCACGCCTTGCACCATGTCTCGGCTGTGCGCGTCGATGGTGATCATGTTCCTGCGGGACGAAATGTGGGCGGGTGGGCCCGCCTGCTCAGATGCGCGCCTCTGCAAGCCCACAGGCCTTTCAGTCCAAACGCAGGACCCCCAGTAGAAGGACCCGTGGATGAAGGCGTGTGCAGGCAAGCACACATGTGCGCACTCCTAGCTAGCCACCCACCAATCCACGCGCACACCGACGCGCATGAAACTCGCAGACAATCATTCTGCCCCCCCCCTTCAGCCTAGTACTTGCCGACCAACACCGTCCACACCTCAAAAGACACGTAGCGCGTGGCGAGCATGGCCACCCATTTAAATCTGCGCCTGAAAACCCAAGTCACACCTAACAAAAGCACCAAGGCGAGGCCTTGCAGAGGACCACGGACACGCGCGCGCACGCAGGAACACATGCGTAACTGCACGTACATGCGGGGTCTAGGCCTGCCTTGCCCTCCTGCGCGCAGAACTCACATGATCTTTTGGCGGTCCGCCTTTTTTAAGTCTGTGCGGGTGACCTCGATGAGCTTGGTCAGCTGCTCCACCTGGAAGTCGTTGTACTTGACCATGGCGTTGCGGTCGCCGTTGCCCATGCTGATGAACGCCTGCGTGCAGGGGCAAAGGGGTGCACATGCACACGCGCGCGCACGCAACACAGGAGTCAGCCCACTGAAAGGATTAAGGCTGAGGGCGGGCCTGCACGCCTACGCCTGCACAAGCAAGCACTAAAGAAGTCGCTCCTAGTGACCCACACAAGCACACCAGCAAAAGCAGTGGCCTTCACTGATCCCCCCAGCGCGCAATTTCCCATTCTTCCCATGCCCACCCGCACCCGCACATGGACATGACATCCACACCCACCAACCCACACACGCACTTAAGCTCGGCCCGCACCTGCTCCACCTCCTGGCACCAGTAGATCTGGTTGACCACCAGGATAATCTGGGAGGGCCAGTCGAACAGCCACTCATGCCGCGGCTTGGTGGGGTACGCGTTCACCGAATCCTTCAGGATGGACCGCAGCTCGCTGCGCATTTTGGTGATGACGTCGTTCAGGTACTCCTCCACCTGTGTATGCGCACACAACCGCATGAGTGCTGGTGAGTCATCGTGCATGCGAGAGTTGGGGCACTGCGCAGACATGCACATACACATGTCACGTACGTACGGATACACAAACACGATGCACCCTGTTTTCCAGGCCTGTGGGGCTTTTTCAACTGCAAGTAGTCCATGCAAGTAACCACTTAGGACAGCATGCCCTGACACACACACACCCACACACAGGCGTTCACACATGCACACAACACATGTGGAAGGGGGCGCGTGTGCCCAACACACCTTGTTCTCCAGGCCCATGGGGCTCTTGAACTGCACGTACTCCACGCCCACCGAGGACACCATGCCCAGCGCCTTGGGGCGCATGCCGGGCGGCGGCGTCTCATTGTCCAGCTTCAGCTTCTCAATCGCCTGCGCACACAGCACAAGCAACAGACACAAGTGCAAGTGAGCAGACATACGGGATTCCTGTCCAGCCTCAAGGGCTTCTGTGCCCACACCATTGCTTAATACAATGCCTCATTGTGCAGCTCCACCTCCGCAATAGCCCGCACACGCACACATGCACACATGAACACACACAACCGCACATGCACATCCCATACATGCATGCCCCTTACTTGCGCCGCACCTGGAAGCACTTGGACATGTGCGTCATGACCCGCACAGGGTTGTTGCCGTTGGACAGGATGTCCAGAAGATCCGCGGTGGACACAAAGTAGAAGCGCGGGAAGATGCGGCGCTTGCTTTCCATGTAATCTGCGCAGCAGCAGCAGCGGGGGCGGCAGCTGAAGCAGCCCCATCAGCAGACGGAAGCACACCCCTAAATATCAAATATCTATATAGAAGCACAGAAGCAACCTGCACTCTGTGCTAGACAGAGCCATTCGAGCATGTGCACCAGACTGTGCCAGCCTGGCCCGCCACAATCTTGCCCCTGATCCGTCGCACCTGCCAGCGCTTTCTCGCAAATCTCCAGCTGGCCCTGCTGCTGCTCCAGGTCCTTCATCAAATCATCCTGGGGCGTGCACAGCAGAGATCAAGCCTCTTATGCCAGTGTGCTGAGCACCAGGCAAGCCTGACAACGCTTGCTGAGGACTTGGCGCATGACCACCAAGCCCACAGGCTGGCACTGCAACCTGGCAATGCCGTGCCACAGTAGGTCAGAGCCTAAACCTGGCATTCCATGTTAGATTAATCTTGCATGAATGTTGAGCACCTTCTCAAAGGAAGCATTCTGTGCAAGATCAAAGCTTGCAAAATGTACCCTGCTATAATGAATTATAGGGTGGTGGTAAAGTACAGAGAACCTTATCTGCCAAGTGCCATCCACCCCACGGGGCAATAGCACTGCGGCCTGGCCCCGCAGCCAACACCGTGCACACACACACACCTGGTTGCAGCATTCCACACAGTTCTTCTTGGCCTTGAACTTGGACAACACGCCCTTCACATCCTTGTCGATCTTGGCAAAGCGCTCTGTCGCGTCTGGCAGCTCCTTCTTGACCTGCATGCATATGCATGGACGCAGCACACACACACATGCTAAAGGCATGTTCTGCGTCTTCAGGGAACCTCGCCTGCAGCGGAATGGATGTGGCATAGCTCGGATGCATGCAATGCATTTCAATAGAATGCAGGCGCATCAGGCACACCCAACCCCGGTCACTGGACAGCGGCTCGCATGCGTGCCCACATGCTGCCCCTTGCATCACAAGCGCACCTCCTCGGAGTGAATGAACAGCGACTCCAGGTATGACCAGGTGCGCTGGATCTCGCTGACGATCTGGTTCACGTCTGCGACGTTCATCAGCTTCTTGTTCCATCCCAGGATGTCATCACGGAAGGTATTCATGTACCGATTGGCCATCATGCCTTGCACCAGCACCTGCAAGGGGGTTCATGTAGTCAAAGGTGTTCATGTACTGGTCGGCCATTAGGCCCCCCACCAGCACTTACAAAAGGGCGGAAGGAGGCACGTGCACGTCTACATGCACACGCGCGCGCACGCACATTCGCTGCATGCATACAGGCAAGCGCTTGCACAGGCGCATGCAAGGGCAAAGCATGACAGCGCGCACGCGCACCTGATTGTCCTCCAAGGCCTCAAAGTCCTCGTCCGCCATGCGCACGGTGTACACGGGCGTGTCCTTGAACTGGACAAACTGGAAGTCCACGCGAGACCAGGTCTCGTTCAGCTTTGTCAGCGCCTGCTCCATCTTCTCCTCCTTCTGGGCGCGGTCCACAATCTCACCCACCTGCGCACGCGCGCGCACACACGCGCGCACGGGGGCGTCAACGTGCAGTTTGCCACTGATGTGCAGTGTGCATCAAGTTGTGGATCAGACAACTCGGGGGGGTGGAGCAAACGTAAGACACACAGCACACACATATGCACGCACACACACAGTGCAGACACAGGTATGCACGCATGCGCACACACCTCCTCCTCAAACTTGTGTAGCTCCAGCTTGAGCAGGTCGTCCAGCTTGAAGGAGGGGTCGCTGACATTGAAGGTGACCTGCAGGCGGGTAAGCACACAGGCAACAGCTCCAGTGGGTAAACAAAGAGTGCACAGCCTCAGGAGCACCATACCCACCTCGCAGCTCATGGAGCATGCCGCCTGCCACAGACCATAAAGGCCCCAATTCCTGCCAACCTTTTGCTCACATTTCAGGACAGCTTTTGCACACAAAATGCTGCTGCGCAGCCCAAGCAGCAACACACAACAGCTGGCTGTGAAAGATCTGCAGAACGTACCCACCCACGCTTAAAATCTTCACTCACACCTGCCCCCAAGTAGCACCTGCGCCCACAGCCACCCCACCTAAACACACACACACAGACACACACAGGCACACACACAGGCACACAGGACATTAAAGAGCTCTGCAACTGACCCAAGCACGCACCTTGGTTGTGGCCATGAGCTGCTCCCAGTGACGGTCACGCATCGCCGGCGAGCGCAGGTCGGCCACGAGCGGCACCGAGGTCAAGAAGTTCTTCACGCTGGCATCCACGCCCTTGAACACGTCCTCTTCACGCACCTGCACACATATGGGATTGTGGTGCGCGCGCGTGGTGCGGGAATGTGCGCATCTTTTGTGCGGAATGGCACACCACGCTTCCATGTGTCTGTAATGAGCTGCGTGGCCCACACGCGAGCGTGTTTGTGTGTGCAAATGTGTGTGTACAAGTGTATGTGTGTTTACAGGTGGGGTGTTGTGTGTTTGTGTGCAAGTGTGTGTATGTTTGTGTGCAAGTGTATGCGTGTGTGTGTTCCTGTGCGCTAGAGTGTGTGCGTGTGCAAGTGTGTGTGTGTGCGTGTGTGTGTGTGTGCAAGTGTGTGTGTGCGTGTGTGTGCGTGTGTGTGCAAACGTGTGTGTGCACCTGTGTGTATATTTGCGTGCGCGCACTCTTGCCTTTGCACAGTTTGTGCATGCATGCTAAGGCATGGAAGTGACACTCACTTTCCACCTGTCTACCAGCCAGTCCACGCTCATGCGAATGCCTGCATGCTTTTGTGAGGGACCTTCGCCTTGACCTGCTCAGTAACGCCTCTAGCACCCTCGCCTCCTGCGCGGGGTTGTAACCTCCCCTACGACCTCTGCTTGCAACTCCCCTGTTCCCCACCCCCGCCCAGCACCCCAACCACGTCCCGCCAGCACTTACAATGACGCACACTCTTGGACCCCCTTTTTGCAGGCACCTCTGCCCGCCTGCATGCCCCACTCCCCACCGCCCCCGCCCAACTCCCTCACACCTTCTTGTGCAGGCTCTTGACCTCCTTCACAAATGTCTTGGCGCCGTCCTCCATCACGTCCGTGCGGATGTCGCTCCACAGCGTGTCCTTCCAGTCAGAGAACTGGCACTCGCACAGCATCGACGTGTCCCACACGTCCTTGACCATTGTCAGGTCCTCCAGCGACTCGGCGATGCTCTGCAGGGTGGGCGCGGGGCAGTGCGGCGGCGAGGTGTGTTGTAGGTTTGGGGGGGCAGGGTGCAGCGCCCTTGCTGCCACGGAGTCAGCGACGCCAAGGGTGTGTGTGTGTGTGTGTGTGTGCTGCCCCCTAGCTTGACAGAGCCCCTGGGAAGGAAGCTGCACCTCACTAAAAGGGGGAATATGGCTCTGGAAGTGTGAGGAGGAGGCCCACAAGCTCGCGCAGTTGCACATGCATGGAGGCATGCAATGATGCGCGCTCCTGAAAGGCGGCTTGCGCGCACGCACCACGTGCGCTGAAGACATTTGCACACCGGGCTGGGCAAGAGGGGCAATTGATGCCGGATGCGGACATACGGATGATAGCACGCCAGAGCGATGACAGCCAGCCCACACGAGTACACATGCAAACACACATACAAGCAAGCATGAGCGCACGCACACACGCAAACACAAGTACAAGGGGGCATGCATGCACGCACGCACGCGCTCCCATGCGAACAGACATGTGCACAAATTAGTACACACGTGCTTGCGCACCTTGGCGATGGGGTCCACCAGCTGCGGGAACTCAAAGATGTATGCAAGCTCCTGGTAGCGCTTGCACTCGGCCTGCAGCGCCACCAGCCCGCGCGCCACGCCGTCCAGCTCGTTGTACGCCTTCTCAAATCCGCAGTTGTGGCGGTAGAAGGGCTTCTTGCGGAACTCGCCTCGGTACGCTTGCACCTGCGGGGGAAGCACGGGCGCAGGGGGCAGGGTCTAGGCACAGAGGCCACGAGGTAGTGCGGGCACGGGGCATTGGGACTTTGATGTGCGCGCCCTCACTCGAACATGCATGATCTGGCAGGTGGAGGGCTCGCTCCGCTGTGCACTTACAAAGGCAGTAAGCCCCCCCTTGCGCCACACAGGGCTGTCCTTTGGCGCAGCACACGCACCAACGTGTGTGCATCACACGCACCAACGTGTGTGCATCACACGCGTCCATTGGCTGGATACCAGTCAAGGGAGCGCAACCCTGTGCATGCTGAATCGGCGTTGGCACCCAACAGCTCAGCACACACACATATGCGCGCACGCACACACACACACACACACACACACAGATAAAGCACCTGACAGCCTTGCCCTGAGTGCAGGGTCGGCACACACACACACGCACACATGAGCGCGTACACCTCCCCCAACCCTCCCCACCTTGGTGCCGAATGCGACCAGGTCATTGCGGATGCGCTCCGCCTCATTGGCCTGGATGGGCTCCACATCGGTCTTGACCTGCGGCTGCGCCTTCTTGATCTCGTCCCACCTGCCAGCAGGAAGCGCAACCACACGCCGACGTTCTCTCATGCATGACTGTGTACTCAAGCACATGAAATACCACAGTTCCAAAAACACATGGAGAGGCCACATTGGCAATCAACACAGAGGTGAGTGTGCCTGCAAGCCAGGCTGATGCCGCGCTGAGACACGGTCACATGAAGCCCCAGACACGCAAAGCACGCATCAAGGCAGATGCATGCTTAACCCAATGTCCATGTGTGCAGGCGCACGCGAGCGCACACACGCACGCGCCCACACACACACACACACACACACACACACACACACACACACACACACACACACACACACACACACACACACACACACA
>LKMJ01007190.1_pt1 | contig 10494 bp, 10 predicted proteins | sample 643391 | NCBI WGS metagenome assembly LKMJ01 (sample SAMN04112250, study PRJNA286221) | soda lake metagenome | biome: soda lake; feature: Kulunda Steppe; material: water; isolation source: sample PL-Br10 brine of Picturesque Lake | place: Russia: Kulunda steppe | collected 2010-07
AGTCGACTCGTCCGCGCGCAGAAACGAGAGGTATCGCTCAGTAGCCCGGTCGAGAGATACCTCCCGGCGGGAGAAGCGTGCCGACGTATCAGAGCAGAAAGCCACCGTCAGTACTGCGTCCCGAGGTCACAGATAATATCTTCCTCTGCGACGATGAACGCATCATCTCTGAGCAGGTCTTCGTCCTCGGGCATGTATATCACCTGCGTAGAATCAGTGACTGTTTCGATAGACTCCCAGCCTGTAATCCGATATCCGAGGTCGTCGGCGAGGTCCGGGTCAGACGGAAGCGTCTCCCAGTCAGATCGGGAAAACGGTTGCTGTCGAGAACTGGTCTTGGATTGCGCTGTACTCCCGGTCGCGGGTTCAGGCCCTCTCGGGGAGTACTCCTCGCGCGAAGAAGGTGGCTGATCTGGCGTTCGTGTCTGCTCCTGTGATGAATCGTCCCGGCTGTTATCGTTGTGTTCGGTCATAGTTCACTCGTTGTCGACAGGTAGGCTTCCAGCGCCCATAGAGGCAAGTAATCAAACCATACTCAAATAGTCTTGTGTCGACTCTCGTTTGTTTTTATGAACTATAAATCATACTGGTTGCAGAGATACTGGTTGCTGGTCGAATAGTACTATCCAGTAACAGTCCAGTTAGTATCGTCACAGCGCCCGAGACAGTTCAACCGTCACGACAGGTTACGAGCAATACCCAGAAAATAAGTTCTTATTAGACAGTCACTCAGGATGACCTTTCCGAAGTGATGATAAGCGGAGATTGCAGGTTAGACGCTGTCGAACGTCTGGACCGTTTCGAGCCCGTCCGCGAGTGTAACCTGTGGCTCGAATCCGAGTACCTGTTGAGCTTTTTCCGTATCAGCACAACTGTGGTCGATGTCACCATCCCTGGCAGGAGCCGTTGTCGTCTTCTGGGGTACATCCATTGTCTGACAGATGGTGGCAGCGAGTTCGTTGATGCTCGTTTCTCTCCCCGTTCCAATGTTGAACGCCTCACCAGTATGGTCTGTCGTGGCTGCCAGAAGGTTCGCTCGGACGACGTCGCTGACGTGGACGAAATCCCGGGTCTGGGTTCCATCACCCTGAATGGTCAACGCCTCCTCCCGCAGGGCCTGTTCGAGAAACGTGCTGATGACGCCGCTGTAACTAGACGCAGACTGACGAGGTCCGTACACGTTGAAATATCGGAGGACGACGGTTTCCAGGTCGTACAGTGATTCGAACCGTCGCGTGTACTGGTCGAGAGCGGCCTTATCCACGCCGTAGATGGACGTCGGCCGGAGCGGTGTCGTTTCGGGAATCGGCACGGTCTCGGGTTTCCCATACGCTGCTGCACTGGACGCTGCAACCACCCGTGCATCTTCCTGGCGAGCACAGTCGAGAACGTTGAGCGTCCCCGCGACGTTTATCGCGTTGCTTTTTGTCGGCTCTTTGAGAGACTCCTCGACACTCACGAGAGCAGCCTCGTGAAAGACGATATCGACACCGTCCATCGCTTCGGCAACGACGTCTCGCTCCCGTATATCCCCCTCCACTAACGTCGCCTGTGGATGCACGTTGCCAACCCACCCACTTTGCAGGTTGTCGAGGACAGTTACGGAGTTCGTCTGGACGAGCGTATCAACGAGATGGCTCCCGATGAATCCTGCTCCGCCGGTGATCAGCACGGACTGCTCCGTGAGACCGTACTCGCGTGTCGCGGACAGTAGCGATATTGACATGGCAGGGGGTTCCGGGACACTCTGCATTGTTATACGGCCACTGTCAGACCGGGAAGGAACCCCACACAGGAGAGAGACAAGGTCCTTGGCACTCGATCAGTGTTCCGATACCAGTAGACCGATCAGACAGCGTTGCCGTCTTCTCGCGGGAGCGAACGTCGCTTCTCGAGGGCTTACCGCCAGATAGGCACCGTGTTCTCTTGGAGACAACCGAGAGAACTGAACCAATGGCGATAGAGAATACAGGCTCACTGGTGAAGTCCATCGCTCGCCTCGGAAGCGAGAAGGAGGTGAGCTTTCTTGCAGGTAGCATCGCGTTCTTTGCGTTCGTATCACTCATTCCTGCTGTTGTCCTCGTGATGGCAGTCGGGTCTCTGGTAGGAGGTGAAGCATTTGCTGAACGGATAGTCGGTCTCCTCGAAAGCGCGCTCTCTGATGAAGGGGCTGAAATTCTCCAGACAGCACTCGCAGATACAACGGGACTTGCAGGCGCATCGCTCGTCAGTCTCGCTGTGTTGTTCTGGAGTACGCTCAAAGTATTCCGGGCTATCGACATCGCGTTCAATCGGATATATCCGGTCGACACGGTCCCATCACTGCCTCGACAACTCCTCAACGGGACAGTCGTCGTTCTCGCTATCGGTGCCAGTTTGACGGTCTTGATTCTCGTTCGGATGATACTCGGATGGCTCGACGTCCCATTTATGGGTCTTCTCACCGTTGCTCTCGTTTTACTCGGCCTGGTCGTGCTTTTGACGCCGATGTACTACGTGATGGCCCCCGTCTCCGTCTCACTTCGATCGGTCCTGCCCGGCGCTATCGTTGCTGTCATCGGGTTGGTGCTCTTACAGCAACTCTTTGGCATCTACGCCGGACAGGCCGACCAGTACCAGGCGTATGGGTTTATCGGTGCGGTCTTGTTGTTCCTGTTGTGGCTATATTTCGGGGCCACAGTGCTCCTTCTGGGTGTTGTCGTCAACGCGGCACTACTCGGTGAACAAACTGCAGTCAAACCACACGACGCCTCATCGTCGGCTCTGCCCGTGACTCCCGAATTCGACGAGTTCGACATCGAGGCAGAAACCGCACACAGAGAGGGCCAGCGAGCAGATTCGAACGAAGCGAGCGAGGACGAACCGCCACTGCGCCCGCAGTGACCGGATCCGTTCGAAACATCTCCTTATCGTGAGTGACAGAAAGGACTAATCGGTTGTGTCCAGCTTTTCCTCAGCCAGTTGACCCTGCAGTAGCGCGAGTCGAAGATACGGCTCGGCGAGTTTCGTTTTCTCCGTTGGCATGATGAGCTGACGCTCCATGTTGTACCTGATGAATCCCTCGTCTTCGAGCGAAGGAAGGTGTGTGTGACTTAGTTCGACGGTGATCTTTCGGCGAAACGCAGAGTCCGTCATAGAGGCGGTCGTCTTCGTTGCGACGTAATCGACGAGTTCACCGATTGTTACGAACCCGTCAGACTGAAGCAGATATGTCAGAATGTATCGACGTCCGGGGTCCGATAACAGTGAAAATACCGCGTTCACCGAGAACTGCTCGGCAGCATACTCCGTTTCGATAGAGTTGCGTACGAACGCATACAGCGCGTCCCGCTTCTCGCTATCGAAGGTCTCGGAAGAGGTCCCTTCCGTCTGCACGTTCTGTTCTCGGTCCTCTGTATTGTCGGTCATGGGTTATCGTGTGTTCTCGCCATTGGAGCGGGTGCGGGTCCACGTCAGCCTGCAGGGGTATTCCCGATACGGCAGGGAACATCTTGAGGACTTTTGCCAGGTAGGACCCATTGTGTGCGCAGTCAGGTCGTTCGACTACCGATACTGGTCAGATAGAGTCGCCTTCGTTTCGTGGTAGGTTCTTTCTCATCCACCTGTTATTGTAATACAGTCAGTGTCGGACCGGTAAGGAAACCATATAGACCCCACACACGATATCGAATCCTCTAGCTAACAGCATGGCTGTACCCGGATAAGTAGGTGATAAGTCCGCTATTTTTACGGGGGAAACCCTGTGTAAACATGTTGCAGAGTCTAGTCTATGCTTACCCGTTACCAAAGAAGTCCTTACCAAATGTATTAGATATGAAACGACGGAACGACTATACGGCTACCGACCGACAAGTAGATTTGAAGCGAACAAGACAAAATATGTCGTAGCTGCCGATAATAACAGAGAATCAACAACAATGCCGTCGACACTGACATCAACGAAGATACATTCGAGAGAAAACCGAGTAGTGACTCAGAACCATACTGGGGACGATGTGGGACAGGGAGGGCCAGACCAATGAGTGGTGAGTGGGACGACATCAGTTTCGTCATCAGCTCGCGGTACCGTATCGTCGCGTTGCGACGGCTCTCGGTTGGTCCGGCAACACCGTCACAGATCGCCTCGGATGCGGATGTAGGTATCGCACACGTCTCGCGAGCGCTTCAGGGTCTCCGTGACCGGACGCTCGTCGACCTGCTGGTCTCGGACGACCGAAAGAAAGGACGTGTATACGGGTTGACCGAGCGTGGAGAGGAGATATGGAACACCATAGAGGCCGAGAACATGGCCTCCGAGTGACGGCTGTTCGGTCTCAGCCTGAACACGTGGTGGTGAAAAGTTGACGCCACGAGACAGTCAGTAACCGTCTCCCTTGACTCACAAACACTCTAAACAGGTACTGGAGTTGCATCTCTGCTAGAACGAGTCGATGTCCTCGAGAGCGAATCGAATCTGTGGGAGCGTTCGTGGAGCTATCGTGTCCCAGTTCACCCAGCGAGAGGCATAGATGCCATCGGAGAGGTTGGGAAGCGGCGTAGAGAGCAGTTCACAGTCGTAGATAACGTACAGCGAGAGCTTCGCAGAGCTCGTGTGTGCATACCAGGTCGAGGTGAGTCTCTCCCCGACTGAAACGTCACAGTGTAATTCCTCGGTGAGTTCACGGGTGAGAGCATCGGTATCCGATTCATCGGGGTGAACGCCACCTCCCGGAAGGGTCCAGAACGGAGTTCCATCGTCGTGTTGCTCTTTGATGAGCAACACACGCCTTCCTGCAGTGACGAGTGCCTTTGCACTCCGTCTGAGTTGAACGGACGTCTGGTCGCTCCGGAGATGCTGTTGAGACATATCCAGGTACACTGGATACTGGTCAATAAGTACACGCTGGATAACAGTCTCGGTAGCCTCCCCCAGAAATCGTGTCTCATCGGACGGATGGGTGCCGAGAGTACATGCTGGACGGTCGTACCCTTCAGACCAGCCTGTATGGGACACTATAACATCCCTAGACGATGAGAATGCACCGACGTCTCCGATTAGTGCGATGATACACCGATATCCTGGACTGGACGGCGACAAGACGACGGCGTTCCCAAGGTACCTCACTCGTTCTGTATCACGGTCTCGCCGGGATGTGGGGAGCGTTGTCTCACGGAGCCGTCCTGGGTACGGATAACCTGCTGCGCGATTGTGTTCATCGTTTCGACGCGGATGTCGCCCTGACTTCGTTTCTCCGAGACGTAGCGGAGGACGTTTCGAATACGGTCGACGTAACGCGTGTCTGTGAGGTCGTGTGGATGAAGCCACATGTGGAACAGCTTGCCGTTTTCGGCGGTGCGGTCGATACCACGTTTCGTCAGTGTCACAGCGGGATCCTCGCCAAAACGAGCGAGTGTCGACCACGGGCGTCCTCGAAACCCACCGAGGAAGATGGATGCCGGAATGCTAACCAGCCCACAGTCGTCGACTCTCGGTGTTACCGAGGGGGGAGACACACTGCCTGTCAGACCGCCAGCCAACATGGAGAGTCCTCGAACTCCCGGAATCGCTGGGACCGTGTAGGGTCGATAGCCACGATAGCACTCGAATCCAGATTCTGCCAGAACGTCTCGATGTGCAATCTGGTTTCGAGGAAAGACGAACGAGGTGAAATCGTATCCATGCGCTGTCCCGATCTCACGAGCAAGTCGACACTCTGTGGCAGCTGCCGTCGAATCTATCTCGGTAAAGATCGCATGTGAAAAGCTGTGGCTGGCGAGTTCGTTGTCCACAGCGGCCCCCGCAACGTCAGCTATCAGATCCCTGCCGAGCCACAGCTCCGGTTCGGTATCGAGGCCGACAGCTGCGCGCTCGAACCACTGCTCACCGAGCGGGTGTCCTGCTCTGTGTGCTTTCTCGTCTGTCAACAGGTGGCCGACGACAGCCCACGTGGCAGGGATATCGAACGCTTCGAACAACCGGAGGAGTTCTCTCCAGCGCTCTCGGGACTTTCCGTATCGTCGTCGCATCCCTCCTGTGAGCGGACCGAGGTCGTGGGCACCCCAGTACAGCTCTGCATCGACTGAAAATAGGACGGTTCCTGTCATGGTACGAGACCAGACAGAGGTGTAGAAGATGTCCCACTTACGCTACCTCTGAAGGGATGTTTATGGGTCTGTAGTATCATTGAACTCTTGTTGTAATTGTACTCGTGACTGTAGTTGGATACGGCGCACCGCCATCTTGCTGAACTCAATAGTGTGATAGCTGGGAGAATTGTTTTGTCCATCGCTGTATAGTAAAGTACTCTCTAGCGATTCGATAGACACAGCGAACTGAGAGAGTGCGCTCGAAATCTGCGAAACGGTGTCGACAGTCACAGCAGGATACAGATTCCGACAGTTGTCCAGAGAGTGGCTGAAATCTGACCATAACAATAACTACGTCTACTTAATTCCTGAGGTATGTCCCCTGAACGAACGGTGTTATCAGAATCAATGACGTTCTCCAGAGATACGGGAAAAAAGGCGACTGAGACACTCACACAGTCGAGATGGAGGACCGATGACTGAGATAACGAGTGCAGTCGTGCTCGCTGCTGGCGAGGGCTCTCGACTTCGCCCGCTGACTCAATATCGTCCGAAACCGATGTTACCAGTCGCCAATCGACCGATAATCGAGTACGTGATAGATGCCCTTCTGAACGCAGAAATAGACCATATCGTCGCTGTCGTCGGGCACCAGCACACCCGCATACAGGACCACATCATGCAGCGATACCCTGACGTCGACGTTACGTACATCAAACAACACCACCAGCTCGGGAGCGGAGACGCACTGGCACAGGCCGACAAAGCAGTCAGTGGCGCGTTCGTGGTTGTAAACGGAGACAACGTGATCGACGCATCGATGGTTCGCGAGAGCGTATCGAAGTACTATACGACGAGTGCGGAAGCGACTGTCGCGGTTGCTCGATCAGATACAGCACACGAATACGGGACTGTCTGTACCGAAAACGAGCGGATCACCACTATCCTCGAACAGGATAGCGGTGACGAGCAGGGACGAATTAACGTCGGTGTGTACGTGTTCAGCGAGACGATATTCGACGCGCTGGAACGAACCGATATCCACGAGGGTGAACTGTCGTTGACCGATGCAATCCCACGCCTGCCCGGAAGGGTCACACCAGTCGTTCCGAACGGAGTCTGGTTCGACCCTGCATACCCCTGGGACCTGTTGCGTATCAGCGACCAGCTACAATCTGCACACCCCGAACTCGTCACCGATAGTTCGGAACGTCCTGCCGTGGATTCGACGGCACGAGTGCACGAGACAGCGGTGATCGAAGACGAGGTACTGATTGGACCCGGCTGTGAGATTTCACCCGGTGCTGTGTTGCGACGAGGTACCTGTCTGCGCTCGGACGTGCGAATCGGCGCAAACAGCGTCCTCAACAGGTCGCTGATAGGAGCCGATACCCGAGTTGGTGCGAATTCGGTGCTCCGTGATACTGTGGTCGGTGCCGAAGTCTCACTCGGGGAGTCGACAACCGCTCCAGGCGGTCCCGCAGATTTCATCGTCGGCGACCGACTGCACCGAAACAAGCAACTGGGAAGTCTCGTCTCGGATAGGGCAGACATCGGCGGGAACGTCGCACTCACGCCGGGCGCGCGCGTAGGACCGGGTGCGCACGTTCCAGCCGGAGCGACTGTCCACGGTCCCGTGTCAGTGGAAGCAGGGGTGGTCAGGTAATGTGTGGAATTACGGTGCGTGTTGGATACGGAAACGCGGTTCCTGAACTCCTCGACGGGCTCGAGAATCTCGAATACCGTGGGTACGACTCCGCGGGAATTGCACTCAAAAACGACGTCGGCGTCAACATCGTCAAACGGGAGGGAGAGCTCTCGAACCTGCGTGACGCAGTCGACGGCGATAGCGTCCACGGAACTATCGGAATCGGGCACACCCGCTGGAGTACACACGGACCACCAACAGACGAAAACGCCCATCCACACACGGACTGTACTGGTGACATCGCCGTCGTCCACAACGGAATCATCGAGAACTACAGGGAACTCCGAGCAGAACTGGAGGCCGATGGACACGTCTTCACCAGCGAGACGGATACCGAGGTCGTCCCACATCTCATCGAGAGTTACCGCGCGTCGGGACGTTCACCCGGAAGCGCATTCCGCAAAGCGGTCGACGAACTCGACGGGAGTTACGCTATCGCGGCCATCATCGACGGAACGGAGGCCGTGTTTGCGACCAGACACGGCTCGCCGCTGGTTCTCGGCCGCGGCAGGGACAGATACTTCCTCGCAAGTGACATCCCCGCATTTCTCCAGCATACTGACGAGGTCGTCTATCTCGAAGACGGAGACGTTGCCAGAGTCGAACAGGACGGATACGAACTGACCGATGTCGAAGGGACCGTGATCCAGCGGAACGTCGACACGGTCGACTGGGATGCCGAGGATGTTGGAAAAGCGGGATACGACCACTACATGCTAAAGGAGATTCACGAACAGCCGACAGCACTCAGACAGGCAGTCAGGGGTCGAGTCGACTCGTTCAGCGGCGAGGTCGACCTCGAATCAGCACCCCCGGGTACGTTCACCGATATCGACCGCGTTCATCTCGTCGCGATGGGGACCTCGGCACATGCGGCGATGTACATCGAGTCCCTGCTGATGCAAAACGGCGTCGACGCTGATACCTACCTGGCAGGCGAGTATGCGACATCGCCACCACCTGCTGGGGCGAATACCCTCGTGCTGGCCGTGTCACAGAGCGGGGAAACGGCAGACACGCTCTCGGCAGTTCGAAGCATCCAGGGGGCAGACGTGCGGACCGTCGCAGTGACGAACGTTGTCGGTTCGACCCTGACACGGGAGTGTGATGACTCGGTCTTCATCCGAGCGGGCCCCGAAATCGGTGTCGCGGCGACGAAGACGTTCTCCTCCCAGGTTGTGACGCTCTCGTTGCTCACTGAACGGATCGTTCGTGATACCACTGGCAGCTCGGTTCGAGATGCGAGTTCGTTTTTCGAGGCGCTCTCGAACGTGCCGGGCGATGTCCAGCGATTGCTCGACGATTTCGCCGCTGAGACTGTCGCAGAGACGTATCTCGACAGCGACGCGTACTTCTTCATCGGGAGACACACGTGCTATCCCGTCGCGCTCGAAGGTGCACTCAAATTCAAAGAGATCACCTACAAGCATGCCGAGGGGTTCGCAGCATCCGAGCTCAAACACGGGCCACTCGCGCTGGTTACCGACCAGACCCCTGTCATCGCTGTGTTCTCGGGTGCAGATGACGACAGCAAGACACTCAGCAACGTAAAGGAAGTCCAGGCACGTGGGGCACCTGTCATTGCCGTTGGGAGCGAGTCCTCACGCGATGCGCTCGAACAGGCTGACGATACGCTGACAATCCCACAGACACATCCCGCGATTGCCGGTATTCTGGCAAACGTGCAACTGCAACTGCTCGCGTACCACGCAGCGAACAAACTCGGGCGTGCGATAGATAAACCTCGTAACCTGGCAAAGAGCGTAACCGTCGAGTGAGACCGGCTCACGCCCGTTCGAAGACGAGAGTCATCTAACCTGTTTCGGTGGCTGTTCTGCGGAGAGGCAGTAAGTGCCTGTTTCGGTTTCTAAAGCAGTGGATACTCCGAGACGAACTGGTAACTAACAGTCGAGTATTCGTGTGTTTTTTCCCCCCAGATTGCACTACACTGGTAGAATCTGGCCAAATTCGTTATTATAGGGCTTGCGTAATCTGCGCCTGTCGAGATGACCGACGATGAACTAGACTGTAACGAAAAGAAAGAGTATCCTACCAGGATACTGGGGACCGGTAAGGAGCTACTAGGGTGGCTACGACCGGGTTACTCTGTGAATTCCAGGACAGAACAGCACACGGAGGAGAGTGATGCTGACTCCGGCGTCGCTCTCGACCGGCGAAGCTACATGGTACGTGCTGGGGCCGCTGCAGCCGCAACTGTGGCAGGCACGGCTGGCGGTGCGGGTGCCGTCTCCGCGACCGGGACACAGGTGAAACAACCTGACGTCTACGGGTACGGAGGCAACGGTCTCAGAACAGACGGAGAAGCGGCGATACCGATACGAGAGACACAGACAGCGAACGCGCTCTCTCGAGATGATGACGACGCAGGAGACGACGACACGTCTGGAGTTGTGGGCTCCGGCGAAGGACCGTACGGCGGTATCGACACATAACGACGAACTATCAGACACTAACGTAACAACAATGACGAATAAGAGATACAACACACCGGAAGAAGGAGAACTGGACTGGCACATTCCGCTGAACGAGAACTTCGAGCAACTCGACCGCGACGTGGAAATTCGAGACGCCGAGGAGAACAGGTCCGAATACGACCCCGAAGACGGGACGAAATTCCTTGCGACAGACTCTGGCGCAACCTACGTTGGCGATGGGTCCGCGTGGAACCTCGTCGGCTACGTGGCTCGTGCAGGCGGCGG
>LKMJ01007191.1_pt1 | contig 10494 bp, 6 predicted proteins | sample 643391 | NCBI WGS metagenome assembly LKMJ01 (sample SAMN04112250, study PRJNA286221) | soda lake metagenome | biome: soda lake; feature: Kulunda Steppe; material: water; isolation source: sample PL-Br10 brine of Picturesque Lake | place: Russia: Kulunda steppe | collected 2010-07
AAGGAGGAAGGAGGAAGGAGGAAGAAGGAAGGAGCAAGGAGCAAGGAGCAAGGAGCAAGGAGTGAGGAGTGAGGAGTGAGGAGTGAGGAGTGAGGAGTAAGGAGCGAGGAGTAAGGAAGATAGGGGAGCACGGTATAGGTGACGGACGTAGGAGCGCATCTCGTGCGCGATCATGACAAAACAGGCACAACACCCAACCCAATACTGATTCAGTTCGCCAAATGGCCCGAACTGGGCCGGGTCAAAACACGTCTGGCTGAGTCATTGGGTGAAGAGGGAGCTTTGCAGGCCCATATCCAGCTCACCCTGGCTGTACTTGGAAACCTTGGCCAGACCGCATGGCCCCTTCGTCTCGATTGGGACAGGTCAGTGACCGAAGCCCCCGGGGAAGCCCTGCCGATTCTGGAACGCCTGCAGGCACTGAGGGCAGAACAGGGCGTTCAGCAGGGTCAGGACCTGGGCGAGCGTATGGCACTCGCGCTGTCTGATGGGGTAAAGCGCCAGGGGGCGGCCATCATTGTGGGCAGTGACTGCCCCTCGGTTGATGCGGATTACCTGAATCAGGCCCGGGATGCACTCAGAACCAGGGATATGGTCATCGGTCCTTCCGAAGACGGGGGCTATGTGCTGATCGGCAGTCGCCGGGACTGCTCCGGGGCACTTGAGGGCATTGAATGGGGTACGGAGCGGGCGCTGGAACAGACCCTGACCCGCCTGGAGCAGGCCGGGTTCCGCGTCCACTGCCTCGAACCACGCTGGGATGTGGATGAGGCAGCGGACTGGGAACGCTTTCTCAACGCCGGCGCTGGAAGTACAGGTTAAGGCTCTGGCCCACCAGGCTCTGCACCCGGCTGCCGGCACTCTGGGCCTGCAGTTGCTTGAGCACCGGTGTCGTGGCCAGGTTCTGTCCGTCGCTGTCCCGGGCGCGCAGCAGTTTCCACTCCACCTCGTTGCCCAGCGTCTCCATCAGGCTCAGCAGCTGATTGGTGTCTTCCGGGAAGAACCAGCGCTTGCGACAGCCCGCTGTGGCGTAGAAGTCCGGGTGGCTCAGCAGCTCGTTGTACTGCTCCAGATCCGGGTTGTTCAGGATCATCCGCCGTAACCGGCGCAGAGTGTCGGTGGTGGGTGCCAGCTTATGGCGCTCCATCAGCCGCTGGATCGCAATATCCACCCGGCTGCTGCCATGCTCGCCGGTATGGATGTGCAACAGGCCGGTGGCATCCAGAGCCTGACGCGCCAATTCTTTGACGGATACATCCGAACGGTTTTCCGAGGGCAGGTGCCCCACCTCAATCATCTGCACCCGGTTGCCGTCACCGATGAAACGGCTGACCAGCGAATAGGGCCAGAAGACCACGTTCTCCAGTCCCTTCTCGCTGGCTCGACGCTGGCCGTGAGCCAGATTCGCCAGGTTTTCATCAACCGCTACCACTTCCACGTCTGTGAAGTAGGTGGCCAGCTCCATGGCACGCTGGCCGGAGCCCGCGCCAATGACCAGAATGCGGGCTGTTTCCGGCCAGTGTTCGGTGGTCAGCCCCAGACTCTGCTCCAGCTCGGTTTTCAGTGGCTGTGGCGTGTAGTGGCTGAGGTTCTGCCAGCAGGGCCAGGCGTGGGGCAGGTCTTCTTTTGCCAACGCCAGCTCGTCCTGCTTTTCCTCGAAGCACTGCTTGTAGCTTTCTTCCTGGGCCTTGTCATAGTAGGTCGCGGCCATCAGCGGCTGCATGCCCTCCGGCCAGTCGGCCAGATCAAAAGCCCCAATCTGAGGTGTGTAGGCCTGGTGGAAGAGGGCGCCATAGAGGCTGCGGATGATCAGAGCTCCGGCAATAGCATCCGGCTGTGGGGCCTGTTTCAGTGCCTGCAGCAGATCCCGGTCAAGCTCCTGAACAAAGTGGGTTTCCTCTTCTGACATCATCTGGGCGTAGCCCGTGCGCGTGACGTAAAGCGCCAATGCCAGCGCCAGTCGCTGGCGGGACTCGAAGAGTTCGCCGGTTTCGCGCACTTCCTGAACAAGACTGGAGCGCAGCTGGGTAATGAGGTTTTCCAGAACCGGGTCAGTCAGCAGTGTGTTCTCCAGGCCCAGCAGAAGCAGTTCATCCTCGCAGGCGGCATCCAGCAGCCAGGGGTCGGCTTCCAGATCATTGCTGTATTGCCCGCGCAGCACCGCTGTCACAAAACCGGCCAGATCCTGATGGGGCAGGTCGGGCTGGCTGAGCAGGCGGACGGCGTCGCGTGCCAGCGCCTGGTCGGCACGCTGAACGTCCAGACGCTGGGCGCACTCCATCATGCCCGCGAAAACGGAAGGCCACTCCAGTCCCAGCTCCAAAAGACGGCGATAATGCAGGTAGGCGGTGTCAAACTCGCCGCACTGGCGCCGGGCGTGGGCCACGCCGGCAAAGGCGGTGGCGGATTGCCGATCCTGCTGGAGCGCCTGCTCAAAATGATCCTTGGCCGTTTCCGGTTCACCACTCATCAGCGCGTGGTAGCCCAGGTTGGTGAGAGTCTGGGCGGATTCCGGCTCTACCTCCAATGCCAGGTTGAGCACCTGCCATGCAGATTCCCTGTTGTCTTCATCCATCTCAATCCGGCCCAGCAGATTCAGCGCGTCCACCTGAGTGGGCTCTGCCATCAGTACGGACTGTACTGCCTCCCGTGCCTGACTGCGCGCCATCTCCCGCCCCTGGGGCGAGGTGTTGGCCGAATTGGAACGGGCATAAAGAGCGTTGGCATCCACCAGCCGACGCGCAATGGCTGCTTCCTGTTCCTGCTGTACGGATTCCAGATGACGTTGTGCCTGCATGACTCACCTCGGGTCTCAACCGTTAACCGCCCATGGGCGGCAAGACTGCGCCTGTTTTTTGGCTTGTGGGGGATAGGGATGCGAAGGGTGTGCCAAGTTTCAGGAGCAAGGAGCAAGGAGCAAGGAGCAAGGAGCAAGGAGCAAGGAGCAAGGAAAAAGGAGCAAGGAAAAAGGAGCAGGGAAAAAGGAGCAGGGGGCCGGAGGGCCGGGGTAGGAGCGCATCTCGTGCGCGATTATTGAGGGTATTGCAAGTCACAAGTTGCAGGTTTCGGGTTTCAGGAAAACCGCCTCATCGGAAACAGAAAAAGCCTGACCCCGCCAAGGGCCCGGCTTCTCTGACTTGCTACCTGAAACTTGAAACCAACAACCGTTAACCCTGCAACAGCTGCAGAACCTGCTCCGGCTGGGCATTGGCCTGTCCAAGAATGGACAGCCCGGCCTGCTCCAGCACCTGGGTCCGTGACAGCTCCGCAGACTCCGCCGCAAAATCCGCGTCCCGGATCCGTGAGTTGGCGGAGTTCAGGTTCTCCGAGGCCACCTGCTGGTTGTCGATGGTGGATTCGAAGCGGTTCTGGATGGCGCCCAGAGTGGCGCGTTGGCTGTTGACCTGATCCAGGGCGTTGTCCATGGAGGTGATGGCGTCCTCTGCGCCCTCTACCGTGGAAATGTCCACATCGCGCAGCAGCGTGCCGCTCTCGTTGGAGCCGTAGGTGCCTACTTCGAAGCCAGCGGATTCATTATTGCCTGTGAGTGTTCCGATTTCGATGCTTCCGGCTGACTCCAGAGATACCGATCCGCGCTGTGTTTGCGGGAATGTGCCTTCGTCCTCCTCGTCAAAAGCATCCAGCTCTCTAGCCGCTTCTTCTTCAAACCCAAAGGCCTCGGCTTCACCACCGTCCTCAAAATCACTGACGGTTATGTTGCGACCGTCCTCCGAAACGAGCCGGAACGTGTCGTTTCCATTCTCATCGGTGAAGGGTTCCGCTGTCACACCCGTCTGACCGGATTGTCCGTTGATTGCAGAGACCATCGCATCCTGTTTGTCCGCCCCGGACGCACCCTCGGCAATGCTTACCGAAATTTCGTTGCCGTTAATTTTGAAATCCGCAGCCTGATCATCCGCTGTGATCTCCCCCGCATTCAGCACAGCCGGGTTGGTATCGGCCGTGACGCCGGTGGCCTCAGAGGATTCATTGATAGCGCTGGCTTTGGCAATGGCGCTGGATGCCGGGAAGGAAGCCTCGGGCGAAGAAGAGTCGGCAGAAGACACACTTTTCCCAACGGGCACACCGTTGATGGTGATATCGCCGCTGTCCATTGCATCCTCACCGACGACCTGTCCAGCAGCGCCGCTGTTGTTTCCGCTGTAACTGCCCATCTGGAAACCGGCTCTGCTGATGTCGCCGTCACTGGACAGCTCCATGTCGCTCCCGTCTTCAGAAATCAGGGTGTAGGTGCCTGAATAGGTGCGCGTGTCGGAGGCCGTGCCGTCGGGTTCTTCTGTCGTGGCAAGACCGAACCGCTCGGCTGTGTCCTCGTTCTCGCCTTCGAGTGTTATGTTCCGGCCATCCTCGGCTTTAAGCTCAATGCCCACTGAGGGATCGCCATTGAAGGTGGCCTCGACGCCGGTTTGCCCGCTGCTTTTATTGATCTTGTTGGTAACAGAGTCAAGGAACCCTTCTCGATCCCCCTCGGTCCCCGGAGGAAGATCAATGGCTACACCATTGAGAGTTAGCTCCTCAGACTCGGTCGGGACGTCTTCACCTGTGATGTCTGAACCGGTCACGGCGGTTTCGTTGACGACCGCTTTAATGCCGGAATCCTCGGTTCGCTCATTAACTGCTGCGGCCTTGGCAATGGCGCTGGCACTGTTCATGTCTACGGACGTATCGTCGTCCTCAGCACTGGAACCGGGAATTGAAAAGCCATTAACGACCAGGTCGCCGCCCTGCATTGCCTCGGGAGGTGTGGTCGGAGACGAGGTGATCCCATCGGTCGCCGCCGCCCCAAGCTGATCTGGCGTGGAGCCGGCAATATTCACATCCACCTGCTCCCCTCGATTGGCACCGATCTGGAAGAAAGCCGCTTCAAAGCTGCCGTCCAGCAGTTTGGTGCCGTTGAAGTTGGTCTGTTCGGAAACCCGGGAGATCTCCTCCTTGAGCTGATCGACCTCTTCATTCAACGAGGCGCGGTCTGCAGAGCTATTGGTGGAGTTGGCTGACTGCAGGGCCAGGTCGCGGATGCGCTGGAGGTTCTCTGTCATGGAGCCCAGAGCGCCTTCACCGGTCTGGGCCAGGGAGATGCCATCGTTGGCGTTGCGGATGCCGACATCCAGGCCCCGCGTCTGGGATTCAAAGCGCGAGGAGATGGCCAGCCCGGCGGCATCGTCTGCGGCGCTGTTGATGCGCAGACCGGACGACAGCCGCTCCAGAGCCGTCTGGTTTTCACCCTGACTGTTGGACAGGTTTCGCTGCGCGTTGATCGAAGCGATGTTGGTGTTGATGATCTGAGACATAACGCTCTCCGTCCTCTGTCTGCGGCGGCACCAACAGCGGGTCGCCGGTCTTGAATCAATTACGGTCGTATCTGGTTGCCGCTATGCGAGGACCGTGCCAGAAAATAGTCAGTGGTCTCAGGTCGCTGGTTGCAGGCGATTTTTTTGGCTTTTTGCCAGCCGGCGCATGGAGGCGTTTGCCGGTTTCGTGGCGTGCGGAATGCGGAAAAGAGGAAGGGGGTTGCCGCTCAAGTTTTCAGAGGCACGGCCGATACCCCTTATTACGGGAGCTGTATTTGTACGCACAGTAGCGGTTAAACATTGAACAGGCGGTACCGCCGTGGCATTGATCCTCAACACCAACATTGCGGCCATCAAGGCCCAGAACCAGCTGGTTCGTCATCAGTCGCAGAGCAATCTGGCGCTGGAGCGGCTCTCATCCGGTCTGCGCATCAATTCGGCCAAGGACGATGCGGCCGGGCTGGCCATTGCCACCCGTTTTGAATCGCAGATCAACGGTCAGGAAGTGGCTCGACGTAACGCTCAGGATGGTATTTCCCTGGCGCAGACGGCGGAAGGCGCCATGGAGGAGATCACCAACAACCTCCAGCGCATCCGGGATCTGTCCCTGCAGTCGGCCAACGCCACGAACAATGCCGCTGATCGCCAGGCGCTGGATGACGAAGTGCAGCAGCGTCTGGAGGAAGTTGATCGCATTGCCAGCCAGACCAGTTTCAATGGGCTGAACGTCCTTGATGGCAGCCTGGACGAACTGCAGTTTCAGGTGGGCGCCAATGTGGGCGAAACCATTGGTCTGGATCTGGAGCGGGGTGTGCGTCTGGGCCAGGTGGGTGAGCTGGCCGAGGCGACCCTGAGCTTTGATGATGGCGCCTTCGATGACGATGATGCTCTGAACGAAGAGCAAACCCTGGAAATCCAGATTGGCGAGGGCGCCACGGCCACCATTACCCTGGAAGAGGGCTTCACGCAGGAAGACATCGCCACCGCCATTGAAGAGGCGGAAGTGGAGGGTCTGACCGGTGCCTCTGTGACGGACGAGGGACTGCGCCTGCGGGCGGAGGAAACCATCACTCTTGATGGCGATTTCGGGGCAGTGTTTGAGGACCCGCCGGAAACCATTGAGCCGGACGGTTCCCTTGAGGGCACCAACATCCGCACCGTGGACGGGGCCAACGCCACCCTGATGCGCGTGGACGATGCCCTGGAATCCGTCAACAGCTTCCGCAGCCAGCTCGGCGCCATTCAGAACCGCTTTGAGTCCACCATCAACAACCTCAGCAACAGCATCGAAAACCTCTCCGCCTCGCGCGGACGCATCATGGATGCGGATTTTGCGGCGGAGTCCTCACGCCTGGCCCGCTCCCAGGTGCTGGAGCAGAGCGCCATCGCCATGCTCGCCCAGGCCAATGCCCGTCCGCAGCAGATCCTGTCGTTGCTGCAGTAAACACCGCCTGGCCTTTGACTACAGGAAAGCAGGGCGTTTATGCGCTATCATCCCGTTCAGTTATCTGAGAGTGCATGCAAAGGAACGCCATGGAAGATTCACCGCACAGTCTGGTTCGACTCGCGCCCGGGTTGCTGGAGGTTGGCAAGCCGCTGCCATGGCCTGTCTATAACCGGGCAGGCCAGCTTCTGGTGGCCCAGGGCCATGTAATCCAGAACGATGCCCAGCTGGAACGACTCTATGAACGCGGGCTCTACGATCCGCCGCAACGTTGGGAGCGCCCGGTTCTTGAAGAGGACGCGGACGTTGAAGCGCTGGAGGATGTGGACCCCTTCCGCGAATACGGCGCACTGCTGGTGGATCTGGAGCGCATGCTCAGTGCCATTGTGAACAAGGAAGAAGACGCCCGGGCCCGGGTCAGCTCCATGGCCAAACGCATTCATGTGCTGTGCCGCTCGGACAAGGACGCGGCGCTTGCCCTCATCCACGTCTATTCCATTAAACCCACGGCCTACGAGCAGACCCTGTTCTACGCCATCCTGTGCTGGTTCGTCGCCCAGACGCTGTCCGTCAAGAAAGACCAGCTGATCACGCTGATGGCAGCCGCGTTGACCGCGAATCTGGCCCTGCTGCCGTATCAGGACAAACTGAACGACTCCAGTCGCCGCCTGACCGACGAGCAGCGCAAGATCATCAGCAAACACCCTGAGCGCAGTGCCCAGGCACTGGAAGAGGCGGGGATGGAAAACCGCGCCTGCCTGGAGGTCATACGCCAGCATCACGAAGCCAGCGACGGCAGCGGCTATCCTCTTGGGCTCGAGGGTGATGCCATCAAGCAGGAAGCGCGCATCATCTCCGTGGCCGAACGCTACGTGGCCATGATCACACGCCGCGCCTACAGAAACCGTCATCGCACGGACGAGGCCATGCGCCATATTGTGGGCGGAGCCAAGACGGTAGCCGATCAGCAGGTGGGTCAGGCGCTTTACCGGGCGCTTGGCATCACGCCCCCGGGGTCGCTGGTGCAGCTGCATAATGGGGAAACGGCGGTGGTGATCCGCCGCAAAGTAGAAGACAGCCCTCTGGAGGTCCAAGTCCTGCTCAACGCCCAGGGCCACCCCTACCTGAACCCCTTTCCACGGGATACCAGCCAGGATGAATGGGCGGTGGAGAGAGTCGTGGTGCCGGACGTACTGCCGGCCCTGGATCTGCGAGCACTCTGGGGCTACGGCTGAGGACCCTCCCTGGCCCTGGCAGCATCAGTGGGCGGGCACGACCAGAATCTTGCCGTCGCGCTCGCCGGAGGCGGCTGCCTTCACCGCTTCCTTGATGTCCTTTACATCGTATTCCGCGGCCACCCGCGTCTTGAGCTGACCCGTGGCGATCTGCTGGGTCACCTGACCATAGAGCTTCATCTGCTCATCCCGGGTGGCATTGCTGAACCAGCGCGCCAGCCAGAAGCCTTTCAGAGCCACGTCCCGAAAGACCACATTGGCCGGTGACATCTGGCAGGGCTGGCCGCTCATCATGCCGTAGTTCACCACCACGCCGCCCTTGGCGGTGCAGTTGGCCAGATGATCCGTGGACTCACCGCCGACCGCATCAATGGCCAGCTTGATCGAGGCACCGCCCGTAGCCTCCTTGACCCGCTTGTGCAGATCCGGACCGTCCACCAGCGTCACATCACCACCTTCGGCGTCCACGCTGGCCACCGCGGACTCACGGCGCACCACGTTGACCGTTTTCAGGCCCCGGCTTTTGGCGTGCTGGATCAGATAACTGCCCACGCCGGAGTTGGCGGCGTTCTGGATGACCCAGTCGCCTTCCTGCAGATCCACGAACTCGCGCAGCAGCAGAATCGCCGTTGGCGGGTTGATGGTCATCATCGAAAGCTGCTTGGGGTCTGCGTCATTGGGCAGCGGCACCAGGTCCTTCGCCGGCGCCAGCACATGGGTGGCCCAGGTACCGGCCCCCATGGGAATCAGCACGGTCTGGCCCTTGTCCAGACCGGATACCCCGGCACCGGTCTCACTCACACGGCCCACGCCCTCGTTGCCACCAATGGCCGGCAGCGGCGGCAGAGTGCCGTAATCACCGGTCAGCGTCAGCACATCCGAGGGGTTGATGGGGGCAGCCAGCACCTCAACCAGAGCCTCGCCTTCGCCGGGGGCGGGTGTCTCCTCCGAAACCGCCTCAATCACATCCTGCGGGACCGGGCCCCTTTCTTCATAGCGTGCCTTGAGCATAACCCTTCCTTTTAGTTGGAATACCAGAGCCTAAAGCCTAGTTGGCAGGGCACGGCGCGTACAGTGCGAGATGGGACAGTGCATTGGTCAGTTGGGACGGTGTTGGATTGGTAGCAGGCGCCTGCCAGGAGCAGTTCTGCCGAGGGGAGCTGTTCCTGTAGAAGCCCGCGTCGCGGGCGATCCAGAGACAGCTTTCTCTGATGCGTCTTATCTCGGGCAAGTTTGGGAGACTGTTACATTCATTAACACGACAGCGGTTAATTTTCCTTAAAGGTCTCAGCCGGACAGCCGTTAAGTGACACAGAAGGCAACAGTACCGGCCACGGGCCGGTTGCGTGGCCTCTGACCATAAACCAAGTCAGGCAACAGGCAGGAGAACGTTATGAGTCTCGGAATCAATACAAACGTGGCATCCATCAACGCCCAGAACCAACTGGGCAAGTCTCAGGGTCAGAACGATCAGGCGCTGGAGCGTCTGTCTTCCGGCCTGCGCATCAACTCCGCACAGGACGACGCTGCGGGTCTGGCGATTTCGACGCGCTTTGAGTCCCAGATCAGCGGCCTTAATGTCGCCAGCCGGAACTCCCAGGACGGCATCTCTCTGGCACAGACCGCCGAAGGCGCGCTGGATGAGATCACCAATAACCTGCAGCGTGTTCGTGAGCTGGCGGTGCAGTCTGCCAACGCCACCAACAGCTCCTCCGACCGCGAAGCGCTGAATGACGAAGTTCAGCAGCGGCTGGAGGAAATCGACCGGATCGCCGGTGAAACCGATTTCAACGGCCTGAATGTGCTTGACGGCTCTCTGGATGCGCAGGACTTCCAGGTCGGGGCTAACGCCGGGCAGACCATCGGTGTCGATCTCGCCTCCAGCGTGCGCACGGATGACGTGGGTCAGCTTGCCGTGGCAGATGATGCTGAGGGGATTGAGGCCGACAACCTGGCTAAATTTAGTGCTGAAGAAGGTGGTGACAGAGCCTTTCAAGTAACCATCGGTGATGATGAAGAACCAATTGATGTGCAGTTGTCGCTCAGTGACGATCTTTTTGAAGAAGATGACGGCGGCGACATGGTAGCTGTAGAAGGCCGTGAGCAGGACATCTTCCGGGAAGCTCGTGATCAAATCAACGATCAGCTGGGTAACCGTGGTTTCGCCTCGTTTGAGACCAATGAGGACGGCGATGAAGCGGACTTCACTATCAGCTCTACAGAGCAGCTGGCGTTTGAGGGAGGCGATGCGGATTCTGGCTTTGATGCCCTCGATACTGCAGGTGAAGACGATGACGGTATAGTTAGGGTTGATAACGGAAACCTCTCAGAGGCATCCGTCGACACGGTGGACAACGCCAACGACGCCACCCTTCGTATGGATGCGGCCCTGGACACCGTAAACAGCTTCCGCAGTGAGCTGGGCGCGGTTCAGAACCGGTTCGACTCCACCATCGACAACCTCGACAACAACGTCGAGAACCTCTCTGAGTCCAACAGCCGG
>LKMJ01007192.1_pt1 | contig 10494 bp, 18 predicted proteins | sample 643391 | NCBI WGS metagenome assembly LKMJ01 (sample SAMN04112250, study PRJNA286221) | soda lake metagenome | biome: soda lake; feature: Kulunda Steppe; material: water; isolation source: sample PL-Br10 brine of Picturesque Lake | place: Russia: Kulunda steppe | collected 2010-07
CCCCCCCCCCTGCAAAGGCCATTGCCCTAGAGGCAATGCAGCATGTGCGCAGATGGCACAGAGCCTAGAGCATGCTCCCATCAGAAGCCTCAGGCCTGCTCACCACAAGGCAAAGCGCTACGTTTGTGTGTAAGGAAAGGTGCGCGGTTTCAGGAGGGCAAACGCGCCCTGCGTAGTGCAAGCAGCCTCACCTTTAGGGCCTCAAGCTGGGCGCTGTTCACTGCCAGGTCACTGCTCTGCGCCTCTAGCTTGGCCGCGTACTCGATGAGCGACTTGGCCTCGGCCTCCAACGCCAGCTTCTCTTCCTGCAGGGCCCATAGTGTGCCTTGCAAGCTCACTGCTTACAAGCCAAGTAGTGCACCAAGCCAAGAGGTGTGCCAAGCCAAGATGTCTGCTGCGTGCCAAAGTGAATCTCCTGGACCTTTGACGTCCAGGCATGGTACAGTCACGCTGCACCTAAGCGCATGCCTAGGGATGGGTAAATAGGGTTTGGCAGGCCCTTGTCGAGGCTCTGTAGAGCCTCGTTAGAGCCTATTTGAGCCTCTGTAGAGCCTCTTTGGCATTTTGATCAGACACTATTTACCCATCTCTAGGCATGCCATAGCAGGGTGGCCATGGTGGGTATCAAGAGGAAGGGCACACGGCTGTTGCTAGATGTCCACCGAATTCCCAGAGAGGGAAAGTCCTGCGGCATGTCCATGTTGCTGGATGTCCACCTAATTCCCAGAGAGGGGAAGGCCTGCGGCATGTCCATGTTGCTTGGCGCAACAGGATGTGCTCTCATATGCTTTGAGACAAGAAAAATTGGGAGAGAAGCTGCTGATGGAACGTGCGCCCAGCAGCTTGAGCAGTCTGCTTCAATTATATATTCAAGCCAAGCGTTGCTGTGTGGAATCCCTTTGCCCCTCTATATGAGACCCGGAAGTTGGCAGCTTGCACAGATCTTACACAATGGCTTTGTTTGCATGCAGGCTTTGACTCTAAGCCTCAACACACCTTGACAGACTTGAAGGCAGTATCCAGCATCTCTTGCCGCATTGACGCCTCCTTTGTGACCTTCTCCAGGTGCTCCTCCTCTGTCACAGCTTGCTGCAAGGCGGCAGACGCTCGGGCCTCGTACTCCGTCAGCCTGACATAACAGGCAGATGTTGCATGGACAAAATGGTGTAGGTAGCATGGTTGGACTGGGAGTGGCAAATGGCACAAAGGCTGCCTGTCTCCCGACGCACCCTCATGCCACACAAACAGCAATTAAGACTCAATTGAACAAGATCATTGCAGCCTGCTTGCTGTTGGGCTGCAGGAGCGTGCTTTTGAAGCAAGTCGAAGGATTAAGCATCGAGGTTGGAAGCAAGCACATGTCACAAAAAGAGAAGTATGGCGTGCTGAGAGGGGGTGGGTTGTGCAACGCAGTGTGGAGGGAAAAAAGCTGAGGCAGAGAGGGACAGGATTCCGGGCAGCAAGCTCACACGCTGCATGTCACTGATGCATGGATGAGACAGCAATAAAAAAGCTGATGCAAGCCACGGCACCGCAATACGCGGCAGCCTCAAACACAGCGCACAATCGTGCACACGCTCAATGCCCCACCTGGTCTTTAGCTGCAGCATCTCTGTGCGGGCGGCTTCCAAGCGCCGCAGCGTATCAGCATACTCTGCAGCGATCGCGCGCCGCTCAGCAGCCACCTGAAGCAGCGTGCATGTGGTGTACCATTAGCAGCCCGTGGCCGCAAGGATGTGGTGCAGCTCTAGCAGTCTGCATGCGCCGTACATGCCCAGTGCTGCACACCTGATGCAAGCCTACTGCACAGCCCAGCCTCTGTGCTCACCACTCATAACGGCAACTCAGTGCAGCCTCTAGGCTCATCGCTCACAAGGATTCAGTGCAGAAGCTTCTGGCACTGCATCACTAGCCATGGATGTTTAAACTGTACAGCGACTCAACAGCAGCTTTCTGCTTGCGCGCATCCATTTCTCCCCACCATCTCTTGTGGCCACCAGCCCCTGCCTAGCTGCCAGAGAGCCCATCCTCTAACCGCTCTCGCTGTACCTCGCGCACGAGCTTACCTCATCAATCAGCTGCTCACGCTCCTTGCGCCTCGCTTCCCTGGCCTCCTCCAGCAGCTTGCGCTCCATGGCCACCTGTGCTTTGGTAGGCAAGGCTAAAAACATTGCAGGCAAGGCAAGGAAACAATGCAGGCAAGACAAGGAAGCAATGCAGGCAATGCAATGCGGTGCTGTGCTGAAAGGCCCCCAGGCGCCAGCGCAAGGCTTGGATACATGGTAAGCACGCAAGCAGCCTATGTGCCCATGCACACGCATGGTTGTGTCTGCCCTTGCAGTGTCGGGCCCAGGTCCACACTGGGTTTTCCTTTGGCTGTGCTTGAATGTTTCACGCTACAGTCCGGGTTTAACAAAAAGGGCAGACGCCAAGGAATCTGTGCATGCAAGGTACCACACCAGGCACTGGGCATTTAGGCACGTGCCTGTCTCACACTCTCAAGCCACGGCTCTACAAACCTTCTGGATTTCCTTTTGCTCATACTGATCAGCCACAAATTTACTGACCCAATGGCAGCCCGCCCTATGCTTATCAAATGTGGGGCGTTTCTCTAAACCATAAGCAATGGCCCACAATCACTCAAACAGCCCCAGTGTGCATGTTTTTGTGCATGCACACACACTGGAAATGGCTCCACAAGGCACTGACAAACAGGCTGCAGATCCGTGCATGCCCGTTACCTGCACCCTCAAGTCCTCACGCTCAGCCAGAACGGAGCCTTGCACAGCGTCGATGCGCAGCGCCTCCCTCCCCAGGCGGACCTGCAGGCCGGAGTTTTCAGTAGCTGAGCGTTGGGGCGCGATGGTCACTGGCACAGAAGCAAATTTAGAGACCACTGCCAATGCTCAGGTATCTGGCTGCACAGGCGCGGACCAAGCAACACAGATACAGATTAAGCAATGGCAGGTGCAGCGCCTGAACAGGCACACCACTTCTGGATCCCATCATGGGTGGCCCCATGCCCCTTTCGGTGTGCGAAGCAACCAGCAGGGGTGGTGCTGATGCTGAGTGGCCGAGGGGAAAGAGGCAAGAGGCCCCGGATCAGACTTGCTGGCATCTAGTGATACCCTACAGCCAGCATCTAGCCCTTTTGCGCCCTGACCTGTGCCAACCCAAGACGGGAGAGGCAGGGGCACACAGCCTGATCCTTACGCAAGCCTGCAGTTGTGCCTGCGCGACATCAGCCATCACGTCTCCCCTGCTCCCTAAGGATGTTGTTTGGCGAGATAGCCTTGCTTCTTCCACTATCCTGGTCCTATTGTTATCCTCGCTATCCTGCTCCTGTGGACATCGTCACGCCTCACCTGCTCCCTATGGATGTCCTCACGCTGGTGTATGGCGGCACTCTCCAGAGTGGCAGACAGTGACTGAAGGTCGGCCCTCAAGGCATCAATCTCCTTCTCGCGCTCAGACACCTGCTTTCCCCCGGACAACATCAGAGCTACTCTTGTTGCAGCGTGCATTTGGTTTGTGGGATGCGTTTGAGGCTGTCAAACAGGGTGAAGGGTGCTTAGGCAAGGGTTGGGGAGCGTTAGCTGGTCATCAGTATGCATCTTGCTCAGGCACACAAAAAAGGTTCCAAGTCACCACTAGACCGTCCATGCAACAAAAGGTGTGACACCCCTGGTAAAACGCAAGGTGTAACACCCCTGGTAGAACGCAAGGTGTGACACCCCTGGTAAAACACAAGGTGTGACACCCCTGGTAGAACGCAAGGTGTGACACCCCTGGTAAAACACAAGGTGTGACACCCCTGGTAGAACGCAAGGTGTGACACCCTTGGTAAAACACCAAGCCGGCGCGACCGCAGCAATGCGCCCTTCGGGGCCCCAGCCAGCACAGCCACGCACCCTGTTCTCTCGCTCCGAAAGGAGCCGCTCACGACTTGCAAGGCGCGCCTCCCTGTCCTTCACATCACGCTCCAGCACGTAGAGCGTGCGCTCCTCCCGCTCATGCGCTGTGTTTGATGCCGTACGGATCTGCAGTGTGGTGCAGGCATGCCAGCGAGAACACACGTTGCCTGCTCCTGTTGGTAGAGCACACAGCTTGTTGGTGGCGGGCGAGGCAGGGCAAGTGTCAAGTGCAAGGCATGGCATGGCAGGCAAGCCTAAGGTGGAAGTGCACGGCAGGGCAAGAGGGCACGCCCACAGTAGACCCTGGTTGTTAGCTGCAGAAGCTCAGCTTGATCGCAGCCTCCTTCCAGCCCCCTAACCCCAGGTCTGCTTGTGCATCAAGCAAACAGCCCTGACAAGCCCCCCAGCCCCTGGTCCGCTTGTGCACCAAGCAAGCAGACCTGACAAGCCCCCCAACCCCTGGTTTGTTGGTGCATCAAGCAAGCAAACCTGACGAGCCCCCGCAGGCCCAGCACCCTTCCTGTCAGGGATCTGCACTCACCAGCACTGCCAATCTTAGCGCCTACCTCAACGGCCACGCTGCAGCGATGGTGTCCCTGCTTCTGCAACACATGTACACACACAGAGGTGCCGCAAATGCGCAACCTGCGCACGTGCACCCACCTTGTCAGCCAGCTCTGCCAGGAGGTCTGAGCTCAAGCGGTGGCGAAGCACGACCTGTGTGCGGCAAACAATGCGCACAGTAGATGAGCGTCGGACGCCAAGTTTGGCTGCTGTGAACCATTGCATAGGGGTACGCAAGCAATGCACGAGCAGAGCCAAGTGCCGCAGGTGGTGGCTTGATGCGCCAGAACTAGGCTGCCAAATGGAGCCTGAGGCAGCATCTGAAGGCCCCGCAGGTGAAGGCCTTTGGCTGGCCGGCCGTTGAGCCAGCGGCACATCATGACGTTGCAGGGAGAGCTTGGCTGCGCGAGGGGTTGCCCATGCTTTATGCCCTTGTGTGCATGCGTGTCCCCCAAAAAGCAAGAAGTCGTGGAACCAGGCTCCTACGCTGTGCAGGTTGCATTTGTGCCCGCACTGTATGCGCCCTGTGTATACATGTTTGCGCATGTGTGCTTGTGTACATGTGTGTTTGTGTCTTGTAACACCCAAAAGCAAGCCCATGCAAGAGCATCCATTCAGTCTGAGCTTGAGCAGCAGCCCCTCAGAAAAGTTTTAAGGCAGGAGCAGGCAAGCAGGCAGGCCGCCGGAAGGGACGCGCCCCCCAAGTCAGCATTTGTGCCGCCTTTCCACAGCCTGAGGTGTTGGTCGTGAGGGTGCAGGGTGCTGGGTGTGTGACCCCCACCATGTCAAGGAGCAAAGCGGAACCCTCCAGTCCTTTGTGTAACCGACTTTAAACAGAAACGCCCTTCTTCTTACGAAATCTGTACAATCGGCTGCGGGCCTTGCCCCGCAGAGGAACTGGAAGGCGGTGATGACCGCGCGCACCTCCTTCTCCTCTGCCAGCGACGCCTGCTGCGCCTTGATCTGCGCCTCTGCCACCTCCTTCTCGATCGCCCCCAGCCGCTTGCCCCGCGCCTCTGCCGCCGCCGCCGAGGCAGCCGCCTCCAGGCGGAGCGCAGCCAGCTCTGCGTTGACGGCCGCCACTGCCTGCTGCTTCTCCTCCTGTGAAGAGAGAGGAGCAAAGTTGACGCACCCCGCATGGGTGGTGCGCAGTAGGGTAAGCACTGGTGCCCCCAACGCAGATGGGCCCCAAAAAAATCAAAGTAATGCCAAACCTGAGGCTTAAAGCCAAGGCCTCGTGCTCACGTGCAAGTCCGCTCAAATACGTGAGGCCATGGCACCAACGAGGCCCTGCACTTTTGGCTGCACTCGTGGCCCACCTTCATGCGCGCCACCTCCTTGGCCTTCTCGGCCTCGGCCTGTGCATAGTGGGACTGAATGCGCTCTAGGGCCTGGCGCGCGTCCTCCAGCTCGCTGCGCAGCGTGGCGGCCTCCTTCACGGCGAGGGCCTGCAGGGTGGCAAGCCCAGCACAGCAGGGGGCACATATCACCGCAGGCCAGGTCGCTGGCAGTCACAGCAGGTGCAAGAGGCACAAGGCCTTGATTTCTGCTGCCCGGGTGCACGGCCAGGGTGTGTTTACATGGAGGGCACGCTCACATGGAGGGCGCGTACGCATGGATCAACATGGTGAGGTCCTGCTGCCTGCCAGCACAGATTTGGGTCAAAGGGACAGGGGTCCAGGGGCAAGTTTGGACCCGCGCCCTGAGCACAAGCACCAGCCCCAAGCCTGCTTGGCCTGATAGGTGCTTTGCTGCTCACAGGGGTGCACACTCTGTCATGGTGCACAAGTGGTGCACAAGTGTGACTCTGTCATGGTGCACAAGTGTGCCACAGATATGACTCTGTCATGGTGCACAAGTGCGCACTCTGTCATGGTGCACAAGTGTGCCAAAGATGCACACCTGCCACCCGCTGGCGTGCACTTGATCACAGAAGGCTTGCACGCATACGCACACGCGCACACACCTGCGCCTCTGCCAGGGCAATCTTGGAGTGCGCCTCCAGCGTTGCCAGCTTGTTCTCTGCCTGGCTGGCTTGGAGGCCCTTCTCTTTCACAGCGCCCTCCAGCTGAGACACCTCCATCCGGAGCTTGGCGTTGGCCTCCTGCACGCAAGCACATGCGACGCAGGGTGGGCACCGGTCGAGCGGGTGGGGCAGAGGGGGCGGAAGACACTAGCGTGGCCCTGCCAGTGAATATCATGCACAGTGAAGTACCACGCGCTGATAGGCAAGCGCCAAGCTGCACACGCCGTGCACTTCGCGGCCAGGCCGTGAGGTCCAATCCAGCCTCCTGCCATAGCAGGGCAAAGGTCCCCAGGTCACGGCCACAAGGGCTGCAGCAGGTCAAGGCCACAGGGGCTGCAGCAGGTCAAGGCCACAGGGGCTGCAGCAGGTCAAGGCCACAAGGGCAGCAGCTAGCGCAGGCCATACACGCGCCGCCCCCTGAACAACCTGGAGCACGTACGCGAGGGCGTACATGCAAGCAGCCGCTTTCCATTGCCAGCAGGGTCACACACACACATACAATTGGGCGCTGTCGAACCGCGTGCACCTGCAGCCACCGACGGTCCTCGTTGTCATACGAGTGGAAGTCGTGGCGCGTCTGCTTGTACATGCTGGCGTCACCGCCCACACCTCCTGCAGGCATTCATGCAACAAGCGCGCCATGCCTCGCGCAAGTAAGCCTTTTGCACCGCTGATGCTGGCACATAAGTGCCTGGCTTGTTGTTTGAACACATACACACACGCGCGTACACACACACACACACAAGCTACACATCAGCGTGTGGGTGCCGCACCTGGCGACCCCGGGCCCTGCTGCAGCTGCTGCTGCTGCTGGCCAAGCGGACGCGGGGGCAGGGAAGAGGCCCTGGCGCCCATGCTGCCCGCTGTGGTGAGCTGCAACGCTGGAGGCCCTTGCACGCTGTGCGGGGGCTGCGTGCCCAAAGGCACGATGCCAGGGGGCGGGCCCGCCGGCCCCAGGGGCACAAAGTTTGGGGGCACGGAGGGCTGGGGGGGCGCAGCTTGATAGTGCGGCTGCACGCCGGGGGGGAGGCCTGCAGGCGACGAGAGGAGAAAGGAGCAGTGGGTAGGCTGCTCGGGCCGAGAGGCAGAGGGCGCGCATGTTGCTGGTCCTGCTGATCCTGCTGCTGGTGCTGGTGCTGGTGCTGATGCTGGTGCTGATGATGGTGCTGATGATGACAACAGTGATATGCTGATGGTGATGATGGTGATGATGCCAATGACTTTACAAGTGGCCAGTGGCATGCAAGCAGCAGGATAAGCAAGAGCGGGGAGCAGCACGAAGGGAGGGAACCTACAAAATCTATTAGGGGTCTGCGCACATGCTGCCCTGGCAATGTGCAGGCGCATCAGCAACGCTTCTGGCAAGAGGACTCTGCTCTCCAGCACACAGCCCGGGAGCCCCACAGCAAAAAGGCAGGCCATGCCACCTTCAAATTCATGTTTGTGACACGCATACCGTGGGCACACACGAGTAGTCCCACCTGGGTAGCTGTGAGCTATGGCTGCCTGCGGCGCGGCCAACCCTTGAGGCGCAAGCTGCGCAGCGGGAGCAGCTGCAGCGGGGCCCTCGAGCTGCTGCGGCTGCTGCTGTGCTACAGCGGCAGCAGAGAATCCTGCTGATCTTGCAGGGCTCAGGGGCTGCGCGATCTGGGGCGCAGCTGCGGCAACTTGAGGGGCTGGCGGCTGCCCCTGGGGTTGCAGGGAGGCGCTGCCGGGCCGGGAGGACAAACGCGGCTGGGTCAGGAAGTCGGGGAAATCCTGCGTGGCGTGCAAGTGTGCGTGTGTGCGTGTGCGAGCATGTGCTTGTGTGTGCGTGCATGCGCGTGGGAACGTGAGAATGGGCTTACGTGTGCGCACAGCCACGGCCACGGCAGGTGAGCACAGCCATGGTGGGGCAACAAGGCAGGGCAGGGCAAGGCAGAAGCATGTGCAGCTAGCATTGCCACAGGCACATGTGCGGCTAAGCTTGGCACAGGCACATGGGCAGCTAAGCTCGGCACAGGCACATGTGCATAGCAGACAACGGCAAAGCTGGCATCAGCACAGCCATATCCTCATCCCCTGCCCCTGCTGCTCAGGGAGGGAGGGCCACAGGCGCTGGCAGAGCCCGCTCACATCGTCTGTGGAGGACTCAAAGATGTTGGCCGCGCCTTTACCAAAAGGCGCGCGCCGCCCTGCAGCAGGGTGCCTCCCCAGCGAGCCGCCCATGGGGCCGCGGTCCAGGGTCCTGCGCGCGCATGCACCATGGCATGTACAGGGTGCGGGCAAGGGGAAAACTTTGGAGAGCGCATGGGCATGCACATGGAGCTCAGTTGGGGTTACTCCAGGCTCTGTTGCATAGCCCTTGTGTGGCCGCGCAAGCACCACAGCTTGCAGGGTGACCCACGCACGGCCCATCATGCACACACACGCATGTGTAAGGACACAGGCACGCGCACTCGTGCAAGGCGGTTGTACGCACCCACATTCAAACAAGCGTGTGTGCAGGGAACGCACTCACATCCAGGCAATGACTGACACACACACACACACATACGCATGCACACACACACATGCGCTCACACACACAGGCACAGGCACGCACGCACACGTGCGTGCACCCACCGGGTGGGAGTGGGCACCTCGGCCCTGGCGACCTGGGGTGGTGCTCCGCTGGTGCCAGCAGGCACAGGCCGCCTCTGACGCTGGCCTGTACACACGCATGCACGCACCCCAAAACCATGCTGGAAACACAACAATGAATCAGTAGCCACGACACAAAGGTGTGCTCAGCAACCTGCACGCCGCCTGCCCAGTGCGTGGCGCATGCATGGGCCCTGCCCAGGCTCCATGCAAGTACCTAGCCAAGCACTTCTCAAGAGCCGTTCATCTTCCTGTGCATATGTCACACCTTGCACCATGGCACCCCCCTTCTGCCTGCAGCCTGCGCCTGCCCTCTGCTGCACAGTTCAGTGAGGGCCAAGGCTTTGTTATGGGGTGGACATGCAGCGCCCCTCCAGTCACCTTCAGGCGCAGCAGCAGGCCCAGCGCCTGCCAGGATGCTGCCGCCCGCGCGCCGCCCAGCCAGCGGGCTCTTTGCCCTGCCTCCACCGGCGAACGAGGGCATGTAGCCGCCCCCTCCCAGCCCCCCCTCATCCTCTTGCCCCGCCTCGGCACCTCCTGAAGCTGAGGGCGGGGGGTCCTGGCCGCCATGCGGGCCTGGCATGGCTGCGGGGATGGGCAGCACGGAGTGTGATGTGAGCGCACGGCGTGGCTGGCAGTGGGGGACCTTGCTGGACAGGCAGCACAGGGCAGCGTACGGATGCGGCAGGGGCCCGGGGACGCCCTCCTCACCTCCCCTAACCGCACTGCACTCACGCTGCACAAGCAGAGGCTGCGCGCAAGAGGGCAGGGAGAGCAGAGGGTGGCGCCCCTCCACATCTGCGTGCCTGCCTCCCACATGCACACGGCAGCGTCGCGTACAAATGCCTCAAGGCTTGAGCACGCGGGAACAGATTGGAGTGCAAGAGCGTGCGCACATGCACATGCTCACTTGCACGCGCGGAACCCCCCGCACACATGCACCCATCCCAACCCACCCTCGCGCCCACAACTACACCTGCACTCACACCCATGGAGGGAACAGGCCAGCACACGCGACGCACCCTTTTGCGTCGGCGGCTCGATCATGCTGGCCGACTTCCGGAGCACCTGCACACCCGGCGCAGGCTGCACTGCCGATGCCGGTGGGGAGGGCAGCTCGGGGCTGGGGCCCTCCTCCACAGGTGAGAGCGGCGGCTTGACCGACACTGGGGCGTGCATCATGCCTGCCATGCCCCCACGGCCACCTGTCCTGCCCTCCAGCCCGCCGCTGCCGGCTCCGCCTGCAGGCGGCTTGCCGCTCTCATCTGGCAGCAGGTCATCCGCGTCCAGATCCCAGCTGTCGCTGGCAGCCGACATCTTGCGCATGGGGGCCCCCGGCTTTGGCGCCATAGCCAGCGCGGGGGGAGG
>LKMJ01007193.1_pt1 | contig 10494 bp, 16 predicted proteins | sample 643391 | NCBI WGS metagenome assembly LKMJ01 (sample SAMN04112250, study PRJNA286221) | soda lake metagenome | biome: soda lake; feature: Kulunda Steppe; material: water; isolation source: sample PL-Br10 brine of Picturesque Lake | place: Russia: Kulunda steppe | collected 2010-07
GGGGGGGGGGGGGGGGGGGGGGGCACCTCCCAAAGGTTATGATGCCACCCCCCCAGATGCAGGCGCAGGTGCAGGCGGCATGCACGCACCGCGACCTGCTGTGACCAAAGACTACTCGCATGTGTGGTGCCAGCCAGGGGGGCTCACTTCTTGCTGCACGGCTGCCTGCGTGCCGCGCGCCTCACCTCACAGGACCTCAAGGCCGCTAAGGTGAGGTACCGCGCGGCCTTTGACGACTTCAAGGGCGCACGCACAGTCATGGATGGCCTGGCCACTGGCCTGGCGGACGCGAAGAAGGAGCTGCTTGCCGAGTTTGACAAGTGGCTCGCGGTGGGTACGCAGCGGAAGCGCTGAGCTGCTGCACCCCGCGCAAACCTGAGCTGCTGCAAGCTGGCCGACCCGCTCAAAACTGCCAATGCAAGGGCAGGCTCTGTGCTGTGGTTTGCTCCTGTGAGCCTGGCCAGCTGATGGGCGATCAGCAGCCTTTTCAATTCCAGGCATGCCTCCTTGAGCCTCCTCGCTTGCAAAGGGCCCGTGTGTGTGTGTGTGTGTGTGTGTGCGCGTGTGTGTGTGTGTGCATGTGTGTGTGTCTTAACCCCCGATGCCTTTGTGCCCAAACATTATGCACAGCAAGAATGACTGCACGAGGAGAACTGCCACTTAGCGTACGCGTGTGCACACTTGCTCTTTTATGCATTTGCCTAGTTTGCCTAGTCGCAGGAAAGGTTGTGGATCCAAGGTTGGGAACCCCTTCTGCCGCTAGCCCATGCTTTGCAACCCTGAATGCCGCCCACACCCAAGCTAGGCGGAAGACAAGAGCCCCTCACTCAATGCCGTGCGTGCACCACCTTGCTTCTTTGGCATTTACCTATTTTGTGTTGGTTGCAGGGCCTGACAGGTTTGAGCTAAATTGCCCTTGTTTGCCAGGTACGACTATGCAACCCTTGTTTCTGCTGTGCGTACCATGCCTGACGCCTGACCTGCAGGCAAGCCCGCTCCCCAAGTTCAGCAGCACCAACAACAGGGCAGATGAGGACGAGCTGGACTTTGCAGAGGCTTTTGAGCGCATGCAGCTCACAGCGCTTTCAGCTGGCGACCCTGACAGCGCCGCCTACCATGCAGCCCGCAAGCACACAACGCTGCGCTCGAGCGGCCATTTCAAGGGTAGCAAAGCATTAGCGATCAATGCCCGCAGGAAGGAACAGGAGATGCTGATCAATGCTGGCTTGAGATGAAGGAAATGTGCAATTGCTGTTTGCTAGTCTTTTGCTGCGATTCTTAATATGAGCACATGTCGTTACTGGTTATTCATAAATATCTTGGGAATGGAACTTCCTTTTAATGAAAGGGCTTTCCTTAAAGGGCTGCAGTCAATTGTCAAACATGATTGGTGACAAGGATTAAATCGTAATAGGTTACAGGCATGACCCTGGTGGCATGGTAGATAGAGAGGAAGATTACGCCTGCTGGGATCAGCCGGCTTATCACCCTGGGGGCATGCATAATGTCTCACGTGTAAGGTACAAATTTACAAGGTTACATAGGGTTTAAGCCACCAGCCTGGCCATTGGGCTGTTTGGTTTTTTGCTAGTCGTCGGCAGCTGGAAACCATTGCGTCTGAAATGAAATAGGAAAGTTTGTCAAGCCTCTGAGAAAGGAAAGTCTGATGGGGCATACAGAAGATGGGCGGCCTCTACAGGAGAAGCCTGGCAAAATCTGAGAAAAAAGGAACGTATATTCTCACTCCTAGTTTTTCTTTTCTATTCTTTAGTCTGGCTGACAGCCTGTCAACTTTCTGGTTCACCTTTCAGCCTGTCACCCTGGGTGGCTGACTCAGGAGCTCGGAGCTTGGGGCAACTAGGCAGTCACAGAAGGCCCCCCCATTAGCACTTCTGGCAGCTACCAGGAGATTTACATTGAAATTTACTGTGGCTATTTTCAGCCTGGTGGGCAAAATTACCAGACATTCGACAGCTGTACCTGCACAAGCAGCCTGAGGGCAGCTTTGCTCATACCATGCCGCATAGAGACTTTCAGAGGCGGCCTCTTGGTGGGCTAAGCACAGCTACCTGGTTCTTTGGCTCTGCCAATTGAATTTTGCAGGTGGCACTCAGTAGGCTGAAGCAGATTCAGCAGTGCATGCAGAAACTATGGCGTCTCAATTGATAAATTCCTGATCATGATCAAACAAGCAAAGAAGTCATACAGATGGAATGGCGTGTTTCAACTGCACCATGATGATGTTCGTACATTGAACAAAGAGTCTTCAAGAACAAGGTGAATTTCAAATGTCAAGTTGACAAAGATCTCACGACAAGTACCCCGTCCCCTGGTACTGCTAGTCACCCTCATGATCCCCACTGACTTCTTTTGTTTCTGTTTCACAGGCTTGTATGGTGCCTAGGCCCAAGGTGACCCCTTTTTCCTTAAGCGATTTGGAAGTTGTCTTTCTGCATACGTGCTTTTTTTCTTTTCTTGACGGCGTGCTCCTTCTGGCTTGCTTCACGCTATCCAAACCACCCCGACAGAGCTGTGTTCAATCCTTGGAAACTTTCAAGTTGAACTTGAAATACTGAGTTAGCAGAGCTTCATGGTCTTGCGGTGTTGTGTCCATCGTTCATGAACATGTTATTGTGTTTCAAGCGCCTAAAGAATGGGTAAACGAGAAGGGTAAAATATGGAGAGAGGGTGTTTGGTCCAAGCACCGGTTCACCCTCAATCAACATTGCCTCTTATGTTGCCAACGACAGCAAGCCCTACACATTTAGAAATAGGGCATTCCTGCCATCAAAACCAAATGAAATATCAAAGCATGCAACAGGAAAAGTGCACAGCAAAACCAGAAGCCCACATCTCGGTGGTACACCTACTTATTGCAGTGCAAGCAACTGTAGCTTAGCTACCGCAGCTATCAAGAGTATCGGTGATCTACAACAAGTTAAGGTCACCGAGTCTATAAGAAAGCAATGCCAGCCTCAAATGTTTGTAGCCTAGACAATGCCCTGTGAAAATTACATGACCAATTCTAGTGTACAACAGAGACCGAGACTCCCAAGTCACACAAGCCATCAGCCCAATACTCTTATTCACAACGTGGAGTTTAATTCCATTGACATCCTTCCATCGAGAATTCCATTTACTATACTAGCATGAATTACACACCTGTGTGGATGCTGATAAAGCTACCGAAGAGTAAATGCAAGGCCATCAAAATGCAAGTTGCATACTGGATGCTCTGACAGCATCGCGTGCACATCGACCTTACGCAGGAACAGACAATGCAGCATTCATACGCAACAACTCCCCCACACTGGTGTGGCCTGCAAGATCCAAGGCCCTACACAAGCTATGCAAAATCCCATTAGGATTGCTGTCCACCTTATGGTCACATTGTGTCTCTGTACAGGCTACTATTGTTCAAGCATCTCGCTGCCTGCGTAGTTTCTCCCTTCTTTTTTCTGTACAGGCACCTTCTCAGATACGTGCACCAGGAATATGCACATGCCACTTGTGCTCCAGATAGGCGTAGATGCGCGGTGGTGTGCGGCCGTAGACAAAAGCATAGCTTGTGGCAACAAACACAGCTCCACCCTGCAAATTACGTTTCATGAGTCAAGGCAAACAAAATCAAGCAGGATTTGCATGGTACGCGCATCAAAGTCCAGGTGTACACAGCTTGCACATGGGGGTCTGTGTATGTTGAAACAGTGCACAAGTCACTCCTTGCAATGACTCCTTACTATCTGTCTGTATGTTGAAACAGTGCATTAGTCACTCCTTGCAGCGACTCCTTCCTATCCGTCTGTGTATGTTGAAACAGCGCATTAGTCACTCCTTTTGCAGAGACTCCTTCCTATCCGTCTGTGCACAGGCTGCCTCAAGGGGCCATACCAGTGGTTTCATTGACCTCCCACCTACCCAGTGGTTTCTGAGACCCCCACCCCACCTACCCTGAGTCATCCTCCCTGCCACAAGCACGCAAAAGCTCATCTTTGAGAGCAACACATTCTATGCATCTGAGGAGGAGAGGATGCACAAAATGCATTGTGCTAAATTTCACAGCATATTTTCAAGGCAAGTACTCACAATCCAGTTGCCAATTGTCGCGGGAATTAAGTTGTAGGCCACGAAGCCCCTTGCATCAACGTTGGCGCCATACGCAACAGCCATGGGTATCTGTCATCCAGCACAAAGGGGATTTGCCATGCATTAGTGCTACCCATATGCCCATATGCTGTGTCACATTATGGTGGACAATGCGTGCACACCTGCCAGCAACCCTCTGGCCATCTTGCCTGTTGACACTTGAGTCTACTCAGCTCCTTTCATTCATTGCAGAATGCAAACAGAAGAATTACAAATGCACATAATGGCCAAAAATAGCCTTTAGCCTACCCTCCCAGCCCAAGCTGGACCAAGAACCACCCTATTCAAACTTCCAAGGGGAGACAAGATGCCACAACTCACCAGGAACATATTTGCTATGCAGTGCTCGAAGCCAATGGCTGCAAAGGCAGAGATGGGCAGCCAGATGCCCACAAACTTGCCGGTCAGATCCTGCAACAACAAGCAGACAGGGATGCGAGCGAAATGGGCCTCTAGCAGAATGTTTTAAGGCATGCTTCAGTATGATGTGGGCACCATGTAAAGGCAACCTTTCTAAAGCAATCACAGGGCAGCCAAAATTTACGCAACCACTTCTTTTTTTGCTACCACAACCGGGAGGCTGCAAGTGAGAATGGAATGCCCGCGCAATGGTGCTTTCAAACGCCATCCCTTTGAGACTTTAGCCCGTGCAAAAATGTAGGAAGTCAAATCAGTGAGGTTGCTGAAAGCCATACATACACCCCGTACATCTTAGCAGATTGGCACACAAATTTCAGAAGTACTGAAGCATATACATACTGTATCCAGCCATCTGAAAAGAACTTAAATCTCTCAAGCCCATCCTTTTTGGGTGGATAGAAGCAAGAAGTGTAAGTGATTCATAAGCAGCAGGACAGCATGCGCAACACCCAATCAGGTGGGTGCTCCTCCCCCATTCACTCATCCCCACCTGTCAACCCCATGCAGGCGTCCACATGAATCACTCAGGTCGAAACGACATCGTGGAAGCCGCACCTGTGCCGCGTTTGCCATCCAGGTGGCGATGCCCACTAGCCAGTTGGCCAGGATGCCTTTCACGAGCGTGGCACCCCAGGTGTCACTGATCTACAAGAGGACCACAGCAAAAGTGCATGGGTTCCAACGTACATAGAATGCGTTACAGCTCAAGATGGAGGGCAGAAAGGTGAAGCACTGGAAGGAGCACGAGGGTCCCCAGCTCGCCAATCAGTGCATCCCAGCCAGACAGATGGCCAGCTGGTCCATTCATCATTCATTGTCTGGGATAACGCCCACCTTGAGCTCCGCGCTGTAGACTAGGTAGGCGTTCTTGCCATCAAAGGTGTTGGCGGCAAGGAGGAGTCCCACCATGATGGCTGTCCCCGCGAAGTTCCCAAAGTAGGACATGAACAGCATGCGCAGAGCGTTTACAATGCTGATCTGCGGTTGCAGGGTGAGGTTCAACGAGCAGGGTGGGGTCCAATGAGCAGGGTGAGCAAAGGCTGGTTGCTGCTCACCATCAACTCTTCAGCATACACAGTGGCCCTGTGAGCAGCTCTGGCACCACCCTGCTCTCTTTAAGCACCACCCTGCTCTCTTCAAGCAGGCAAATTGGCCTAGAGGATGGAGCCACTGCACAAAGCTGTGCCCAGGAACGGCGACATGCGCCCGCTTGTCAAACAGCTCACATAGGGCCACACAGCAGTACAGTTCTGACAGCACCAGGAGATGGCAGCACAAGAACATGAGAGACCGCACCTTGCCTTCCCACCAAGCTGCCGCGGTGTAGACACACATGCTGCTGAACAGCTCTGCGCCGCAGATGACAATCATCGTGAACACAAAGGGGGAGCCAAATGCGCCCATCACCAAGTTGAACACGCCACGATTCACCTGCAGTGCGAGAGGTGCAGCAGGGCGGTGTGTTGACCACCTGCTACAATTGGCGGTTTGTTTGGTTTGTTTTTCATGGTGCCAAATGTCCCCTGCAGGCCCTTACGCACTGAACAGCATTGGGCCAAGACCACAATAAAACCGCATTGGACCAAGTGTCCAGGTGCCAGGAAAGACAGCAAAGACGCCTTAAGACTCACTGAGGATCTGTCAGGGTTTGAGGGGGCTTGATCCATCAGACCCGCGGCTTGGAGGGCGGTTGTGTACCCCAAGCCAACATATGCCCCCGCTAGGAGAGATAGCATGAGGAGCTTGTACCAGCAGAACCTTGATTTTTCCCACCCTGCATGATCAAGTGGATGATGAGGGGTGTCCAGCAACCTGGGCAGATGCTGTGCATGCAACGTTCACGGGAAAGGCACTAGAAAAGGCCAACTGTCAGATATGAGCTGACTTCAGCACATCCTTGGTTGCCCAGCAAAGCTGACCACAGTACATGCGTGGGTGTCGGAAGGCTCAAAAGTGCAAGCATCAGTGCTGCAAGGCAAATGTTGGCACCATGGGCATGCCCTCATTCAGGGCTGGCTGACAGTGCACCTTAATCCAGCAGCGTCGCAGTACAGCCCCACCATGGTGTGCGAGCTCTGCGTACGTCTCAGGTGGAGACAGGATGTACGACCTCTTTTGCGACACGGCCTCAAATGCAGCTGACTGCCAGCTGCGGAGGAGAGGGCGGAGATGGTGTGCATTGCGTGTGTTAACGTGCGTGTTTATGTGTTTCCGTGCGTGTGTGTGCTGCACAGGCACAAGCACATGCACGCGTCCATGTAGGAGAACGGCTGAAGATGCTGTGGTGAACTCAGGAGCTTACACCTAGTCATCATTTGACAACGCACACAAGAGTTCTGACCCTCGGCGCAAAGGGCCCTCAGTGCAACATATGCATGAGAGCAGAGCACTGAGTAAAGCATGCATGAACCATGCCATGCGCGACATGCATTCGACAATGCACATGGCACATGGGATGCAGGGCAAGGCTATCATTTAAAGCAGGGAAAGGGCCTCTATGCTAAAACAAAGGCTCACATTTTACTCTTTAGATACATGCATTACCCCTTGTTGAAAATTACATTCCACACAGCAACCCTGTACTTCACACAAAGCACACAGCATGCGGGCTGTTTGCCCTGCGCAACACTTACATTGAATTTTGTGCCCCATCCTTTTTGAGTCAATTATTCAGCACTTACTCAACCATCATTGCGAACTCTTCTCACTCTAATTAACTGCAAACTCACTTTGCTGGCCACTTTGGCATGGGTGGATGGTGTTGGGGCAACACATCTGGCAAGGGTATAGGAGGATGTTGGCAAAAAGATTGTGTATGCCCCAAAGGCGCCCCGGTGACGATGCCTCTTTCTTCATCCCCCTACAAAACGGTTCCAAAAGGGAGAGCAGGACGAGGTTGGCTTCTAGCATGCGCACATGGAAGTGCGGCCTACATCAAATTCCTCATTGCTTGCACGCCGCACGGCATAGATTGGCAGGAAGCGAGCATGCTTGTGCACTTGTTGAGCAGCTGCCGGTGCAAGCGAGCAGCCATGGACAAAGCACACAGCAATGGCCTGCAGGCCAGCTGGGCCCAGAGGTGGCAAGGTGGCAGTCTGTGAGGGCCTGCAAGGACACTGGCCTCATCTGCATGCAGAGTGAAGCACGAAGAACAAATGTGGCCTATAATGCCAACGTTAGTGTGCAATAGGGTGACCATGCGCTTGACATAGGGTGCACCGGACCCTCAAGTGCGCGGCATGGGTGTCAGGTTAAGCTGCGGCACCTTGAAAGTAGGTGAGGAGATCGGGATTCTGCAAAATGACCGCAGAGGCAGACCAAAGGGGCAAAAGGGGCCCTGATTGGAAGCTGGATGCCGAAATGGCCCCTTCATCTTCCTTTATGTGGCCGGATGGGTGCCCCACATCTTGAAGGACTGCACACTTTCTGGAAGCACAGGCAGGTGCCGCTGAATGTTGCAGTTTTAAGCCTTGAGGCGGAATGGATTGCCCCCCACCTTGGGGCGCTGACTCTCGACATGCTGCAGCAAGCCTGATGGCTCCAAGTTGGCAGTCTCGAGAGGCATGGATGCCTGGACGGCTTCGTTCGCAAGCCTGCCATCTTGCACAGACGGCCTGCCCAGGCAACGGAGGCGTGAGCACCGAGTCAAGAACGGCGCAAGCACGCAGACAGCAAGGGTCTGCACACTCCTGGTGCCTGGAACACCCTCCCAGCTGCCTGAGAAGGGCAGCCTTGGGGTGCTTGCATTGGGTCCTCCCCTGTTCATGCGTTACTGCATTAGGCTGCGCATTCACCTCAGGTGGCAGATCACAAACCTCAAGCATTCAGGGTGGAGGTACCATTGAGGGGGGTCATTGGCCAATGGGCACGGGTGACAGGCCATGGCCCTCATGTGACACTACCTTCTTGTCAGTGCCTGACAAAGGATATCCTATGTACTGATGCAGACGTGGAAAAACACACATGAGTGCCAGCTGCACAGACTCACGAGGCCAGGGACGGCTCAGGTGAGCCAAATAGAGAGCCAAAGAAGCGCCGATGACCGTGGAAGTGCTCCGGGTGGTACACTCGCCCAGTTAAGCAATATCTCTCAAGATCAGGCGGCTGCGGGGGAAAGAGAGGATGGGGTCCTTAGACTTGCCATTGCGCACTGGTGTGCGCACATGAACGCATGTGGGTGTGCATATGGCTCATATGCATTGAGAAGTATTGCACACGCAAAATCTTGCGCAGGATTGTGGACGTGCATGTGAGTGCATGCGTGCGTGCGTTTGTGCGTGTGTTTGTGCGTGCGTACTGATGTGCATTAGTGCGTGCATGCATAAGTGCATGCGTGCGTGTGTGCATTAGTGCATGCGAGCATCAAACGTTAGCGCTTGAGCAGAAGGTCTAGCCAGCTTGGCTGAAACTGTGTGCGCATCCAAGCTATGAAACAGCTGCCTTGAGCTATCTGGTGCAAAGCTGGATGCGATGATGCCTAGGAATATCCGTCAAGATTACCGATGCTTGCAAGCAATTGCCCTTATCAAAATATCACTCACGGGCTTCTTCGGCTGCGGCTTGCGCACGGCTGCCGAGTCCCTCCTGCGTCAGGAGATCCGTGACGTTGCACATTTGCGTGACCGATTGCTGCAGATTGTGGCACTTCACAAAAGGCAAAGCGTATCGACCTGAGAATGCTGGCCACGTTCACGGAATTCGCATGTATGTCTCGGGACCCTCGCTCGGTATCGTTTCCGGGGCCGTTGCCATTGTTTGGCTCGTCCTCCTTTATGTCAATGGTTACATGACCGTTAGTGGCTGCTTGTGGCGCCGCTGAAACCCTCGACAAGGGGTTAACGCTGAACCTGCCGAACTTCTGAATTGTGGATGTCCCTTGGAAAAAATTGGAGCTTCTGTTTGGAATATGAGCGGATAAAACAGCTCGAGGGTCACCTGCGTGCGTCAATCCCCGGATGCACACACGTGTTCTGCTTGCCAAGTAGCCCCCCAGGTGTGCGCAACCACCAAGCTAGTTGCAGCACCAACCTGTGTGCAACCAGGCCAGAAATGCCTCGCTGCTGGTCTAGGCAAACTGTGTCACAGTGCAGCCCTGCCTCAAGTATGGTAGGGGAGAACAGGGTAAGAAGAGTATCCTGCTGTTGGGTCAATGCCAAAGGAAACCGCTTGGTACTAGTTTGCAACACAATAGTTTTTCTTATTTGTTTCATCAATTGTTAAATGAGCATCTATGCATCTCCATAGAACATCTGGGCTTCATTTGTCACTACCTGTTCTGGTCTTAAATTATGCTGCCTTTGTAAGGGGGTTCAGCGCTGAAGGCAACATCTTGAACAGCATTGTTGACTTGACTGGTATTGAAATGCAATGGGCTTGCATACTATCCTAGGATAAGGCCTCATTGCAATTGCCAACAAGCCTTACCAGGATAAGTCAAAAATATATGTAGACCTTTACACACATTAATGCGCAACAAAAAACATGAGCATTAAGGCTGAAGCAAAAAACATAAAGAGCAATAGGCTCATTTCTGAAGCCAGACGCCCCTCACTGACGTTCTATTTCCTATAGGAAAAACTAACTAGTTTGATGATCATCAATCATGATGGGGGCCTGCCTTGTGCTTGCACTAGCTATAGACTTCTCCCATGATCCACGCCAAAAGGAATATGTCTCCTGGCATTGTCTGTCACGCCAGATTATAATGATTAGTGTCATTGCCGATGTCACTGTCTGTTTGCAGGTAGTGGGGGGGGGTGCCACGCCAAGAGACTGCTGCATCCAAACTAGACTCACGGCATGGCCATAACGAGTATTTGAGCAAATGTGGTGTGTGGACTGGCTGCGGACAGCGACAGTGTACACCAAGCAGACAACAGGTTGCCCGCGATGAGACTGAGGAGCCTCTGATACCCTTATCCTTCCCTA
>LKMJ01007194.1_pt1 | contig 10493 bp, 15 predicted proteins | sample 643391 | NCBI WGS metagenome assembly LKMJ01 (sample SAMN04112250, study PRJNA286221) | soda lake metagenome | biome: soda lake; feature: Kulunda Steppe; material: water; isolation source: sample PL-Br10 brine of Picturesque Lake | place: Russia: Kulunda steppe | collected 2010-07
CCTCTCTCTGCCCCTGCTGACCACCCAACTCTGAGCTGTAACTTGCAATCAAATCCCCCTCAGCAAAAGAGGAGAAAACTCCTGCAACTCAATACCAAACTGGAATGCCCAGGCCCTTGCACGTGACCATTAGACCCAGCATCCACGGCCCATGCGATTTGGAACTACAAGATAAACAAAGCTCGCTCTCTCAATGCCTCAGATGCTGTCAACACTATCTACTTCTATGACTTGGAAGTAACCTCCATAGATAACTGGAGAGTTGTCACAACCAAACCTACCAACAAATCTGATCAGGAATCTCACCAACAAAAACAATACCATGTCTACTTTGCGCCCATGACCATAGAAAATTGGGCACTCCCTATCTTTTAAAAGGCTGGCTTCACACCTAAGAAAGTTCACCCTATAGCCCGCTCTGCCGTTGAGTGTGCATGCTGTGGAATTTGCTTCTATAATTTTGGCCTCCAACCTGAAACACACGTGCCCCCCGGGGGCATATCATTAAAGGGGCCCTTTAATGATATGTATATCTGTGAACTCTGCAGCCGGACTTACCATAGGGTGTGCCTCAAGAACACTGGCTGCTACGCAGAGAGGCAGAGAGAGGAAGTCGACAAAAATGAAAACTGGGCCTGCCCGGGCTGTGTTCACCTTAATGATGAACAAAAACATAAAAGATGCTCTCAATCCATTAACAAAGAACTCATTCACGTGACCTGGGAACCCGCCTGGGATCCGGAAGAACTAAAGGACACGTTGCCCAACCTCCTTGAGTGTATCCGTGACTTTGAGACACGCATTGAGGAGCCAGACCTCCTTCTTCCCACAGCAGACCAAACCTCAGACAACCTGGAAAGGCAAGGCTTTGACATGTCTAACAAGGCCAACACCTGGATTCAAAAACTGGACACTGACCTACGAAATAAAGTCACCTTTGATATCCACCCCACAAACCCACAGGTAGACATACCACCCACTGGGAGCTGTGAATTTTGGATCCGTAATGTAGACCTCGTTAAGTACAAGCCTAAACCCACCAATGAGCAGCCCTTCCTCCACAAAAACCCTCCACCTCTTATTCTCCCAGAAATCTACTCATCTACTCATCAAGAGTAGCATGTATCTACAGCACAGAGGGAAAATACCAGGGCATGACAACACCAGAGCGCCTCAACATCCTTCATACAGCTTCTCACACAGCCAAGCTGGAAGGTCTCCATAAAAACATAACACCTACACCTAAAAGCTTTGCATCTGAACTATTAGGGCTGCTTTCTAGGAAAACCAAGTTTGAAAGGAAGTACCACAGCAAGAAGATCAAGGACTCTTATTCACGAGCTTTGCCAAATCATGTGCACACTGCCCTCCAAGAATGGGCCCTGGTAAATCAGGAAAAAATGGCCTCCCCGCTAGACTTCAACACTAGCTACTCCCATTGTTGGAGCGCAGACTCACAAGATGCACTCTTTGGTGCGCATCTCAACTCCCTCTCGTCCCAATTCACTGGTTTTTCAGTGTGCCATCCTATCTATGATGATCATACCATGAATCTGAGCCTTAGGCATGCCATCTACTCAGCCATCCTCAGTACTGAGGCAATTGTTTTGTACTATGATGCCTGATCAGGCCACTTGTCAGCACCATTTTTTTTGTGATGCACTGTGTGGCCTGTTCAGGCACCCTGCCAGCACCGATTTTCCTCTAGAAAACAACACGAAGTTCATTGTAAGCGCTTAATGGCCAAGAAAGTTGTCCTTCACACCATTCTTCTTGGTGTGGGAGGCTCTATTTATACCTCACACACTTTCAATCACCTTATAATTTAATTAAAGAGCTCGGCCTTGATGTACAAAACGCCCATAAGACTGCCCTTAAGCTACATGCTCATTTTGTGCTATATGCACACAAACTGACAACTACTAGACGCGCTCTTGAAAAATCCTGTTCTCTTAAGGTCCTGGTCTGGAGCAGGGGGCGGCTTGTCATCCTCCAGATCCTCACTAGTTCTTCCTTCTCCCTGGTGGAGGAGACTCATGGCTCTGCGGGCCAATGTGTCTCCTTTTCCTTAATCGATGTAGGGAGTGGTTTCACTGCCTACGTAGTTTTCTTTCCTTTCTTAAGGATGTAGACATGGTCAATACCGTATTATATATATTATTATTTATGTGACATATGGAACTTTTTCACATTTTTTAATGTTTTGGCATCTCCCGCTTGTACAATAAATAAAAAGGCGCAAACTGGGAAGAGGGCCACTAGTGAGAGTCAGGAGGGTTCTGATATGACTCGTATCATATGAGCCATGAGTTTCCTTCGGTAACACATGGTACTTTAGTCCAGCCTTCTACTCATATATATGATTGTTTGCTTCGTATTGAATCAATGTGTCATCGTTATCTTTACTCTGCACCACAGACCAAGCTTTCTGAGGGATAGCTTGGTTTTACAATTAAAATGATTCCCGTCACCCAAATAAGGATAGTTGTGTAAGCTCATCAATTAGCATGCTGTGTGAGTGAGCGCTGTAATCTACAATGCTGTTTGGTTGCCCTTGCTATATACATGTTACTCAGGTCACGTGCTTTCACACTTTTTGACTTTAACGTGCACGTCCCAGCGCGAACGGTGATGGCCATACTGCTGTGTAGCTGGCAGCAAAAAGATTGCATCCTTCAGTGCAGTCCTTGTATGAAAATGGCATCTGGTCAGAAATATACATCGAAGTTCATCTGCTGAAAGGCTTCGTAAAAGCCATTTGGGTGATGTCAGGTTGGCTACACGTGCAAGCAAAGCCAGGCTTTGCTGAGCCATCGAGGCTGTCTGACGTGAATACATGCATTTTACACACGTGCGGCCTTTGAGAAAGAGGCATAGCCAGCAGGGGTAACCCTGTTGGCATGCATGAAGGAAGTTTACAGCTGGTGCAAGCACCAGGCAAATCCTCAGCATCAAGGGCAAGCCATTAAATGAGTTCCTTGTACATGCATGTAAGAGAATGTACATACGGTCTCAACTGTATACATATAATACAATAGAAGTACATTTGAACATCCTTGAACAGCTACATTGTTTTGGCCAAAATCACAACGTGATCACAGAGCAAGTCTGTCAATGTGCAGAGCTGGTCACAACAACACAGCAAGCGAAGACCAGATGCTATGCTGTTGCAAGGAGGTATGCTTGCCTCTGACACTAGTGCGCTCGCCCATGAGTTGCGTGCACAAGGAGCACAATCCAAAGAAGCATGCGGAAAAGATTAAGTGATCTTGCAGTTGTGAGCAGAGTCCAGATGTTCTTGATACGTTCCACATTTTTGTCGCATCCGTTTAACCCACGTGCAGGCAAATCAAGAATGCCTGAAGTTGAAATGGAATTAACAGGTACTCACAAATGTGCGCTCACGAATCCTTTTTCCCAGCCCTGTCAACCTGGGGCAAGTAGTCAGGGACGCCTGCCTGACCCAGCTTCTTCTGGAAGAGGAGGTTCTCCTGTACATTGGTAAAGCGAGGTGGCACGGTGCATTACTCAGGCGTGGCAGGCGGCGTGGTCTAGCACTTAGGTAATATGGATCTGTGGGTCCGCGAGAATGCTGGGACCATAATTGCATTACAGGCAAGCATGAGGCCAAAGGGACAGGGAAGGCCTAAGGATGTTGCTTGCGCTTTGGAATAGTCTGGCACTCATCCCAAGCATGCGTCCACCTGCACCGATTGCCACATACCTCCACAACACGATCATATTCTTTACTCAGGCCCCCTGCCTGCCTCTTTATAGCTTCTACTGTGGCCTCTGCCTGGGCTTGCGCTTTCCTGGCTGTATCCGCCTCAGCTTGCATTGCCTCCCTCTGAGCTATCAGTTTGTCTACCTGCATTTTGGTACTCACACAACAGATGGCTCAACAAATTGACCTGGGCTGCACTGCAAGAGGTTGCTCCACATTTGCAAACCTGTGAGGCTCACACGCAGGAGAGCCAGCAAGCCATTTGATACGAGGTAGAGCCTGTGATCTTTTGAGTTTGGCTGTGGGATTGGCTGATGCTAAGCGTGCAGAGATACACTTGGGCCTACGATTCAAGCAGGAAAGGGGTCATAAGCATCTTTAAAAGAGGACCACGTGACAAGCAAGCATGCATTAAAAAGTGGCAAGATTTGTTCTTCTCAGATTTGGCCCCGGGTATTGGGTTTGCAAATGAGCATGAGCGATTATTCCTTAGCGCATGCTGTGGCCAATGTGAGCAAACATCCATGAAAACTTGAGCCAGGTTCAACTGAAGCTTTTCTTGAATTTTGCTTGCATGCTAACATAAGCAGGTTGAAAGGAACACACTGACCTGTGCCTTCAAGGCCACTGCTTCGTCAGAAGTGGCGCCCCCCTTTTCACTGGACTTGGTCAGCCGCTCGTACTCTGCTTGTAAGCCTTTGGTCTGTTTGGAAAGTGCAAAGGGACCGGAGGCTGTGAAGGGAGCTGCGTTGGCAGCTGCATTGATGCCACACTTCCTCTCCTTTCCTTGGCTATGTGCTAGGGCTTTGTGCACTCACCTATTTGCTTGTTTTCCTGGCCATTTGTCGGACCACGGAAGCAATTGGGCCACGCAACCATACTAAGGCCAACTGCCACAACAGCCTCGCCCATCTCTGCTCCCCTACTGCCCCGCAGGACATGAAGTTGATGCCAGCCGCATACCCCTGGAGTACAACACAGGCATACCAAGGCTCCAAGTCTGACCAACCATCCTTCACAGCCTCTTGTCCCTCGCTTCCTCTGCACCCACCTGCCGCCTCATGGCCTCCAGGTTCTTGGACATCCTGTCCTCCTGCAGAGGAAGCGGAGCAAACAACACGCAAGCTCTATAAAGGCCTGCCAGCATTAGCCTGCTCATCACTTGGTTGCTTGCATGGGCAAGATATGCCAAGCCTTCTATAAGGTAAAGAGGTAGGCACGAGGATGATCACTGAGTGATGTCCCATGAGTGCGTCATATATTGATCCATGATTCCATGATTATCATCCACATCAAAAATGGCACCACTCGCAGGCAGCTACTTGGCACAAGCACTTTGCGGACCTGGCAGAGAGCACCAGCCAGGACACGCGAAAAGATCACCAAGGCCAGGTTGAGCATGCAGAGAGTGCATGAGACCTGCGCAGAACACATTTGACGTGGAGAAGAGCAATCACAGTCAAGATGGACATAGGAATGGCAAGGCCGCACGTCAGCTGTTTGATAGGTATTGCTGCAACAGGGTCAAGCGCCAGCACCCTATGAAGGTAGGCCATGGTCCCAGGTCACCTCTCCAAGCCACCATCGACCATCATTGCAAAGATTAGATCAGGTTGTCCTGTAATAGACTGCACACAAACAGGCAACTAGACGCCAGAAGGGCGGCTGTGTGGCGAGGGACATGCAAAGTGACGAAAGGGATAAATGACCTAGTGGCTCAAGATTCAGATATCTTGGTGCTGTATCTTTTTTCTGTTTCAGACTGAAACAAGAAAACAATGGATCGGTGAATTTGTAAGCATCATAAACAGTGGCTTATCTAGAATATCAGCAGTAGACAGAGGCCGTACCTGGGCACGCAGCACATCAATAGTCACCAACGCTGCAAGTACCAAAAGACACATGGGAATTGATTGAGTGCACCTGCACAGGCTCATTATCCTAGGAGGCGTGGGTTTTCGCAGATCTTGGGACAAATGCATCTGTCAAGATTGAAAGTTTGCAAGTCTGAAGATCAAGGTCCAAGTAGCGCTGCTGTACAAACATGGCATCATGGACAGGAAGCCGTGCAACAATGATGATTAGATTGGAACAAAGCTCAGCACTCAGGCAGCCAAGGATGAAGCAGAGAATTAAGTCATTTTTAAAACTAACTAATGTGTGCACACCTACTTTCTCGTATGCCAGATATTTCCTGGTGCGTTTGCACCTTGAGCAGCTCATAGCCAGAGTTTGCCAGCAGACCCGCGAGCGCAACGCATAGCGTCAGAACCGTTGCATTTGCAGCTGCAAAAAAAAGGCAACAGGTCCAATAGTTCGTAAACAAGCTTTGTTTGTGCACTCCTTCCAGGATGTTGGACATGATACACAGCATGGCCAAGTCAAACCTGCATTCCGCTTGGTCCATTGCAGTACATTAGCAGCCCACAAGGCAAGACCCCTGATGGGCAAAACAAGAGGCAGCACAATAACGAGTTGCGCTATTACCAGGGCAAAAAGTGGGAGTTGAAATATTGAATCCATATTCAGAATATTTTTGAATAAAACAATGGAAAAGATTTCAAAGCTGTTGCTGTCGTGTTTAGATTTGAGGACGACCTTCTGAGCACAGCATGCAGGCAGCAAGCACACCAGGGACCCTACAGTATACCAGGTATAAAGCATGTGCAGTAAAGTGCAATGCTGCATTGCGGTTGCGACAGCGAGCCTGCGCAGTCAGATCCTCGATCAGAACTCCAGCTCAATTGCAAGTCACAGGTACGTACCTGGCATGTCTTTTTTCCATGGGCAAACTAATCATTTCAAAGCCTTTTACCCACATAGACGCACAGAGGCTCCGCTCGAGTGTTTGCGAGCCTGATTGCAAAGTGATTCGTTTGTTTTGGGGGCATACGCAGGTCAACAGTACGGCCATGTGGTGGCACAACTGGCAGAAAGAGCATTTCTGGCAGCCTCACAGCTGCCTAACGGCAAGAGGCATGTGGTGGGAATTGCTGGCGCCCCGGGATCAGGTGGGTTGCACCTTGTCTGTTGTTCCGTTCTCTTTTGCTCAAATTAACGTTACAAGCAGTCTCTTTGTGCTTTCATTTAGATAGCCTCTTTTCCCTGTTCCTAGGATTCTGAAAATACGGGGAGGTAACAAACAGTAGTTTGCTGTGTCTGAGTTATGCTGGCTGCGGCTGCAGGGAAGAGCACACTGGCCAAAGAAGTTGCTACTGAAGTTAACAAACGTGCTGGATTCTCTATAGCTGTTGTGCTGCCAATGGGTCAGTGCGGAGCAGCACATTCAATCACTGAATTGCACGCGCATGATTGAGCTTGCTTGAGATTGCCTGCAGTGCTGTGCACAACTGAAGCCGCAGCCATGGTTGAATGCAAGGGCCGCTCGATGAGGAAGCAGAAGTCAATGCAAACAAGACTAGAGCTTGAATGCAGAGTGCATGCGTTGCCATGGTGTTCCGCTGCTACCATGGTATGCTGCTGCTGCAATGCTGCCGCTGTGCTGAGTTCACATGTGTCAGGGTCAGCATCCCAGCCTGGTAACGAAGCTGAGCCCTGGAAAATCTTGCACATGCATGTATTTGGGAGCACAGGGCTTGCCATGAACGAGACGTTTGAATTTGAACCCGTTTGGTTCATCCAGGGCAGCACGTGCTCGCGCATGTAGGTGGAGTGAGGTGATACAGGTGGCTGTCTGCTCTTTTGCGTGCAGATGGCTTCCATCTATACCGCGCTGAGCTGGACGCTATGCCTGACCCTCAGGTTTGCTGACGCTTGCCCAAAGTTGCACTTGCTTCTTGAAAAAGGATGCTGAAAAAGGGGTCAAGGTCAGCCAGAGAGATTCTGCTTTACTGCGGCAATATGCATGCACGTCATGTTGTGGCATGCACTGTCTACAAGCACGGTGCTGCTGCTCAGAGACCATAGCTCACGCTTTTTGGACTCCCTGTGGTTTGTTCGTGGCAGACAGCGCGTGCTCGGCGGGGGGCGCCGTTCACCTTCGACGCTGCCAAGTTTGTGGAGTGCGTACGACAAGTAAGGACAGATGGCCAAGTGTCAGCGCCCAGCTTTGACCATGGTGTCGGAGATCCGAAGCCCGGTGGCATCCAGATCCTTGCGTCCCACAGGTGGGCCTGTACTTGTGCTGTAGTAATCATGGTTTGCCTCTATCCATTCCTGCTTAATCTAGAGCAGGGTGCGATCACTTGCACCTTGCCCAAGCTGCAGCTAGCTGCCTGCCGCTTCTATGGGTGAGTGGATGCCCTTGTCACCCTGCTTGACCTGCTTGATGGAGCAATGTCGCAGCAGGGGAGGCAGAGCTTTGCTGCAGGACAGGTGAGGCGTTTGGGTTGAAGGACAGGAGAGTTTGGGTGGTTTTCATACCTCTTCACTCCAGGAGGGCTGCCCTCGCCGGAAAGCAACCTAAGGATGTGTCACAAGGCACGAGGCCCAGAATCTATGCAGTCCTCGACAGAGGGTCACACGTTGATGGGTGCACACATCGAGGGTCACACGTTGATGGGTGCACACATCGAGCGTCACACGTCGATGGGTGCACGGGCTGATGCAGGGAACTGCCCATGCTTGGGGTGCAAGGTCTCCAGAAAGTGCCTCCTGGCCTCGCAGGATCGTGTTTGTGGAAGGCAACTATGTGCTTCTGCTGGAGGAGCCCTGGGGGATGCTGCAGACAGAAGGCCTCCTGGATGACCGCATCTTTGTGGACACAGATTTGGACGAGTGTGCGGCAAGGGTGTTCAGGTATGAGAATCTGCATGTCATGCGACCCGCTGGGCATGCAGACAAATGCAGCCCTGTGCATGCATACGCTTGTGCATGGGTAGGCTTGCTGCCGTTGTGAATGGCCTTGAAGGCTGCATTCATTCTATAAGCATCATGTGGATGGTGTTTATGGTGACGTTGATGATAATGATGATTGTGTTGTTGATAATGATGATGATGCTGTGGTGGTGGTGTCATGCAGGCGACAAACTGGGCATGGCAACACACCAGAGCAGAGTCGGCAGCGCATCAGTGGCAATGATAGGCCGAATGGGGAGCTGGTGCACACGACACGAGCGCATGCAGATGTCATTGTACCCAACGTCCCTTTTGATGTAGATCAGTAACATGCATCGGCCATGAGTTCAAAACCACTGATTCTTCAAAAAATTCACCTGCTATTGCCCCTTCCATGCATAATTTTACCTTGGCGTACCTTGGATTTTTGTAACCTGGAACCGGACTGCTCCAAATTCTAGCTAGAGGTGGCCAACAACTTCAATTATGAATAAGAATTGGTGTTGTAGAATTGCATAACTAGGATCAATATCTAATGGTGTTAGAAAGAAAAAAAATGGTCAGAGAATAGTGATGCTACAGAGACTGCAAGGATGAGGCCTTCAGTTAAGAAGCACGACTGCCAGCCTGCTCATCGAATGCAAGTAAGTCATGTGTCCTGTGGAACGAGTCTGCCTCATGTGGGACCCGAATTGCACAAGAAAGCACTCTTGATGCATGTGCTTATCGACCGGATCTCGAAGAAGATGGGTTTCGGTGGCGTAAGGAAAAACATAACTCTATCCAAATCAGCAAGTTGCTATTTTGATTAACAATTTGATGTACGCACACACTACTTGCGAGGTTGAGCGCGGGGCCTTGCATGCCTTCCCCAGCCCGCCCAAAGCGCAAAAGTTATGCGACAGAGGGCACACGCCTGCAGAAGCTGCATCATTCCTTATGCTGTAGCATGTCTTAAATAGTTTATCCTTTTGCTCCCCATCACGCACAAACACCGTTCAGCTGCCATGTTGTTCCCCCCCCGGGCCTCCGAGCTTGCGCTGTCATCTCGCAGCACTGACCTTGGTCCTTCGTTTAAGTTATCAAGTGTTCCACGATCAAATCCAGAAAACAGGAACTCTCAATAACCGGCCCTCCAATACTCTGGGCTCAGTACAATATTTCCAACCAATTACTGTCTGATCTCAAACACACTCTCAGACACCAATTTTGCAGAGGCACAATATGGTGACAGTTTCCATCTTGGCCAGAAATGCTTGGCAAGATTTATGTTTGTGCTGGAGCACAAAAGAGAGTGTTGGCATGTAATGCAAGCCCACAAGAGAGACAGCAATAGTAGCACTGTGTACATTGGGCAATTTTGATAGTGTTCTTCACCTCCTGGAAAGGTCACTGAGGCATCATACCTATATGATATGATCATTTACATCACATTCATGCATCAAGCTGGGCAGCTCACCTCTGCGGCATGCAATCGACCAGCCGGACAACGTAGCTGCTACATTGTAGCATTAAATAGAAGTAGTCAGACATTTCCAAGCTTGGCTGAAATGCGGCTGAATCGGCTGAAATCGGCCGAGGCTGATGAGCAGCTGGAATTTCATTGTTCAGCCGCACCCCTAGCTGGTACATACCATGGTATGCGTATACATACACGTATCAGCCTATCAGACTTACAGAGCAGCTGATTCCAGCTGCTCATCAGCCGCGGCTGATATCAGCCGTATCAGCCGCCTTCAGCCTCAAGGTTCATGATCGTTCTCTTGCCTCTTATGGCTGATTTCAGCCGAATCAGCCGCTCTCAGCCGCTTCTAATAGGACAGTGCAGGTGACCAGTATTTTCGTCATTGTTTGTTTGTTACAAGACGCGAGCGGACACAGCAATGTCCTTAAGGCAGGCAAGGCAGAAGAGCTGAAAAACGCTAGGAAAAGGAGAACTGCCAGAAAAGCCAACTAGCTAAGATGATGCCCC
>LKMJ01007195.1_pt1 | contig 10492 bp, 11 predicted proteins | sample 643391 | NCBI WGS metagenome assembly LKMJ01 (sample SAMN04112250, study PRJNA286221) | soda lake metagenome | biome: soda lake; feature: Kulunda Steppe; material: water; isolation source: sample PL-Br10 brine of Picturesque Lake | place: Russia: Kulunda steppe | collected 2010-07
CCCACCTTCAGAGCCTCCCCTTGAGCCACCCCACCCCCCCTTCTCCGCCATGCAGGCTTCAACGGCATCGGAAGCAGGCCAGTTGGGGCAGCAGCAGCATCAGGGTCTGCTGGACAGCCCCCAGCGCTCAGCCGCGTCCTACAGCAGCGGCGTCGGTGGCAGCACACGCGACCTGTTCCCTGCCCCTCTGCAGTCCAGGAGGTGCGGGGCACAGGGCGCGGGCGCATATGGAGAAATGATATGATCGCGCGGCGCACAGGGCGCAGACTGTTCTGTGCAGCATGCCCTGTCCATGTGCACGTGCAACCTCCCGTGCACGCTCGCGCTTGTGACCCCAAAAGCACTGTTGCCCGCGCACTGTGGGGTGTGCATTCAAGGCAAGCTGCCACCAGGCAGTATACACACACACGCACACACACGCACACGCACATGCAGCCGCGCTTGCACGTCCCTGCCCCCTTCCTTCCCCTCCTTTTCTGCTCCCCAGAGGTGCCCTCCTTGTGTGTGCATGCTCAGCCGCCCAGAGCTGAGGTACAGGGGAAGCACAGCTTTGCTGCTGCATGTGCGTGCATGTGCACGCGTCTCATGGTTGCATGTATGCATTCGCACGCGCGTGCTTGCGCGCGTGCGGTGCACAACTCGCAAGCTGTTTTGCCCAAGCCTCTGGCCGGTCAGTACCATTGCCCTTGCCTGCTGCTGCGTCGCTGCAGGGATGCCAGCAGCATGCGTAGCCTGCAGCCATTTGCGGGCGCTAGCAGCCGTGCTGGCGTGGGCAGCAGGGAGGACACGCGTGGGGGCCCTGCAGCCCTGCAGCAGCAACAGCAGCAGCAGCAACAGCAGCAGCAGCAGCACCGGCACTTCCTGGAGCCCCTGCCCAGCAAAGCAGCAGGTGGGTGGGGCTGGGCAGTTGCCTGGCACGCCTCTGCCACAGAGAGGGATGCCTTGGTAGAGATGATCCCTTTGGCAGTTGCCTGGCACGCCTCTGCCACAGGATCCCTTTGCCACAGGATCCCTTTGCCTGGCACGCCTCTGCCACAGGATCCCTTGGCAGAGAGGGATGCCTGCTGCAAAAAGATGTGCCCCACCCAACTGACGCTGCGCTGCCGTCTGGGCAGTTGCTCAAACTCACACAAGCACACTTTGACCAGTGTGCGCTTGAAGACGGGAGCACACACACACGTACATGCTGTGTGCGCACGCAACTGCAGGGAAAGGCAGAAGCAGGCTGAAGTTGGCAAGCTCCAGTGTGGAGGATGACTCCAAGAGTGGCTTCAGCCTCCTTTCCAAACGGACAGGCTCTGTCACCTCAGGCACTTCCAAGGTGCGTGGAATGCATGCATCCCCCCTGTGTGCTCCCCAATCTGTGCACACCACCATCAGGGGGGGCGGGGGAGGCAGCTGTTGTGGTGTGCTGTAGGATGCCTCAAGAGGTCGGGTAGCTGCGAGCGTGCGCGTAAAATCTGTGCGTGAGGGGGAACGTCAACGGCTGTCAACGGCTGCACTGTCACGCAAGCACGCACGCCCTGCACTGCACTCAGGTATGCAGAGGCATCCTTCTCAGCCATGCAGCCTGCTGACCCACCAAAGTGCAAGGGCTCTGTGGTTCCAGCGGCCTTGCACAGCTCTGCTGGAGCTCGGCGTCCAGTCCAATCACCTGCCAGAACTCCTTTCCTTTTGCTTACGTCCATATCCAAAAGTGCTCCTGGTCTGTGTGCATGATGCGCAACCCCACGCCCTGGTCAATGCGCAACACCACGGCCCGGTCAACGCGCAACACCACAACCAGGTCAATGCACAACACCACCACTTCATCCATCTGCCCCCTGCAGTGGTTCTCCCAGCTGGCAGGCACCGGACTCCCTGGCCTGAGCAAGTCCAAGTCGCACAGCCACATCTAAGGCATATGGCTGGCCCTGTGCGGCTGGTCTGGGTGGGTGATTCTGAGAGACACAGCCACACCTGGAGGCCATCCACAGAGCTGGCTTGCGACCACCAGAGGCGGTAGCCACGCCATCTGGTGGCAGAGGGCGTGTGGGCACCAGCAGTTGCTGCTTTGTATGAGCGCACGCAGCCTGCAGGTTGCGACAACACCTATCTACTTTAAACAAGTGTGTACAGCTGACGTAATTAGCAAGCGTGGCCTTCGCTGCATGTCCATAGCTGGTGATTTATTTGTATAGCTCGAGCTGTCTCCCAGGATGCTGCAGCCCGTGTTTCATGCACCCATTTTGTTGCTTGTGTGCGCTTGTGTGCATGCTGATTTGACGCACCTTGCAAGCCAAGCTGTGACGACTAGGGATGACTGTTTTGCTGTTGGGGAAAATGCGCCACTTGTGTAGGGACACTTGAGCAAAACTAGGTTTGCGCATTCCATATTGACGCCGTATTGATAGTGAGCCGTTGCCCATTCCTCACTCGCTTCAAACTGACACAGATTTCTTGAGCCAACTCTGATCGTAGACCTACGGAATCTTGTTGGCATGTGTTCTTGATTGCTGGGCGACCCAGCATACCTCCCAACAGGACTGTTTTAGACATATGATACGGCGACTGATGACTTTTTTGTTGCTCTTGGCTGACTGATGTCCGCTGATACGCCAATGGCATCAGATCCAGCTTGTAATTTTGCAATAATGTCAATTCCCGAAATTTGACGCATTCTTGAGTTCATTGTTGTGCCAAATTGAAGTTTTCTGGCCTTAAGCACCATCCCTGCATCTCTTATGCTCCATTGCTCTTGATTCTTTATCCTGGCATATTTCTGTTAAAACTACGTCTTTGCTTTCTTTTTTCCTTAGCTAACCACATTTTTTCAAGGTTGCCGCATTTGGGTCAAAACATTTGGCTATGCAACTGCAACAACATTTGCGTAGGAACAGCATGAAAGTAGGAGCCCCATCCACATTGGAGAACTGTTTGGATGTTGGATTGACGCAGCATTGGTGGTACGGATCACCAGCCTAAGATCTAAACCCTTTCTTTTAAAGCAAGAAAAAGAAAAAGTTTTTTCGCATCAGATGCAAGCCTTTCCCTAATTTCACGCAATTAATGGGTTCTTTGTTTGCGTGGACTCCACGCAAAAAGTCCCAAAATCGGACTTTTCTTTTTGCTTTTCAGCCTTGGATAAGCGACACCTTAAACAGAGCAGAATTGACTGGTATCATACTGTGCTGATGCTATGACAGCTAATGCACTCAGGGCAAAGTGCCAGAGGGGGCTATATGAGGCCCAAACTGGGTATGGTTTTGGCATGCTCCCAAGGCATGGGCCCCGTGACGTGCAGTTTTCAAGCTTAAGGTCAGATGGTAGCCCTGCTTGCAAGCAGTCCAATTTGCAACATAACAGAAGTATGTTGATGGTGTTTTGGGGGTAAAAAGACGTGTGGTTGGGTCGTGATGAGGGCATACGTGTGCTGTTTATGCCAAAATAGGCCAAAAACAGAGGCTGAGCACCCACCCAGGCCACAAGGGTCGTCCATTCCACCCCAAATTTTACCAGTAGCCTAGTTATATGATGTTTTTACAATTTACCAATTTACATCAAAAAAGGAGCATGCCCGGACTTTTGGTCAGATAGCCCCCTCTGGCAAAGTGCATTCAATTTCCAAAGGCAGTGCTTGTTCCTATCTCCAATAACTCCTGGCAGGAGGAAAGAGTAAAGGAAAAGTTACTAAGGCAGTGAAACTATTCCCTACATCAACAAAGGAAAAAGACTCTTTTTGTCTCGGAGACACAAAGGCCCAAAGAGCCCAGGGAAAAAGAAGAACTAGTGACGATCTAGAGGGTGGCAAGCCGCCCCCTACTCCAGACCACATGCAAACTTTTGTTGAACTGACTACAACCAGACGCACTCTTGAAAAAAACAGATGCTCTCAAGGTCTTGATTTGGAGCAGGGGGCGGCTTGCCACCCTCCAGATCCTCACTTGTTCTTCTTTTTCCCTGGTGGAGGAGACTCATGGCTCTTCAGGCCAATGTGTCTCCTTTTCCTAAATTGATTGGGAGTGGTTTCACTGCCTACGTAGTTTTTTTCTTTCTTTCTTTCTTTCTTTCTTTCTTTCTTTCTTTCTTTCTTTCTTTCTTTCTTTCTTTCTTTCTTTCTTTCTTTCTGTGCACTAAGCACAGAGTGAGCATGTAATTTAAGAGCAGTCTTATGGGTCTTTTGTGTATCATTGCTGAGCTCTTTTACATGATTTTAAGTATGAGAGGTCTAGACAGAGCCTCCCACCGAAAAGGATGGTGTGAAGTGTGACATTTTAGCCTTTGGAAAAAGACAGAGCTCCGTCTTGGATACCGCGCTTGCCAATCGATAGGGATATGTATCGTTACAGCCTTCAAGCCCTTACAAAGAGCCTCGTGTTGTATTCTAGAGACCTCTGTCCAGGCCGTTCTCAGTACTTTACCAGGAGTATTTCCCTCTTGCTGACATTGAACCTGTGAGCCCTGCACGCATCTCAACCTGGTTTTCTTGGGCATGACACCTGGTGCAAATGAGGAGTGGTTGGCGATTTGATTTTTTAGAAGGTAAGAGAGTGACCAAAATGGCATCAGGGCGACTAGAGGTGAGATTATCTCTGGCTAATAAACGAGCATCAAAAAGCAAGCTGAATAGTGTCCTGTTATTATCATGCTCAGGAATCTGAAGGTTTGAATAATCTATTTCCTGAAAGGAAAGACTACTGTGACGTAGGCAGTGAAATACTCTACATCAATTAAGGAGAAGGATTGCGCCTAGGCCCTAGCAGCGAAGAAAAACGAAAGACAAAAGACGTCAGTGGGGATCAGAAGGGTGACTAGCAGTACCCCACTCCTGGTCTTGATGACGATTCGCTGCAAAAGTTTTCTCAGGAGCACGTCTGCTACTAACAAGTTTATGAGCATATCAAACCAAATGAGCTTGAAGTATCACAGCAAGCTTGGTGGTCTGAGGATGAAGACCGAGATTCTTCAGAGGCTCCAAACTATATGGGCTGTAGATAGTGCCCCCATTTCCAGAAGAATTGTGTGGAGGCTTAGATTGGCCACAGCTTGGCAAAGGTGTTGACGGAGCATGCTGTGCTGATGGCGAGCGGCTTTGAGCTGGATCCTGGGCCTTGTATCTTCACAGTACTACTGTAGTACAAGCAGTGATTGACCTCAGCAAGATGAATGTGCCGCTGATCAGGTGGGGGCTGACTGGAGTTCCGGACTCTGGACGAAGGCTGTTAGGCTGTTGCTGTTGCTGAGAGCCCCCTATCCCCTCTGCACCCTGCCCTACTTCTTAATGTATACTTAGGGGGGGTATCTGGTAAGTTTTTACCTTTTTTTTAGGCATTTCAGTTGCTAGTTTGGTACCTGGACGACAAGTAGTGAGTCTTTGCTTAGTAGGGAACTGGCGAGGGAAAAGCCATTCGGGGACGGATCTGTTGGTAGATCCTACAGGGGTCTACAGGTTTTGTAATGCTAGGCGGTCGACGCTACCAACATCCATTTGGACATAACGCCCCCCAAGGAGCCTGCTCCTATTGCTTTCATGATAAGTAGCATAAGATAAGAAAACAAAAGCTACGCAGGCAGCAACGCTCCCTGCATCAATAAAGTAAAAGTATTAAGTAAGTAAAAGGAGCCTGAATCACAAGGGACCGCAGCATGTATTCAATTTAATATGCAACAAAAACCAGAATTAAAAAAAAAGCACATGGCTCATTTCAAAATCCTCCTGGCTCACTGAGGTTCCACTTCCCTGTTTGATGGTGGGGATTTACCTGATGCTTGCACCAGCCGTTAACCTTGCATTTAATCCACGCCAACAGGGGTATCCCTGCTCATGCAGTTTTACACCCTAAATGACACGCGTGGAGTGAATGTGCATAGTTGAAGCAACCCCGAGGAGGATGGTGCATAGGGCTAAGTTGGTGTGCATGTGAGGACACTTCCTGCTTTTCTACCTCTAACCCCCTTGTCCTACTAACATTGCTTGTTGACATTGGAGTAGTCCATCAGCCATACGGGACAGGCCAGCTCCAGGCTTATACTTATTATTTTAGAAATCTGCAAGCTTCAACAGCCAGGTTCACACTCCGAGCATACCAAGTCTCATGAAATGGAAATGTTGTGCAAATTTGTTGGTTTGACCAAGGTTGCCCAATGAATGCAGTATGAACTCTGTGGAGTCTTCTTGGAGGCCAACTATCTTCATACTAAATCAGGATATGCAGTGTACGCAAAGGAGATGATAAGGAGCAGGTTGATCACAGACACACTGCTTGCTTACAGGCATGTGGAAAAAGAAGAAAAATGAAAAAGAAACAAAAGTACTGCCTTCTCAAAAGGGTCCATTAAGAATGAAGGATACCGTACCGATTGTATATCACGCCGCCTAATTTATGTTTTCTGCCCTGCGGATTGAGCGGGCACGATAAATAAATATTTTGGGGGTGGGGCGTTGTGAAAATAACTATTTCTGGTTGATATTGGGTCAGCCAAGGCAATGAGTGGTCAGGGTTCCCCAGCACCCCCCTCCAAAACCCTCCCAGCAGGTCCCAAGCCCCCCCGACAGCTGAGGCCAAGAAAAAGAGCGAGGAGCGCCTGGGCTTTGTGGTGCAAAAACCTTAGGAGGCAGGCCTGCGGCCGCGGGGTTGGTGTAAAATAAATATTTCCAGGGTGCGGAGTTGATGCAGGAATGCAAAAACAAAATATTTATATGGGGGCGCGGCATGAACCCAAGTCGGTACGGTAATCCTTACTTTGTAATGGTCGAGTCTGACATTCTTGATAACCAAATATATAGCAAATTATCTGGACTCACTCATAAACTTATGTTTTATGAAATAAGCTATAGCGGCCCCCCTCTTAAGGCCGAGACACCTACCTGGCCCAGTGCATATTTTAACACCATTATCATTATAAATTTCGTATCGTAACATCATGTATACAATTATCATACATTTTTATCACTATTGTAGTCCATGCGTCGTCTTCAGCATTCGTGCTGCGACATGAGATAGAAATCTAAATTCAATAAGAGATTAAGAGAACTAGGGGCAAGGCATCGAACTTGGGCGCGTTGACAAAGGCACCAGAGAATCGATTTTACACTTTTTACATTTCCCCAGAACAATGGGTTGGAGGTGACTACGACCAGCAGTGTAGTCGGCAGAAATAGGGGTTAGAGGCATTGCTTGTCGTGTGAGAGAGCCAGGCCTGAGCCATGCCCAAGAACAAGGGAAAGGGGTGAGTCATCCAGATACTGCAGGCAAGCGCTGACTGCCCGCTTCCATCTCGCGCTCTTTGCTGCTTCGCCTGTGATCGCTTTTGTTGCTGGACGGCAGACTGTACGATTTCCTCATCGCCTATTCTGCACGCTGACCCTTTCTCCCTTTCTACACTGCATGTGCTTCCGCTCCCACGCTTTACCAGAGGGAAGAACCGCAAGGTGCGCGCCGTGCAGCCACTTTCACAGTCCCAACTGTTTGCTTCCTGTATGAATGAACCTGGGGGGCTGCATGGTTTAACCTGCCCTGCTTTTCCCTGGGTCTTGTCACGTTGTATTTAGACATGCTGCTAGGCAGCACCTGTCTTCTGCATGTCCAGGCAAACGCTCCTGCCTCATGATAGTTCTCCTGGTGGGCGGGAGGGAGTACACCAAGGTAGCATGCATGCCGACAGGCAGGCCCTGCAAGTGAGCATACCTCAAGGCCTGCTCTGGACGAGGGTCCTGCATGAGACACAGCTGGTACAAGCTCGGGTGCATTTTGCCGCGCACCTTGCATGCTATGAAACCAGTTATGACAATCCAGCTCCACAGTGCACTCTGCTTACTTTGACATTGATCTTTTTGACAATGCACAAGCTTCTTGAAGAATCAAATGTTGGCCCTGATTGGCTGCCGTATGCAGCGCGGAAAGAATGAGAATGAAGAAGAGAAGCGCGAGCTCGTGTACAAGGAGGATGGGCAGGTGAGCGATGCCGTCCAGACTGGCGCATGGGCGGAAGGGGTGTTTATTAAAATCCTAGCTGGTGCTTATTAAAATTCTAGCTGGTGATTCAGGAAGAGTTGGGGTGTGGGGGTGTTCTGTCTCTGAAAAGTCACGGACACAGAGACTACAGTGTCCATAGTCATCAGTATGAACACAAGGACTACCTAACAGCAATGAGCAGGTAGTCAACCCCATTGGTTTGAATTATGGATTGGTGCACACCACAACTTCTGGAGTAACTATTGCATGCAAGAAAATTTCTGCAAATTTGTGCAATCATTTCCCTCCATTTCCCTCAATGGACTGGTCAGCACTGCCTCTGCCCACAACGGCCTTCCCCCGCAGGAGTATGCTCAAGTGATTCGTATGCTTGGCAATGGCCGCCTTGAAGCCCAGTGCATTGATGGCAAGAAGCGGTTATGCCACATCCGTGGCAAAATGCGGAAGAAGGTTTGGGTGGCTCAGGTGGGTCTGTCCACCCGTTTCAGGGGCAAACGGACATGGATTGTTAAACCAGCAATGCGTGACTCAGAATTCCGATATGTTTTACAGTGCTGTGTTTGCATGCATGTCAGTGATACAATTAAACAGCACTGTCCTAGCATCACAAACAAAACAATATTCTATAGGTTTCTCCCTCTCTGCTACCGCTTTACCATGGCTTCCCTCTAGATTATGGTCCACCTTCAAGTACTCATGCAAGCTTGCAGAACAGCTATCTCACAGAATCCCCCATGAGGGAGGATTGCTGTTACATTAGAGTTTGCCGCCCAGGTCGCAAATCCCCAACAGTATGCTTGATGTGTGGCAAAGGAACAACTCTCCCGTATTGGTCTTGGCCCTGACTTATGAGGCAGCCACAAAATTAATTTGTGGGCCATGCCTGAATAACCATATATTTTGTTGAACTTCGGCAAACATCTTGACGTCTCCCAGATACCATATTGCTTGCCCATCTATCGATTGTCATTCCCATGCGTTCCTTTACAGGGCGACATTGTCTTGCTTGGATTGCGAGAGTACCAGGATGAGAAAGCAGATGTCATCATGAAGTTCACTGCAGATGAGGCCCGTGTGTTGAAACAGTACGGCGAGCTGCCAGAGCACATCAGGTACGCGTTGGGAAAAGAGTTGGGTGCCTTGTTAACACAACTGGTTGTTGCTACTCGCTGCGCTCACCTCTCTGAAGGGCCCAGAAGAGAGAAACTTGTTGTCCCTTCAACAAAGGATTGCCGATACCTTACTCAAATAATTACTTCTGATAAGGTCACCTGAAATCGTGATATGAACTGCACAAGCGCTGCCTCATTCATCCTGTGAACTTGCAAGTAGTCTCTTTCTTGTTCCCATCAAAAATACCAATTATGGCAATCCTGTCTTGCAAGTTAGATTGTCCTTTCTTTTTTATGGGTGTACAAGTCTACCTCTATCCGAACTTGTAGAGGAAAGCAGCGAGTAGGAATAACCAGCTGCGTTAACGCAGCAGAGGGGAGTGCATGCAGATGCAAGCATTTGCCAACTGCTTTAGATTTCCTTTGAATCACCAATTGTACCAGGAAATGGTTGTTGCCCTTCTTAGGATGCTATGCCCTCATGGTCTGGAAGGTGCTTGGCAGAAAAACAGCCATGGGTGCCTACCTATTCCACAGTAAATGCTGCATCAGTTTGCTACAACTATTCATTCCAATATTTCTTTTAATAACTTGTTTATGATACTCCTGCCCCGTAATCAACAGGATCAACGACACAGATGTGATGTTCGAAGGCGAGGACAAGGAAAACCAGGAGTTCTTCGACTTCGACGACGTTGCAGACATTTAGGCCACTGCTCAATTTGGTTTTTAAAAACTTTGTTTGGTTTCCATGCTGACAAAGCCCTTCATGAATGACCTTAGTGAAAACCACAAGCACATGTGCAAATTGCAGTTTCAAAGCTCATCTTGGTCGTGCATAGCATTGTTTGCTTGGTGTCAAGTGGTCACGGGAATTATTCAGCAAGCCAGGAATGATAATTACAAGGGGATAAGAAGGGTTTGCAATGGATCTACAAGGAAAGGCCTTCAGTCAAAAAGTGCGACTGGCAGCCTGCTTATGAAAAGTATGTGTGCATGAACAAAAAAATTAGAATTGAATATGCATAAGTCTTGCGGAGAGACATACGTGAATGGGTGCAGCGGTAAAGGAGATGCTGCTCGTCTTGTTTATTATAAGCATTGCACAATCTCAAGATTACAAGTTTAGAGGTACAACGGGTTTCAAGAAAAAGGCCTTCAGTCAAGAAGTGCGACTGCTAGCCTGCTCATTAAAAACTATCAGTGCATGCAGGAAGAAATATAGCTTATTGTTTTCCTGGCCCAGAAAAGCTACCCATTGTTTTAGCCTGCGGAAGAAAAAAGGGAAGCATAAGTCCTTTGGAGAGAGACAACGTGTGGATGGGTGCAGTGGAAAAGGACGTGTTGCTCATCCTGTACATCATGAGCATTACACAAGTCACAAGTAGGAGAGGTATTGTGAGTCCAGGTCACAGTTTCAATTCG
>LKMJ01007196.1_pt1 | contig 10490 bp, 9 predicted proteins | sample 643391 | NCBI WGS metagenome assembly LKMJ01 (sample SAMN04112250, study PRJNA286221) | soda lake metagenome | biome: soda lake; feature: Kulunda Steppe; material: water; isolation source: sample PL-Br10 brine of Picturesque Lake | place: Russia: Kulunda steppe | collected 2010-07
AGTGGCTCCGGGCCGAAACCGACGGCACAGTCGAGCGCGACCGGCATGGCAACGTTATCGCGCGACGTGGCTCTGGCGACCCCTCGCTCGCGCTCGTCGGTCACCACGACGTCGTCCCGCCAGACCAGACACAGACGAGCGAGGGTGCCTACGTCGTCGAGGAGCGCGATGGTCGCCTCTACGGGAGAGGAAGTGCGGACATGAAAGGTGCAGTCGCAGCAGCGATGTGTGCGTTCCGGGATGCCACCGTAGACGGGTACGAACTCGTCTTCGCCTCGTTCGTCGGCGAGGAAACGGGTGGCATCGGGGCACGTGGGGCGATCGAAGACGGGTTCGCTCCCGACTACGCCATCGTGGGAGAAGGGTCGACAAACTACTCGAAAGCAGGGGTGACGGATGTTGTTGTCGCTCACAGGGGTCGACGGGGAAGCATCATCACTGCAACAGGCAGTGCGGCACACGCGAGCGAACCCGAAGCCGGCGAGAACGCCATCTACCGGGCCACCGACGCAATCGATATCGTTCGGGAGCTACCGTTTCCCGGGACGACGGTACTGGGCCACGAGATGCAGGGGTCTGTCGCTGTCACCGAAATCGAGGGCGGCTCGGCCTGGAACGTCATTCCCGAGCGCTGTACGGTAACGGTCGACGAGCGAACCGTTCCCGGCGAGCGCGTGGCCCTCGAACGCGTCGAGGAGATTCCCGGCGTCACGCTCGAAATCGAACAGGACCTGCCCCCGATGGCCTGTGACGACGCGGCGTTTGCAGACCTGGTCCTCGACGCTGCAACCACCGTACAGGAGGGACGGCCAGCACACGTGGATAAACCCCACGCAACTGACGCCGGCTGGTTGGCACAGGCAGGAACGACCTGTGTCATCTGTGGGCCAGCGGAACCGGGTGAGGCTCACACTGCCGACGAGAGCGTCTCGATTGCGGTACTCGAGCGGTGTTACGACATCTATCGAACTGCTGCAGAACAGTTCCCCACCAGGATGGAGTAACCGGAGAGCCGACGCCGCTTCTCAGACGGTGACTCGTTGGCTCGGGCCAGTCAGAACCGAACCGTTCATCTGGAGCGAGACACGAGTGCAACACAATGACACAGCAGGCACAGTCAGTGGACGAGACCTACGAGGTGTTTCTCGACCACGTTCGACAGTACCACTACGTCGGGGACGCAGCAGGCGTTCTCGGCTGGGACCAGCAGGTGATGATGCCCGAGGGTGGGACACCTGCCCGCTCGAAACAGAGTTCTGCGCTCTCTTCGGTCGCTCACGAGTTGCTAACAGACGACGACCTCGCGGCGTGGCTGGACGAACTCGACGGTTCGGTCGACGACGAGAGACAGGCAGTCGTGAGAGAGGTCCGTCGCTCACACGAACGCGCGGTCGCCGTCCCCGAGGACCTCGTGAAACAGCTCTCGGAAGCAACCTCGAACGCGCTGCCGGTCTGGGAGCGAGCGAAAGCCGACGACGACTTTGCTTCGTTCGAGGAGACGCTCGAAGAGATAGTCGCCCTCCGCCGGGAGTACGCCGAGGCGATCGACCCCGACCGCGACCCCTACGAGGTACTGTTCGAGGACTACGAACCTTACATCGACATCGACACTGCCGAGGAGATTCTGACCGAGTTACGAGAGGAACTGCCAGCCCTCATCGACGCCATCGCAGAGAGCGATGTCGAGATGACTGACCCCTTCGAAGGTACCTACGACGAACAGCGACAGGAAGACCTCGTCCGCGAGGCTCTCGATGCGCTCAACTACAACTGGGACCGTGGTCGACTCGATACGGCGGCTCATCCGTTCTCTACGGGAACGCAGTTCGACGCCCGGGTGACGACCCGCTTCTCGCCCGAGGACCCGATGGGTGCGCTCGGCTCGACGATACACGAGTTCGGTCACGCGAGCTACACACTCGGCCTGCCGGAAGAACACTACGGGACACCGCTCGGTAGTAGCCGGAACATGACGGTCCACGAGTCCCAGTCCCGCCTCTGGGAGAATCACGTGGGACGGTCACAGCCGTTCTGGCAGCTCTTTTCTGGAGCCGTAGCCGACCATCTCGGCGTCGAGGCCTCCCCGGATGTGTTCTACCAGCACGCCAACGAGGTCTACGACGACAACATGATCCGTGTCGAAGCGGACGAGTTGACCTACCACATGCACATCGTGGTTCGGTTCGAAATCGAGCGCGACCTCATCCGTGGCGACCTCGAAGTGAGCGAGATTCCACAGGTCTGGAACGACAAGATGGAGGAGTATCTCGGTATCCGACCGGATACCGACAGCGAGGGCTGTCTGCAGGATATCCACTGGACACACGGTAACTTCGGCTACTTCCCGACGTACTCGCTCGGGTCGGTACTGGCCGCCCAGCTGTTCGCTGCCGCCGAAGACGACCTCGGAAGTCTCGACGACGACATCGAGGCCGGCGAGTTCGAGCGTCTCTACGGCTGGCTCAACGAGAACGTCCACGAACACGGCTGTCGCTACACCACACCCGACCTCATCCAGCAGGCGACCGGCGAAGCGTTCACCGCCGACTACTTCCTCGAGTACGCCACCGAGAAGTACAGTGGCCTCTACGACCTCTAGAGCAGTTTCTGTTCTCTCTCCTGAACGTGCCACAGGTACAGCTGAAGACACGCCGTCGCAACCGACGGGTGTTTTACTCAGCCACGTGTTCGCCCGTATATGGGTGAGGAATCTGTGCCACTGAGCAAGTCACACACCGAGATGACAGAGATGTTGTTGCCCGACAGCACGAACGCACTCGGGCGGGCTCTCGGTGGTGTCGTTCTCCACTGGATGGACATCTGTGGAGCCATCTCGGCGATGCGCTTTGCCAACCAGCAGTGTGTCACCGCCTCGATGGACCACGTCGATTTTATTGCACCGATAGATATTGGCGAGATCGCCGTCATCAACGCCTACGTGTTCAACACCGGGAAGACGAGCATCGACGTGAAAGTCGACGTTCACTCCGAGGACCCCCGGAGTGGCGACGTCCAAGAGACGACCACCTCGTTTCTGACCTTCGTCGCAATCGACGACGACGGAAAGCCGACTGCCGTTCCCGACGTGGCCTGTGAAACGGACGACGAGCAAGCGCTGCGCGATGCAGCCATCGAAAAGCGACAGGAGGAACTCGAATCGATACTCCAGCGGATGCGAAAGGAGTACTGAAAACACACCAGTGAACCTGGTTTTTCAACTCGACTCTCCGAATAGAATGATATCTGAGTGTGATCGATACTTATACTGCTCGCCTTCGTCTTCGAGGACGGATCACTATTCTGGCACCGAGTCGACAGTCTTTCGCGTTCGCTGTTCGATTACTGTCGCGTACTCCTCTAGTTCGGCGAGCCGTTGCTCTCGGAGAGCTTCCGGTGTGAGCTCACCCTCGAACAGAGAGTAAACGTGTTGCCCCAGTTGTTCACCGGCCAGCAGGTCCGAGACGCTGACGTATAGCGCTCCCCTGTCGAGAAACGTAAGTGCGGTGTCCACGTCGTTGGTCCGCAGGATGAGGTCGGCGCGGAAATCGAACGACAATAACCGCTCCGACACAGGTCGGGAGTCGACCGCCGAAACGACGAGACGTGCGTCCGAGACGTTCGATTTCTCCCACGAGTACGTCTCCATTGCATCACCGAAGACGTACGCGTCACACTCCGACTGGACGACATCCAGCAATGCTGGGTCGTTCTCGATGACGACGTACGGCTGGTGACAGTCCTCACAGGTCTTTGCAAGTTGTTGCCCCTCTCTTCCGTACCCCACGATGATGATGTGGTCCACGTAGTGGCTGGGAACGCTGCTCAACTTGTCGACACGTGCGTGAGACTCGGTAACCAATCCTCGTGCTGACAGCGCCTGATAGATGCGTTCGTCATACCGCTGGGAGAGGCTGGATGTTATCATCGTTACCGCCGCGGCGAGGATGATCGCATCGAAGACGTTCCGGGTCAACTGCTGGAGTATGAACGCCTCGATAGCGATTATCAACGCGAACTCGCTCACCTGGTCGATGCTCAGACTCGTCAGCGTCGCCGAGCGCGCCTCGTAGCCCCGATATATCAGAATCGCCGTGGTGACTGCGGGCTTGATAACCGCGGTCAGAAAGACGAGGCCTGCCACGAGCAGGAGTTTCTCGATGGAGTCGGTCACACCCATCTCGACGAACGGCACGACGACCAGCGCGCCGATGGTCACGAAGAATATCGCGACGAAGAAATCTCGGAGCGAGATGAGACCGTTGAACAGGCCGAGGTACTCGACGGGGTCGTGGCGAACCGCGAGACCGGCAGCGAAGGCCCCGACGACGATGGAGATACCGGCAAACTCTGCGGCCGCGATGAACACGACTAGCAGCGAAACGACGCCGATTATCATGAGTTCGTCCGAGTTGCCCGCGAGACGGCCAACGACGTTGAACAGATACCTGTTGACCAGCAGTGCTGCGAGGAGCAAGGAGAGCCCGTATCCAAGCTGAGTTGCGATAGGGTCGGCTGCGAGTTCTCCCGCACCGAGGACGAGTAAGAACCCGATAGCCAGGAGGTCCTGAACCAGATGGATCGATTCCGCCAGCCGTCCGCGGACGAGTTTCTGGCGAATTTCTGTCTCCAGCAACGCTGTCCCGACGATGGTCGACGAGAGCGCAACAGCGACGCCGAGATAGAGCGCCTCTTCGAGTGGAACGGTGAGTACAATACCGAGAGCGATACCGAGAACACCGACGACGAGAATCTGACCGATTGCGGCAATCTCGCTGTCGCCAAGCACCGAGCGGAAGCTGGATATGTCGAGGCGGACGCCGAAGGTGAACACGAGCAGCGCGATACCGAACTGTGCGAGCTCCAGCGTCAGCTCCTCGTCGACAAAAAAGCCAGCGACGATGCCTGCAATGATTAAAAACGGGACTGTCGGAAGGTCGAATCGGTTGGCGACCAGCAGAAACGGGCCAGCGATGATGAACAGAAGCGAGACGGTCGTGAGCAGGTCAGTCATCGAGACCACCTCGCACGCGCTCAGGTATCTTCGGGAACTGTTCGTAACTGGTCAACAGAGTTCTGTCGCTCTCGATAGCTGCATCGAAAGTCTCCCTGTCCCCGAGATATGCCTCGAGATACTCGGCCAGCCGTGACGCTGCCAACTGTGGACTCATAATGACCGAGTGTGCCCCGAGTTCGTAGAGTTCGCGCGCGTCCTCGATACGCTCGGCTTCGACGAAGACGATTGCATCGTCGTCGACCTCTCGGAGCAACGCCTTGTTCACTTCGGGCTGGACGGACGACGACAGCGCGAAGTCGGCTCGCTTTATCGCTGCATCCTTCCTGATTGTGGCGTTTCGAAAGTCGCCATAGAGGGTCTTGTAGCCGTTACTCTCGAGCGTATCGAGGTGGTCAGTTCGACGGTCGACCACGACGACGTCGTCGTACTGCTCTGCGAGTATCGGAAGGGCGAGACGAGTCACCTCGTCGTATCCGATGACGACCGCGTGGTTTCGGTACTCCGTGTCTCCACCCTCGAACGTCTCACCGGTGTCCCACCGGGAGAGAAACGGTCTGGACCGCTCGAACAGCTGATGGTTGAACTCGATGAAATACACCGACGCACTCATCGTGACGAGCGCAAGAAGCGTGAGGAATCCAAGCACCTCGACGTCGATGAACCCACCCTGTTGTGCGGCGATACCGACGATGATGCCGAACTCGCTTATCTGCATCATGGTAACACTGCCGAGAAAGGTCGTTTCAAGTCCGAACTGCTGCCAGTTGATAAGCAGGAAGAAAATGACGAACTTCCCCACCATCAATACGGCCGCAGCGACAAGCGCTTCTTGCCAGTAGAACAGGAGCTCCTCGCGCTGAAGCGTCAGCGCGACCGAGACGAAAAATATCATCACGAACAGGTCAGTGAGCGGATTCACCCGGTCCCGGAGTTCTTTGCTGTAAGGCAACTGTGCAATTGCGAGACCAGCGAGGAACGCACCCATCTCGATAGAGAGATATGCTTCGATTCCGAGCGGTGCGAGCAAGACGTTGATCTCCGCAGAGACGAGCACGAACAGAAACGCCCACGAGAGCGCGATGAGGAAAAAGACATCCCTGTTGTTCGCAATACGGCGAAACACGACGGGAAGCAAGTAGCGTGATGCCCCGATAGCTGCGGCGGTAATCAGTGCGACCAGAACGAGGACAATCACAAGCGTCGTTGCGATTTCGGCGACATCGTCGGGTCGGCCCGCTGCGAGGACGGCAAGCAGGATAACGACGACAATGTCCTGGACGAGCAACACACCGACGTCGATTTTGCCGTGTAACGACGTCGCCTCGTCCTTGTCGGTGAGCATCTTGATGACGACCGCCGTCGAACTGTACATTACCGCAAGCCCAATTATCAGTGATTCGACTGGTGTGAACCCGAGCACAAGTGAGACTCCGCTGCCCACGAGGGCGACAGCGAGCATCTGTGGAATCGATATCTTGACGATCGGCGCGAGCACGTGGCTGACCTCGTCGAGGCGCATCTTGATGCCGAGCAAAAAGAGCAAGAAGGCCAGACCGAGTTCTGAGAGCGTTTCCGTGAGCTCGGTCACTTCGACGACACCGAGAGCTGCCGGGCCAAGTATGACACCTGTCACGATGTAAGCGATAATCGTCGGCTGACCCGTCTGTTTTGCGACGAACCCCACGACAGTAGCACTCAGGAGAATGATTGCAAGATCTGACGTGAGCGCAATCTCAGAGACCATCTAGTCATAAAAGGTTCCCTGTGGTTTCGGATTAAGGCTGTCGATAGCCGCAACTTACGAACCGGTGACACCACGTGAAAGGAAGAACGTCTCACAAACAGAGTAGCTGAACGAATCGAGAAGGGGGTCAGCGACCGTCGTCACGAACGTACGTGAGCGCTTCAGCGAGTTCGCGAGGGTCGACCCGTCCCTCGGACTCTTCGAGGCGCTCGCGGAGTTTTGTCGGAGTCATGCCTATTGATATCATACAACATGACATAGCATAACAATTTCGTTTCGCATAACAATCCTGCAACAACGAATCGACGGGCTTCCCTGTACGTTTTTCACCGGTCGTCGAGAACCTGGGATATGGTCGTAACTATCGACGAAATCGAGACTGTCTCGGTTATCGGCGCAGGGCAGATGGGTCGGGGAATCGGTGCAGTTGCCGGACTTGCTGGCTACGATGTCTTTCTCACTGACATCGACGAAGGCCAGTTAGAAGAGGCACGCGAGGAGATAGAGTGGTCCTACGGGAAGAGCGTCGAGAAGGGTGCAGTCTCTCAGTCAGAAGCCGACGATGCACTCGACAGAATAACGTTTACGACTGCGTTCGAAACGGCAGTCGGGGACGCTGATTTCGTCACGGAAGCGGCGGTCGAAAAGCAGGCTATCAAGGAGGACATCTTCGAGGATATGGACGCGAGCGCTCCCGAGGACGCAATTCTCGCCACGAACACGTCGGGGCTCAACATCACACGGCTCGCAGCGGTGACCGACCGCCCCGAACAGGTGCTTGGCACACACTGGTTCAACCCGCCGATGCTGATGGACCTCGTCGAAGTCATCGTGACCGAGCACACACCGGAGGCGGTCGTCGACACCGCAGAGGCGCTCGTCGAGGACTTCGGCAAGACGCCAATCCGCTGTCGCCGGGATATTCCGTCGTTCATCGTCAATCGGCTGATGCGCCCCTTCGGCGAAGAGCCGGCGTGGATGGTCCACCGTGGCGAGTACTCGATGAAAACCATCGACTCGGCGATGAAGTTCAAAGAGGGGTTCCCGATGGGACCGTTCGAGCTCGCAGATTACACCGGCGCGATTCAACTGCGCGTCGAGGGTGCCGAGGACCACCTCGAAGACGAGCGACCGATGGCCTACGAGACGGACGTCTGCCCGCTGCTCTATCAGCTCTACGAGAAAGACCGCTACGGTCGAAAGACCGACGCCGGCTACTACGACTACAGCGAGCGGGACGAACCGGCGATTCCCGTCGACGCCGGACAGGGGTTCGAGACGCTGCTCGTCTGGGCACCCATCGTCAACGAGGCCGCGAAGATGGTCGAAAACGACGTCGCGACCGTCGAAGACGTCGACACTGGCGCGAAACTGGGCGGCAACTGGCCACAGGGCCCGTTCGAAAAGGCGGACGAGGTCGGTGCCGACGCGATTCTCTCGGCGCTGACAACGGTAGCAAGTCGCCACGAGCGCACGAGCAAAGTGGCTGAAACCCTGCCCTGTGACCTGCTCGTCGAGAAAGCCAAACGCGACGAGACGTTCTACTAGTCCAAACGCAGTCACCCGTTCTATCGTGTGCTACTGTTCGTCCTCTCGCACTCTCTCGTCATCTTATCGTGTGCTACAGCGTCCCCCTCTCGTTCTTCTCTCTCATCGATTCTGTCGATATTTTCCCGCGTTTCATCCGTGAACGGAACCAGAACCTCTTTTAACCACCAAGTGGTACTACCTAGTGCTATGGAAGAGTTCGACACGTTCAGCGACGTCGGTGAGGCGGAGGTAACGCGCGCGATCGGCCAGGAGTGGACCGAGGAGTTCATGGACTTCTCGGACTCGGACGTGATCGTCGTCGGGGGCGGTCCGTCGGGTCTGATGGCCGCGAAAGAGCTGGCCGAGCGCGGCGTGAAGACGATGGTCGTCGAGAAGAACAACTACCTCGGCGGCGGGTTCTGGCTCGGCGGCTTCCTCATGAACAAGGTGACCGTCAGAGACCCAGCCCAGCACGTCCTCGACGAGCTGGCTGTCGACTACAAACAGTCGCGTGACAGCGAGGGACTCTACGTCGCAAACGGGCCCGAAGCCTGCTCCGGGCTCATCAAGGCCGCCTGCGATGCGGGCGCGAAGATGCAGAACATGACCGAGTTCACCGATATCGTCATCCGGGAGGATCACCGCGTCGGCGGTATCGTGATGAACTGGACACCCGTCCACGCCCTGCCCCGGGAAATAACCTGTGTCGACCCCATCGCCGTCGAGTCCGACCTCGTCATCGACGCGACCGGACACGATGCGATGGCAGTCACGAAACTCGACGAGCGCGGCGTCCTCGACGCCCCGGGCGTCAAAGAGGCACGCGAGCGCGGGCAGGTGATGGACCAGACCGGAAGCGACTCCTACGGTGCCCCGGGCCACGACTCGCCCGGCCACGACTCCATGTGGGTCGGCAAATCCGAAGATGCCGTCGTCGAGCATACTGGTCTCGCCCACGACGGCCTCATCGTCACGGGAATGGCGACAGCAACCACCTACGGCTTGCCGCGCATGGGCCCGACCTTCGGTGCCATGCTCATCTCGGGCAAGCGTGCCGCACAGGCCGCTCTCGACGAACTCGAAATCGATGCGACTCCCGTCGAGATGACCAGCACTCCGGCCCCTGCAGACGACTGAGAACTCGGCCGCAGCCGTCGCTTCGCACAGGTCGAGAGAGCTGTTTCGCTGACGCTGATGTCACTGTTGGGACTTGAAAGCACCCCAGAGCGGGGCCTGTCGTCGAAAAGGTGACGGTCGTTCAGATGACGTGGCGCTGACCGCAGTTTTCCAGTCCACTGAACGAGTCCCCGGGAACCCGACGTTCAAGTACGATGCCGGCATAGTTCTCGTATGAGCCAGGTAACGAGGCGGGTCGTGCGGGAACTACACGACGAACCCCACCTCGAAGGCAGACGAATCACTGTCCAGTTCGTCAAGACACAGGTCGAGGACCGCGGCCTCGAACCGCGGACGGTCGCCGACCGTCACGACATCGACGTGGCCGACGTGTACCGGGCACTCACGTATTATCACGATCACCCCGAAGAGATGCGTGCGGTCGAACGCCAGCGCGAGGAGGCGGTTGAGGACCACGAGCACCTGACGACGGACCCTGACGAAGTCCGCGACTGATGGCGTACCGAATCCTCGCGGACGAGAACGTCGAGCGAGCAACGGTCAGCTACCTTCAAAAGCTCGGGCACGACGTCGAACGCCTCGACGACGTCACCGAACTCGGGTTGGGTGCCGAAGACGAATCAATCGCCCGGTACGCCCGCGAATACGACCGACTGATCCTCACACAGGACGACGATTTCTTCACCGAACTGGACATCGAGGACTCGGTAGGCATCCTCTTTCAGCAAGACCAGACGCTGTCGACGCGCGAAGTGGGGGACGCCGTTCACGAGATGTCACAGTATCTCGACCAGTCCGATATCACCCTCGAATACGTCAGTGGGCATTGGCTGTGAAGAATGCAGCAGACACGCAGTTCGCCGCCGAAGGAATACGTGATTCTGCCCGCAGTTCGCATTTGTACGCGGAGTAGTCACTAGAGTGCCTGGATAGCGAGAATATCCGGGGTTAGATCATGACACAACCCCGGACGACGGTGCGTTTGTTAAACGCACGTTTCACACCGTGGATTAAATGACGCGGTTCTGCAGGTAGTCGAGATGTTTCGCGTTGTAGACGATTTTG
>LKMJ01007198.1_pt1 | contig 10490 bp, 8 predicted proteins | sample 643391 | NCBI WGS metagenome assembly LKMJ01 (sample SAMN04112250, study PRJNA286221) | soda lake metagenome | biome: soda lake; feature: Kulunda Steppe; material: water; isolation source: sample PL-Br10 brine of Picturesque Lake | place: Russia: Kulunda steppe | collected 2010-07
ATGATGTCGGTATCGTTCTTCATGGCGTATCGTTCCTTCTGGAAGTTCTGGCAGGCTTGATCACCCGCCACGATACGCCGCCATCTCAAACTCCGTCACCCATTTCCCGGCATAGCTCCCGTCGGCCAGGTCTGCGACCTGTTCTCAGACGAGGAGTGCTACAACTTCTTCAAGGCAGCAGGCTATGAAGCCGATTAACCGCGACACGCTCTAATGCGCTCAGAACCCATGAGATTAAAAGTGGTAGAATAGTTGGTAGCGAGATCAAAATTTGTAAATTCATGTTTATCTTCAAAGTCTTGCAGGATCTCCGTGGTGGAGCCGAGGGGAATCGAACCCCTGACCTCGTCATTGCGAACGACGCGCTCTCCCGACTGAGCTACGGCCCCTATGCAGTGTCCTTGGCGAAGCAGAGCCACTTTGTCAAGCGACACAATGCTCGCGCTGGAGCGGATCGAGCTTGAACGGACCCGGGATATTCGAGGTCTTCTTTCCATGACTCCCAGCCGTTGAGGCGGACTCAGGGTGAGAGTTCGGTGAACCGCATCCTGTGGCGTTGCGTGAGTGCGCCGTGGCGCTTGTCGAGCATGGCGGTGCGCGCGTCGCGAGCGCCGTGCCTGAACGCCTGTTAGCGAGGCTTCGTCGCCCGAAATTGCGCAACGACATGAAGCACTTGAATGAAACCGTCGCCGCGAGCACTCAGGCGTCGAGATTCTCGACGCTGAGGGCATTGTTCTGGATGAAGGCGCGGCGCGGCTCGACGAGGTCGCCCATGAGCTTGGTGAAGAGATCCTCGGCCTCGGCCAGGTCCTCGACCCGCACCTGCAGCAGCGTGCGCGCCTCGGGGTCGAGCGTCGTCTCCCAGAGCTGGTCGGGGTTCATCTCGCCCAGACCCTTATAGCGCTGCAGCGACAGTCCCTTCTCGCCTTCCTTGAGGATTGCATCGAGAAGCTCGGTGGGGCCGTGCACCAGCTGATCGCGGTCCTTGCGCACGAGCCGCGCGGGCCGGGCATAGATCTCCTGGAGGGTCTCGGTGTGCCCGGCGAGACGTCGCGCCTCGCCCGAGCGCAGCACCTGCGCATCGAGCATGCGGACCTCCTCGACGCCGCGCAGCGTGCGCGCGAAACGCAGACCGCCATCGCTGGTCGGCGCGCCTTCCCAGCCGCGCTCGTATTCCGGGGCGATCAGGTCGAGCCGCTCGGCCACGCGGTCGGCCACCGCCTGCGGATCCGCATCGAGCATCTCCGCCGCGAGCGCCCCGGCAATCGCGGCCTGTTCGAGCACGGTCGCAGGGTAGTGCATCGGAAAGGCGTGGAGGCTGCGCCTGACCTGCCGCGCCTGCTCCACGACCCGCGCGAGGTCGGGCCCGGCGATTTCCTCGCCCGTGTCGAGACGCAGCGCCGCGCCCTCCACGCCCTGCTCGATCAGGTAGGTCTCGAGGGCCGCGTGATCCTTCAGGTAGACCTCCGACTTGCCGCGCATCACCTTGTAGAGCGGCGGCTCGGCGATATAGAGATGGCCGTGCTCGATGAGCTCGGGCATCTGCCGAAAGAAGAAGGTCAAGAGCAGCGTGCGGATATGGGCGCCGTCCACATCGGCGTCCGTCATGATGATGATCTTGTGGTACCGCAGTTTCGAGAGGTCGAACTCGTCGCGGCCGATCCCGGTGCCGAGCGCGGTGATCAGCGTGCCGATCTCCTGGCTGGTGAGCATCCGGTCGAAGCGCGCGCGCTCCACGTTGAGGATCTTGCCGCGCAGCGGCAGCACCGCCTGATCGTGACGCGCGCGGCCCTGCTTGGCCGAGCCGCCCGCCGAGTCGCCCTCCACGATGAAGAGTTCGGACCGCGCCGGGTCCTTCTCCTGGCAGTCGGCAAGTTTGCCGGGCAGGTTGGCGACATCCATCGCGGATTTGCGCCGCGTGAGCTCGCGCGCCTTGCGCGCCGCCTCGCGCGCCTGCGCCGCCTCGATGATCTTGCCCACGATCTGGCGCGCTTCGGCGGGGTTTTCCTCGAACCACTCCGCGAGCTTCTCGCCGACCATTCCCTCGACCGCGGGCCGCACCTCGGAGGAGACGAGCTTGTCCTTGGTCTGGCTGGAGAATTTCGGGTCAGGCACCTTCACGGAGAGCACGCAGGTCAACCCCTCGCGCGCGTCGTCGCCGGTGAAGGTGACCTTTTCCTTCTTGGCGATCCCGCTCGACTGGGCGTAGGCGTTGATGGTGCGGGTGAGCGCGCCGCGAAAACCGGCCATGTGGGAGCCGCCGTCGCGCTGGGGGATGTTGTTGGTGAAGGGCAGCACCGTCTCGTGGTAGCTGTCATTCCACCACATCGCGACCTCGATGCCGATGCCGTCGCGCTCGCCGGTGATGAAGATCGGATCGGACATCACCGCGGTCTTGGAGCGGTCGAGATAGCGGACGAATTCGCGCACCCCGCCTTCGTAGAACATCTCGCTGCGCAGCGGCTCGGCGGGTCGCTCATCCTCGAGGATGATGCGCACACCCGAATTGAGAAAGGCGAGCTCGCGCAGCCGGTTCTCGAGGGTGCGGAAATTGAATTCGAGATTGGAGAAGGTCTCGAGCGAGGCGAGAAAGCGCACCTCGGTGCCCTGCTGGCCCTGCGCGTCGCCCATCTCGCGCAGCGGCTCGACCGTCTCGCCCTTCTCGAAGCGGACGTAATACTCGCGCCCGTCGCGCCAGATGCGCAGCTCGAGCCACTCCGACAGCGCGTTCACCACCGACACGCCGACCCCGTGCAAACCGCCCGAAACCTTGTAGGAATTCTGGTCGAACTTGCCGCCGGCATGGAGCTGGGTCATGATGACCTCGGCCGCGCTCACGCCTTCCTCGGTGTGCATCTCGACCGGCACGCCGCGGCCGTTATCGACCACCGAGACGCTCGAGTCGGCGTGGATCTTCACGCGCACATGATCGGCATGCCCGGCGAGCGCCTCGTCGATGCCGTTATCGACGACCTCGTAGACCATGTGATGCAGGCCCGAGCCGTCATCGGTGTCGCCGATATACATCCCCGGGCGCTTGCGGACGGCGTCGAGCCCCTTGAGAACCTTGATGGAATCGGCGCCGTAGTCGTCCGGCTGCTGCACTCTGTCGTCCATTTGGTCGCATCCTCGGATTGCTGCCCGTCTTATAGGCGCTCATGGGGGGGATGTCACGCGCCGGACACAAGATTTGGGGTTCAGTGAGCGGACAGCGCGCCGATCCGCGACGCGCCGCCAGTCTCCGTCACGCCGAGCAGGCGGGCGCGCTCCGCGAGCGGCGCGAAGAGCGCCGGATCGGTGCCGGTCAGCCAGGCCTGCGCTCCGAGCGCAAGGAGTTCGTCATAAAGCGCCGCGCGGCGGTCCGCGTCGAGATGCGCGGCGACCTCGTCGAGCAGCAGGATCGGCGCGGCCCCCGTATCGGCCTTCAGCGCGCGGGCATTGGCGAGCACGAGCGAAACCAGCAGTGCCTTCTGCTCGCCGGTCGAGCATTGCGCCGCGGGCAGGCCCTTGGCGGCGTAGCGCGCGGTCAGGTCGGCGCGGTGCGGCCCCGTCAGTGTGCGCCCCGCGGCCATGTCACGGGCGCGCCCGGCCCCGAGCGCGGCGGCGAGATCAGGCTCGGATTCCGGCGGGGCGGTGTCATCGGGGCCCGCGAGGCCGAGTGTGGCGGCGGGGAACGCCGTCTGCGCGCCGTCCTGCGCGGCGTCGATGCGCGCGAGCGCGGCGCGGCGGCTTGCGGCGATCCGGGCCCCCGCGCGCGCCATCTGCGCCTCGAGCGCGGCGTGCCAGGCGGGGTCATCGATACCGTCGCGCAACAGCCGGTTGCGCTCGCGCATCGCCTTCTCAAAGCCGAGCACCGCCTCCCCGTGGCCGGGATCGAAGCTCAGCACCATGCGGTCGAGAAAGCGCCGCCGGCCCTCGGCGGCCTCGGTCCAGAGCCGGTCCATCGCGGGGGTGAGCCACAGCATCCGCGCGATGCGCCCGAGCGCAGCCTGAGGGGCGGGCTTGGCGTCGATGCGCAGGGCGCGCGGGCTGCCCGGCTCGGCCCAGGTCTCGATCTCGTGGCGGTGCGTGGCGGCGATCCGTGCGGTGATCTTCCAGCCCACGGCCTCGGGCTGGCGCGCCATCATCTCTGGCGTCGCCCGGCGCAGCCCGCGCCCCGGCGACAGCAGCGACACCGCCTCGAGCACATTGGTCTTGCCCGCCCCGTTCGGCCCCACCAGCACCACCGGCCGCGCGTCGAGCTCGAGCGATGCATGGCGGTGCGAGCGAAAATGCGACAGCGTCAGCGCCTCGATCGCGGCCATCGGACCGCGATCAAACCCGCATCGGCATCACGACATAGACCGCCGAGGTGTCGTCACCCTCGCGCATCAGGGTCGGATCGCCCGATCCGTTGAACAGGAACACGGCATTCTCGCGATCCACCTGCCCCGCAATCTCCTGCAGGTATTTCGCGTTGAAGCCGATCTCGAGCGGCTCGTCGCCATACGCCACGGCGAGCTCCTCCTCGGCCGCGCCGCTGTCGGGGGCGTTGACCGACAGCACCAGACGATCCTCGTCGAGCGCCATCTTCACCGCGCGCGAGCGCTCCGAGGACACCGTCGCCACCCGGTCCACCGCGCGCGCGAACTCGCCCGCATCGAGCTCGAGCCGGCGCGTGTTGGCCGTCGGGATGACGCGCGTATAGTCGGGGAAGGTGCCGTCGATGACCTTGGAGGTCAGGGTGATCTCCGGGGTGGCGAAGCGCAGCTTGGTCTCCGAGACCGACACCGCGATCTCGACATCGTCCTGTTCGAGCAGCTTGCGCAGCTCGCCCACCGTCTTGCGCGGCACGATCACGCCGGGCATGCCCTCCGCGCCCTCCGGAATCGGCGCATCGACCTGGGCGAGCCGGTGCCCGTCCGTGGCCACGCAGCGCAGCACCCGCCCCTCGGGCCCATCCGCGAGATGCATGTAGACGCCGTTGAGATAATAGCGCGTTTCCTCGGTGGAGATCGCGAAGCGCGTCTTCTCGAACAGCCGGCGCAGCACGCCGGCGGACGCGGCGAAATGCGTCGTGTAATCCGGCGAGGCCATCACCGGAAAATCCTCCCGCGGCAGCGTCGTGAGCGAGAAGTTCGAGCGCCCCGCGCGCACCGTCATGCGCCCCGACGCCCCGTCATCCTCGAGCTCGACGAGCGCGCCGTCAGGCAGCTTGCGCACGATCTCGTGCAAGAGCACCGCGGCAACCGTCGTCGCACCCGCGCGCTCGATCTGGGCGGGGACGCTGTCGATCACCTCGATGTCGAGATCGGTGGCGCGCAGGGTGACGGACTCGGCGTCCGCTTCGATCAGGACATTGGCGAGGATCGGGATGGTGTTGCGACGCTCCACCACGGATTGCGCCTGGGCTACGGCCTTGAGCAGGGCGCCGCGTTCGATGCTGATCTTCATGCTTTCCATCCCTCAAGCTGCGGCGGGAGGCCGACACTAGTGATACAGCCCCGCATCTCAAGCGGTTTTTGCGACAAGGCGCGCGGCGATCAGCTCGACAGGAGCCGGCGCAAGAGGTCGAGATCCTCGGCGATCTGCGGGTCCGAGGCGCGCAGCTCCTCGACCTTGCGCACACCGTGCATGATCGTGGTGTGATCGCGCCCGCCGAAGCGCCGCCCGATTTCGGGCAGCGACCGCGCGGTCAGCTCCTTGGACAGATACATCGCGATCTGGCGCGGTCGCGCGATGGTGCGCATGCGCTTGGGGCCGATCATGTCGGACAGGCGGATGTTGAAATGCTCCGAGACCTTGCGCTGGATCTCCTCGATGGTGACGCTGCGGTCTGAGGCGCGCAGGATGTCGGCGAGGCAGTCCTGCGCCAGATCGAGCGTGATCTCGCGGCCGACAAGCGACGCAAAGGCGAACAGCCGTGTGAGTGCCCCTTCGAGCACGCGCACATTGGTGCTGATCCGGTGGGCGAGGAATTCGAGCACCCCCGACGCGATCACCACGCCGTCATTGCCCTGCATCTGGGCCTCGGCCTTCTGCTGCAGGATGCCGAGGCGCAGCTCGTAATCCGTCGGGTGCAGGTCGACGACGAGCCCGCATTGCAGCCGCGACTTGATGCGGTCCTCGAGATCCTTGATCTCGCCGGGGGCGCGGTCGGCGGAGATCACGATCTGCTTGTTCTGGTCCACGAGCGCGTTAAAGGTGTGAAAGAACTCGTCCTGGGTGGAATCCTTGCCCGAGATGAACTGCACGTCATCGACCATGAGCACATCCACGGAGCGAAACAGCTCCTTGAAGCTCATGATCTTCTTTTCCCGCAACGCCTGCACGAAGCGATACATGAACTGCTCGGCCGACAGGTAGAGCACGCGCAGCGCGGGGCCCTCGCGTTGCAGCTGCCATGCGATGGCGTGCATCAGATGCGTCTTGCCCAGCCCGACGCCGCCATAGAGAAACAGCGGGTTGAAGCTCACATCGGCGCCCTCGCCGACGCGACACGCGGCGGCATGGGCAAGTTCGTTGGGCTTGCCGACGACAAAACTGTCGAAGGTGAAGCGCGGGTCGAGCGGTGCGCCCGGAAGGTCATGCCCCCGCGCCGGGGACTGGATGGGCCGCGCCGGGGCGGCGGTCGCCGCGGCCGGGCGGCGGCGCGAGACGGAAAAATCGACCCGGTCGACCTCGACGCCGATGCGGGCGAATTCGCGCCGGATCGCTTCCGCATAGTTGCGCGACACCCAGTCGCCGATGAAGGTCGTGGGCGCGGCAAAGCGGGCGATCCCGTCCTCGAGACCGATCAACTCGAGCGGCTCGATCCAGGTCGCGAAGTTGTTCTCTCCGATACTCTGGCGCAGCCTGTCGCGCACCCCCCCCCAGCTTTGCTTCATGTCGCCCGCGCCCGCCTCGCCATCACTGTCGGTACTCTTGTTCAACATTCGTTGCGCCATCCCTCGTCACCGCGCGATCACGACACCCTTCGGACGCCCGAAACGGGCGCAAATCATCAGCGCACGCCGTCAGGGCGGCGCGCCGGGCCGGGAGAGCCGCCTCTGCAGCTCGGGGTGGTGCGGGAATACAGCAATTTGCGGTCGGCATCGGCCGCGCGAGCAGTCCGATCGTCAGCACATTCGCAGTGTGCAACATGGCCGCTGGCCATGCATGGCTGACACCGCCAGACGGGACCGTGGCAGGGGCCCGCCCGACGAACCCGACTCCTGCATTCCCCCAGGCATCGTGAGTCGTCTTGCAGTGAAAGTAGCAAGTGGGCTTCGGCGCGCGCAACTGAACTTGCGCCTTGACTCGTGATCGACCGCGCCGAATCCGGCAAGGCGTTGATTTTTTGTCACAACCTGAAGTTGTGTAACGCACAGCGTAAAAGGGCGCGCAGATTTGCGCGCCCTTTCATCAACTTATCCGCTTGCCGCCGCTGGCGGACTCGCCTCTCAGGCGCCCAGCGCCTTCACACGCTGCGCCAGCCGCGAGATCTTGCGCGACGCGGTGTTCTTGTGCAGCACGCCCTTGGTCACACCGCGCGCGATTTCGGGCTGCGCGCTCTGCAGCGCGGTGCGCGCCGTGCCCGCATCACCCGAGGCGATGGCCTTCTCGACATTGCGGATATAGGTGCGGATCCGCGACCGACGCGCCTTGTTCACGGCGTAGCGCTTGACGTTCTGGCGCGCGCGCTTCTTGGTCTGTGGCGTGTTGGCCATGATACTCGACTTCCGGTTTTCCGTGCGTGGATTGATAGGCTCGTGTCTTTATGGGCGAGTCGCGGGCAAGTCAACGGCCCGCGATCGTTTTTCCCGCAGCGCCCGGCGACTCAGCGATCGCGGAACTGCGCCTCGCGCTTTTCGATGAAGGCGCCCATGCCCTCGGCCTGATCCTCGGTCGCGAACATCGCGTGAAACAGCCGCCGCTCGAACAGCAGCCCCTCGCGCAGCGTCGTCTCCTCGGCGCGATTGACCGACTCCTTGATCGCCATGGTGGTGATGGCCGATTTCTCGGCGATCGCCCGGGCGGCCTCCATCGCGGTGTCCATCAGCTTCTTGGCAGGCACCACGCGGCTGACGAGGCCGGCGCGGTCGGCCTCCTCGGCATCCATGAACCGGCCGGTGAGGTTCATGTCCATCGCCTTGGACTTGCCCACGAGCCGGGTGAGGCGCTGCGTGCCGCCGAGCCCGGCGACGATGCCGAGATTGACCTCGGGCTGGCCGAACTTCGCGGTATCGGACGCGATGATGAAATCGCACATCATCGCGAGCTCGCAGCCCCCGCCGAGCGCATAGCCCGACACCGCCGCGATGATCGGCTTGCGCACCCGGCCGATCGCCTCGGTCTCGGGGGTGAAGAGATCGGCACCGAAGGCGTCCACGAAGGATTTCGAGGACATCTCCTTGACGTCGGCGCCGGCGGCGAAGGCCTTTTCCGAGCCCGTCAGGACGATGCAGCGCACCTTCTCGTTGGCCTGCGCCTCGGTCAGCGCCGTGGCAAGCTCGGACAACAGCGTGCTGTTGAGCGCGTTGAGCGCGTCGGGCCGGTTCAGCTTGATCAGCGCGACGTGGTCCGACACTTCGACGATCAGCGTATCATAGGCCATGAAAGCCACTCCCGTGAGTTCAGTGGCGCTCCTCTATCAGCCCACAACGCGCGATCAAGTCATCTCTGGCAGCGCGGGCAGTGGAAGGTCGAGCGCGCGGACTGCACGGTCCGGCGCACCGTCCCGGCGCAACCCGGCGTCGGGCAGGGGGCCCCCTCGCGCCCGTAGACCCGGAACCCGTGCTGGAAATAGCCCAGCGCACCGTCGCTCTGGCGGTAGTCGCGCAGGCTCGAGCCGCCCGCCGCGATCGCCTCCCCGAGCACCGCGCGGATCACCGGCACGAGCCCCGCCACGCGCCGCGCCGCGATGCGCCCGGCCTGGCGGCGCGGATCGATCCCGGCACGGTGCAGCGCCTCGCAGACATAGATATTGCCCAGCCCCGCCACGATCCGCTGATCCAGCAGCGCCGCCTTCGCAGGCATCCGCCGCCCCTTCAGCCGCGCGACGAGATAGTCCTCGTGGAATGCATTGCCGAGCGGCTCGGGCCCGATATCGCGCAACAGCCAGTGCGCGTCTAGCGCCGCGGTCGCCACGAGGTCCATCGCCCCGAAGCGGCGCGCATCGTTGAAGGTCACCCGCGCGCCGTCCCCCATCTCGAGGACGACATGGTCATGCGCCTGCACCGGCGGGTGATCCTGCACGAAGGTGCCCAGCCGCACCCCCGAGACCAGCATCCGCCCCGACATCCCCAGATGCACGATCAGCGTCTCGCCCGTCGACAGATCCGCGAGCAGGTATTTCGACCGCCGGCCCAGCCGGTCGATCCGCGCGCCGGTCAGCCGCGCGGCCATGTCGGCCGGCAACGGCCAGCGCAGATCCGGCCGGCGCACATCCGCATGCGCGATCACCTGCCCCTCCATCACAGGGGCGAGGCCGCGGCGAACCGTCTCGACTTCGGGCAATTCGGGCACGCAGCGCTCCCATTCCGCGGGGCCGGATTGTATCGCCCCCCTCGCGCCCTATAAGGAGTGCGAACGGCGAAGGAAAAGCCCGCATGCGGACAGGTGGCGGATGAGCGAGCGCGACGAGACGACTCATTTCGGTTTTCGCGAGGTCCCGCAGGGCGAGAAGGCCGGCCTCGTGCACGGCGTCTTCACCCGCGTGGCCAGCCGCTACGACGTGATGAATGACCTGATGTCGGGGGGTGTGCATCGCATCTGGAAGGACGCGATGATGGATTGGCTCGCGCCGCGCGACGGCCAGCGCCTGCTCGATGTGGCCGGGGGCACGGGCGACATCGCGTTCCGGTTTCTGGGCCGCGCGCCGGGCGCTTCGGCGGTGGTGCTCGACATGACCGAATCGATGCTCATGGAGGGACGCCAGCGCGCCGAGGCCGCCGAGCTCGGCGACCGGCTCGACTGGGTGGCGGGCGACGCTATGGCGCTGCCCTTCGCGGATGCGCAGTTCGACCGCTACACGATCGCCTTCGGCATCCGCAACGTGACCCGCATCGACGCGGCCCTCGAAGAGGCGCACCGCGTGCTGCGCCCCGGCGGGCGGCTCATGGTGCTCGAATTCAGCCAGATGCCCAGCCCGGCGCTGCAATGGGCCTATGACCGCTACAGCTTCAATGTCATCCCCGCCATGGGCAAGGCCGTGGCTGGGGACCGCGACAGCTACCAGTATCTCGTCGAATCGATCCGCCGCTTCCCGGATCAGGACCGTTTCGCCGAAATGATCGGCGCGGCGGGCTTCGAGTTGGTGAAATACCGCAATCTGAGCATGGGCATCGCGGCGCTGCATTCGGCCTGGAAGATCTGAGATGCGCGGGCCGCACAATATCTGGCGGCTGATCCGCACCGGGGCCACTTTCGAGCGTACCGGGGCGATGCGCGCGGTGCTCGAGGCGATGGGCGCGCCGGCGCGGCTGCGGCTCGCGGCACGGGTGCTCGCCTGGCCGTTCGCCTGGATGGGA
>LKMJ01007199.1_pt1 | contig 10490 bp, 16 predicted proteins | sample 643391 | NCBI WGS metagenome assembly LKMJ01 (sample SAMN04112250, study PRJNA286221) | soda lake metagenome | biome: soda lake; feature: Kulunda Steppe; material: water; isolation source: sample PL-Br10 brine of Picturesque Lake | place: Russia: Kulunda steppe | collected 2010-07
ACACACACACACACACACACACACACACACACACACACACACACACACACACACACACAAACACAAACACACACACAAACACACATCCTCAAGCAAACACTTAACAAACATACATACACAAGCGCAGACACACACACAAACGTTAGCACTCTCTGTCACCGTGCTGTCTTCGCTGCTGCTCTGTTGCCGTGCAGCATGTGGCAGTTGTTTGACATGAAGCTGAGCCCCGCGATGGTGAGGAGAAGAAGTACATTGCTGACTCCTTGCTGAAGGGAGGACAGAGACAGCTGAAAGACGGATGAGGCAGTGCATCCACTTCCAGATTACATTTTAATAGATGAAAAATCGACTACCGGAAAGAAGTACGGATTACTTGTAGTTACGAAAAATGGCGATGAAGTTGTGAGTTTCCAACTAACGAATTCTTGGAACAAGTTGACAGATCAGCTAAGTTTTAGCACCGTTCTCACAAGGCTGGCTTTAACATGTATTCAACACGTATGTTCATTCGACCACTTGCTCTCAAGGTCTTGGATTGGAGCAGGGGGAGGCTTATCAGCCTCCTGATCCTCACCGCTAGTGGTTCTTTTCTCCCATAGCTCTTCGGGCCGATGTGTCTCCTTTCCCTTTTGATGCTGGGAGTTTTTAGCTGCCTGTGCAGTATCTTTCTTTCTTTTCTTTAATCCTCGCTCCCTACTAAGCAAATACTCGATGCTATACTAGTAAATGAAAGTAAAAAACTTACTAGATGCCCAGTATGCATTATGAAGTAGGGCAGGGTGCAGAGGGGATGGGAGACTCTCAGCAACAGAACCAGCCTACCAGCCTTCGTCCAGAGTCTGGAACTCCAGTCAGCTCCCACCCAATCAGCGGCACATCCATCTTGTGGGGGTCAAGTTCTGTGAAGATACCATGCATAGGAGCCAGCTTGAAGCTGCTCACCACCAGCACAGCGTGCTCCGTCAACACCATCGCCGTTAGCCCCCACACTACCCTTCTGGGAGTGTAAGGCACCATCTACAGCCCATTCTTTTTCACTGTAAGACTTGTTGCGACAACAAACTGGTGACTTAATCATTAATTCTTGGTTCGCCTGTCCCCTCCTTGATCATCAAGCAGATTCACGCACTCGTCTGCGGAATGGGGGTGCCCCGCTGACACCACCTCACTATCTGCACCTTGACCTCCCTAAGCATGTCATGAGGAATGTGAGCAGGTTTCGTTGTGGACTCTCGCTGTGGAATCCTCCATCTGGCGTGGTGGAAATGGCCACTGTGACAAGTGCTCCTGTACTGTTCAAGATGAGGTGCACGTTCTTTTTTTCACTGTCAAGACTGCGTGCTCTCTCAGAAAAAAGTTCTTGCTCTTTTTCTTCCCTTCCTGCCAGTCCTTTTCTATGGAGTCCCTTATATTTTACATGCCTTGCCAAGTCAGACTGTCTTTGACTCCCTCAATGGCACAACAAACTGTGCTCTTTCATCTCGGACATTATGGTTTTTTTTTATGCTGGCGAAGACCAGCAACAAACCAATCAGCCAAACGACCTGGCTGGTGATTAACTCTCAACTTGTCACTTCTAAAGACCAGGCTGGCGGTTAACCTTGTGAAAACTACTAGAAAAAGTACCGGTAAGGGGTAAGGAGCCTTTGAAGAATCTTGGTCTAGATCCTGAGAAAGTCACCAAGCTTGCTTTGAAACTTCATGCTCATTCGGTTCAAAATGCTCATAAATGTTCAAGTACCAGACGTGCTCTTTAGAGAACTTTTGCAACAAATCATCATCAAGACCAGGAGTGGGGTACTACCCTAGTAGTACTGCTAGTCACCCACCTAATCCCCACTGACTTCTTTGTTTTCTTTGCTGGTGGAGGAGTCATTGTTGTGCTCTGGCTTTGAGCGACTCCTTTTCCTAAATTGATTAAGGGAGTGCTTCACCGCCTACGTAGTTTTCCTTTTCTTTCTTTCTACACTAAAGAGTGTTTTGGACAAAAGATGATACACCCTTGCAAGAAAGAGGGAAAAAGGGGATTGCTCAACCATCTCCAGCACGGATTTTCCCATAAAGGGACATATACGTGCATGCCCAATCCGGTATTAGACGGAAAGGATGCAGCAGGAACGAGCAGCATCATTTGGTCTGGGGCGAGATGGACAATTCACCAAGTGTGGTGTCAAAAACGGTGCAACAAGAAAAGACCATGTGAATTGGTCTCAGCGAGCAGAGACGCTGCCAGCAAAGCCCCAAAAAATGAGAAGACCACGCCAACAGAAACCCCTCTTAGCAAAGTCAGATCAAACGCTGCAACATTTAACAACATTAAGTTCTGCATGTCATCCAAGTCGTGTAGCCCTATTGTGATGCTTGTACGGCAAACATGGACCAGGCATGCTGTTTATCGATGTCTGCAAAGCCTGTGCTATAGGTGAAGCATCACAGAGGGTGGTGCAATGGCTGCATTCACATCTATCTGAGAGGCAATACATGCGTAACACAGAACGCAACAGAGCAAACGGGTCAAAACTTCCCTGGGGAAGCACTCTTCTCGTAGGCATGCAAACATTTTTGAGCCAAGAGCAATTAAACCAACCTTGCACAGCCCATGGACATCTTGATATGTAATGTAATGTAATGTAATGTGTAATCTTAATGTGCAGCCCAAGGGCTGCGACAATGACGTCCTGCCCAGCATGCGCGCGCTGCGCGCACAACACCGCCCATCAAGGGGTTGACCTGAGCGCCTGCAGCCGCCGCTCCAGCTCCGCCAGCTCCAGCTGAATCAGGCCCTCTGCGTCAGTGGCCACCACACTCCCCCGGACAGCCATACCCCCACCCAGCGGCACGGAGTGCTCTGTGATCCCTGCAGCCCCCCAAACAGGCATCGTGTGGGGTGGTGGTGCCCTGCAAGGGAGCAAGCGCGCAGCAAAACATGCCGCCCGGCATGAGGCGCGGGCGAACGCAAGGAGCTGCGACAGCTGGTGTGGCGGACGCAAGGTGCGCCCAGCACAGCGCATCCATCCACAAGGCAACCTTGGGCCGCTGCATTCAGCAGGCACACTGCTGCAGGGCTGCTCCACACCCACCAGCCGCCGCGGGCTTGCGCAGCCGCGCTCTGCACTTGCTTGTGGCACACTCAATAGCAGTCCGCACTCAATCGTGCTCTGCACCCACCAGCTGATGTGGGCTTGCGCTGCCGCGCCGCTGTAGGGAGGGTGCGCTGATGGCAAAGACTGGCCGGCTCGTGCAGCCTGCAGCAGCAGATGCACAGGACGATGGGAGTGCTGGCCAAGGGGGTCTGGCTGTGGTAGTTGACTGGGTATCTAAGCCTTGTTTTGCCTGTGTTACTTGGTCGCTTTGCATCTCCGAATTTGCTTGTCTCCTGTCTGCCTTGTATCCCTTACTGGTCGAGGGGAGGCGGCTATGGAGCAGACAAGCAGCGCGACCTTGTCAGCAGCCAGGGGACCCCTGTAATGTGAACCCACAGCACTTTTGGACCACCCACTCCTTGTGCTCTCTGTCCCCCTCAACCTACAGCGCTGCCGCTCACATTCCTTGCGTTCGCCCGACACTGCCAGAGGCGCTCCAGACACCCAGAGCACCCCACCCGCCCTGGCACAGGCCACACAGTGGCGCTTTGCCTCAACTCCGCATCCTCCCCAGACGTGCTCCGCCACGATGAACTCTCTTGCCAGCCATACCAACCCTGCGCAGCGCCCCCTGCATCGCTCTGCCAGAGCGCCGCGCCCTGCCCACGCATGCTCCTGTAGGGAAGCTGCCGCCGATGTTCAAGCACGCATGTGCCTGCTTTCACGACTGCTCCACCCGAACCCCGGACCATGCTTTCCAGTCGTGACAGCTGGGGGTGTCCGCAGGATTAGGGGGCACAGGCACACATACCCCACAGGGCCACACAGGCGCCAGCTTCCTGTTGTTGGCGCACGCATGCGAGGAGTCTAGTGGCACAGAGATGCAGATTCATGCACCTGAGCCCCGGCAGGGAGCACGCGGCCTGGGGCAGGTCGGCACACCCACCTTGGCCTCCACCAAGGTCAGCTGGTGCAGCATGTCTTGCAGCTGGGCCCGCAGAGCCGCGATGTCGGCCGCCATTGGGCCCCCGCTGGCGATGCTGGCCAGACCGGCAGGCAGCGCAACTGCCGCCTGCGTCCCTGCTGCTGCGGTGGCATGGCTGTGCAGGGCCTTTGCGCTCGGCCCGCCATGTAGCAGTAGGGCGCCGATGCGAGATTGCAGGTCCGCCACATCCCTCCTCGAGGGGACCGCGGTGGCGTGCTGGCCTGCAGGCCCCAACCTGCTGCTCTGGTTGCCCCTGCTGCGGACACTCGTCAGCTCTGGCCCAGTGTGCTCACGCCCCTGCTGCTCATGGCCTCCCTTCGCCTGCGCCGATGCGTCAGCCGCGGCTTCTGACGCAAACAGGATTGAGCTGACCTGGTTGGTTGTGGAGTGGGGGCCAATGGGTCTAAGGGGAGGCGGCATGTGGAAGGGCGGCATGTGTGAGTCGGTGCTCCCAGGGGCGGCATTACACCACTGCTGCTGCAACAGGTGCGGGTATTCTACGCAGTCAGATGCGCCCCCCCAACCCTGGTGCTGCTGGGGCAGCGGCTGCTCCTGGCTGCGACCTGCGCCGCGCGCGCGGCTTTCACACTCCTGCTGCCTCAGCGTGCCCTCCATCCGGATGAGCATCTGCCGCATCTCATCGAACGCACTCCTGCGTGCGCAAGGGGGCCACGCAGCTGTGGGTGTGGCCCAACGCGCACAGGTGGGCCTTCTGGGCACGCTTGCGCATCATCATCCGTGCTGGCATGCGGGGCAGCGAGCAGCTGTGCTGGTGCAGGTGTGCAGACTGTACACGCAGAGCTGCCAGCTCTCCCTTCATCATGACCACCAAGACCATCATCACCACTGTCATCACAGCCAGTATCACCACAATTATCATCGTGGGCATCATGACCATGATGGCCCGTACCAGCAGCAAGGGCAGGCAACGCGCGGCTGCCGCATGACATGGAGCTGACACCCAATACCCAGGCAGCCCGCCCCTGCAGCGGCCCTGGGGTCTCCCCTGCCCTCGCACCTGCCATCCTCACCCAGGCGCACCCCCGAGGCAGCGGCGTGCGGCGCCGGCCCCTCGCGCGGCCCGCACCTCTCGCGCGGCGTCTGCTCCTCACGGCACGCCTGCGTGACGTACGGGCCCAAAGACACGCTCGAGGTGGGCGAGTCCAGGGCCGTGTGCTCATCCCGGACGTGCGGGGGCACGGAGAGCCGCGCGGGCTTCTCGGGGGGCGCGCTCTGCGGGGGGCCGCAGGCCGCGGAGTTGGGCGTGCCCTGCTGCTGCTGCTGCTGCTGCTGCTGGTGGAGCAGGAGGTGCTGGAGGGTGGGTAGGGGGGAGATGAGGGGTAGGGGCGACAGCGGGGCGGACCAGGCGCAGCTGGCGGGCTGCTGCGGGCTGCCGGCGGAGAGGGGCACGCGCACGGGGGACATCTGCAGGGAGTGCCTGCGGCCCCAGGGCCTGGCTGCTTGAGATTGCTGCGCCTGCGCCCGCCAGGAGGTGAACGTGCCTGCGTGGCATGGCGCAAGGGGAAACAACAGGGGGAGGGGGCAGAGGGTTGAGAGGCGCACAGGTCGCCGCAGCGGCAAGATTTTCGCGCTTCGAGTGCTTTGGGTGCAGGGGCGGGGACAAGCGCATCGGAGGTCAAGGTGTGAAGCAGGTAGGCGGAAGGGCCTGGGGGAAAGGGAGGCAGGGTGGGCAAGGTGTGCTGGTTGCACAGGGGCCAAGGGGGGGAATGAGGTGCCGCGGTTGCACAGGCGCCCGCTCAACGCGGCGTCCCCTGGTTGCCAGCACAGGGCATGGAGAGCAGGGGGCACAATTCAGATGACAGGGCACAGGGCACAGGGCACAGGGCAGATCAGATCAGATCCTAGGTCACTGGTCGAATCGTGGGGCACAGGTCGGACCAGAGGGGCCAGGCGACAGGGCGTGGAGACATGCTGCTTCCGAGCTAGGTGCCTCGCAGGCTTTTGCCTCCCCAGAGTGTGCCTCGAGGCGTGGCAGGCCCCGACACTGACCACCATGGGTGTGGGACATGCCTGCCAGTGGGGAGGGGCAGAGGGACGGGCAGGACCACATTGCAGGGGGTTGCACGCTGGACGGGCAGGACCACATTGCAGGGGGCTGCACGCTGGACGGGCAGGACCACTCTGCAGGGGGTTGCACGCTGGACGGGCAAGAATACTCTGCAGGGGGTTGCACACTGGACGGGCAGGACCACATTGCAGGGGGTTGCACGCTGGACGGGCAGGACCACTCTGCAGGGGGTTGCACGCTGGACGGGCAGGACCACTCTGCAGGGGGTTGCATGCTGGACAGCGCCCACAGAGGGGCAGCTTGCGCTCAAACAAACCTGCACCGTCTGTGAAGTTTGGAACGCCCCGCGCGGCTTGCCCTGGATCTTTTCGAGGAGCAGCAGCAGCGGCAGCTCAGCACCCCCGGCACAACCAGCCATGCACGCACCCTCTGCCTCACACGCGTCCAAACTGGTACTGGTCGCAAGATGGCCGCCACTTTCTGAGAACAACCCATCACCGGCTGCAGTCAATTGAGGTCCTGCACAGCCACCCACCTATGGCGGCGCACCGGCATCAGATGCATGCCACGGGCGGCGCTCACACCTCACCAGGGTAAGGGTTACATAGCCGTACCTGCCAAACGAGGGGAGCTTTGCTGCAATCAAGCCTGCAACCAGGCCTGCGACCAAAACCACAACACGCGCACACACACACACACACACACACACACACACACACACATAAACACGAGGATGGGCACACCCCACCACAGGGCCCGGATCAGCGTGCAGTTCTCACCTTGCAGCACGCGCTCAGCATGCAGGCGGCAAACGGAGTCCCACAGCAGCCGGTCCACCTTCCAAGCGCCGGCGGTCTGCGAACAAGCAAAGGGCAGGCCGTGCCTGGCTGGGAGGAGCAGTTCAGCAGTCTGAGTACACGCCTAGCTGTAGGCGCAGCCCATCTGGCGGGCCAAGCGCAGGCGCAGCGCATCTGCTGAGCAGCAGAGGTTGCTGGGCAAAGTGGAAGGAGAAGGCTGCTGTTAACCATCAAGGCAGCTCGAGGCACAGCGCTTGCACAGCGCTCGTACAGCGCACGCACAGGGTTTGCACAGCGCTCGCACAGCCCCTGCACAGGGTTTGCACTGCGCTCGCACGGCCCTTGCACAGGGTTTGCACAAGGTTTACACAGCGCTTGCACGGCCACTGCACAGCACTTGCGCTGCGTTCACATAGCCCTTGCACAGCGCTCACGCAGGGCTTGCACGGCTCTGCAAGTTGCGGTGCACAGTGAGCAGGCGGCCATGCGCCCGCAAAGTTATGCCTGGAATGCCACATGGCGCCGCACAGAGTTTTACAGACAGCCACACTGGGCAGCCGCTCCTTCATCTCCTTTGAGTGCACATGCAAGGCAGGGCCACATGCGCGCGCGGCCTGAGCAAGCAGGTATGAGCAATCAGGCTGATGGCGCGAGTAAGAGCGATGACGCGGAATGAGCCTGCCAACAGCAGAGGGAAGGCCGGCTTGGAGCACCCCCAAGGAGTGTGTGTGTGTGTGTGTGTGTGTGTGTGTGTGCGTGCGCGCCTGGATCGCGTGCAGCACGCAGCGCCCGTGAGACAAGAGTGGCGCCTGGTGTGGCCTGGCACCAGCCCGGCTGATGGTGCCCGTGCGCACTGCAGCTCTCGCGGCCACACCGCTTTGCACCCTAGTCCACCCAGCCCTAGCTGCACTAGCGCCCCAGACGCCTTGAAGCGGTGTGCTGAAATGAGGCTTTGCACCCCATCTGATGGTGTGCTCCCAAGGATTCAACCCAAGGGAGCAAGGGTGCTTCTGCCTCTTACATGGCCAAGGTCAAAGTGCTCGACGTGGGCCCACGCCCGGCTGCCTGCGTCTACGCACACACAAGCAGGCGCCCCTACGTACGCTCGCCTGCTTCCAAGCGGCCACTGGCTCACATGCATATGCTCACTTGCGTAGGCACCTCTGTGGAGGCTCACCTGCTTCCAAGCGGCCAACATATTGTGCAGTAGCCTGTGGCAGCGCAGCCGCACAGCCTTGCGGAGTAGGAACTGCAGCAGCGCGCGCCGGCCGCCTTCTGCGCCCGCGTCATGTGCGCCACTCGCAGACCAATTGCTGTCGTTGTCTTCGTCATTCTCCTCCTCCTCCTCCTCTGGGCCCGCGGTAGCTACCGGTGGCTGTGGCGGCTGCTTGTGAGGGACCGGGCCCTGCTGCTGCGACGGCGGCTGTCGCGGCTGCCAGAATGGCTGCAGACGCACAGTGCCAGGGGCGTGCAACGCGCCCGGCTCAAAGTCGAGCTGCCTCAATGCGTGTGGTGCGGCCCTGTCACCAACGCTGTGCTGTTGCGGCGGCTCGCTGGCCGTGTCGGGCAGTGGCACCCGAGGGTTGATGCTGAGCTCCTCCTGCAGGAGCAGCCTGCACACCTCCCGCCCGTGCCCCTTTGAGCCCTGCTGCTGCTGGTGCTGCTGGTGGTCCTGCTTCTGGTGCTGCTGCTGCTGCAGGCACGCAGCAGTCAGGCTCAGCAGCTGCTGCTGCAGCTGCAGCAGCTGGGCCGCCTGCGCTGGATGGCCGGGCAGCACTGTGCCTTGCTCCGGGGCTGGACCGATGCACGCGCCTGGGCTGCGGTCGGCTTGCACTCGCTCCCCCGGATCTATGTGCACACTGCCAGGGCCTGGCGCACCTACGTAGCGCACGAGGCAGGGCAGCAAGAGTCTGAAGGATGGGCTGAGGCATGCCCATGGCAGCGCCGGAGCACCTGCTGTACAGCAGCACCCACACCTACACCTGCACCCTGCAGGCTGCGCTACCGTGCACGGGCCCTGGGAGAAGCAGCACAAGCGGCAGCCCCCCTGCCAGCCTGCAGGGCTGCCTGCGGCCTTGGCGGCAGCTTGGTGGCAGCGTAGATGAGGGGCGTGCACCTGGGAGTGGTGCCTCGTCTCAGGCCCACCTGCACATGCACTCGCCCGCCCCCAAACATGTGCGCACCTGTGGTAGACAGGGGCGCACCCCACAATGCAGCCAGGCCCGCGGTGCTGGTTCGCTCCGAGGGGAGCACAGGCTGGAATGGAGGGCTGCGGTCTGCCAGGTGCGACTTGGCTGGACGCAGGCTGCTTTCTTGCGGCGGCTGTCCCCCTGAGCGGAGCCGGTGTGGGGATGGGTGCTCTGTGGAAGGCAGGGAGGGGTTGGTGCGCTGATGGGGGGGGGAGGGGGGCGCGCTGGCCCTGCTGCTGTGCCTGGTGGCCACGAACTCCAGCCCCAAGCGGCAAGAGGAAGAGGAGGAGGAGGCAGGGGCGGCTGTAAGGGGAGGCTGGCGTGCGCTGAGACGCTCCTGCACTGCCGCTGAGGGCTGTGGCATAGCATAGCGCCTCCTGGTGCCCTCCGGCAGCTTTCTGCTGTTGGTGCTCTCAAACACGATGGCTGCGAAAGCATAGCAGTGATTTGAGAGTGAGATCATGCAGTATATTAACGTGCTTTGGCTAGGCATGACGGTCATGAAGACAACCGGTCAGCCCATAAAAAGCAGAAACCGCATGGTGCACACGCCATGTGGCGCGAAAAGATATGCAGTGCTCATCAGTACATCTGCCCTACATCTACAAAAAACTGAGTCAAGTGAGCTTTCTTCTAACAGCACGACCTGCTAACGAGCCTTTAATGTCTGAAACACTCCCGTACCTAGGGGACGAGGCTGATGGTGGGAATGCCGGAGCTGCGGCTGTTCTTGCTGCTGCTCGAGCTGTGATTGATCAGCCACCGGCTTTGTTGACGAAGCATCATGTTGGGAAGCTTTCAACCTGCTTTTAAGAACCAGAGGTTTCCATGGGGCAGCACCCCGGTCAAAGGCGCCTTGCTGTTGCTCTGGCCCTCGAGGCTGCTCCAATTGCCGCTGCTGCTGCAAAGGCTTCAGCAGGTTCAATATATCTCCAAGGGCCGGGGCAGGATGCCGCGCCTTCTCAATCTCATCCGGCCCCTGGTCAACGCCTTTTTCGGGTTGCAATTGAATTCTGGGATCGTCCCTCAGGCGATAACTCCCGATGATCGATTCTACTTCTGCATTCAGTGTGGTATCTTCATCCCCTCCTGAGCTCTCAGACGAGCTCTCAGACGAAAGTGAGCTTTCATCAGATGAAGAAAATACCCCACGCATGACAATTTGCAAATTATTTACTTTTGATCCGTGGAGTTATAACTGCAAAATGTAGCATTTGCTTGTGCAAGCAAATGTAGTGCTAGCCCTATTCGGACCATGCCTGCTCCATTTTGGACGCCAGCCCCTACTGGGCTTCACAACGAACCTGGTTTGAGCACAGCACGTTTTGGTAAGGCTGTCACTTATTTGGTAAGGCTATCACGAATAAATGTGTTGCTTCTTGCAACACACGCGCGCACACACACACA